>Ga0335069_10016735_pt1 | contig 10226 bp, 3 predicted proteins | sample Lox_Sample_11_FD_206714 | JGI IMG/M metagenome (GOLD analysis project Ga0335069, IMG submission 206714) | Soil microbial communities from Loxahatchee National Wildlife Refuge, Florida, United States - Lox_Sample_1.1 | ecosystem: Environmental > Terrestrial > Soil > Wetlands | place: USA: Florida...
GCTTCCGCCAGGCCCTCGATGTATGCCGCAAAGCGTCGTTCCTGTGAGCCTGGCGCGGTGTCTTTGCCCACGAAACAATTCTACATCAAATTGTCTGTTTATAACACAGTAAAACACGGGTCGAGCCGGAAGCATATACCCGACTGGAAGAGTCGCTCCCGACCCCGCTGGGGTGGCGACAGGGCAGCGCGCCGGAAGACCTGATGCAAAGCCTACTCGGCACGCCTATGCCGTTTAGTAGTGAGTGTCTTTCACGAATATCGTGAGTCTGCAGCAGTCCGGCCGCAATCGTGAGTATCTAGTCGCTCCAGACGCGTCGCAATGAAGACATCCCAAAATACGACTGCAACCACCAACCAGAATTGGGTGAGAAAAGTCGATGCATTTATGAATGCTGCATTCCTGATTGCTGTCACCGCGTCCATCTTTCGATGGTACGCATGTGGAGCCGCGCACGCCTACGTTGGCGAAACAACTCACAAGAATAAAATAGAAACACGGCTGTCAGCGCGACTGTCCGCGAAGTAGCCGGCCGGCGGCATGACATGAACGGCTAACGGATCATCTGTCGAGACCATCAAGGATCCGTAGCCGACCTGGGCTAAGTCTTCATCCTGGCGATGTTGCATACGGCGCGATTTGTCTCTGGCATTCTGATGGGGACACCGACGCGCAGGCAACAAAAACGCTCAGGCTCGGTGTAGTTATCCTCCCATTACCTCCCCTGGGCGAGCTGAGTGACATCCACCACAAACTGATTCCTGTCCTCTATGGGGAGAACACTCGACATGGCGTCCGCTCTGGACTCGAGTTCCTTGGCTTGTTTTTTGTGCCCGATCCTTCGAAGGCAGTGGGCGTAGTTCAGTAGGACCGACCTAGCGTCGTCCGGTTGAACCCGCAGGCCTTTGTCGATAAGGTCGACGGCTCTGGCCAAGTGTGCCGCAGCATCGCGGTATTGGTTGCGTTCATAATCTAGCGCCCCGAGATTATTCAGAAGCTGCGCAAGATCCACCGCCAGTAGAGCATTTGTATGCGCGGCTGTGTCCACGATCTCAAGACCGCGCTGGAAGGCGGCTTGCGCCTCGGCAGTGCGCTTCATATGCAGTCGCAGTATACCAAGGTTGTTTAGCAGGAACGCCAATTCGTGCGGATTCTGCCGGGAATCTTCGTCGAGGATCACCTGGGCGCGTTTGAAAACCGCGTCCGCCTCGGCATACTTCGCTTCAAGTGTGTAGATCGCCCCCAACTCGGAGAGGATGAGAGCCATTTTAGCTTTTTTGTAGGGGTGCACGCTTTGCTCAAGATCGACAGCACGGAGGTAAGCTCGCTCCGCCCTCGAATACAAACACTGGCAAAGGTAGGCGGCGCCGAGATCCTCCCAAACGCCTCGCAATAGGGAGACGTTCGTGTCAGCCGTGCCCTCCAGCACCTCGATTCCCCGCTCAAGCAATTGGGAGCTTTCCCCGCAGCGCCCCTGATAACGGCGGACTACGCCGAGCTCGCTGAGGGATAGGGCTAGGCGGGTGCCAGGGGCCCCTACTGCCGCCTGCTGGTGGACCGCGGATGAATACAGCCTTGCCGCTTCCTCGTATTCGCCACCATCGAAAGCGGTCCTGGCAGCCCGAATGAGCTGACTCCATCCGCTCTCCACGTCCCCATAAGCCGGCGATGAGCCTGCCGTCGCCGCCGGCAGGGCGATGAAAAATGCCACCACGGGCAAGATATCATATCTGTGTTGCATTGCCTTTCTTCCTTTGCCATGCGTTCGCAACCGCTAGCAGCGAGTCCGTCTGGCACTGGCAATCGATGTCTGTTACCATGCGATAGGGTTCTGTCCGGCTTGAGCTGTACGGCTTGCTACAGCATGCTAGTAATCTCACGAACTGAAGATGTAAATCATCCGGCACTGGCTCAAAAGTTTTCACTGGTTCTCCACACATTGCGGCTCCAGAATTGAGTTATATGGGACGTGCAACGAGCTACGGGGATATGCAACGGCCAGTACCTTGACCGGTACATGACCCCTGCGCAACTGGAGTATCGCCTTCTTCTCGCCAACGAGGTTCGGTCTTGCCGCATCGGCGAGGTGGTCCCCGGCGGGAGCCAGATCTTCAGAGTCAACAATCTCTTGCCCCGCGTGGCCCAGGTTCGACTGCCCTTGCCCTTGCGAAGATTGAGATGGTATTTCGGGCTCAGTTCGAACCTCGCCCCCCGGTAGGCCTTGGCTATGCGTATAGATTACCCGCCACCGGCGATGGCCAAACCTTGCACCGGCCGCAATGTTGCTAGCGAAACGTATAGTTTCACATCAGCGCACAGGCAGTGGCAGTCAAGAGGAGCCACAACGATAGGATTGCGACGAAACCAACAGCGCCGGACGCTAATTTCTTTTTTTCTCTCTCGACTATCTCGACGGCCTCGGCAAGCTGACGGCATTCCCTGAGCACGTCCGAAGGAACCGCATTTGCGGCCCCTGAACTTCAAGGACCTGGATCACCTGGTGCTGGCTTGGGAGACCACTCCCGATAGCGGCGACTTCAGCGCTGTTTCGCCGGCGAATCTTTTTGATTGGGAGAGGCCAAAATGACTGCGGGCTGCCGCGTCAGGTCCCGGACGAGCCGGCTGACGCCAGCCGTAAAATGTGACCCGCCTCCTTGGGCAGGAAGAATTCAATATTTCAGTGCAGGTCAGAGGGCCCGATCAACGCGCTGGAAAATGCTCGTCGCAAACCAGGACGCGCGCACGCAGCTCCACCAAGACTCCGAGTAGACGGGTGGCTGGATTAGGGCAGCCCGGGTGGTCGCAGATGTATTCCTCGAGTGTTTCTTCTTCACCGTCAGGGCCTATGAAGCCCGTTTTGATTGTTACGTGAGGCATTGGCCGACAGTCTTATTTTAGGACTGCCGGCCACTCCCTGGCAACTTGCGCGCGTCTACTTAGTCGCGGGCAAACGCTGCCCTAGCAACCTGTTCGAGGTCAAGGTACTGCTCCTTCTCGACCGTCACGCCGACGGCGAGGATCGTCCCGCCCGTGAACCTTCCGGGCGACTTGTAACCCTCGCTGACCGCGTCGCCGCTGTCGTAGCCGATGCAAAGACCGTCGCCCGACAGGGTAAACTTGCCCACCTGCGAGCGCATCGGCCCTTCCGCCACCACCTTGTCGTTAACGTAGAGCTTGGTCTTGCCTACCGATTCGCGGTTGGGACCGGCGCCCTCCCGGATGAACTCCATCCCCAGCGTGTACTTGCCGGGCTTCAGTTCCGGTGAAACGAACTTCTGTTCCGGCTTGAAGCCGAGGAAGTTGTAAACGTACTGCAGCTTCTTGTCCGCGATGAAGAGCGCATGACCGCCGAAGCGCGACCCGTGCGCGAAGATCACACCTGCGCAGTTCGGATTGGTGATCTCCACATCGGCGAGGATCTTGTAGGAACGTCCCCGCACGTTGACCGCGACGGATTCCGGAACAGAAGTTGTTCCCGGATAGTAGATGTACCGCTCACGAGGCGCCTCTTCGGAGGGCCGTGGGTCGGACAGGAGAACATAAGACAGGCGATCATCCAGTGGGAGCACTGAGTTCTTTTCCGCCTCCTCAAACCAGGCCTTGACCAGCGCTTTAACCTTCTCGGGATACTGCTTAGCCAAGTCCTTGGACTCGGAGCGGTCCGCGTCCACGTGATATAGCTCCCACTGATCCTTGTCGAAGTGTCCCTGGTTGGAGGGAAGTGGCGCATGAAGGGCCGAGACCTTCCAGCCGTCCTCCCACATCCCGCGGGTGCCGAGCATCGCATAATACTGGCGCTTCTTGGTTGTCGGTGCCTGCGGCTGATCGAAGGTGTAACGCATAGACACGCCGGAGAGCGGAATCTGCTCCACTCCCTTGTGGACCTTAGGCATTTCCAGCCCGCAGATGTCCAGGATGGTTGCGACGATGTCCGTGCAGTGGTGATACTGGCTCCGCACTTCGCCGCGCGCCTTGATGCCCTTCGGCCACGAGATGACCAACGGGTCGCAGGTGCCGCCCGAGTATTCCGAGTAGCGCTTGAACATCTTGAATGGTGTCGACATGGCCGTTGCCCATCCCGTCGGGTAGTGTCCGTAGGTGTCCGGGCTTCCGAGCTTGTCGAGCAGTTTCATATTCTCGGACAACTCATCCGGATAGCTGTTGAAGAACTTGTTTTCATTGACCGTTCCGTTCGGGCTGCCCTCGCCGGATGCGCCGTTATCGGCGGCGTAAATGACGACGGTGTTCTCGAGTTGTCCGGTCTGCTCCAGGTAATCGATGATGCGGCCCACTTGCGCGTCGGTGTACTCCGAGAAGCCGGCGTAGACCTCCATCATGCGCGAAAACAGCTTCTTCTCGTCGGCGTTGAGCTTGTTCCAGGGGCGCACGAAGTCGGCCGCGGACGCAACTTCGTCCGGCATGGGGTTAATCGGTGTCAGTTGCGTTCCCTCCGGCAGAAGGCCCTTGGCGATCATGCGTGGCAGGACCCACTCGCGGTAGGCTTCGTAGCCTTCATCGAACTTGCCCTTGTACTTATCGATGTACTCCTTGGGAGCATGATGCGGGGCATGATTCGCGCCCGGGCAGAACCACATGTACCATGGCTTCGATGGGTTCCCGGCCTTCTGATCCTTGATCATCTGTAAGGCTTGATCAGCCAGGTCCTTCGAAAGGTGATAACCCTGTTCCGGCCAATATGGCTGGTCGATGGCGTGGTTGTCTTCCACCAAGTCGGGGTACCAGTTGTTGGTCTCGCCGCCAAAGAAACCGTAGAAACGGTCGAAGCCCTTCTGCAGCGGCCATTGCTTCTTGTTGGCGCCCGCGGCTGTGTCGGTTTCTGCGACGTTGTGGTGCTTGCCCAGCCAGAACGTGCTCCAGCCGCCCTCCTGCAGGATCTCCGCGACGGTGGCGCACTCATCCGGAATGTGACCGTTCGCGCCGGGATATCCCGTCGCCGCCTCCGAAATGCAGGCAAAGCCGTTGAGATGGTGGTTGCGTCCCGTTAAGAGCGTGGAGCGGGTCGGCGAGCACAGCGCAGTGGTGTGCCACTGCGAGTACATCAGGCCGTTGTCGGCCAGTTTCTGCAACGTCGGCATGTTGATTCTGCCGCCGAACGGCGACCACGCGGCCAGGCCGGTGTCGTCGTACAGGACAAACAGGATGTTTGGGGCGCCCTCGGGCGCTTTGGTTGGTATGTATGGCGTCCAATCCGGGACGGAATCGCGAACGTCGAGTTTGATGACACCGTTAAAAGGCTTCTTAGCCACTTTTGTTCTCCTTTGTATTGCGGACAAGACGTTCCGGTCTAGCCGGCCGAGTCCGCCGTTAACTTAATTCGCGAGGTCAGCGCACTCGCCGCCCGCGCCGATTTGAAGAAAGCACCGCTTTCCTGTGAAATCCGCTGGGGAAGATGAAGACGCCCGGGAGGAGACTCAAAATATTCGATACGGCCCTTGCAGCGACGGATTGGATTGGCCCGCGCAGCAGTCCCGTAGCGGGCGGGCCCCCCCCCGGGTCAACTTCGGTTTTCGGAAGGAACTAATCCATCAGGCATCTTCGATAACGCCGCAATTCTCCGTCCGGTGTGGCCGGAGAGAGCCTCACCTCCGATCAGCGGGTGGTAAACGCCGATCGCGCGCACGAAGTTCCACCACGATTCCAAGCAGACGGGTGACTCGATTAGGGCATTCCGGACTGGCTGCGGATGTGTCCCACGGAGCGTTTCCCGCCAATCCGGGCCCCTGAATCCAGGCTTGATGGTTACCTCTGTTATGGCCCGCAACTCTATTTAGGGCTGCCGGCCAGTTCGGGCCAAGTAGTGCTTGGCTTAGTCGCGGGCGAACGCTGCCGCAGCCTCTGTCTCGAGGTCGAGGTATTGCGCTTTCTCCGTCGAGACGCCCACAGCGATGATCTTTCCGCCCTTGAACTTTCCGGGCGATTTGTAGTCTTCGCTGACGGCATCGCCGCTGTCGTAGCCGACGCACAGGCCGTCACCCGAGAGGGTGAACTTGCCGGCCTGGGCGCGCATCGGGCCCTCTGCCACGACCTTGTCGTTAACGAAGAGCTTCGTTTTCCCCAGGGACTCGTGGTTTTTGCCAGTCGATTCCCGGGTGAACTCCATGCCCAACGTGTATTTGCCGGGTTTGAGTTCGGCAGAGACGAACTTCTGCTCGGGCTTGATGCCGAGGAAGTTGTAGACATACTCGAGCTTCCTGTCCTTGATCAGGAGGGCGTGGCCGCCGAAGCGTGAACCGTGCGCGAAAATTACGCCGGAGCAGTTCGGATCGACAATCTCGACGTCGGCGAGGATCTTGTACGAACGTCCCCTGATGTTAACGGCACAGCTTTCCGGAATGGGAGAAGAATCGGCATAGTAGACGTACCGCTCGCGGGGCGCTTCCTCAGTAGGCCGCGGGACGCAGAGCATCTCCATAGGCGTGCGGTCGTCCAGCGGCAGCACCTTGTTCTTCTCAGCCTCTTCGAACCAGGTTTTGATGAGCGACTGAAGTTTCTCGGGATGCTGCTTGGCCAGATCCTTGGACTCGGAGCGATCCACATCCACGTGGTAAAGCTCCCAGGGGTCCTGGTCAAAGTGTCCCTTTCCTGTGAACGGGGCGTGCAGAGCAGCGGCCTTCCAACCGTCTTCCCAGATGCCGCGAGTGCCCAGCATGGCATAGTACTGGCGCTTCTTGGCAGTTGGCGCATCCGGCTTCGCATCGAAGGTGTAGCGCATCGAGACGCCGGAGAGCGGGACCTGCTCCACTCCCTTGAAGACCTTGGGCATTTCCAGACCACAAACGTCGAGGATTGTGGCGACAATGTCCGTGGAATGGTGATACTGGTTCCGGATCTCGCCGCGCGCTTTGATGCCCTTAGGCCACGAAATAACCAACGGGTCGCAGGTGCCGCCGGCGTATTCCGAGTAGCGCTTGAACATCTTGAACGGCGTCGAAAAGGCCGCGGCCCATCCGGTCGGGAAATGCTCGTAGGTGTCCGGACTGCCGAGCTTGTCGATGAGCTTCATGTTTTCCGCAACGCTATCCGGATAGTTGTTGAAGAACTTGTTCTCGTTCACTGAGCCGCTGGGGCCACCCTCGCCGGAAGCGCCGTTGTCCGCACAGTAGAACACCAGAGTGTTGTCCAGTTGGCCGCTCTGCTCGAGGTAGTCGATGATCCGGCCGACCTGAGCATCTGTGTACTCCGAGAATCCGGCATACACCTCGGCCAGCTTTGAAAAGAGCTTTTTCTCGTCGGCGCTGAGGCTATTCCACGGGCGAACCATATCTATGGGATTTGCAACGTCGTCAGGCAGCGGGTTAAGTGGCGTGAGTTGAGTTCCCTCGGGCAGGACGCCTTTGGCGATCATTCGCGGCAGGACCCACTCGCGGTACGCCTCATAGCCGTCGTCGAACTGGCCCTTGTATTTGTCGATGTACTCTTGCGGGCAGTGGTGCGGCGCATGGTTGGCGCCTGGGCAGAACCACATATACCAGGGCTTCGACGGGTTGCCGGCCTTCTGATCCTTAATCATCTGCAGAGCTTTATCCGCCAGGTCTTTGGAAAGGTGATAGCCCTCTTCCGGGGAGTACGGTTGGTCGATGACGTGGCTATCCTCGGTCAAATCGGGATACCAGTTGTTGGTCTCGGCGCCGATGAAGCCGTAGTAACGGTCGAAACCCTGAGAGAGCGGCCAGAGCTTCCTGCTGGCACCCGAGGAGACGTCCGTCTCCGGGACGCAGTGGTTTTTCCCCAGCCAGAAGGTGCTCCAGCCGCCCTCCTGCAGGATCTGCGCGACCGTGGCGCACTCATCCGGGATGCGGGCGTTGTGGCCCGGGAAGCCGTTGGACCCCTCGGTGATGCAGGACATGGCATTGAGGTGATGGTTCCGCCCGGTCAAGCAGGTGGAACGAGTCGGCGAGCACAGCGCCGTGGTGTGCCACTGCGAGTACATCAGGCCGTTATCGGCCAGTTTCTGCAGTGTGGGCATGTTGATCCGTCCGCCGAACGGCGACCAGGCAGCCAGGCCCGTGTCGTCGTACAGGACAAACAGAACGTTTGGCGCGCCCTCGGGCGCTTTGGTTGGTATGTATGGCGTCCAATCCGGGACGGAATCGCGGACGTCGAGTTTGATGACACCGTTAAAGGCTTTATTGGCCACTTTTGTTCTCCTTTGTATTGCGGACGGGACGCCCCGGTCTCGCCGGCCGCGCCCGCCGTGAAACGTGATTCGACGAGGCCGGACCACCCGGTGCTTGCCGATTTGAAGAAAGCGCTGCTTTCTCCATGAAATCCGCAGGAATGATGAAGACGTCAGGCAGGGGACTCAAAATATCTGTTACCAGGCCTCCCATGCGCCCGCCAATCAGCTCACTTTGATAGCCCGAACCTCGGCGGCCGGTGCGTCCACCGGAATGGACGGCAGGTCCCCCTTGGTTTTGACCGGAAGGTTGCGGAGGTGATCCATGATCGCCTGCCATTCCTTGATCTCCTGGATGGCCCCGTTCCCCGCTCCGGTCGCAACGCTGGATTTGTCCATCGCGCCAGGAGGCGGTAACAGGTAGCCGGTGCCCGTGCGCGGGTAGTCGAGCGCCTCCACCCGCGAGGCGAGCGGCTTTCCGTCCTTGTTCTTAGGAACCAGCGGCAGCGCGCCCTTGGTGAATTTCGGGATACCCGCGAGGATGATGCCGAGGTAGAGCGAACAGGTGACGCTGTACAGCCGCTGTACCTTTCCCGTGATGTCGATGTCCGCGTAACCGTGGTCGAGGTCGCCGAGTTCGATGGCGATCACCCTCTCGAACTTGGGGCGCGAAGGCCCGTAGCGGAATCTCATGCCGGAGACGCGGGGGAAGTACTCGCCGGGGTGAGCCGGGTTCTCGATCAGGAAGAACTCAAGCACATGTTTCAACTCCTGGCCGGAGAAGTATGCGGTAACGAGTGCGCTGCCGGCCGTGTCATCCACCACGCCGGCGCCAAGGGGCGCCATGGCGAACACATCGTAGACGGTCTGCACGCCGGATTTGCCGCGGGTCAGCGCACTGCGCATCATGCCGTTGGCGGTGAATCCGATCTCTGCCTTGGTGGCTTCGCGGAAGGCGTCGGTAACGAGGTTGGCGAGGATCGTGCCGGCGGCGATATCCGTGAACGTGTTGGGCAGGTCCACGGGGACTACGGCCAGCGGCTGATCGACACTATAGCCCCGGGACGCGAACACACTGTCGGTAACCGTTTTCTTGAGGTCGGCGATCTCGTGTTGGATGGCCAAGTCGCCGGCAACGGAATTATCGATCGGGTGGAGCTGGTAGGAATCTACTGTCAAGGTGCCACCATCGATCTTGATCACCAGCTCGCCGAGGTTTCGCCCTGACACGCCGGTTTGAACCACGGGCGTACGGCCGTTGGCAATGATGGGCTTGGGCAGTTCTGTGTGGCTGTGGCCGCCAACCACGACATCGATGCCCGGCACCCGGCCGAGGCGTACGTCATCGCCATCGGCGTATTGCCCGTCCGGGCCTTTCTCCACGCCGCCATGGCTGAGGGCGATGACCACATCCACCTTCTCCCGGTGGCGGAGAATTGTCACGGTTTCTTGAGCGACATCGAGGAACGGAGAGAATGAAACAGCGCCGGCACCCGTGGTGTAGAAAATGGCTTCTTTACCGATGACGCCGAAGATTCCGAAGCGAATGCCCCCCCGTTCGATCACTGTGTAGCTACGGATCAACCGTTCTTGCACCAGGCGCTGGACGCCGGCCATGGTTGGGTCCTGTGCGCCGAAACTGGTATTGGAGGCGACTATGGCCGGGAGGGGGCCGGCGGCGGCCGCCGCGGCGATGGACCGGGCCAGACCTTCGACCCCGAGATCGAAATCATGGTTGCCGAAGGTAGTGGCGTCGTACCCCATGTGGGCGAGAAGTCGAAGCTCACCGCCGGTTTCGCGGGTTGCGGCACCGAATGCGGTACCCATGCTGTAGTCGCCGCCATCGAGCACCAGTACGGGGCCCAAAGCCTGGCGAGCATCTCTGCGCGCCGCGATTAACGCGGCTAGCCGCGAGTACCCGCCACGGGTCTGGTCGGCGTTAAGGGTGAACGGATTGTACTCGCTAGGTCTTTGACCGCTTGAAATAGTTCTGTTTATAACCGAACTTGCGACGGGCCGCGTTGCGATCAAACTGCCAGTTGATCTTGGTCCGATTCCGATTCGTCTGCCGATTCCAGGCGCCTGCCTC
>Ga0335069_10016737_pt1 | contig 10226 bp, 9 predicted proteins | sample Lox_Sample_11_FD_206714 | JGI IMG/M metagenome (GOLD analysis project Ga0335069, IMG submission 206714) | Soil microbial communities from Loxahatchee National Wildlife Refuge, Florida, United States - Lox_Sample_1.1 | ecosystem: Environmental > Terrestrial > Soil > Wetlands | place: USA: Florida...
CCCGCTGAGGAAGGAGTTCAGCGGCTGCACGAACCCCGGCGCCACGATGTAGGACGGGGCTTCCTCGGTGAGGAAGATGACATCGGCGGGTTTCTGGCCGGCGGTCGTGGCGACCTGGACCTTGGTGTACAGCTGATCCGACGGCAGGGAGATCACCTCGACCTTCACGCCGGTCTTGTCCGTGAACCCCTTCAGGGCGTCCGCGCCCGGCGGGACTCCCCACGGTGGAGTCATGAAGGTGATCGACGCACCCTGGGAGAAAAGGGCACCGGGCAACGCCAGTAGAACCAGCATGGCCACGCCGAGAACCCGTGAACGCGGAGACCTCGCGGTTGTCATCTTGGAAACTTACTGACGGTCCAACGGGACCGTCCAGCAACGGGGAGGGCATGGGGCCGGGGTTGCCCACGGTCACCGCCGGCAAGTACCTTAGGGGAAGCCTTTCAGCGAGCGGAGGAACCCATGGCCACCCGTACCAGGGCGCGGACCGTGAAGAAGGCCACCCGGTCGGCCGGCAGGACCGGGCGCACCGGCCCGTCCCGCCCCCGGGGCGCGGCATCCCGGGCGGTCCGCAAACCTTCGGCGGCGTCCGCAAAAAGCGTCATCTCCCTTCACATCGCCACCATCAAGGGCGCCTTCGTGCTGAGGAGCGACCGCGCGCGGAAAAACTGGAAGATGGAAGGCCCCTATTTCCTGGGCTCGGAAGCCAACCACCTCGTGAGGGACCCCCGCGACCCTTCGGTGCTGCTGCTGGCGGCACGAACCGGCCACCTGGGTCCCACCGTGTTCCGAAGCACCGACTCGGGCCGCACCTGGAAGGAGGCCGCAACACCGCCGGCGTTCCCCAAGGCGCCGGAGGGGACCACCGGGCAGGTGGTCCAGAGGGCGTTCTTCCTGGCCCCGGGGCACGCCAGCCAGCCCGGGGTCTGGTGGGCGGGGACGGTGCCGCATGCGCTGTTCCGCTCCGAGGACGGCGGTGCCACGTGGGAGCTGCAGCAGGGGTTCACCCGGTTCCTGGACGGCCTGAAGGCACGGAAGCCGGACTACATCGCGGAGACGCCGGGGGGCGCCATCACCCACTCCATCCTCATTGACCCGCGCGACGCCCGGCACATGTACGTCTCGATCTCGAGCGGAGGCTTCTTCGAGACCACGGACTCCGGCCGGAGCTGGAGCTGCCTGAACGAGGGGTGTTCCGTGGTGGATTTCCTGCCGGAGAAGTTTCCGGAGTTCGGCCAGGACCCCCACTGCGCGGTGTTGAGCCCCGCGGACCCGGACCGCATCTACCAGCAGAGCCACTGCGGCGTGTACCGCCTGGACCGGCCGGCAACGAAGTGGGAGCGCATCGGGAAGAACCTCCCCGCGGAGGTGGGAGACATCGGCTTCCCGGTGGTTGCCCACCCGCGCAAGCCGGACGTGCTCTGGGTGTTCCCCATGGACGGCACGGACGTGTGGCCGCGCACGAGCCCCTCCGGGCGGCCGGCGGTGTTCTGCAGCCGTAACGGCGGCGCCACCTGGACGCGCCAGACCCGGGGATTCCCGCAGTCAAACGGCTATTTCACGGTGTTCCGCCAGGCCATGAAAGCCGACCACCAGGACCCGGCCGGTCTCTACCTCGGGACCACCTCGGGAGAGATCTGGGCGAGCCCGGACGAGGGATCGAGCTGGACCCAGATCTTCGGACACCTCCCGCGCGTGCTTGCAATCGAGGTGGGCGAGGGATGAGCGTCGCGGTTCACCTCTCTTCCCACCTGCGCTCCTACACCCGCGGGCGCTCGGACGTGGAAGCGGACGGCGACACGCTGGCAGCGCTGGTGGCCGACATGGACCGGCGCTTCCCCGGGATCCGCTTCCGCATGGTGGACGAGCAGGACCACATCCGGCCGCACGTGAACTTCTGGGTGGGCGGCTCGCTGACGCGGGACCTGGCCACCCCGATACCGGCGGGAAACGAGGTGGCCATCCTGGGGGCGCTCAGCGGCGGCTGATCCCGCACGCCCGACGCGCGACGGTTCACGTCGCGGGTGCCGGTGCCGCGTGCCGCCGCCAATACCCCCGTGCACCGGATTGGGTATCTTGTGGATCATGGGCAGCGAGATGCTGAGCCGCGCGAGATCTTCCCGGGACGCGGATGATTCCGACGAAACCGTCGTGCGCCGCGTGCAGGAGGGAGAGACCGAGCTGTACGAGGTCCTGGTGCGCCGCTACAACCGGCGCGTCTACCGCGTGGCGCGCGCCGTGCTGCGGGACGACGCGGGCGTGGAAGACGTGATGCAGGAGGCCTACCTTCGCGCGTTCACGGCGCTGCCGCGCTTCCAGGGGCGGGCGCGGTTCTCCACGTGGCTGACGCGCATCGTGATCAACTGCGCGCTGGCGCATCGCCGGGGCCAGTCCCGTCGCGCCGAGATCGCGCTGGATTCGGTTGCCGAGCCCGCGGCCGGCCCCGACGGGGCCGGCCGCGGCGGGGCCGCCGGGCTTTCCCCCGCCGAGCTCGGGATCCTCCAGCAGCAGGTCGGCCGCCTCATCGAGAAGACGCTGGAGACGCTGCCGCCGAGCTACCGGACCGTGTTCGTGCTTCGGGAAATGGAAGAGATGAGCATCGCGGAGACCGCGGCGTGTCTCGGTATCAGCCCGGTCAACGCCAAGGTGCGGCTGCACCGGGCCCGCAAGCTGATGAAGGAAGGCCTGCGCCGCCAGATGCCGGACATCGGGCTGTACGCGTTCCTGGGCGAGCGGTGTGACACGCTCACCGCGCGCGTCATGGCCCGGGTGCGGGAGATCGCGCAGCGCCAGGCCGTCCGGCTTTCCGTCCCGTAGGCGGCGCGGGCCGTGGAGCGGGAGAGAGAAACCGCAGGAGCAGGTCGACTTCGGAGACCGTCCACGTGGAGCCCATGAGGTACAGGTGCCGCAGGGCACGCCGCTGCGCCTCGGAACCGGCGGGGATCGCCAGGAGATCCACGAACCCCGCGGTCATGGCGCCGAGCGCGGTGACCACCGCGGCGGTCCAGGCGGCAACGGGGAAGTGGACCACCGCGGGATGCAGGGGATGGCCGAGGAGCCTGAGTCCATTCATTGGGGATTAGACGGAACCCGGGCGGTCGGGGTTACAGTGCTGCCGTCATCGCCGAAGGCTGGATCCTGCCGTGATGCTTCCGTGACCAGTCGTAAGTAGATTAGAGCCGACAGGAAGCTCCACAGGAGGTAGGGTGATGAGCAGGTCCTCGAAACTGATTGCAATGCTCGCCGCGGCCGCGGTGATGCTGGTGACCGGCGCCCTGGGCGCCTTTGCCGACTTCCCGGCCGCGCCGAAAGATACCGCCGCCATGATGAAGGGAACGCAGACCGCGGTCCTGGCCGGGGGATGCTTCTGGGGGATGGAAGGAGTCTTCGAGCGCCTCAAGGGCGTGGTAGATGTAACGGCCGGGTACTCCGGGGGAGCCAAGGAGACGGCGTTCTACGAGATGGTGGGAAGCGGCACCACGGGCCACGCGGAGTCGGTGCAGATCCACTTCGACCCGACGACGATCAGCTACGGGACGATCCTGAAGGTGTTCTTCTCGGTGGCGCACGACCCCACGCAGCTGAACTACCAGGGCCCGGACCACGGGACGCAGTACCGCTCCGTGATCTTCTACGCCAACGACGGTCAGAAGCAGGTGGCGGAGGCCTACATCAGGGAACTGGACGCCGCGAAGGTGTACCCGCAGAAGATCGTGACGCAGGTGGTGCCCCTGAAGGCGTTCTATCCCGCGGAGGACTACCACCAGAAGTTCCTGGACAAGAACCCGGACTACCCCTACATCGTGTACTGGGACCTGCCCAAGCTCGCCAACCTCAAGCACACGTATCCCGACCTCGTGGTGGAGGGGATGTAGAACCAGGGGGGCCCTCGCGGCCCCCCCTTCTCTTTGCGGCAGGTCCCGGGCCGGGCGATGACGGCAGGGCCCGCCGGCCCGCGCGCGTGGCGCCGGTTTCCTCGGGCTCCCTTTCTTGACCGGCGGAGAGCGGCTTGGTAGCTTCGGAGCAGGTTGGACACGTCGCTTCCCCAGTTCGTTCCGCCCATGCTGGCCGTCCTCGGCCAGCCGTTCGATTCCGACTCGCACTTCTTCGAGATCAAGTGGGACGGTTTTCGAGCCGCGGCCATGATAGAAAACGGCTCCGTCCGCCTTATGAGCCGGAACCGAAACGACCTTGCCGAACAGTTTCCGGCCCTGCGTTCCCTTCGCTCACTTCCCGACGGGCTGGCCCTGGACGGCGAGATCGTGGCGTTCCGGGACGGCAAGCCGGACTTCGACCTGATGCTGAACCGTGGACGGGCAGGCGGAGCCGGCGGGGCCCGCGGCTCCCGCGCGCTCAAGTACGTGGCCTTCGACGTGCTGTACCGGGACTACCAGTCGCGCCTGGACCTGGGGTTCGCCGAGCGGCGCGAGATCCTGGAGGAAGTCCTGGCGGCAAGCCGCTGCGCGGAGCTGATGCTGTCCGACGGCGTGAAGGGACGGGGGAAGGAGCTCTACCGCCAGGCCTGCGAGCAGAGCCTGGAAGGCGTGGTGGCCAAGAAGCTCTCCAGCCCGTACGCCGCGGGAAAACGAAACGGGGCCTGGATCAAGATCAAGCGGCGTCTTCGTATCCAGGTGGTGGTGATCGGGTACATCGAAAAACCGGGGAATGATTTCCAGAGCCTCCTCGTGGCGGCCAGCCAGCTGCCGGGGGAAACGGCCGGGCCGCTTCGCTACCTCGGTCGTGTCGGGGGCGGTTTCACCGAGGCCATGCGGGCGAACGTCTACGACCTGCTGCAGCGCAGCCCGCGCGGTGCGCCGCTGGTGCCGTGCCCCGAGCGGGGGCGCTGGGTTGAGCCCACGGTCTACTGCGAGGTAAGCTACGCGGAGCTCACCGAGGCCGGCCAGCTGCGGGCCCCGGTGTTCGAAGGCCTGATCGAGAGCTGATCAACGAGCACGGATATGCCGGACGCTCCACTCGACGGAAAGGAATTAGCGATCACCGGGCGCCTGTTCTCCCTGACGCGCCCGGAGGCGGCAGAGCGCGTGCGGCGCGCCGGCGGCAGGGTCGTGCCCGAACCGCGGGACGGCACGGGCCTGCTGGTGGCCGGCAATGCGAGCGGCCACCTAACGGATGACGGCGGGGTCCCCCGCAACATCCTGCTGTTCGACCGGCTCAAGCGGCGCGGGGCGCCCATACGGCTGGTGGAGGAGCCCGAGCTCCTGCGGATGGTGGGGGCACAGGACGACCTGGCAGACTTCTCCCGCCTCTACACCGCAGAGCAGGTCAGCCGGATCGCGGACACCCCGTTGCCCGTGGTGCGGAAGTGGGTCCGCAAGGGGCTGCTGCAGCCCGCGCGCCTGGAGCACCGGCTGGCGTGGTTCCAGTTCACCGACATCCTCACGGCCCGCAACCTCAACCGACTGGCAGCGGCCGGGGTACCGGCCTCGCGGATCCACGCGAGCCTGGCGCAGATCGCCCGGTGGCTCCCGGACGGGAGCCAGATCCTTGGACGGCTGGAAGCGTATGCAACCGGGGTGCGGCTGCGGCTTCCCGACGGCACCTGGGTGGAGCCCACCGGGCAGCGCCTGATGGACTTCCACGGCGGGGGAACCGCCGCAGGCCGAGCCGGCGCGGCGGCGGACGCCGCGGCGGGGCCGGCTGCTGGAGCGGCAGCCCGCGTGACCGCCTTCCCCACGGTGCCGGGGTTCTCCCTGGAAGCGGGGCGAGAATCCTGGTTCAGCCGTGCCGTGGACGCCGAGGAATCGGGTGACCTGGAGTCCGCCGTCTCCTTGTACGCCCGCGCGCTGGAGTCATCCGAGGAGCCCGAGGTCTTCTTCAACCTCGGCAACGTGCTGTACGAGATGGGCCGCGAGGAGAGCGCGGCGGAGCGCTACCTGCAGGCCATCGAGGTGGACCACGCGTACGCGGAGGCCTGGAACAACCTGGGCAACTCGCTGGTGGCAATCGGCCGGCTGGCGGACGGCGTGCACGCGTACGAGATGGCCCTTTCCCTCGAGCCCGACTACCCCGAGCCGCACTGCAACCTTGCCACCGTGCTGGACCGCATGGGTCAGCCCGGGACGGCCCTCACCCACCGCGGCGCCTGCCGCGACGCGTTCCCCAGCGAGGCGCGGCTGACGCTGCTGCGACGGCCGGCGCGGGGGGATGCCGAGGAGGATTGAGCGCGCGCCGCCTGATCGGGCCCTGCCGCCAGGCCTTGTGGCTCATCTGACCGACACCATCTGACGACATACCGGGTGGAGCAAGACATGGAAGTCAACGGAGTGACCTTCTTGTACGTCCTCCCCCAGGGAACCACGATCGAGTTGACCACGGAAGTGCAGCACACCTTGCCAACTGTCAATGAATCGAACAGGGGAGCCCCTGCCGCCGCCTTCTCCTAGAACTCCAGCTCCATCTGCCTCCCGGTCGAGGCGCCCTTCCTGCGGGTTGCGGCGGGACGACGTGCTCCGCCCGCGTCGGCGCGCGCCGGCGGAGCCACACCGGGCGAGGCTGCGGCCCGCCCTTTCACGGTCCCGGCGGCAAGGTCCACCTCCGCGGCCATCTCGCGGTAGCGGCACAGGCCGTTTGCCCACACCATCTGCTCGGGACTGCCGCAGCCGGGCTCCAGCAGGCGCGGTGCCGCGACGAGGATGGACACGCAGCGCGCGCGGCTGGTAGCGACGTTCAGGCGGTTGGGGTTGTAGAGAAAGCTCATGCCGCGCGGCGCGTCCTCCGCGGAGGAGCTTGCCATGGAGTAGATGACCACCGGCGCCTGCTGTCCCTGGAAGCGGTCCACGGTCCCCACGCGCGCTCGGCCTCCCAGGCGCCGCGACAGGGCAGCAACCTGCGCGTTGTAGGGGGCAACCACCAGGATGTCATCGTCAGACAGCGTCTTCGAAGCACCGTCCGGGCGGGTCCAGGCGGCACGCGGCCGGCGCAGCATCTCCACGATGCGCGCCACGGCCTCCACCTCTTCGGGCGAGTGGTTCTGGTTGTTGGAATGCTCGACGGGCACGTAGAACAGGCCGCTGCCCGAGAAGGGGTCGGTGCCATCCAGCCGCTGGCGCTCCAGGCCGCTCCGCGAGGCCAGGCGGTGCTCGTAGAACAGCTCGGAGGTGAACTCGCAGATGGACGGATGCAGGCGCCAGGTCTCGTCCAGGAACAGGCCGTCTTCAAGCCCGATGGTCTTTCGGCCCTGCAGCACGTGCACCAGCGCGGCCACCTCGGCGCCTTCCGGGTGCGCGCCGCGCTGCGGCTGCTCCAGCTGCTGCGGATCGCCCAGGAGCACGATGTTTCGGGCCGCGCGGGAGACGGCGAGCGCGTGCGCCAGGGACATCTGGCCCGCCTCGTCGATGAACAGGTAGTCCACGGACTCCGCCATGTCTTCCCGCGCCCAGAACCACGCGGTCCCGCCGACCACCTTGCCCTCCTTGAGGCCGGCGCGGGCACGGTCGTTGTCACCGGTCAGCTCGAGGCCCAGCGGGATGTCCACGGGGGCGGCGGAGTCCTTGTGAATGGCGCCGACCGGGGCACCACCCGCGGCACCACCCGCGGCACCACCCGCGGCACCGTCCCGCAGCGACGCCTGGATGGCCTCCACCAGGAGGTGCTGGATGACCTTGTGGCTGACGGCGGTCACGCCGATCCGCTTCCCGGCGCGGGCCAGCGCCACGATCATCTGCGCGCCCGTGTACGTCTTGCCGGATCCCGGCGGTCCCTGGATGGGAAGGATGCTCGAGGCGAGCCCCCGGGCCAGCCGCACCGCCGCGTCCACCACGCCCTCCCCCTCGCGACGCAGGCGGCCGCCCGAGGTCCCGAGGATGCGCGGGCGATGCGCGAGCAGGAGATCGCGCCCCGCGCGGAACGGGCCGTCCCCGTCCACGCCGTTGGCCGCGACTGACCGCGCGAACTCCAGCAGCGCGGTGTCCACGGGACGGGGGCTGATGTGCTCGTCCGCCATTACCGCCTCGGGATGGGTCGTTCCATAGCGGACGTTCTTCTCTATGTCCACGGTGCGGGCAGTCGGGTCGAACGCCACGATCCTTCCCACGCGCTCGCCGGCGCCGCCGACCTCGTACAGCTTGTCTCCCTCGTCCAGGGAGGTCTCCTGCTCCGGAAACGAGTACCGGTGCACGTGCAGGCGGCCCGTTCCCGGCACTTCTTCCACGAACTGGAGTCCCGCGATGGCCTTGCGCTCGTCCAGCAGGTCCTCCAGGTCCAGCTCGCGGATGCGGAAGAACTCCCACCAGACGCTCTTCTCCTCGCGGCGGAAGTACTCCAGCTGGTTGGCGAGCAGCCAGCGCGCCTTCTCGCTCGGTCCCCACGCCGCTCGGTCCTCCGGCAGGCCGGCGGTGAGCTGGTCGAACACCGCCTGGACGTCCGCCGCCCGCTCCTGGACGGCATCACTGGCCTCGCCGCTCTTGCTGAGCGGCCGCGGGATGAGCGCGCCGTGCTGCACGTGCTCCGCGCGGCGCTGCTCCAGCCAGTCGCGGAGAGCGGATGTGGAGAGGCAGTCGTCCCGGTTGTAGGACGCCACCGCTTCCCGCTCCTCGTCGGAGATGCCGGACGCGCCGGCCAGCTCCAGCGCCCGTGCAACCCGGCGAAGCGCCGCGGCTGCCGCCGGCAGCTCGATGGCCCGTGCGTACCCCGAGAACGCCTCCAGGTCCTTCAGCCCGTAGCTTTCCACGCTGGCCTGGAGGCCGTGGCGGGTCACCGCGAGAAGGTCCACGAAGCGCTCCCCGCGCAGGAACTTGTCCAGGTCGCTCTCCCGGGAGCCGTAGCGGCCGGCAAGGCGCTTGAGCGCACCCGGCTCGTACGGCGAAAAGTGGTAGATGTGCATGCCCGGATTCGCGAGCCAGCGCTGCATGGCGAAGTCCACGAAGGCCTCGAGCGCGCGCTTCTCCTCCAGCGGGCTGAGCGCCCACAGCGCGCGGTAGGCCGCCTGCCCGGAGTCGTCGGTAAACGCGAAGCCCAGCAGGTACTCCATGCCGCCGGTCCCGGCAAAGGGATCCGACTCGATGTCGAAGAACAAGTCTCCCGGGTCCGGCTCGGGCAGCAGGCAGAACCCCTTCCCTTCCTCCGGAGGCAGGAGGGTGTACGTGGGCCTCCCCGCTTCACGGCCCTCCAGCTGCACCCGGGCCTGGCCGTGCGCGCGCGCGAACGTCTCGGGGCTTCCCCGCCGGGGCCGCTGGCGCAGCGGCTTCGGCTCCATGGCGTACTGGCGAAGCGTCCCGATTCCCTGCCGCTGCAGCTCCGCAACGTGGAGCGGCCGTATGCCCGCCACCAGGCACAGCGCGTCATCCGCGTGGCGGCGGTCCTCGCACACCTTCCACCAGCGGCAGATGCCGCAGTGCGCCACGGGGTCTGGATACGTGGTCTCCGCGGGCGGGGCTTCAATGGCGAGCTCCAGCCGGCGCCGCACGAAACGGTAGTAGGCCGCGTAGTCCTCGAAACGGAAGCTCTCCTGCGTGAACGGGTGGTCGTGGTCCGAACCCGGCTTCACCACGTGCATGAGGAGTGGCGCCGTGCCCTGCGCATGCGTCAGCAGCGTGGAGTACTGGCACAACTGCAGGACGGTCTCCGCGCGCGTCTCCTCCGCGAGCTTGGTGTCCACCACCTCGTAGGACCACTCACCGAGCGCACTGGGGACCGGCACCTTCATCAGCAGGTCGACACGGCCGAACCACCGACCATCGCTCAACTCCGCCTGGACGATGAGGTCAGCCCCGGCCCGCATCGCATCGAGGGCCTTTCCCGCGGCGAGCTTCCCCCCTTCCTGGGCCGGCTCCACCACGGTTCGTCCCTGTGCGCGAAGGTGCGCCAGGTACGCGCGCTCGTGCTCGAATCCCCGCTGCTGCAGCACCGCGAGCATGGGATCGCGGAAGTCCGGCGCGCGGCGCCGACCCTCCGACACGGAGCGGTCCAGCTCGGTCAGGTGCCGGCAGGCGAGATGGTTGGACACGTCCGTGGCGGCCAGGCGCAGCTGGCCTTCTTCGCGGTACATCAGTCCTCCTGCTCGAGAAAACGCCCGAGCGCCTGGATGGCCCCGGCCAGGTCCTGGGGCCGCGTGAGCGCCGTGCGGAAAAGGTCGCCATTCCTGTCGATGCGCTGCGGCCCGTTCATCAGGGTGAAGTCCGACACGCGGAACTCCTGTTCCAGCTCGTCCCAGGCGAGCGGCATGGAAACGGATCCCGCCTCCACGGGGCGGACCACGTAGGGCGGGA
>Ga0335069_10016738_pt1 | contig 10226 bp, 12 predicted proteins | sample Lox_Sample_11_FD_206714 | JGI IMG/M metagenome (GOLD analysis project Ga0335069, IMG submission 206714) | Soil microbial communities from Loxahatchee National Wildlife Refuge, Florida, United States - Lox_Sample_1.1 | ecosystem: Environmental > Terrestrial > Soil > Wetlands | place: USA...
TCCTAATCATTAATTCTCGCAAAGCCTTTCCCGGGTTTGGAGATTTCATGAGGTATTCGCCGATGAGAAACCCGTCTACCCCCGCTTCGCGAAGCAGGCGGACGTCATCAGCAGTACTGATCCCACTCTCGCTGACCAGGATCTTGTCTTTCGGGACTTGAGGCGCCAATTGCAGAGTAGTCTGCAAATCCACCTTAAATGTGGTTAGATCGCGATTGTTAATCCCGATGATCTCAGCACCGCATTCCACTGCTTTTTCGAGCTCAGCTTGATTATGGACTTCGACCATACTACTAAGGCCCATGCGGTCAGCGGCGGTCAAAAGCTGTGATAGAGAAACTGAGTCCAGGATCGCCGCAATCAATAAAATCGCATCGGCACCGGCGGCACTTGCTTCGTAAACCTGGTATGGGTCAATAATAAAGTCCTTTCTTAAGACCGGACAAGAGACACTTTGTTTCACCTTTTTCAAGTCTTCCAAAGACCCAAGGAAATGATCCTCCTCAGTAAGGACAGAGATAGCGGCCGCGCCGTGAGACTCATAAGCAACGCCCAGCTCCACTGGGTCGACCTGCCCACGCAAAAGGCCCCTGGATGGAGAAGCTCGCTTGATTTCCGCGATGAAATTGAGGCGGTCAGTACGGTCCAGGGTGACATAGAATGGCCGTTGATTGGAAGGCTTTTGAGCAGCCGGGAGCGCTACTTGTTCGGGTAATAGCGGAGAGTCCTTTTTCTTTTTTTCAAGCTTGGCCCGGTTCTGTTCGACGATGCCTGCCAAGAAGTTGGTATCCATATTCCGCGCTCAGACCGGTGGCAAGTTCGAAAAGGCGATCAGCTGGTCCAGCTTGCGAAGCGCTTGACCACTCTCCAACGATTCACGAGCCAGCGCCAAGCCGGACTGAAGAGACTCAGCCCGGTCCGCGACATAGATTCCAGCAGCCGCGTTCAGCAGGACGGCATCCCGCTCAGCGCCATTCCTGTCTCCTTTCAAAATCTCTCTCAGGATCCGACCGTTTTCAGCTGGATCACCGCCTCGCAGGGCCCTGGACGGACTGCGGCACAACCCAACGTCCTCGGGGGTTAAGACACGAGTCTGAACCGATCCTCGTCGTAATTCCGAGAGCTTCGTCGGGCCTGAAACAGATATCTCGTCCAGCCCCTCCTCGCCGGAAAAAACTAGCGCTCTTTCACAGCCGAGGACATCCAATACTTGGACGAAAGTTTCGGTTAGTTGGGGGGAGTAAACCCCTATGATCTGTCTTTTGACATCAGCAGGATTAGATAACGGACCCAAGAGGTTGAATATTGTCCGAATCCCCATCTCCTTCCGCACCTTGGACACGATTCGCATGGCTGGATGAAACGCAGGGGCAAACAAGAACGTAATCCCGCACTCCCTAAAACAGTTTTCCAGTACTCCTTTGGGGGCATCGACCCTAACGCCCAAGTACGTCAGGACATCAGCGCTTCCGCACTGCCCTGAAATTGCCCGGTTCCCATGTTTTGCGACCCGAATTCCTGCGCCTGCTATGACGAAGGCAGCGGCTGTGGAGATATTGAAGGTTCGTGTACTGTCTCCGCCCGTTCCAGCCGTGTCGACTGCTCCTTCTTCGTTGTGGCAGAACTTCACTGCATGCCGACGCATTCCGCGTGCAAAACCGACAATCTCTCTGACTGACTCGCCTTTCCAGGACAATGCCGTCAATAGAGTGGTCATCTGGACTTCGTTCAGCTGTCCGCCGAATATGCCCTCCAGTAGCTGGTCAGCTTCGTCGATCTCCAGATCCTCTCGACGATACAGTTTCTTAAGGCACGCACTGTAGAGATCGCTGTAGTTCATAATCCTAGAAAGTTGGCCAGGAGCTGCTTACCCTCGTGGGTCATTATGGATTCCGGATGGAATTGCACTCCTTCGATCGGGTATTCCTTGTGGCGAAGCCCCATAATCAGCCCATCCGTCGTGGTGGCCGAGACTTCCAAACATTTGGGCAAGCTCTTTCTCTCCACAATCAGGGAGTGGTAGCGCGTGGCCGGAAATCGGTAAGGCAATCCTTTAAAAATCGTTCGATTGTCATGGCAGACTTCGCTGGTCTTTCCATGCATCAAGTATGGAGCCCTGATCACCTTGCCTCCGAACGCCTGTCCAATGGCCTGGTGGCCGAGGCAGACACCCAGGATCGGGACTTTGCCCGAAAAGACCTTGACGACACTGAGAGAGATCCCCGCCTGGTCGGGGGTCCCGGGTCCGGGGGAAATCACAATCCGGCTCGGTTTCAAAGCCTCGACCTCGGCAACCTCGATCTTGTCATTCCGGTGGACCTGAAGCTCTTCACCCAGTTCTCCCAAATACTGCACTAGGTTGTAAGTGAAGGAGTCGTAGTTGTCAATAACCAGGATCATGTAGCCTCACTAAAAACCGGTCTCTGCCATTTCCACAGCCTTCATCAATGCCCGGGATTTGTTAACAGTCTCTTGGAATTCTCTTTCCGGAAGAGAATCTGCAACAATCCCGCCGCCCGCCTGGATGTACGCTTTACCATCCTTGACAACCAGTGTTCTGATCGCGATGCAAGAATCCAGGTTCCCCGTGAAATCAAGATACATGATGGCCCCAGCATAGATGCCACGTCGGTTGGGTTCCGATTCATCGATGATCTGCATGGCCCGGACCTTGGGCGCTCCGGTTACCGTACCGGCGGGGAAACAGGCCATCAGTCCCTCGAACCGGTCAACATCCGAACGTAAACGACCGCGCAAACTTGAAACCAAGTGCATCACATGGGAGAACTTCTCAATGAACATCAAGTCCAGAACTTCCACGCTTCCGTACTCGCAGATTTTCCCTAAGTCATTCCGCCCCAAGTCCACCAGCATAATGTGTTCAGCCTTCTCCTTCTCATCCGCCTTGAGTTCCTCGGCCAGCAAAGCATCTTCGTCTTCCGTATTACCTCGAGGGCGAGTGCCGGCAATGGGCCGGTAATAGGCAGAGCCGTTGCTGATCTTGACTAACATCTCAGGTGACGAGCCAATGACGGAGTGGTCCCCCAGTTTGAGAAAGAACATGTAGGGAGAGGGATTCACCATCCTCAGAGCGCGGTATATGTTAAAAGGGGCCGTAGTCACAGGAACGCTGAATCGCTGTGATAGGACAACCTGGAAAATGTCTCCGGCTTTGATATATTCCTTCGCCTGCTCCACTGCCTGAAAGTAATCCGTTCTGGAAAAGTTCGATTTCACCGTCAACGAGCCTCCATCCGGATCCCCAAACTGCGGCATGGTGACGGGGCCATTCAGCAGTTGCTCGGTCGCTTCAATCTCTCCGATAGCCTCCTGATACTTGACCTCAGGGCTGGAAGCGCTATCGTCCAGCATGACGTTTGAGATAATTAGTATTTGCTGACGAACATGGTCGAAAGCCAGCAGGCTGGAGAAGAACATCATTACTGAATCCTGAAGATGAAGGTCATCCTCTCCTGTCTGGGGAATGTCCTCCACCCACCGAACCGCGTCATAGGCAAAATAGCCGACAGCCCCTCCAGTGAAGGGGGGCAATCCCGGCACTGTAACTGCGCGATATCGCTCCGTGATCTTCCTCAACACATCCAGCATCCGCCCCTTACGCTTGATGGTCTCGCCGTTTTTCTCTATTTCAACCATCTCACCTTTGGCTCGAATGGTTAAATAAGGATTACATCCGATAAACGAATAGCGTGCGATCTTCTCGCCACCCTCGATACTCTCCAGCAGAAAGGCCTGGGGATTATTCGATTCAACTCTCAGATAGGCCAAGACTGGAGTGAGCAGATCGGCGGTTACCGCCTTGGAGACCGGAATCACGTTTCCCTGCTGGCAGAGCGTTTCAAACTCTTTAATAGTCGGTCGGATCATGGCATTGTATATGAACGAAGAGATTTGTGACGAGCGAAGACTTATTCCGGCCCGAATCCAATCCAATCACTCCTCGGTGGTCACTGCCTTTGTGGCTCTCCTTTCGAGTTCGATCAAGACATCATCCAGTTCCAGTCCCTCATTCACAAATAGAACCAGCAAATGGTAGAGAAGATCGGCGGACTCCATAGCCAGTTCAGGCTTGGATTTATTCTTGGCCGCGATAATTGTCTCCGCTGCTTCTTCTCCAATCTTCTTGAGAATCTTGTCGATTCCCTTGGAGAACAGATAAGCTGTATAAGAGCCTTCAGGCATATCAGTCTTGCGGCGCTTGATGACCTCTACCAGCCGGTTCAGAGTCGTATGAGGAGTGAGCCGGACAGGGGGTAGCCCGGCCGTTGGACTCTCAGGAATTGGTTTTGCGTCGAAGCAACTCTCCGTCCCGGTATGACAAGCAGGTCCTGACGGCGTAACGGAAACAAGAAGAGTATCACCGTCACAATCGAGTTCGACCTTGTCGATTTTTTGTCGGTTCCCCGAGGTTTCACCCTTATGCCAGATCTGTTTACGACTCCGGCTCCAAAAATAAGTCTCCCGATGCCGCAATGACAGGTCGATGGCTTCCTGATTCATATAAGCCATCATCAAAACCCGCAGCGTCCGGGCATCTTGTATAACTGCTGGGATCAGACCCTGCTCATCAAGTTTGAGTTTGGGTGCAGTTTCTTGATTATCGATCTGCATCAAACACTCCTGGATGTCATTGAAGAAGTCTATACCCTTTCAGACATTGGCGACTGAAGAATCACTATCCAGCCTACGTTGCAGATATGAGACTTCTTCGCAGTAGGTTTCTCGCGCTGTCGCTCGGTCTAAAAGAGAATCACCCGCCATTTCCTATCTCGAGGAGATTGGCTGCTCACGACTTCTAGTCAACGCACCAATAGCCCCCGTTCCCGCAAATAGACTTTGGCTTCCCGGATTGTAAAGGTGCCAAAGTGAAATATCGAGGCGGCCAGTGCCGCACTGGCTCCGCCCTCCGTTAGGCCCCTGAAAATATGGTCTAAGTTCCCGACTCCTCCAGATGCAATAACTGGGATTTGGACTGCAGACGTGATAGCTTTTAAGAGTTCCAGGTCATAGCCATCTTGTGTCCCGTCTCGATCCATGCTGGTTAGCAGAATCTCTCCCGCACCAAGCCTTTCTGAGCGCCGGGCCCACTCCACTGCGTCTATCCCTGTTGGGGTTCGCCCACCGTGGATATAGACTTCCCATGATATCGATTCGGACTGGCGGGAATTTCGCCGTTTGGCGTCAATGGCCAGGACAATGCATTGCGTTCCGAACTTTTCAGCACCGGTCGTGATCAGTTCCGGGTTCTTGACGGCTGCCGTATTGAGAGAAATCTTATCGGCTCCAGCTCGCAGCGTGTCGCGAATGTCCGCTGCGTTACGAATTCCCCCCCCCACCGTGAATGGGATAAAGACGGTGTCAGCGACACGTCCGACCATGTCAATCACAATGTTGCGCGAGTCTGAAGAGGCAGTTATGTCCAAGAATACCAATTCGTCCGCACCTGCCTGATCGTACCGCATTCCGCACTCGACGGGATCCCCGGCATCGACGAGGTCCACGAAATTGACCCCTTTGACAACGCGTCCTTGATCGACATCAAGACATGGAATGATGCGTTTTGCCAGCATAAGCCCAAATTCTAATGAAAGCCCCTTACAAAAACAACGGCTGCGTCTAGATAAGACGAATAGCAAAAAGAAAACAAGCATGGGGCAGGGTAGACGGGCAAATCAGATCTCAAACCAAGCAGTTTCGAACCCATGGGACCCGCCGGATTTTCCTCTAATCCATCGCTTTCTTCAGACATATTGCAGGGCCTGATTCAAAGTGAACTTTCTTTCGTACAATGCTTTTCCCACAATGATTCCCTCCACGCCCAGAGGCTCGAGTTCCTTGACTTGTCTCACATCTTCCAAACAGGAGATTCCGCCAGAGGCAATGACCTTGAGGCCAGAATCCACAGCCAGTTGACGGGTCATTGTTAGATCTGGTCCGTCAAGCATCCCATCCTTGGAAATGTCCGTATAGACGATTCGGCTTGCACCCATCTCGGCCAATTGCTTCGCCAATGGGAGCACGGGGACAGACCCCACCTGCTGCCATCCTCGGATTGCAATCATTCCCTCTCGGGCATCCAGACCGATGGCAACGTGTTGCTGAAACTTAGACAGGGCCTGCTTTACGAATCCGGGATCTTCCACTGCTGCGGTTCCCAGAATTACCCGACGCGCACCGGCCTGGAGTAGATCTTCTAGATTCTCCATGTTGCGTACACCTCCACCGAATTGCACTGGGATCTTCAGGGCTTTGAATATATGTTTCGCATGCGCTCGGTTGATGCTTTGGTCGCCCATAGCTCCGTCAAGATCTATCAGGTGAAGCCACGGCGCGCCTTGCTGTTCCCACGCCAAGGCGGCTGCCACTGGGTCATCGAAATACACCGTTGCGGTTTCTGGACGCCCCTGCAAGAGGCGAACGCAACGGCCTTGACGCATGTCAATTGCAGGAAAAATGATCACTCCTCCATCCTCTCTTGGAAGTCCATTAAGACATTCAACAATGATATTCCGGGGATAATAAAAACTAAGTGGGGGTACCCCCCCAAAAGCGGTGAGGCTCAACTATTGCGTGAGTAAGATTGTAGAGTCTGGATCTGTCGCACTTCATATCACTACGAATCATAACATATTACGCTTGCAGCAAACACCCAGAAGGCCTGGGGGATCTCGAAGCCGGCTACATCTCTGCAAAATTGCGCAGAATGCGAAGACCCACATCCTGACTCTTTTCCGGATGAAATTGTGTGGCCCAAACGCTGCCTCTTCGGACGATGGCAGGGAACTCAATTCCATAGTCAGTAGTTGCCAGGACGTCCGAAGAGTTGACGGGATCGGCAAAGTAGGAATGGACGAAATAAACAAAACTCTCTTCGGAAATCCCGTTTAACAGCGGATCGGCCTCCCTCAGGTGAAGCTGATTCCAGCCAATGTGTGGCACTCTCAAGCCTGCAGGAAGGCGTTTCACTTTGCCAGGTATATAATTGAGTCCCAGGTGGTGCCCGAATTCCTCACTTTCAGTAAAGAGCAGTTGCAGACCCAGGCAGACACCCAGCAACGGCGTCCCCAAAGACACTTTTTCAGAAAGACACTGAATCATGTCTTTGGCTTTCAGGTTGTCCATGGCATCCGCAAAGGCGCCGACTCCAGGTAGAATCAGCTTCCTGGCGGACAAGATTCGGTCCGGTCGGTCGGTTACTTCGACTGGAATCTTCAGGCTCTGAAACGCCTTCTCCACGCTGTGGAGATTGTTGATCGCGTAATCGACAATGGTGATCATTAAAGCACGCCCTTGGTGGAAGGGATCCCCCTGACACGCGGGTCGGTGGCCGCTGCCATGCAGAAGGCTCGAGCGGTTGACTTGAAGGCCGCCTCCGCAATGTGGTGTGAATTCCGGCCATACAAGACTTCGATGTGCAGGTTGATCATGGCTTGTACTACCAAAGCACGGAAGAACTCCTCGATCAGGTCAGTACTCAAACCTCCGACCATCTGTGATGGAAAATGCGCATTGAAGACCAGGTACGGTCGGCCCGAGAAGTCCACAACTGTCCGGCAAAGAGCTTCATCCATGGGAACGAAGGCCATGCCAAAACGCGTAATGCCTTCCTTGGTTCCCAGAGCTTGATAACAGGCTTCTCCCAGTGCAATCCCGACGTCTTCCACGGTGTGATGCCCATCGACGCCAAGATCTCCTTGGCACCGAATCTCAAGGTCAAAAAGCCCATGTTTTGCGAACAAGGCCAACATGTGGTCGAAGAACTCAATGCCCGTGGAAATGTCGGAATTCCCCTTGCCGTCGAGATTAAGCTTAATCGTGATGTTAGTTTCTTTGGTTTTTCTGGAGACTTTAGCGGTGCGGGGCTTGGTCAATTTAACACTCCTTCCAAGGCAGATAAAAACAGGTCATTCTCCTCGGGGGTTCCGATACTCACCCTCAAAAAGCGATCTAGCATGGGATATCGGCTGATGTCGCGCACCAGAATCCCTTTAGCAATCAGCCGATCGAACAAGGCCTTTGCTCCCAAGGGTGTTTCAAAAGCAATGAAATTTGCCTGGGAAGGAAGGGCTCTGACTCCTTCCATTCCCCGCAATCCCCTGAATACTCGCTCCCTCTCTTCGATCAGAATGTCGATTCGCGGCTTGAGCAAATGAAAATGCTCGACGGCCGCTTCCGCTGTTGCCATAGAGAAAACGTTCAAGTTATAAGGCAGCTTCGCCTTGTTGATTTCCTTGACTAGAATTGGGTGTCCCAACAAATATCCGACTCGAAGGCCAGCCATGGCCATGGCTTTGGAATAGGTCCTCAATACAATGAGGTTCTCAAAATCCGGTAATAGTGTCACTACGGATTGCCGGCTGAATTCATGGTAGGCCTCGTCTACAATGACCAGGCCTTTTGCGGCCTTCAACAAAGCCCTTAAGCTGCAATGCGGCAACACACCTCCAGTCGGATTATTGGGAGAGCAGAGTATTGTCAAATCAGCCTGCTGGGCCGATTCCAGCAAGCGAGGCAGATCAAATTCGAATTGAGGGGTCAGAAACACATCATGACAATCTCCTCCCAGGATAGTCGTCAGCAGTTTGTAAAGCGTGAAGGTGGGTTGAGAGATGACCACACGTTTGCCTGTTTCCACGACGACCATCAAAACGGCTTCAATTAACTCGTTTGACCCATTTCCTACCAGTATTCCTTCCTCTCTCCAACCACTGAACTTGGCCAGTTTGGAGGTGAGTGTTGTTGGGACGAAGGGAGGATAGCGTGACCAGGCTATCTGAGACATCTTCTCGGTGACAGAGGCCTTGACCGGTTCCGGCAGATCGAAGGGGTTCTCATTCTGGTTGACCTTAACCGGCGTTTCCAACTGGTTGAGCGTATACGCCTGTAACTGTCTAACAGATCTCTTGATGAATGAGATGTAATCGGTCACTTGAATCCTTGACGGAAGACCTGATGCTTACCTGGCGTCAGCAGTAAATCATAAATTCTACAAGAATTCCGCCAAAAGATAAATCGACAAGGAGAGTTATTCCCGCGGCCGAACTTAACCGACTTCGGCTGACAGGCCCCAAGCGGAATATTCACCTAGGGTGGAGGCAGGGATGTCTCGCTGCCTTTCAAAGGGGCGTAATTCCCCCACCGGCTGCTTTTTGGGTTAGAATGATTTTTTGAACAGTCATGAAACAAGCCAGGAATTCCCAGTTCTTGGGGTTGAGGGTCAAATGGGATTTTGGAGGTGGATGGCATGAAGAAGCAGTTCTCAGCCGGACTCCTGATCTTGGCTCTGGGCTCCGGATCCTGTCTCTATGCAGCAGACGCCACATTCTATTTTGGGTTCCAAAAGGCTGGGAATCTGACCGTAAAGCAGGTCCCGGGGATCATCTCTGAGGGTCTTCAGGTGGGGACCGATTGGGGTGGAGTTCTCGGTGGTCGGATTGGGCTGGGCGGCATTGTTGGGTTTGAACAATCCATCGGCTACAGCCCCAAATTCCTGGACTCAAATACCGAGGCTTTCAATGCACAGAGCAACCTGATGATCAATATCCCGTTGTACAAGTTCGTCCCGTACGGGACCGCCGGGATTGGCGTCATTACGACCTGGGGGGATAGCCCGAAAAGCTTCGGGACCAAGTTCGACGTGAACTACGGCGGCGGCCTGAAATGGAAACACATTCTGGGTCCCCTCGGCTTGCGGTTTGACCTGCGGGGATATACGGCGTTTGATGCTTACAGTGATAGTACCTTTTTCCAGGGGCAGCACGTCAATTACATTGAGGGAACTGTCAATCTATTCCTTTCTTTTTAGCAGTGCGCAGGTCTTCGAACCCACTGGTAAGCAACCGAGGATTGCCATTATTCATCGTACAACCGTGAATATCGTCCGCAACGCTGACCCTGGGGGTTGGATGTGTTTGAGGTACCATGGGCGCCTCTTATGGAGTGCGCCGGCAGAGCGAGGGACAGCGGTCCCTCGCGGCGACGGCGCTTTGCTTGGCAGCGGCCAATCCAGCTCTAGGTCAGCATTTCCAGTTGGCAACTCAAATCCAAAGCGGTGTCGCGCTTCGCTTGCCACCGCACTCCAAGACGCGATCCGGGGCTCGGAATTCGCTTCGTTCCTTCGATCCATAAAAGCCATAACGAACCGCCTTTCGGCGACAAAGGGCCTTGTCGTCAACTCGACCTCATTTGTCACAGTTTAGGGGTAG
>Ga0335069_10016739_pt1 | contig 10225 bp, 3 predicted proteins | sample Lox_Sample_11_FD_206714 | JGI IMG/M metagenome (GOLD analysis project Ga0335069, IMG submission 206714) | Soil microbial communities from Loxahatchee National Wildlife Refuge, Florida, United States - Lox_Sample_1.1 | ecosystem: Environmental > Terrestrial > Soil > Wetlands | place: USA: Florida...
ACTACCGCGCTGCCGTCTACCTGGACCGCAACCACGAGCCCCTGGCGCATCGATGTTGCTTCGATCCTGGAACTGCTCTTCGCGCAGCCGATTTCGAACACGCTATTCATCGAATTCAAGCCCAAAGCGTCGACCGTGACCATAGCAGTGGTTGTCGCATCACCGAAGGGCTTTCATGGGCGCGTTCTTGTGGGCGCAATCGAATCGTGTCCGACGAGTGAGTTCATTCGTCATCAGAACGGCGTCGCCATCCAGCAAAGCAAGATCGAAGCGATCAATACCTATCTCGACGGAGGCACACCGGTTCCTCTGCTCGAACCCGATACCGTCTATACCATCTCTGTTTCGTATAACGTGCTCGATACGGAACCCGGCTCGAACAACCCTACGACGACTTCCAGCACGCAGGCATTCCAATTCAAGACTGACAGCCAACCGCCCGATGCACTCGATCCATATGTTCTTTGCAGCTCGCCTGCTCAAGGAGAGACATTTGCTTTCTACGAGGATCCGCTGGATATCGTTTTCAACGACAATTCGGTGTTCTCGCTGTTTGAGGCCTATAACTACCAGCTGACATACTCACTGCACGCTGCCGATGGCCTGCCCGAAGGTTCGCCAGCGAGCGAGATTCTGACAGGTTCGCCATCTCCGCTCCAGGGGATCAATGGAATCGGAACTGCAACCTATGACACGATGCTGCAATTGGCCAGCAAGCTGTCATGTCTTGGCGGATCACTCACTCAATATCAAAACCAGGTGTTTACAGCGCCTGTGTACCTGCGTCCGCTGATGGGCTACACCTTTGACCTGGTGACGAACCCTCCGGCGCCAGCGAACATCGGTGCGGGATCGCCGGCCGGCGCGGTCAAGCCGCTATTCCGGAGAAACTTCTCCACCGGCAGATACGCGAACATGAACGCGCTTGCGGACGCTCTTGGCGCGACCAAGGTCACGCACCGGCCGCTCAAATCGGCGTTGAGTTTCCCGACGAGCGGCGGAGCCCAGATCTTCAAGGATGCGGACATTCAACAAGCATTTCTGAACGCGGGCGAACAGGCGCTTCCTTCGCCAACGGGCAACGCCATCGTCATCTACTGGGTGGCCTCCGGGTCAAGCTTTGTGCCGCACGCCATCCTGCTTGATGCCATTGAACCGCTCTGGCGTTACCGCTCCGAGCCTGGATTTTCGACGCCAATTCCATCGGATCCTTCCTTCAAGATTGTCACGATCAATCCAGCCGCCTCGCTCGAGGTTACGGAGTCACCCGCGTCGCCTTCTGCGGCGGCCATCGGCAGTTTCATTGTTTCGCCTGGAGGTGCGCGAGCCGTCGCCATGTTCAACGCAAGCTTTTCGCCTCCTGCTCAGGGCGCCGTGGTCACACTGCAGTTGCATCGGCCCGCAAGCGCGGTCTATGGCAATCCTGATCAAGCCGCGTCCATTGTTTCTCTATTGATCCAGCCGCAAGCGCCGTGGGAGAACGACCATGTCTAGATTTGTCTGGCCCTATCTCTTTACGCTTCGCGCCGGCAGCCTGATCGCGGCTTCGAAGAACCAGAATCTTCCCGCGGTCAGGGACAAGTTCTTTGCCGGCAGCAACGGAAACAATGCTGTTGCACTGCGCTGGTCGTCAACGCCTCTGCTCGGTTTCCCGAGGGAGCCATTTCAGGTCTATCGCCGCCAACGCGGCACAATCGAGAACACTGCTCTGGTGATCGTGCAGACAAGCGCTACTGCTGTCGGCACTCAGCCGCTGAATATCTCCGTGCTCGCAGCCGGCGATGCTGCGTACGTTGTCCTTGCGGCAGTGAATGTTGCCGCGTCATCGAGTGTCAGCGTGCAGGCCATTGACGCCAACGGCCTGCCGATTCCGAATCAGTCGGTGCTTATGACAAAGAGCGGTGTCGTCGAGTTTCGCTGTCCGGGCATTACGGCGGTGAGCGTTGCCGGATCGGGTTCGATCGGGCCCATCGAAGTCGTTGGAGAAAACGCCTACGCAAATCTGCCTGACTGGGCACAGATTCAGACGGTTGGTCTGCCGCTTCTGAACAATGAGATTGGAGCTTCGTACAAAACCTTACCGCAAGGCTTCTGGAGCAATCCGCTCGCGCCCCCCTCACTCACCGGAGTCAACGCGGCGGTCGCTCGCACCCTGATCACCGCAGCACTGGAGGTCGCGCCGCCACCAACAGGCATCGCGGACTTTCCGTTGCCAGCGTGGGCACAACCGAACCCGGCGGCCTACGTGAACAACATTCGCAAGGCAGGCAACATTGTCGGCATGATCGAGCATTGCCTGCAGAACTCTATCGATACGAATCCGCAAAAGATGCAGTCGCAATACACCGAACCTGTGACAACGGATGGCCTTAGCCAGATCGGGGCGACCTCGCCCGGGACGCAAACCAGCCAGGTCACTCTTCCTGTCACAGGCATCAGCATGCTCGCTGTCAGCACAGATCCGTATGCAGCAGTTTCGCTCGGCTACGGGACCCTTGATATTCCACCCAATGTCGGAAGCGGCACGATCACCATCACCATCGCACCCAGCAGCGTGACCGTGGCGCCGGGAGGAAAGCAGCAGTTCACAGTCACTATGTCGGGGGCCTCAAACAATTCGGTGATCTGGGCTGTCAATGGGGTCCCGGGCGGGAACGGCACCATCGGGACCATCTCGTCCACCGGACTCTATGCGGCACCAGCCACGGTTCCGGCCAACAACGTTGTGGTTGCCTCAGTAACCAGTGTGCTTGATCCAACCAAATCTGATCGGGCCGCAGTCACGATCGCCCAGATCATTCCGATTCCTATTCCAATTCCCAATCCCATTCCAACCCCAAAGCCACCTGCGCCGCCGATCGCTTTGCAACCCGAGGCCTCTGCGTCAATTCCAGTTTTCCCGCCCGCTGACGTCTATGGCGCATACGACTACATGGTGACTGCGCCATTTGCCTTTCCTTTCGGTCTCAAGGTCACTCTTGCCGCACTCTCGGTTGGACAGCCACCCGTAGAGCCACCAGTGTTTCTTGCCTCTACGGTGAGCCAGGTGAATACCCCACTTCAACGGGACCAGGCGGCTCCAGCAGTGGTTCGGCTCACCTGGTTGGCACCACAGAATCCGCAGGGGTACGGAGTTCTCGTTAGCCGCAAAACGAACCTGTCACAATTCCTCAACGCTGTGCGGCCGCCCGCTGTCGGTGGCTTCGATGTTTTCGTCGGGCTGCCTCCGGTCAACCCCAATCAGAACATTCCGCCCGACCAGCAAAATCCGGCATTCTCCGACGTTGAGTGCTCGTTGCCGCTCGCAGCACCCGCCGTCACAAACCGCTATCTTGTCGCGGCCCAGGACATCTTTGGCCAATGGTCAAATTGGGTGGCAACCAACGCCACGCTCTCGCCCGCGGCCGTTACCAAGCCGGCACTCATCAATGCGCAATTTCTGTACACCGCCAACTCCGGGAACCCTCCTTCACCCGTCGTGTCTGCGACGCTTCGCATCGACTTTGGCTGGAACTGGGAGGACCGTGCTCCGGGGCAGATTCGCTTTACCGGTCAATTCGTTCCTGCACCTGCAAACTCGCTGAATCCCCCATTTCTGGGAGGATTTGCCACGAAGAACACTGGTCCGGCGGGTCCACCTGTGATTCTCACGTTTTCCTATTCGGGCCTCAATCCCGATACAGTCAGCCCTACGCAGGTGATTCCGACAATCACGAGCGGCCATACAAGCAACGGACCGGTGACCATTCTCGGAGCGGGCAGTCCCCCGGGTCCGTCAACCAATTCCAACCAGGTGCAATATCGCGTAGAGATTACGGGCATTCAGCTGGACTTTTCTTCGTCCAATGAAATCGACTTCCTAATCTATGCAACCGCGACTGAGGAAGTGCGGCCGGGTGTCTGGAGCGATCCGACTGATCAACCCACATCGACAATCACGTCGCCGCCTCCACCTCCGCTGCTTGTCGGCAAGATTGTACGCGCATTTGATCCGAATCCGCCGGTTGTCACGTTTACACCTCCGGCGATCAGTTGGACAGCTCTTCCCGACGCTACGGGCGCTGCGCGAGGTGTTCTCGAATGGGAGGCCGATCCAACCGCAGCCGGCTATTTCGTCTGGGAGGCCACCGAAAGCGCTCTTCTGCACATTCTGCCTCCTGGCAGCCCGGGTGGCACTCCCGAAGCGCCGCCGGATACTCCATTCGCAACACGCGCCGGCACTCTGAAGAACCTTGTCACCACGTGGCAAGATGAGTCCTTGCAGGGATTCGCACGACTGACACAGCAACCAATCGCGGCCAATCGCACCGAGATCACGCTGCCAGGTTCTGCATCCACGTTGTACGCATTTCGCATTTCGGCGGTTGGCAATAACAACGTCGAGAGCGGACGATCGCAGAGCGTAGCCATCTTCGGCGTGCCGCGCAGGAACGTTCCGGGTACACCGCGCATCATGCTCCGAACCGCTCCTGGTTCTCCGCCTGCGCTTCAAGTCATCGTCCTTCCTGTTGAGAGTAGCGCGCCGCCTGCTGGCTATCGATTGTTCCGTGTGCGAAATCAGGCGCTCTCGGAAAGCCCATCGAGCATGGGGCCGGCGAAGTTCGACGAGTTGTCCCCGCTCTGGGAGGACTACGCCAGCGTGACGCTTGCCGGCAATCTGCTGCAAGGGCAGTCGATCATGGATTCCGCGGCAATCTCGAGCTGGTATCCCTACTACTACCGCGCAACAGCCGTAGGCGCGCGGGACCTGGCGAACGGACTCTACAGCGGGGAATCAGCATACTCGAGCACGCAGACCGGGTATCTCCTTCCCGACCAGCCGCCGCTCATCGCAGCATTCAGCATCTCCGCTGTGCCGTTACGAGGCTTTGCCATTATCAAACTGACCACCAATCTTCCGGCCGCTGCTGTGAGCCCGGTTGGCCCGGCCCGCGTTGAGCTGCTGCAGCTTGTGCGCGTCAGCCCGCCCGGTCCGCTGGCGCAGCAACAACTCTACTCCGAGGCGCCCGATCAGATTCCGGTTGGAGTCATAGCGCCTCCACCGATCAACCACCCTGTGGGGCCGCTTAGAGTGGTGCGCACCGCGCCGGATGCAACCGAGCATTGGACCCTGACCATGCTGTTGCCCTACCACGCTCAGGATGCAAACACATTCATCCTGCGCCTAACCGATCCTCTCGCTCGCCAATCAACGGCCTCTTTCTGACTGCAGTAAGGAAATCTGATGAACGCACAGCAAATCGCGCAGGCACTTCAATTCGGTGAGTTACAGGCCTTCGGCATGGCAATGCCGCTGCTGGCTCCTGACTGGTCACCCAGCGGCGCGTCTAATCCAGGCTTTACGGTCAGCGATACTACGAGTTCTTCCTCTGCCGACGCACCAATTATGACTATCTCAGCCTCTGCTAATTGGGCTGCGCCGCTTGATGCCGCATACATCGAGTTGTCGGTGAATCAACCGCTGCCTGTGACTCTCATCCAGGCAGGAGGCGCTTGCGAGACCACCCCCGGTATTCTGCTCACAGTTCCGGATCAGTCATGGCGTCGTCTCGGACGCCTTTACTGCGAAATCCTGCAGGAGAGCGAGACCACTCGTCCCGAGAGAGAGCGAGGATTGCCGTGCCGGCCCGTGCCGCGCTACATTTACTTTCCGAATCAGACACTCACCAACGCGAGCCCGCACTTCCCATCCGGCCTGGCCCGGGCTGGAGATGACCTGGGATTCTCCGGCGCGGCTCGATTCTATGACAGTGACGGCCTGCAGATTGATGCCATCGCAGTGATGGCAGCATTTGAAGCGATACTGACGCACTATCCCGGGCTGCAGGCGATTCCGCTCGGTTCCCAGCCGCTCAATCCGATTCCGCTCACGAACTATCTGACAGGGTCCTCTTCGCCTTTGGCATCGACGACCGTTACACGCATCCGGCTCGTTGATCCCAGTGGCAGTCCGTACAAAGCGAATCCGCTTCATCTGACCGGGCTTAATCTGGTCGATGCAGATTCTGCTCTGTACGAAACCGGCAGTCCCGCGGTGATCGAGGTCGACTCTGTGGACTCCAACTTCACGCAGTTCGATCACGACCGGCTGGTCTTTGGGCCTGCCACGAGCGGCCGCCTTTCCAGCTCCTTTACCCCACCCTCGGTGCCGACTTTCAGTCCGCCGGTCAGCCTCGCGCGGGATTACTACACGCTTCGCGTCGTCGAGCTTCAGACCTACTTGAACGGCACATGGCCTGACAAAAGCTCGGATCCTGCCGTTGCGCTTCAAAGATTCGCTCCAGTCCGCATCAACGAGAACATTTCATTCCTGCTCGACGGTAACGACGTGCTCGGAGCCATCCACCTCGCTCTCGATTCCGGTTCGCCGTCATCGTCCGTCTCGTCCCCGCCCGAATCCGATCTAACGCTGGTCGCGGCGCAAGCCATCGATGGCAATTTTCCGATTCCCAACGTGCCCGGCGTAACCGCTCACTGGCCGCACTTTCCACGTGGCATCACGGTGGATCCCAACGCGAAGCTTTCACTCAATCTCAAGACGCAGGTTGTGTTGCTGGCAAGCTGGGTGACAAATGCGCCGAATACGCCGACGACGGGTGATGTGATTCTCGAGATTGGCAATCTGCCGCCCTCGGCCTGGGTGCGAGTGTACCCGCGCCAATTTCTTCCCAATGCGGCCGTCGCCCGAGGGGACGGCCAGGGAAGGGAAGTTCCGTCAACGGGCACCGTAGTGATGGCTCTCAAGGATCCGTTGTCGTTGCGCGATCCCCTCACGCATCAAATATCTCTTCCGGGTTCGGCCACGCTGCAATTCGACATGGTTGTAGTGCTCCCGAATGGAAACGCGAGGATCTACGGTGGACTCACAGTGACGATTGGTGCAACCGTCATTACCTCGCCTCCTCTCTCATTCGATTCCGGATTGAATCCTTGCGGCTTTGCAACGTTTCAAGGGGTCAGCAATTCCGGGGTACTCGGCCTGGGACGCACCGGAAAGATTTCTCCATCGCCGACGAGCCTGCTGCAGTGGGTTGAGGCGCTGACTGGTGAAGGCACGCCGCGCGATGCTCCCCGGCTGCCCACGATGGCGCGCCGCGAATTGCTCGCAGCCGGCGCGGGCTCTGACGCAACGTCAGGGTCTCCAGCCTTCTCGCGAACGTGGACGGGCGTGATTGGCGGCGGCCGGATCCAGCCGGAAACTGTTTGCGCTGCGACCGCCATCGGCGCACCCGGAAGCTTCGGCGGCCGCGAAACATCTGTGATCGGCGCAACAACACATGGCGGCATTCTCGCGTATGACCTTGCACGGCACGCCTTGCGTCGTTCGAAGGAGATTATCCCCAGACTGATCGAGCTTGGCTCCAGCAAATGGAACGTTCCCGAAGAGCCGCCCGCAGTCGGCGTGGGAGATAAGCCTTCAAGCAACAACGGGACTTTTGCCGGTGCTGTTCTGCAAACAGTCGCGCCACTTTGCGAAAGCCCGGAACTCAACGCTCTCTGGGAAAGCCAGGTTGTCAGTACCGCGGTCACTCAGTGGATCACCAACAATATTCCCAGCAGTTCGCTTGTGACTCAGATTCTCCAGAACCTTCAGAACACACCCGCACCTCCGCAACCCGCTACGGAGGACTCACCAGGATCGGGTCTACTTGGCCAGACCGAGGCCGAAGCGCGCCGAGTCGCCATCGAACTCGAGCGCGAACTCACCAGTGTTCGCTTTGGACGCCGCGATGCGCAATGGGCACTGCAATCGGCAATCAAGACGGCGCGACACTTCATCTATATTGAGACTCCGGGATTCTGCTCAACCGCTCACGCTTCCGGTTCTCCTTCCACGTCTCTCAAGGGATATGCGGCCGACTTGATCGCGACCCTCACGAGTCAAATGGAGAAAATGCCCGGACTGCATGTGGTAGTGTGCGTCAATAAGGTTCCAGACTTTGCAGCAGGCTATGAAGGAATGGCGAGTTATGAGGTCCAGGACCGACTTGCTATCGTTCAACGTATGCCGGCGGCGCAGGGCTCTCCACCGTCCTCTACCCAATTCATCCTCTTTCACCCGATCGGTTTTCCAGGCCGCTCTGCGCGGGTGGAAACGAATGTGGTCGTGATCGACGACAACTGGGCCATGATCGGGGGCTGCTCGTTGCGCAGGCGCGGACTCACCTTCGATGGAAGCAGCGACCTTGTGCTTACAGACACCCTGCTGGAGGATGGCTGCTCACAGGCGATCCGCGACTTCCGTCGCGCGATGATCGCAAACCGGCTCGGCATTCCGATCAACTCGACACACCCCTCGTTCGTAGCTCTCAGCGAAGCACGAACAGCGTTTACGGTGATTCAGGACGCGCTGGCCGGCGGCGGCAATGGAAAAATCACATCCATCTGGGACGGAACGACCCCGGGAATCACTCCCGCTACCCCGCTCACCATAGACCAGGCCAACCCCGATGGCCGTGATTTCGATGAGGCGACAGCCACGCTTGTCGCTGTGCTTGGCGCAGCTTCTGGCGTTTAATGTTTGCAACCTCAAGAAGTCTGCTTCGTTCTTGCTCACCAGCACGGCAATCTTGGGGGTGAAGAGACATGTCGACAGGCGATGGCATGAGCTTGGCGATCGGCCGTCGGTAAGCCAACCGATGGGCGTGGTTGTGGGTCTCGGGTTTATCCGAACATTCTGGGGTCCCTTGGGTGATATATTTCGTGCTTGACGCTACAGAACGTGGTGGTTAACTCTGACGGCGGATAGAGGCCGCAGTTGTAATCACTGCTGTGGTATGTACATGCAAGCCTTTTCTTCTTCACTGCATTTCTTTTCAACTTGCGATAAGCGGAAAGAGGAACCATTCATGAGCATGCGGGAAAACAATCGCAGGGAGTTTCTGAAGACGGCAGGCGCGGCGGCGGCAGTGACAGCGTTCTCCGTGAATGCAAGCAGTTACGCGGCTATTCCTGGTGCCAACGACCGTGTGAGGGTTGGCGTGGTTGGCTTTGGCGATCGCATGAAAGATGGCGATCTGCCTGCCTTTTATCAACATGCCAGGGAGTTGAACTTTCAGATCGTGGCAGTTTCCGATATTTGGAATCGCCGTCGTGAAGAAGGCGTTGCCCACATCAAGAAGCTCAGTGGCACAAACGATCCCGTAGACCCGGTTCGTAACAATGACGAGTTGTATGCCCGCAAAGATGTCGATGCCGTCATCATTGCTACCGCCGACTTTCAGCATGCTCTGCACGGTATCGAAGCGGTCGAGGCCGGCCGCGATGCCTATGTCGAAAAGCCCACGGCGCACACCATGGAGGATGCGCGCAAGTTTCTGGCAGCCGTTAAGAAGACGGGCCGGATCGTGCAGATCGGCACGCAGCGCCGTTCCACCCCGAGTTACATGAAGGCCGCTGAATACATTAAGTCGGGTAAGTTTGGCGACATCGTCATGGTCGAGATGACCTGGAATGTGAACCAGCCGGGCCGCTGGCGTCGCCCTGATGTGGTGCCACTGCTCAAGAAGGAAGATACGGACTGGAAACGCTATCTGATGAATCGACCCGATGAGCCGTTCGACGCGCGCAAGTATCTGGAGTTTCGCCTGTTTTGGCCCTACTCGTCCGGCATTCCCGATCAGTGGCTCGTTCATCAGATAGACACCGTTCACTGGTTTGCCGGTTTGCCGCATCCCCGGTCCTGCGTAGCCAATGGCGGTATTTATCTATGGAAGGACGGGCGCAAGAACTGGGACACGATGACGGCGGTTTTCGACTACGGCCCGCTCGACGATCTCACGAAGGGTTTTCAGGTGCAGTACACTTCGCGCTTTACCAATTCAGCAGGCGGCGTAAAGGAACTCTACTACTCCAACGGCGGTATGTTGGATATGTCCAAACAGACAGTGACTCCGACAGGCGGACTTAGTGAAAGATCTGCGGCAGAGATGGGGATGAAAGCTAACCTGCTGCCCAGCTTTTCGCTGGTCGAAAAGGCCGACACCGTATCGACCGACGCCGACACGCATGGTGATCCGGAGACTTCGGCCAACATGCGGAACTGGATGGAATGCGTGCGTTCTCGCAAGACGCCGAACGCACCCATCGAAGCAGGCTATGCACATTCCATTGCGCTCTGTATGAACATTGCCGCGATCCAAACCGGCGAGAAGGTCACTTTTGACGACAAGACGCAGGAGGTGTTGGCGGGGGGCAAGCTATATGCGTAGGTGGACAACAGTTG
>Ga0335069_10016740_pt1 | contig 10225 bp, 11 predicted proteins | sample Lox_Sample_11_FD_206714 | JGI IMG/M metagenome (GOLD analysis project Ga0335069, IMG submission 206714) | Soil microbial communities from Loxahatchee National Wildlife Refuge, Florida, United States - Lox_Sample_1.1 | ecosystem: Environmental > Terrestrial > Soil > Wetlands | place: USA...
TCTCGTCTTTCCAGTCGAACTCGTTGACTTCGACTTCATATCCTTCGCCGATCGGGCAGGCGTCGAAGGCTTCCAGGTGCCACTTGAGCATCTGCTTCATGCCCGCGACCATTCCCTTGGTGCCCAGTTCCGGTGTGCGCCCGGAAGGACCGGTGACGCGCAGCGGCATTTTCCACCGTCCTGCCCATGCCGAGAACGGCAGCAGGTAAGACAGGTCGTGATAGTGGTCCACGTGCAGGTGAGTAATAAAGATGTCGTTAATCGCCGGAACCGGTACGCCCATCGCCAAGATGTTCTTGACGCATCCGGGGCCGAAGTCGAAGAAGAAGCGGTCACCATTGCCCAGTTCGACCATGATGCAGGTACCAGCCTGATCGCGCCGAGGCGGGAACGGGCAACTGCCGACAAACGAGATTCGCATCTCGTCTTTGCCGATCGGCTCACTACCGGGGAAATAGTTCATGCGGCTGCGAACTGACGCGGTTGGCTTGTAGTAAGGCGGGAACTGCAGTCCGGTGCTCGGCCCCGCCAGGTAGGGATTCGTTGACACGCAGTCTTCTGCCGCCTGTGCCGGTGTGGGTGTAACAGCGGAAAGACCGACCGCCGCCGCCAACGCACCTGCGCCTTTCAGCATGTTGCGTCGGCTGGGATCGTTAAGAACTTCCTTCTTGTTGTTATCGCCGTCTGCCATTCCTATCTCCTTTTCTCTTCTGTAGTACTCGTGCCTCTTGCCGACTATTTCTCCCGTTTGAGCTTTTCCACTGCTTCGATCAGACGCTGGTAAGCCGCCGCGCTTTGCACCACCACCTCAGCTTTGCCATTCACGGTCAGCAATTCGGCGCGGCCAGTCTGTCGGAGTCTTCTGAGGTGGGTCTTGGTGTTCCTCATGAACTCCGTGAGTGACCTGATATCTTCCGGCTTGATCATGCTGTCTCCCACGCCAAACTCCGATTGATTCGCTGCGAATACACTGTGAATTAATGTGCGAAGGGTACGAAACAAACGTCCGTGTGGATATTCACTTTCGGCAAAATTGAAGAAATATGTACCCGGAGCGGTTGACTGTAGCTAGTGGCGCAACGTCTTGGAGGGAAGTTCGGCAAAAAGGAAGCGGTAATCGCGGGCGAAACGACCGAACTGCCAGACTCCGAAGCGGGTGAGGATCTCAGTGACGGTCGTTATTGTGGGGTCGGCCGCCTGAAGCGTTTTCCGAACCTGGTGGAGTGTTCTTCGGTTCAGATATTGAATGGGTGAGACGCCGAAATACTGCTGAAATGCATCACGCAGGGTTCGTTCCGAGACACCGGCCGCATTGGCTAGTTGTTCCACCGACACGAACTCGCCGTCATGCTGCTCAACAAACTCCATGGACTTGCGTACGATCTGCGGGCGTGAAACCTGGTGCCGTCCAGGCGTAGCCTCCGCTTCACGTGGTCCCCCCAATATGTCGCGGATCACCCGCACAAGTTTCTGTTGCGCTGCCGTTTGCGCTGAGCTGGCATCAAAAGCTGCCGGTTCCCGCTGCACGACCTCATCGAGTCGGTCCAAAACCAGCCGGAAACGCTCTATTTGCTCCGATAACACACGCACGACACCGGGTCTTGCCGCGGCCGTTGCGTCTTCATTTCCGCAGACAAGATCGCCGCCCAACCCATAGAGAGAGCACCAGCGCCTCGGTGAAGGATCCGCCGCCAGGCAAAACTCCTCTCCCGGCCTGATTACCATTAGGCACAATTCGTCGAGCCGTCGTCCATTCCCGGAGAATGCTGGTATTCCATGAGTCTGGAGAAATATCGAAACGCCACCTGGTATCCCAGCTCCTTCCACAATTGCCTTGCCGGCTGCCCAGCCCCACTGGATGCTTATATTGTTGAAAGCAAGGCTGGTCAGCGACCAGTTTCCACGGTCGGGCTCAAGGATCATGGCACGCAAATTGGCGTACCGAACGCTGTCGAAGAAGGCGTCGAAAGACGAGAAGCGTTGAGTGGACACCGACTCTGCCTTTGGATTTTTGTCGACAAAGTAGTCGGCCAGTCCCCGCCTGTCTCCTATTAAAAATACTAGGCTGGTGGCCGGTTCGCGCCGCTCTATTACCACACCAGTTCATCCCACCGCTTCGCTCAATGGCCCAATCATCAAATGGCCACCTTCTTGCTGAGCGTCCCATTCCGGGAAACACCGTCGTAACGTTACCGTTAGATTTTCCTCGCCTTCCGCTTCTCCCCTCGCCCATACTGAATCCAAAGCTGGCGAACGAACCAACGCACGCGAGCCACAGGGTTTGTGTATGGAATGCGGGGATTTACTCATCGGTAAACAACGGCAAACGAGCCCGTCAACGCACGAAACTGCGGAAGCGCTTCCGAATCAAGAACAAAGCTGTAAGTCATTTGTTCGCAGGTTCTTGCGAAAAGGTCCGAGCGTAACCTGTTGATTCGGCTACCTGGGCAGGATGCCCAGGGTATCCGGACGGGATAACTAGATCGTTAACCAGGTGACATCGTCAACCGCTCGCGCTCCACTCCATCTTCCAGTAGATGCCTTTGTCCTCGATGAGGCGGAAGCCGAGGCGTTCATAGAGGCGGCGGGCAGGGTTCATATGCTCGACGTGGAGGGTGACGACTCTTCCTTCGGCCTGGGCCTGCCGCAATACTTCGGAGGTCAGCTCGGTTCCGATGCCAAGGCCGCGATGCTCCCGCAGGAGAGCGATGTCCATCAGGCAGACTTCGTTTGGGCTGCGATAGACGTAGATTCGGCCGATGCGCTTTCCGGCGAGTTCGATGATCTGGAACTCGGCGCCCACGTAGTGCTTGCGATAGTGCTTCAGTTGAGCTTCGCACTGCTGGCGCAGGAAGGCTTGTTTTTGCAGGTCGTCCCAGGGGATATGAACCATCTCGTAGTCACGAGTGGTGGCGTAGAGCTCGTAGAGAAATGGCTCGTCCTCGGCGGTCTCCGGCCGCAAGGTAAGGTTCTGTCGCATGCGGGTTGTTTCCGGCGTCTGGGCCAGCGACATGGTTAATTCTGCGACGGGTAAATTCCCTGCAGCGCGATGCAGAAGGTGAGAGTCAGATACGGCATCATATTTTCATGGGGCTGACTTCCGCCGGCAGTTGCGAAAGCAGCGGGGCTCAAAGTTGCGCCGCCCGCGGCAGAGTAGAGCTGGTCGGCCGATCCGGGCGCCCAGGTGCCTGCCACAGGACTCTTGAGGCGGGTGCCGCTCAGGCTGTTACTTGCCTGCACGGTGTGGGTATGGCTCGGCATGTGGCTTGCGATCAGGGTCACGGCTTGCTCGCCGCCCTGCTGCCCAATCACAAAACTGTTGCCCTGGTGAAGCGCAACTCTCCCTTGCAGATTCGGCAGACCGAAGGTTCTAATTCCATCGCCGCCGTAGAACGTGCCCATCAACGAAAAGAGAGCCTGGTTCTGGTTGATGGGCAGTAACTGCCCGTTGGCGAAGGCCCAGCCTTTTGGCGGGAAGTTAAAACTGAAGATTCTGATTTCAGCCAAGAATGGTTGCGACATGGTGTCATCCTCTGGTAACGATGCCGTTAACTGCGAGGCGGGTAAACGCCCTGTAACGCGATGCAATAATTCAGCGTTAAGTACGGCTGCAAATTGTCGTGCGGCTGATTATTGCCAGCTAACGCCAGGGCTTGCGGATTCATCGCGGACGCCATATCCGGGGCGCTGATGTAATCCGTCTTGCCCGTCAATTCTGTTGCCCATACGCCTCCGGCGGCCGGTTGCCGATTGCCGGTCCCGGTGGAACATCGCGGCGTGTGGGAGTGTGTCGGAATTTCGGATTGCAACAGGGTTACGTTTTGACTCCCGCCGCTCTGGCCGATGTCGTAGGGGCTGAGTCCAGGGCCCTGCCCGTGATGTAATGCTACCGATCCCTGTAAGTTTGGCAGGCCGAAAGTGCTCCTTCCGTCACCACCGTAAAATGTTCCCACCAGGGAAAACAAAGCAGTGTTCTGCGAGATGGGCATAAGCTGCCCATTGCACATTGCCCACCCGGCTGGAGCAAAGCTGAAGCTGAAGATTCTGATTTCTGCGACAAAGGGCTCTGCCATGAGTTCTCCTTCACTAATCCTGCGAGGGGAATATCCCGAACAGCGAAATGATGAAGCTAATTGCCAGATACGGCTGAATATTGTCGTGCGGTTGCGAGCCGCCGACAGAAGAAACGTCGTTCGGGTTCATCGTTCCTCCGGGTGCGGCTGAGCTGTACTGCAACTCCTTGGTCGAGTACGCCCAGAAGCTTCCCCCCGGATCCGTCTGATTACCCGGAACTGCCGAGCAATTAGCGGTGTGGGTGTGGGTCGGCAACTGCTGGATATTGAGCGTGACGGTTTCGCTTCCTGCCTGTTGGCCGATCGTAAAACCGGGGCCCTGATGCAACGGAACGCGACTCCGCAGATCGGGCAGCTGAAACGTCGATTGTCCGTCGCCGCCGTAAGTTGTGCCGATCAAATTGAAAAGAGTTTCGTACTGGGAGATCGGCAGCAACTGGCCATCGCAGAACATCCACCCGGCAGGTGCAAAGTTACCCGCGAACATCCTAATTTCGCCGACATATGGTTGCGACATAATCACTCTCCGCTGGCAATGCGCAGCATCTCAGCCGAACACTGCTTCGTAATAAGCTTTACGACTATCCGCTCCGGGTACAAACACGCGCGACAAAAACCATTCTTCGACTTCGAAATCCGGATGCATCATCCGGTGCAGTCCCATTCCCAAGGGCTGCTCATTTTGCGGCAGCACAAACAGCGCGGAAAAACTCTGCCGATGTCGCTGGGTGTAGCGTTCGGGATGTTGCTGCTCCACCTTCGCAATGTTTTCGTTAGCCGTGACCCGCCACAATTCCAGTGCTACATGTCCGTTCGCTGGTCGCTCGTTTTCTGCCGGGCGTTCAAATGGCAGACGCTGGCCGACGTAGGGCTGCAATGCTTCGGCCGTCAGATCTTTGATCGCCAGTTTCGCCAATTTAGGCCTTCCGGTGATTGATAACCGCGGAATACGTCAGCCCGCGCTGATCCGCGGGCGTGATGAACAGCGCCGTTCTTCCCAAGTTCGCGTGCTGAAACTGATAAAGACCTTCCGGCAGTTCGGCGCCCTGGACGGTGCGAAAACACAATGCGAAACATTCGCCGGAAGCCTTCTGCCGGGAAGGGAATTCTTTGATTGCTTCCAGCAGCATTCGCACCTGCGGAGCTTCCACGCGGTCGATCACGAACTCGGAACCGACGTGCTGCTGCAATATTTCGGGGCTGCTGTGATAAAGCGCGGTGTCGCCGGCGGAATTCGAACTAACCGATGCGTTCGCCAAGGGGACAATCGGCGCAGCCGTAGCCGCCATCGCCAAGGTGCCCAACTGCAGAAACTCACGACGCGAGGGAATCATGGTGGCTCCTAGGAAAAGAATCTGGGCCCGTAAACCTGTGCTGGGCCCCTGATCAGCTCTGCTTTCGCATACGGCCGGCGAGAAGCCCAGCCAAGCCGCCTATTAATAAGGACATCGTCGAGGGCTCGGGAACGCCCGTGCTGCCATTCGAGCCATTGATCGTGAACTTCGAGAAATCGAGCCGTGCTCCGTTGTCGGTAGTCGGACAAGGATTACTCAGATCCGACTGAGGAAGGCCCGAACCAAACAGGTTCTCGGGGTCGAAAAGGCAGGTAAAGTTGCCGCCGCCGTCGAGAGTGAAGATGCCAGCGCCTGGCCCTTGCAATGCCAAAGAGAAATCGACGGTTTGGGTTCCGGATCCGCTAAGGGCGGCCAACAGTCCCGGGTCAGTCAGATTGACGGTATAGACGTTGTACTCGGAGCAGATATCGTTTTGTCCGTCGATCTCGCTCCAGCATGGCTGGGTCGAACCTCCCTTGAAAGTCCATCCTTCCGTGGTCACGGTGCTGCCGTCAGACGTGGTTGGGCGCAACACCGATGGATTCGCCTCGAAAGCTGCATTCAAGGCAGAGGTTTCGTCGAAGCCATCGATGGTAAATGATGCCAATTGATTTCCGGACATGATGGAATCGAGGCTGGACAGCCCGATCGTAAAGCTGGCACCGGTAACCGTGTTGAGCGCGCCCATGCTGAACGACCAGGTCGCTGAGCAGTTGCCACTCGAATCGTCATCGCCGCCACACTGAGAGTTGTCAAAGGGAGAGGTCCCGCCAGCAGCAGCGTAGTCATTGTCCAAATGAAAACTGTTGTTGGTGAAATGTTGTGTGCCGATTGAGGCTGTCACCGAGGTTGCCAACGCGGGTAGAGATAACAGGAGAACAACAAGAGAGCCGAGGACCCAGGGCCGTGGCTTCAGCATGGATAGCCTCCAGAGACACCTTTCGGGAAACCGAAAAGAGCGCTTAGCTTCACCCACATCAAAGGGCGGTACTTAGAGCAGAGCAATCGAAGTTCCAATTTTGGGATTGAGCCGCAAGAGGTTTAACGAAGCCGCAGGCATCGCACATCGCAATCTTTTGCGACATCGAGGAAGACAATTGCCACCGGTAGCGTCGTTAACTGCTAAGCTGTGGCATAGGCTTTTCCCTTGCCTTTTGTTGTACTTGCAACAGAGTACGAAAGGCGCAAATGTCGTGAGCCATCGTGCTATTCTGAATCCGCTCACGCCCTCCACTGGCCATGAAGTCCCGGATTCCACCACCGCCAACCTCGGTAAGCATTGGCCGCAAACGGTTGGTTGGATGGATTGCCTTCTCGATGCTCGTCGCGCTCGCAGCCGCCATTGGCGCCGGAGCTGGCGTGCTCCTGGTCTACACCACCGAACTCCCCGAAGTCACGCAACTCGAGCACTATCGGCCCAGTTCGGTCACCGAACTCTACGACGATCAGGGCAAGATCATCGGTTCGTTCGCGTTGCAGCGGCGTGTAGTCGCCAGTTACAGCGACTTTCCGAAGGTCCTGCGCGACGCGCTGATCTCTACCGAAGACAAAGATTTCGAGCGCCACTGGGGTATCAATATTTGGCGCGTGATCGGCGCCGCGTATCGCGACTTCACCTCCGGAGCAAAAGTGCAGGGCGCTTCGACGTTAACCATGCAGTTAGCGCGAAACCTCTTCCTGTCGCCGGAGAAGAGCCTGCATCGCAAGCTCGACGAGATTCTGCTGTCGATCCAGATCGAGCGGCACTTCACCAAAGACCAGATCTTCACGCTGTACGCCAACCAGATCTTCCTCGGGCACGGCGTCTATGGGTTCGAAGCGGGATCGCAGTTCTATTTCAGCAAGCACGCCAAAGACCTGACACTGGATGAAGCTGCGGTGCTTGCGGGATTGCCCAAGGCGCCGAACTACTATTCGCCGCTCAACAATCCTGAGCACGCGCTGCGCCGCCGCAATCTCGTCATCAACTCGATGCTCGAGGATGGCAAGATCACTGCCGCCGAAGCTGCGACGGCGAAAGCTGCGCCCTTACGCTTGCATATTGCGAGCGACCCCAACTGGCTGGCCCCTTATTATGTGGAGGAGATCCGTCAGTATCTCGAGAAGAAATACGGATCCGACGAAGTCCACGAAGGCGGACTTCGGGTCTACACGTCTTTGAATGCCGACTTGCAAGCGGTCGCCAACCAGGCAGTGCTCGATGGGCTGGCGGCGTACGAGCGGCGTCATGGCTGGAAAGGCGACTTGCCGAACGCAATCGCCGAAGGAACGGAGCTCGACAAGTACGACCATCCCGATTGGGACAAGCCCGTAACGCCTGGTACCTACCTGCACGCACTGGTCACGGATGTCAGTCCGGAACTGGTGAAGGTGAGGTTCGGGTCGCACATAGCCGAACTCGCTCCCGCGGAATTGAAGTGGACCGGGCACAAAAGTTTCACTGAAATCCTGACCAAAGGCGACGTGATCTACGTGAAGGTGCTGGCGGCTCCGCCGGAGGGTCCAGCGAAGATTTCCCTGGAGCAGGATTCTGGCGCGCAAGGCGCGCTGCTGGCGCTCGACAACGCCACTGGCGACGTGAAGGCACTCGTCGGCGGACGCGACTTCGACGTCTCGAAGTTCGATCGGGCGACGCAGGCATATCGGCAGGTGGGATCGTCGTTTAAGCCGTACGTCTATTCGGCGGCGATCGAGCAGGACGGCGCGACGCCCGACGACATCATCCTCGACGCGCCGATTACGTTCCAGACCGCTTCCGGTCCGTGGTCACCGCACAACTACGATAACAAGTTCGAAGGCAATATCACGCTGCGCCATGCGCTTGCCGAATCGCGCAACGTGCCGGCCGTGAAAGAAGCCGCGAAAGTCGGCATCGAAACCGTGATCGATTACGCGAAGAAGTTCGGGATCACTTCAACGATTCCGCCGGTGCTTCCGGTCGCGCTGGGTGCGGCCGACATCACGCTAACCGAGCAGACCAGCGCGTTCTCGACCTTTCCTAACGACGGCGTTCGAGTGGTGCCGCGCTACATTCGCAAGGTCGAGGATTACAGCGGGCGCGTGCTGGAAGAGAATTATCCGGAGGTTCGCGACGTGATCTCGGCCAAGACGGCGCGCACCATGACTTCGCTGCTGCAAGAAGTCATCTTGCACGGCACCGGTTTCTCGGCCTCGAAGCTCAAACATCCGCTGGGCGGAAAGACCGGTACGACGAATGACTTCACCGACGCGTGGTTCGTTGGATTCTCTCCTTCTATTACCTGCGGGGTTTGGGTCGGATTCGATGAGAAAAAGTCGCTCGGCAACAAGGAAACTGGCGCGCAGGCCGCGCTGCCGATCTGGATCGACTTCATGAAGGTGGCCATCCAGGGACACGACAAGGAAGAGTTCCCCGAAGAACCGGCGGACGAGCAGAAGTCCACCGCCGTTGCGAAAAAAGTAGAAGCGCCTCTCCACCACGAGGACTCGGAAGCCCACTGATGCCGACGCGCCGCTCACGGAAGATGAAGATTGGCGTATTCGACTCCGGCTTGGGCGGACTGCTGATTCTGCGCGCTCTGGCGCGGCAATTGCCGGACTACGATTACATCTATCTCGGCGACACACAGCGCGTGCCGTACGGCAATCGGTCGCCGCAAATCATCGCGCAGTTCCTGGAAGAAGCGGTCGATTTCCTGTTCAAGAAAGATTGTGCACTTATCGTGGTGGCGTGCAATACCGCGTCGTCAGAGGCGCTGCGCTACATCCAGCAGCAATATTTGCCGAAGCATTATCCGGACCGGCGGGTGCTGGGCGTAATCATTCCCAGCGTGGAAGTGGCGCTCGCATCGGAGAACAATCCGCTCACTCGGATCGGTGTTCTCGCTACCGCTGGCACGGTGCGCTCGGCGACCTACGTCGCGGAATCAGAGAAACTCAATCCGCGGGTGAAAGTTTTCCAGAGCGCTGCGCCGCTGCTGGTGCCGCTGATCGAGAATGACGGCAAACAGTGGGCCGAGCCGATTCTTCGTTCTTATCTCGCGCCATTGATGAAGTCGAAGGTGCAGAAGATCATCCTTGGCTGCACGCACTATCCGGCGCTGAAACGCGAGATTCGCAAGCTGTCCGGAGTTCCGGTCGTCTCACAGGACGAAATACTTCCCGCCAAGCTGAAAGATTACTTAAAGCGCCATCCCGAGATCGAGTCGCGGCTACGCAAACAAAGAGGCCGCGAGCTGCTGGTTACCGACGTCACTCCGGCATACGAGAAGCTGGCGCGCAGCTGGTTCGGCAAAACGGCCCAGTTGCGGAAAGTCGCTTTGTACCCAAGCAGTTAGCCGCTCCAATCGCTGTTCTTTTAGTCAGTTACCTCGAAACAGATCGTTACAAATCGGCACCGTCTCTTAACCGACCTTCGCTCGACACCTGTGTCTAATCAAGTGTGTCGAGGTAGCGAGGAGGGGTTATGAAAAACAGCGTGAAAGCGATGGCAGCAACCTTGGCGATGTTGATGGGAATTACCGGGATGGCGTTCGGGCAGCCGCGGCAGCAGCAGCCGGCGAGCAACATGCGCACGGCCGAGTATCGCGCGCCGGAGCGGCCTCAGCCGACGCAGCCCCAGCGGGCGCCGCAAGCGCAACGTCCGGCTCAGCCGCAACGTGGGCCCGAGCAACGGCCTCAGCCGGTGCAGCAGCCGCAACGGACGCAGGAGTCGCAGCGTGGCGACAACGGCCGTAACCATTACATGCCGGTTCCGGTGAACCGCCCGGTGGTCAATAGCTATAACAATGACCGCGATCACGGCAAGCCGGATAACGATCATGGCCGCCCAAACTGGAA
>Ga0335069_10016741_pt1 | contig 10224 bp, 9 predicted proteins | sample Lox_Sample_11_FD_206714 | JGI IMG/M metagenome (GOLD analysis project Ga0335069, IMG submission 206714) | Soil microbial communities from Loxahatchee National Wildlife Refuge, Florida, United States - Lox_Sample_1.1 | ecosystem: Environmental > Terrestrial > Soil > Wetlands | place: USA: Florida...
AAGATCATCGGCAAGGGAGTAGGGCTGCTGGGCCGGCGCGAGATTGAAGACAGCGTACAGAAGGCGCTGGCGTCGCAACCGGCGACCGGCACGAGGCAGGCATCACGGGCTGCCCTTCCTGCAGGGCGTGCGGAACGACTGCCGGCAGGAGCACCATGAAGTTCGCCGGCTTAGCTTTGATGTCCTGCCTGCTGCTGGGTGGCATGGGCGTCGCGCAGGAAGCGGGGCGGAATCCGCCGTCCGTAGAAATGGCGCCGGTAGGGAAAGTGCAGGTCAAGCCAGGCGGAACGGCGAATGTACAGCTGGACTTTCGCGTGGGCAACGAATTCCATATCAATTCCAACAAGCCGCACTCGGAGCTGCTGATCCCAACGGTGCTAAAGCTCGAGGGCGACGGGCCGGTCACGGTAGCAAGCCTGAAGTACCCCGCGGGGCAGGATGTGGCATTTCCGTTTGCGCCGGGCGAGAAGCTCAGTGTGTACAGCGGAGACTTCTCGATTACGGCGGTGGTGATGGCCGGCGCCAATGCAGTGAAGGGCGACTATCCGGTTAGCGGCAAGCTGCGGTTCCAAGCCTGCGACAAGAGTGCATGCTTCCCACCGAAGTCAATTCCCGTGAAATTTGCAGTGACGGTCGCGGCGAAGTAATTCGCTTTTGGCATCGGGGTTGGGCACACGGCGCAACCGGCAGCGGCACTAGGGCCAGATGATCTCGGTCAGCAGGGCTACGACGTGCGCGACAGCAGCGTTGTCGGTGCCTACGCCTTCCGGCGTTTTCGCCTTGATTCCCACCTGAGTGGGTTGCACACCGAGCAGCGTCGCGAGGTTGTTCTGAATCGCCTGGGCATGGGGGACAATTTTGGGCGCGGCAAGGACGAGGGTGCAATCCACATTCCCGACGGTGTAGCCGCGCGCGTTGATCTGCCGGACGGCCTCGGCGAGAAAGACAGCCGAGTCGGCGCCCTGCCATTGCGGATCGCTGGGCGGAAAGTAGCTGCCGATGTCGCCTGCGGCGACTGCGCCAAGAAGAGCGTCAGTGAGTGCGTGGAGTAGTACGTCGCCGTCGGAGTGGCCGGCGAGTCCGCTGTGGTGCGGCAGGGTGAGGCCGCCGATCTTGAGCGGAATGCCGGGCTTGAACTCGTGGGAATCCCAGCCAAAGCCGATGCGGGGAACGCGGACGACGTGAGTGTTAAAGGACACGATGGGCTACCCTTTGGCTCCGGCTTTGGAGAGGCTTTGCTGCGATAGATAGAACCGGGCGAGTTCCAAGTCGCCGGGAGTGGTGATCTTGATGTTGCGCGGCGATCCCATGACAACGTGAACCGCAGAGCCTGCTCGCTCGATGAGCGAAGCCTCGTCAGTACCGAGAAAGCCGTCGGCGGTGGCCTCGTCGAATGCCTTCTTGAGCAGGCCGAAGCGGAACCCCTGTGGGGTCTGCGCCATGACCATACGCTCGCGCGGCACGGTAGCCAGGACGACGGCACCGTCGGCGGTGCGATCGACCTGCTTGACGGTGTCGATCGCGGGGATGCCGGCGATCACAGCGCCGTACTTTTCGACACCCTCGATGACGCCATTGATGGTGGCCTCGTCCACGAAGGGGCGCACCGCGTCGTGCACGAGGACGATGTCGTCGGGATCGGCGTCGAGCGAGGCGAGAGCGTTGGCAACCGAGTTCTGGCGGTGCTCGCCGCCCTCGACGACGTGAATGAGCTTGTGGAAGCCCTCGTGCTGGGCCAGAGCTAGGAATCCTTCGGTCTCGTTCTTGCGCAGGGCGATCACGATTTCGCTGACGCGGCGGTTGGCGGCGAACTTGCGGATGGTATGGATGAGGATGGGTGTTCCGAGCAGCTCAAAGAACTGCTTGGACTTGGTTTTGTGGCCGGCGGCGGACATCCGAGTGCCCAGACCGGCGGCGGGAATGATGACAAAGATTTTCATGTCGGGCAGCGCAGTATAACCGCGGGAAGTGTTTGATTTCAAATCGCGGCGTTTCTCACATATCCGAAAACAACGGACCTGTGAGCCGCACGCGACTTATTCCGCCTTGGGGATGTCGGGAACCGCTGCGGGACCCGGCGCCGATTTACGCAGCTCGGAACGCGCGTCGCTGGTGCGCGGCGGCATTACGGTGGCCCGCTCGTCGAACTTTCCAAAGATCATTTTGCCGGCCGTGGTCTGCAGGACCGAGGTGACTGAGATGTCCACGTTCTTGCCAATCATCTTGCGGGCGTTGTCCACAACGACCATGGTTCCGTCGTCGAGATAGGCGACACCCTGGTTGTATTCCTTGCCTTCTTTGAGGATGAACACCTTCATGACTTCGCCGGGCAGCACGATAGGCTTGAGCGAGTTGGCCAGCTCATTGATGTTCAGCACTTCGACGCCCTGAAGCTGCGCCACCTTGTTGAGATTGAAGTCGTTGGTGACGATTTTTCCCTCGTACACTTTGGCCAGCTCGATGAGTTTGAGATCGACTTCGCGGATGGCCGGGAAATCGTCTTCGACGATTTGCACGGTGAGAGTGGCGATCTTCTGAATGCGCTGCAGGATGTCGAGGCCGCGGCGGCCGCGGTTGCGCTTCATGGAGTCGGCCGAGTCGGCGACAAGCTGCAGCTCGCGCAAGACGAACTGCGGAAGAACGATGATGCCGTCGAGGAAGCCAGTTTCGGCGATGTCTGCGATGCGGCCGTCAATGATGACGCTGGTGTCGAGGATCTTGTAGGTTTTTTTGCTTTGCTTCTCGCCGCCGAAGATTCCGCCCAGCGCGGCAAGGTTCAGCAGGTCACCCTTACCGGCGCCGACGACCAGACCGACGTAAGCCATGAGCAGCATAAGAAACAGCTGCAAGAAGCTTTGGGTAGGCCCGGACGACAGGCTGTTGCGGATGACCAGGCTAAACAGGTAGGCGCCGACGATGCCGAGAATGCTTCCTATTACGGCGCCGATGAGGCGCTTAAGGCTGACCTGGCGCAGCCGGATCTCAAACAGAACCACGGCCATGCCGAAGCACACGCCGACCCCGGCAGCCGGCCAGGGCTGCAACCCAAGTGGTTTTAGTTCGTAACTGGATAAGGCCGTAAGTAAAACAAATAAAACGCGTAGTACTACCAGGTCCAAGGGACACCTCCCGGGGCGGTCCTGGCATCTACAGTCGGGTTCACGACAAGCCGTTGGGGAAGATTCCGGCGTGCGTCCCAATCCACAGACGCAATGGGGCCTCGTATAACCAAAGAATCGGGGCGAATCAATAATGAAAATGCCCCGACATGGCAGCATTCCACGGCAACATGCCGTGCAATACCGCACCCGAAGTATAACCCAGTTTTTGAATGGCAGGTGAAGGAGAGGCAGGTGTCAGTTGCTGGTTGTCAGTAACAACAACAGTGACCTCTCCCTGGAGCAGAAAGTAACAGCGACCGGTTGAAGGCTCAAGGCAAACCACGGACGCTGCAAAGTGGCTGCGAGTTCCCTGTCTCGAGGCTTCGCCGGAAGCTCTAGGCGAAAAGAGCGCCCAGGCCTGCTCCTACCAGTGTGACGACAATCCACCAGCCAAAGACGACGCCCATGCACGTGCCGCGCTTCACGCGGGTGATGCAGGAATAGCCGAGGCCGGTGAGGACGAGCGTCCAGATGGTGAAGGCGTCGAGCGAGGCAAGGATCGAGTAGAGAAAGTGCGACGTGGAAGGATCGACCAGACCGCTCAAGTTGCTGGCAACGGGGTTCTGGAAGGTGAAACCTTCAGCGGCCCCGGCCGCCACCACGACAATTGCGATGAGCACCTTAATGGTTCCGGGCAGAAAGGCATACATACTAACAGCCATAGCCTGCTTAAACTTCACTTCGGCGCCGAGGCCAAAGTTAAAGGTGGCCATCAGCACAACGGCCAGAATTGCGACGAAAACAATGGTCATGACCGGCCAGCCGTAGGCGATGTACTTGGTGATGGCGACACCGATCTTGATCGCGTTGGCTTTCTGGTCGGGAGGCATCTGGTCGATCTTGTCCATTTGCTTGGGCTGCAGGCGGAGCTGATTCATGTACGCGGTTTCCATGCCGAGCTTCTGGTCAACTACGAAAACCATGAGCAGTCCGATGACCGACGTTACAAGCCACGGCACGATCCAGTTGGCGTTGCGGCGAATGTCGGTGAAGGTCTTGCTGGGAGCGGCGAAGGTGTCCACCACGCGTTCAACTTCGGTGAGTGGCTTCTCGCCCTTCAGGCCCGCATCTTCGGCTGCTGCCGTCATGATTCCCCCCCGGTCTGTCGGTTTCTTGCTTTCAACGCTGCAAAGACGTATGTCGCATAGGTCGGCAGGATTTTAACATTTGCGAGATTCGCCCTAGGCGAGTTGTGCCACGATGTGGACACTCTTACACTGGACGCATGCATGTCCATGCCAGCCCGGGGAGCGACGCCGTAAGTTCGCGGGCGCTTCGAATCTCTCTGCTGGTTACGCTGGGATACATTGTGCTGCTGGTGGTGGCAGGCATCAAGGCGCACAGCCTGGCACTGCTCTCCGAAGCCGGGCACAACCTGTCGGACTTCTTCGCGTTGGTTCTATCGTGGGGCGCGGTTTACATCTCGGGGCGCAGTCCGGACGCTCGCAAGACCTTTGGTTACAACCGCGCCGGCGTCCTGGCGGCCTTCGTCAACGGCCTGACGCTGGTCCTGGTGTCGTTCTACATCTGGTATGAGGCCTTTCACCGGCTGCTGAACCCAGTGGAGGTACACGCGGAGCTGATGATCTGGGTGGCGGCGGCAGGGGTAGTGATGAACGGCGGCATTGCACTGCTCCTGATGCGCGGCAAACGCGACATCAACATGCGCAGCGCCATTCTGCACGAGATTGGCGACACGCTCTCGACGGCGGCGGTCATCGTGGGCGGCATTGCGATTGCCTTCACTGGACAACGATGGATTGATCCGGCGCTCTCCGTTGGCATTGGCGTGATGATCCTGTGGTCGTCGTTCGCGATCATTCGCGAGAGCCTGAACATCCTGCTGGAAGGCATTCCGCGCGGGATGCAGTTAGAGCGAATTGAGGCCTGCATCTGCTCGATTGATGGCGTGAAGAGCGTGCACGACCTGCACGTGTGGAGCATTGGGAGCGACACGCACTCGCTGTCATGCCATGTGGGCATCGCCGATATGCGGACGTCGGAATGTGAGAGCCTGCTACGCCGGATTCGCGACAAGCTGGCGGACAAGTTCCATATTCACCACACGACCATCCAGTTCGAATACGCAAACTGCGAGATGGTGAATGGGTGCGTCATCCCGGCAAGCCCCGCGCGCGAACACGTGCACAACCACTAGCAATGCCCATGTCGTCGGCCGCGTTATGGTGCTATTTCACAGGCTGCGGCAAGAGTTACTTTGACACCGCCTCGTATCAAGGCACCGCTTCAGCCGTGCCGCAAGTCGTTTGACAGTACGTCCGGGCTTTAGCCCCTGCGCAAAGTCCGACTCTCCCACGCGATCAACTTGTACCATTCACCTTGGAATGCGATGAATGAGGATGCGCGCCATCCCGTCACTTGTGTGGATCGCACTGATCGTTTCGATGGCCCTCCCGGCCCAAGACAAATCGTGCCAAAAATGCTCAGTGGTCGACAACGCGCTTTCTGCTTACAACAGACTACGTACTGGAATGACAAGGGCTGACTGGGAGAGAGACTTCCGCCTCGATGGTGGCTTAAGCGGGCCGACGTTTCAGATTTACGTGTTTAAGGATTGCCGATGATCAAGTTGGACGTACGATTCGAAAACCCCGACAACCCAAACGATTATATTAGAGCCGAGAACAAAGTCCGGAGCTTCGGGCGCCTATACATTGACTACGAAGTAATGGACTGATGGCTATGAAGAGTTGTCGGTTTCACCTCTCCCATGCTGTCTACGATAGATTCTGTCCACATCCTCCACCGTATTAGCATCAGCCGCTAACTTGTCACGCCGAACGCGCACGATGCGCGGAAAGCGTAGAGCGTAACCGCTGTCGTGCCGGTCAGAGCGCATGATGGCGTTGAAAGCCACCTCCAATACAATTTGCGGTTCGACTTCGCGGCTGAAGCCGTGGTCGGCTGTCGTATGCGCGAGAAACCACGCCGTCATCTCTGAGATTTCGGCATCGGTTAGGCCGGAGTAGGCCTTGCCGATGTTGACCAATTCTTCTCCCTTGCGGACGGCGAAGGTATAGTCGCTCAGGACACGGGCGCGCTTACCGTGGCCGTACTCGACTGCAGTGACGACCACATCGAGGGTAGCAAGTTCGCGCTTGAGCTTCAGCCACCATTTACCGCGACGTCCGGGGGTGTAGGGAGATTGCAGGTCCTTGATCATCAGACCTTCGTTGCCTCGGGCGAGGGCTTCTTCGAAGAGAGACTCGAGTTGCTCAGCCGAATCGGCCCGTCGGGTGGGCGCGCGGAGGACCCAGCCGGAGAGGGCTTGCGGTTCGGACTCGAAAAGCAGTTGAGGTTGCTCCTGCATGCGCGGCTTCGGATCGAGGCGACCCGCCGCGGGGAAGATGCGGTCGAGAATTCCCATGCGCTCGGCGAGCGAAGTGTCGAGTAGCGGCGTTTGGTTGGCGTAGATGACGTCAAAGACGACGTAGGCGAGTGGAACTTGTGCGATGAGGGCGTCACTGACCCTGTTGCGGCCGAGGCGTTGCTGAATCGAGGAGAACGGCATCGCGTGGCCGCCGTCAGCGTCGGATTGCCAGGCGACGATTTCGCCGTCAAGCACGAGTTCGTTGGGGAGGGCAGCAAGAGCTCCGATCAGCTCAGGAAATGATGCGGTGATGTCGTCCAGCGTGCGGGAAAAGAATCGGACCTGTCCTCCGCCCACGTGGGCTTGTGCTCGAATGCCGTCATATTTGTCTTCGACCTGTGCGTGATCGAAATACGAAAAGGCTTCCTCCGCGGTGGCGGCGGGCGTAGCGAGCATGAATCCAATGGGATGAAAGAGTCGCAAGCAGACGCTGTCGAGGCGATGCTCGGCAGCCCGTTGGAGCGTCCCTCCGATGTCGCCAAGCAGCATATTGGCACGCTGCACGCGGGCAAGTGGTTCCTCATAAGCCTTGGCAATCGCCTCTTCCACCAGGCTTTCCTTCAGCCCGATTCGCAACTCGCCGGTTATGATCTTGACTATGTACTTCACCACTGAGGGCGACGATCGCTTCAGTAGCAACCTCAGGATTGCGACCTTGGAGGCGCCCGTTTGCGCCGCAGCAATCTCATCAAACGTGCTTCTCACCTCGGCGAGCGATACACCTTTTGTCTTGGCTCTGTCGTTCCGCGCTTGAAGCAGCTCGAACGCAGCCGATCCCACGTCTCCATACTTGCGATAGGCAACTTGCAAGGAAGCCTCGGTGGCATCCGCGAGTTCCGCCAGCAGCCTCCACAGCGAGGCGCCCCCCATTTGCAGCGTCCGTTCCTCATACGCAGGAAACGCCCGGCCCGATAGGAACACCGCCGAAATGGCTGCGTCCTCGAGTAGGCGCGAGCGAAAGTACTCCGCCAGCAACGAGACCTTCTCAGTCTTCCTGGTCGTGGCACCAATCCTCTCGCAGATTTCAGCCAATTCGTCCATGTCGTCACAATTCCAACCGGTAGGCGAAGATATCGTCCAGTTCTTTACTTGAAGGGTACGGCCTTTTAGGCCGTGCGTAACGCATCGCCAAGAAGCGCGGCTTTAGCCGCTGAGGGATATCTGGGAAACCTGGATCGGAATCTCCTCAAGGGAAATCCCGGCACTCCTCATATCACCACACAGTGTGATATTCGTCCTTTCGCCCGTAATCCTCGAAGCGGTTTAATCAAGCCGTGTGAGGCCAAGGGCGGTGTGTGCCCGGACCTCCGTCTCCCGCTGGACGGCGAGCGAGAATGCAATTGGGTCTTTGACAATCAGCCATTTTCCTGCAAGCAAGCTTGTTAACGATTGAGTAAATATAGTGAATCCAGACGGTTGTGTTTGGCCTTGCGGCAAGACGAACCAAAGGCGAAAGTATGCCTAGTAAGCCTCAATCTGTCTAATGGATACATATAAGATATAATATTTTCAGCAGGATGCGAACATTTTTCCCCTAACCCATTGATTCTAAATTGTCGAAAATTTGATTTTTTCAACATAATCCAACGCAAAGAATTACTTTCTGGTTAACTTTACTGGCCCGCAGAAGCATAGCGAGCCGGCACCGCAAACCACGGTCCTCGATTGACACCAGCAGGGAACCCCCATACGCTAAGAACCAGTCTGTTTGTGTGCCGTTTTCGATAGTGAGACATCTAAATCCTATGCGTTTCTTGCTGCGCCATCTTCGGTTCCTTGTCGCCGTCCAACTGCTACCCGCGCTTGAAAGCGGGGAAGAGACGCTGGTCGGAGGCCAGGCTGTGCTAGAGGGCGTGATGATGCGCTCGCCGCATGCATGGGGAATCTCTGTCAGGAAACCGGATGGCACCATTTCGACGCATTCGGAGCCGCTGGAACGGATGTCGGAAAAGCACAAGTGGATGGGCTGGCCGGTAATCCGTGGCGTAATGACGCTGGGCCAGGCGATGGTACTGGGCTTCAGGGCATTGCGGTATTCGGCGGATGTGGCGCTCGACGCGATGCCGGCGGACGAGAAACAAGCGACCAAGAAGACCGAAATCAGCGGTTGGGTCGCGGCGCTGAACATCATTATTTCCGTCGGGTTCTTCATTTTTCTGTACAAATTTGTGCCGCTGGTGGCGGCGACCAAGCTGAAGGCGGCGTATCCGGTCTTCGGCAGCCAGTTCATGTTCAACATGGTGGACGGCGTGATCCGCATCTTGCTGTTCCTGCTGTTCATCTGGGGCGTGTCCCTGATGCCGGATATTCTGCGGGTGTACCAGTACCACGGCGCGGAGCACAAGACGGTGTTCGCCTTCGAGTCACACGATCCGCTGGATTCGAAGCACGTGCAGGCATACTCGACATTCCATCCGCGGTGCGGGACGAGCTTTCTGATGACGGTGATGATCATCTCCATTGCCATCTACATGCTGTTTCCGGCGCACACGTTTCTCACCCGCTTCGGGTTGCGCATCGTGTTGCTGCCGGTGATCGCGGGCTTGTCGTATGAACTGATTCGTTTCGCCGCCAAGCATGGGAAGTCGCTGTTTGCGTTGCTGACGATCCCCGGCTTGTGGCTGCAACGGATCACCACCAAGCAGCCGACGGACGACCAGGTGGAGTGCGCCATCTCCGCGCTGAATGAGGCGATGGAGCTGGAAAAGACGCACGGCGGCGAACTGGTGATTGCCTAGCGGCTCCCGCCGCGAATTTCTCTTCTCACTCCATCGTGCTGTTCCCCCGAGTGGGTGGTGCGTGCAGATTCCCGTAGAATATTGAGTTTGGCTTGCCTGGCGTAAGAGGCCCGAATTTCATGTTTGAGCGACTACAACAAATCGAAGCGAAGTATGAAGAGTTGAATCAGGCGCTGGCGTCGCCGGAGATCATCAGCGACTCGACGCGTTACCAGAAGACCGCCAAGACGCATAGCGAACTGGCTCCGGTGGTAGAGAAGTATCGCGAGTATAAGGACCTGACTCGCGGGATTGAAGAGAGCAAGGCCCTGGTGGAAGGCGAAAATGATCCGGAGATGCTGGCCTATGCCGAAGAAGAGCTGACGAAGCTCGAGAAGCGCGTCGGCGAGGTCGAGGAGGAACTGAAGATCCTCCTGCTGCCCAAGGACCCGAACGACGAGAAGAACGTCATTTTGGAAATTCGCGCCGGTACGGGCGGTGACGAGGCGACTCTGTTTGCGGCGGAAGTCTTCCGCATGTACAACCGCTACGCTGAGACGCAGCGTTGGAAGGTGGAAGTGCTCTCGACCTCGGAGTCGGGTGTGGGCGGGCTGAAAGAAATCATCGCGCTGATCGAGGGCCAGAACGTGTACTCCCGATTGAAATACGAAAGCGGCGTGCATCGCGTACAGCGCGTTCCGGAGACGGAAACGCAAGGGCGCGTGCACACTTCGGCAGTGACGGTTGCCGTGCTGCCGGAAGCTGAAGACGTGGACATAAAGATCGACCCAAAGGACATTCGCATCGACACGTTCTGTTCGTCGGGTCCGGGCGGGCAGTCGGTGAATACAACGTATTCGGCGGTGCGCATTACGCACCTGCCGACGAATACCGTGGTGAGCTGCCAGGACGAAAAGTCGCAGATCAAGAACCGCGAAAAAGGGATGCGCGTGCT
>Ga0335069_10016742_pt1 | contig 10224 bp, 9 predicted proteins | sample Lox_Sample_11_FD_206714 | JGI IMG/M metagenome (GOLD analysis project Ga0335069, IMG submission 206714) | Soil microbial communities from Loxahatchee National Wildlife Refuge, Florida, United States - Lox_Sample_1.1 | ecosystem: Environmental > Terrestrial > Soil > Wetlands | place: USA: Florida...
TTGATCACCCCGAAGCAAAGAGGGAGAAGATTAAGGAAAATGAGATCCAGATACTTCTGAAAAGGGGCAGGCTGCTAAGAAACTCGATTGCCTGGATGCTTATCGGGATGATAGCCAGCTGTCTGATTATTCCGCTCCTTCTGATAATGAGCTTTTTCGGAAGTGACCTGAAGATGATTGGTCAGCTTCTCTTCGTGATTGCCATATTGTCGATGTTTGTCTCACTGATATATTTCTTCCAGGATGTGCTCCAGTCGCTTCATGCAGTAAAGCTGGAAGCATCGGAATTCATTAAGGATTAAACATCCACGGCGACAGGCGGCAGGCGTCCGGCGAGCGGTGACCGGCGGCGAGATGCAGGGATTATTCAGGGAACGAGAAAGAGGTAACCATCGCCCTTGAGCGTGATTATGGCGACAGAGCTGTCGGCTGAGAGATAGCCCCTGAGCTTACGGATATAGACATCTAGATTGCGCGAGTTGAAGTAAGAGTCGTCACCCCACACTGCCATCAGGAGATCGCGGCGTGAAGTAACCCTGTTCCTGTTCGCGTTAAGGATCTTAAGAACCTGCATATCGCGGTTCGAGAGCCTGATGGTGCCGTTACCGGTGTTTATCTCATGACGAAGCAGGTCGACGATTATCCTGCCTATATTTATCGTGGTGACCTGTATCTCGTCTTTTTTAATACCATTACCCAGCCGTAACTGGTTTTCAATCCTCACGATCAGTTCCTCGATCCTGAATGGTTTGCGTACATAGTCGGTCCCTCCTGCTTCAAAGCCCTCAACCAGGTCCTCGACCGTGGTTTTTGCGGTGAGGAAAATCACAGGCAGTGCAGGGTACAAACCTCTAATCGTCCTGCAAAGACTGTAACCGTCGATATGTGGCAGCATTATATCAAGAACGCATATATCCGGAAAGTAATTCTCGAAGGCGCGTATTACGCTGGCTCCATCGCTCTCCCACTTTACCTCATAGCCCTGGCTCCCAAGAGTATCACATACGATCCTGCCGAGGGACTGTTCATCCTCAATATAAAAGATTTTCGTCCTTTTCATTTCCCGAGTGGCATCCTGAGGGTGAAAACACAACCGTTTTCAATATTTTTCATTACGACGCTTCCCCCGTGTAGTTTCATAACCAGCTTTACAAAGCTCAGCCCAAGCCCGTAGCCCTTCACATTGTGAACGTTGCCGGAGGGCAGCCTGAAAAATTTATCAAATATCCTGTTTTGGTATTCTTCAGGGATACCCGGTCCGTTGTCCCTGATGCTTATCTCAGCAGCACCTTCAACCACCTTTGATTCAATTACAATCTCAGGTATCTTGTCACAATACCTGATCGCATTATCAACGAGGTTAATAAGGGCACCTTTAAGGAAAAGAGGATCGCCCTTAACCATGATTTCAATGTCACCGGTAATTGTTTCAATCTTCCCGCCTCCTGTCAGCTTATGCCGCATAAGATCCGCCGTTTCATTTAACAGGGTGGTGATATTTACACCTGCAAGCTCCGGTGAAGCTGATCCTGATTCAAGGAGGGTCTGATCGAGCACCCTGTTTATCAGTTCCTCGAGCCGCTTTGTCTCCAGAGATGCCAGTCTCAGGTACTCTGCAGCTTTTTGGGGCTCACTCGCCATATTGTACCTTCCCAGCGACTCAATAGCCACACCGAGCGTAGCAACCGGCGTGCGCAGCTCGTGGGTTATGTTGCTGATGAACTCCTCCCTCGCCCCGTTAAGAATATGCTGCGACCTGATGCTCCTGTAAGAAAGAAAAAATGCAAGTGCAGTGATCAGCACCAGTGCCAGGCCGAATGCAACCTGCGGTCCGATGGTACCGATAAGATACCAGGAATAGCTGTTGATTTCTACCGGAGGCAATTTAAACTGGGTATGCGGCCTGATAAAGATTAGACTATGTTTTTTCCCCGGAGACAAAGAATCTCGCGGGTCCTCCATATGTATGCCAAGCTTGAGTCCCGACAGTTTCATCTTCTGGTCAAAGTGCTGCCTGAAGGTTTCCGAATCACCGCAAATCACAAGGCTGTCGAATGCCTGTTTTTTGAAATGTCCCGTATCGCTGCTGTGGGCTATTACCAGTCTTACGCTCCTGATAAGCAGGTTCTCTGAACTTTTCTTCAGAATATCTGAATCGGGCTTGGCAGTTCCGGCGGACCGGTCAGTGATAATGCGGACATCAATGATGCCCTCTTTTTTTCCGGCTGAATTCTTATCAATTACCGTGTCGCCGCTTATCGTGGTTATTACATGTTCGTTCCGGCTGCCTCTCTTTTCCGCCTCACGGATAACCATCCTCTTGTCAGCACTCATTGCGGGTTGAACATAATTCTTATAGAGTATGGTGTCGATAATTTCATCCTGGGTATCAATATACATCGTGGTAAGCCGCTGCTCCAGCAATTTCTTTTCATCGAAATACTGAGACCTCAGCCAGTATAATACAAAGAGGACAAGCAGCACCTGGCTGATAGCCATCAGGACAAGAATCCTCCTGTATTTTTTTGCCATATTCATAGCGTGTCAGATCACAAAGATAATAAGGCATGTCGGAAACGCAGCGGGCCGTTAACCTTAATTAACCTTGATTGCCTTTGTGTTAACGTCAGTCAAAACAGGCAGCCGTTACTTTTGGAGAAAAAAAATCATGAAAAAATTTCTACTACTTACTGCAGCATTACTGGTTGGTAAAATGCTGCCGGCACAGGACACTGCCCTGACTTCAGGCAAAATAATATTTACCGAGAAGGTCAAGCTCCAGATAAAGCTTGAAGGCGACGCAGCAGGAATGGCTGATGCCCTTCCGACAGAAAATGTAACGGAGAAGGTACTGCTTTTCACCTCGACGGAGACATCCTACGAGGAAAACAAAAGCGCACCGGCTGATGTCGAACCTGAAGAAGAGAGCGGGGTGAAAGTCAAGTTTATCATGTCGGGAAGCAGCAAGACATATACCGACCTTGTCAGGAAGATTATCCTCGACCAGCGCGATTTCATGAACAGGATCTTTCTCGTTACAAAACCTTTCCCTGAAACAGCCTGGAAGATGACGGGTAACCAGAAAGATATTCTCGGGTATAAATGCATCGAGGCGGTTTCAACCGACAGCACCGGCAGGAAAACCATTGTTTGGTTCACACCCGATATTAAGATCAGCGGGGGTCCTGCAAGTTACTGTAACCTTCCCGGGATGGTCCTTGGGGTGAATATCAATGAAGGTGACAGGACCATCATAGCCAAATCGATTGAAAAAGTTGATGCTTCGGACCTGAAGATTGAAAAGCCAAAAGAGGGAAAGAAGGTAAGCGATGCCGAGTTTAAGAAGATCATGTCGGAGAAGATGAAAGAAATGGGCATGGAAGAAGGTGGAACACAGGGAGGGGCAGCACATGTCAAGATCTTGATAAAGCGACAGTAAATCATGAAGTATATAATTGCTTTTGGACTATTATCTGCGACCCTGTCTCTCCGCGCCCAGGCACAACAGCTGAGCGGCACAATTCTTGACGATAAGGCAAGGCCGCTGGCCTCAGCTGTGGCTGTTCTCCTCAACCCCTCCGATTCCACTATGCAATATTTCTCCGTGACCGGGGGCGACGGAAGATTCGAGCTCAGGAACGTCAAGGCCGGACCTTATGTTCTCCAGGTATCCCTCCTCGGATTCAACACACTCTACAGGCCTTTGTCAGTACCTTTCTCTGCAGGCGATGACCTGGGGGATATAATTCTCAGGGAAAAGGTGTTCGGCATTAATGAAGTAAAGGTCACATCAGACCGTATACCGCTGAGAATAAAGAAGGACACTATCGAATACGATGCCAAAGCCTACAAAATAAAGCCCGACGGGGTTGCTGAGGACATACTTAAAAAACTCCCTGGCATAGAGGTGGACAGGTCGGGAAACATCAAGGCCATGGGCGAAAATGTCAGGAACGTACTTGTCGATGGCAAGGAATTCTTCGGCAGCGATCCAAAGGTAGCCACACGTAACCTCCCCGCTGATGCCATTAACAAGGTGCAGCTCTTCAACAGGAAATCCGACGAATCGAGATTCACCGGCGTTGACGACGGGGAGCGTAACCCTACCCTCAATTTTGTGCTGGAGGATACCAAGAAAGCCGGGATATTCGGCGATGTGGAAGCCGGCGGCGGAACAGGCGAACATTTCACCTCAGGGCTTAAAGCATACAGGTTCACAAAAAAATCCCAGCTTGCCGCACTGGGAATGTTCAACAACATCAACAGGTTCGGCTTCTCCGTAGGCGACTATATAACCTTTGCAGGCGGGATAGGATCCCTGACAGGCAACGGCACTCACCTGACGCTGGGAGGAGACGACAGGTTCCCTGTCAACTTCGGGCAGCAGGTGTACGGATCGGGATCAAACGGTGCAGCAGGACTGAACTATTCAGTATTCAGGTCGGATTATGACAGGTTCTTCGTGAGTTACCTTGGTAACGGTTCGTCGAGGAGGACCACAGAAACCTCCCTGACAAGGAACTTCACCCCCGACGGTTCGTTCAGGACCGAAGAAAGCAGCAATGAGATAAAGAGGGATTCCGCCCACAGGGTAAACTTCGGCTGGAGATACAGGTTTGGCGATAATCAGAGCATAATACTTAACGGGGGGGTCGATTATAACAGTGCCGGAAACCCGTTAACCTCACAATCAGGAAGCTTCCTCGACGATGTAAAAGTCAATGAGCTTAACAGGAGTTCATCGTCATTTACTTCGGGATTGTCGGGAAACGGTGAGGCAATATATCTGCTGAAAATGAATGAAGGAACGACCATTCTGCGTACAAGCCTCAGGAGTTCTTTCACAGGCGATTATTCAAGATCAGGCTTTACAAACAACACCGGATACTTCGATCCGTACCAGGAGCTTGTAACCAGCCAGTATATAAGGCTAAGAACAGAAGTTAAAAACATTTCCGGTGGTGTATCTTTAACACAGCGGATCACAAAAAACTCTGTTGCCGACATCTCGCTTAAGGGTGGCTTATCGTCGGAGACTATGGTGCGAAGACAGGGTGAACTTACCGGGGATACGGCCCCCGACAGTCTGTTGAGCCCGAATTTCAGGAAAGATGAGAAGTTTCTGCGTCCCGGGCTGACGTGGAAACGAGGTACCAGCAAGTCGCAGTTTTCCCTGTCACTGGCCGGCTCGGCCGGCTATTACACGACCTCCCTGAACGGGGACCCGGCACAGAGAAATGACTACTTCTATATTACCCCTGGAGCTTCGTGGGAATATGATTACCGGACCGGGAGGAGGCTCATGTTCAACTATACCACATCGGTCAACACTCCTTCAGTGTCGCAGATGCTTCCGGTAGTCGATAACCAGAATCCCCTGGCACTCTTCACCGGTAACCGTGGCCTAAGACCCGAGGTGGTACATGATGCCAGGTTTACCTGGTGGCTCTTTGACCAGTTCTCTTTCACAACCCTGATGGCGTCGGTTAATGCCAGGTACATCCGCGACAAGATAAACTTTACCAGGACTATTGACGATCAGCTCCGGCAGAACCTGTCGTTTGTAAACGTTAACTCCGACTGGACCGCCGGCGGCGATATCGATTTCTCAACCCCTGTAAAACCGCTCGGTATGAAGATCAACCTGGTTCTCAGCGAAGGTTATAACAGGGGGATAAATATTGTAAACTCCGGGAACAATATCAATTCGGTATTCTCTCACCGTATATCACTTACTCTCGACAACAGGAAAAAAGACAAATGGGATATTTCGACCGGGGCAGCGCTAAATATAACCGACAGCAGGTATTCGGTTCAAAGGGCTCTTAATAATGTTTACCACGACCTGTCGTGGTTTTCTGATATCTCCTTTACTCCTTCTGTTCATTTCAGCATAAAAGCAACCGCGGAGCTTACCAGCTATTCAGCCATCAGCTACTCGGGGTCCAGCTTTGTCCCGATAGTGGGAGCGGAAGCGAGCTATTTCTTCATGAAAAACCAGAGAGCTTCATTCGTCCTGGCCGGGGTCGACCTCCTTAACAGGAACACGGGAATACAGAGAATCAGCGACCTCAATTACCTGACTGAGAAAAGATCGTCGGTCCTTGGCAGGTACGTCCTGCTTACATTCAGGTACAGGCTCAACAAGGTGGGGGACAACGGGAACAACCTGGATATAAAGATTAAAAACTCGAAATAAAAGCAGACATGAGATTCGCGGCCGCTGTAAAGGCAGGCAAGGGTCCCCGGGATACGAAAGTTCAGGTTTTAAGTTTATAAGCAACTATTTTCATTAAATCAGTCAGCTGGTCCCTCTCCCTTAATATAAGTGTCAGAGGGATCAGCTTTCCTGTATGCTGAGCCGAAGAAAAGCTCTTTTTGATAGCCGGTGAGATATCGAGCTTTTCGACTGGTGCCCCTGTTTTCTCTGTAAAATAGAATGTTGTCCTGAAAAAGCCTTCCCTGGCAGACAGCCAGAATACGGTTTTCTTTTTATGAACAGCCTTGCACAACCACGACTTCCCATCGTTGTAGTATCGCCATCCGCAGGAAATGTCAAAACCTGGTCCGGATAACTCCTTTACCATCCCGGTGTAAACGGGAAATGCCGGGCCAAGAAGCTTTTCAAGGAGTTCATCGTCGGGATAGACCGACGGTTCACCGAGTGAAACAGGGTCCATTTTATCTTACACCTGCGGGTTTGCCGCTTTGTGCTGCCTGAGCATGGACCTGTAGTCGGCAATCTTCACCCAGTAAATAATCCAGCAGACAAAGCCCGCTACAGCGGTAAGGATGCCAAGGAAAGGAATAATCGAGCAACAAATCAGTATGCAAAATGTCAGGCCGATACTGTAACCAGGCCTGTCTTCCCCGGCATTTATATTTCTCTGTGCGAATTCTGCCTTGAGCGAATCGGCAATATTTCCAACTACAATGAACTGCCAGATTATCCCGAACAGCGGTATGATCGTTAGCCATACCAATCCCGGATCCATTCTCCTGTTCTCGGGCTTCACTTCCTGGAGAGTTCCCTGGAGCGTCAGGATATAAAATATCAGCGGAAGCAAGGAGACTCCCAGCGAAATGAGGAAGATCATCACGAACGATGCGCCTAGATATGCCATAAAAATGTGTTTAAGAGGTTAATATTAAGGTTGACTGCATGATTCCATTACTAAATTAGGAAAAGAAATCCGGAATTATGGAAAAAGGGAAGAAAAAGAATGAAGGGGGGAAAGGGAGAAGGGGAGAAGGGGAGAAGGGGAGAAGGGGAGAAAGGGAGAAGGGGAGAAAGGGAGAAAGGGAGAAAGGGAGAAAGGGAGAAAGGGAGAAAGGGAGAAAGGGAGAAGGGGAGAAAGGGAGAAAGGGAGAAAGGGAGAAAGGGAGAAGGGGAGAAAGGGAGAAAGGGTGGTAAAAAAAATCCCGCAGAATTACATCATGCGGGATCGTACAATATTGAGCCTGATTTATTTGGTCAGTTCAACAACGGCATACTTCGAAATTTTCCAGAAGCCTGCCTGGTCGGTAATTTCGATGGCAGTAATCTTGTTTTCAGCATCCCGGATAAACTTGTATGAACCTGCCGGATGCTCTGAAATCAGCCTGGCATTCTTTGAATTCACAGGTATCGACTTTGTTACTGAGATGTCGACCTTAACAAATGCCGTATCTGAAAAGTTGCTCTGCATCTTCTCTGTCTTGCCAAGTCCGATAAAACCACCCTCTTTTGTCAGCAGGCCTTTGGCTTTCAGATCCTTGAAAGTCCCGACAACATAAAATGCAGTATGAAGTTCAGCTGTTTTTGTGGTGATAACAGAGTCTTTTTTCGTGATTGTCTCCTCCATATCCACCACTTTTTCATTTAGCTGAGTTATCTCAAAATTCTTGCCCTGGAGTGTCGACTTGAGGTCGGAAATCTCCGTTTCGCTTTCCTTTACAGAGGCTTCAAGGGCGGCAACCTTAGCCTGAAGAGCCTTTATCGTTCCACCCGACTTTGCCAGCTGTGCAGTAAGAGAAGCGATTTTCTTCTTATTCTGTTCCAGCAGGGTATTGATGGCTTTTATATCGTCGAGTATCTGGTCTTTTTTGGTCTTCGACATCTCCACGTCTTTTGAATTAACGCTGATAAGCTTTTCCTTCTCCTTGATCATAGCGATATTCTTCTCAATCTCGTCGAAGGTGTTAATCCACTCGTTGATGACCGAATCACGCGCAGCAATCTGCCCTGTCATCGTAGTTTTCTGCGTCTCTCTCAGATTAACCTGCTTGCTGTGATCCTTGCTATAAAGCAGGTAAAAAACAAGTGTAACCAACACAAGTAAAACGATGGCTGTAATCCAGGTTCTAGTTACTGCCTTTTTGACTGCATCCTGCTGATTGACAGGAGCATTACCAGTTGTCTGTTCTGTATTCATACCCGAAATGTTAAATTATTTAGTAATTCACTTCTAAAGATTACCCTCCTGAATAAAACTCAGATAGCAAAGATATATTATGTTTAGATCAGTGAGAAAATATTTTGTGACCCGTTTCAGCATTTCAGCTCATGGAGAACCGGGGTGATCCTTAAATGTGAAGAACAAAATTAATTTTTGCCCGGCTTAATGTATGATGATATATGATACCGGTACCTGGCAACAAGCCTGTAAAGCCAGTCGCGCAGAAAGCGCGGGAAAATGATACCTGCGTACGCGAGGCTCCATATACTGTGCGTATCCTTCAATATATGCAGAACGGCCGTGGAGCGGGTATATATTTTTCCGCCTGAATAGTAGACAACCGTGTTCCTGTCCTTTTCAGGCAGTCCGGCCCCTGCAATGAGCCTGCCTCCCTCCTCCGACTGCAGAGGCACAAACATAAAATGTTCCCGCCTGTCGCGTTTCTTAAGGAACCTGACAACACCGTTGCAGAAATTACATTCGGCGTCGTATGTTATAGCATTTCGCATAAATATTAAACAAAAGCAGGAAGAAAAAGTTTACTGCATGGGATAATGCAAAAACATAAGACTCCTTTCTCCTCAAAGGGATAAGAACCTGGACTGCTGCTTAAAAGAAACAATTACCCCGCGACCGGGATTATCTGAAATAATATGGTATAACACCGGTAAAGCTGTACTTTCCGGACAGTTTTGCAGTGATCTCCTCTCCATTGAACCTGAAGACATGATTACCTATCTTTAAAGACCCGGCGGGATTAGTTTCCAGCCATTCGCGGAGCCAGGAGGCAAATGACGCAGCCTCACCGTACGATCGGAAAACAAGGGGAGAGAACTCACCTCCTCCTGTTTCAACAGCTATCAGTATCCTTTCTTTCCCTGCCAGCCCCGTTCCCACCGAATAAAATCCCGGGACATAATCTATATCCCGTAACAGGGTTACCTGCTTTTCCCTGTGACCCGTGAAATATTTTACCCTGTCGTCCCATTCGGGGAATGTTTTCTGCCCTGCTATAACGTTCCTGTAAACGAAATCGAATGCCATCCTGGCCTTAATTTCCTTCCTGATATGTTCCATGGCGGGCACCATGGCCATGGTAATTGATACAGACAGCTTTTCGGGAGGATTGATCCTGCCTGTGGTATCGGTCAGGTATGATATGCTGGTGATGTATTCCTTTGCCTCCCTGAACCTCATTTTCACCCCGGCGATTATGTTTCCGGCAAGGTCCATCTCGCGTGTCCCCTCCTCCTCGATCACGATCATGGAATCACAAAGGCGTCCATTAAGGGTCATGTACCTGTACCTGACATCCTGGTCTTCCTTGCGTGAAATGGCACCCGACAGCTTCCCAGCAAGGCTTCCCTTGTTTCCCGACAGCATAACCGGGATTTCGGTTGTGAATTCCTGACCGATGCTCCCAGAGAAGCTGACATTGCCGATATCTACTGTTCCATAACCGGTGGCGTACATGTTCCATTCCCTGAACGTCAGGCAGGAATCATCGGGCCGGAGAGAAATCCTCAGGTACTCGATGCGATCAGCCGGTGTCAGCCCGGGAATTGCCCCGGGATCGTTGCCCGAGTAGTTCCTGTTCCTTGTCACGGAAAAAACCAGCTTCATTTCCTTTGTGACATAATCGGAAATTTCTACCTGGTTCGGATCATCCACAAACCTGTATTTCAGCGATTTCAGGAATTTGCCGTTATCGCTGAACCTCGCATTCATAATCCTGATGAACTGCGATTGTGCATCGGCACTCAGGTCGAGGAGGGTTTTACCCTGG
>Ga0335069_10016744_pt1 | contig 10224 bp, 10 predicted proteins | sample Lox_Sample_11_FD_206714 | JGI IMG/M metagenome (GOLD analysis project Ga0335069, IMG submission 206714) | Soil microbial communities from Loxahatchee National Wildlife Refuge, Florida, United States - Lox_Sample_1.1 | ecosystem: Environmental > Terrestrial > Soil > Wetlands | place: USA...
CCGGCAGGGTCACCGCGGCGAGCCGTCCCCAGTCGGTGACCGCGGAGATGTCACCGCGGAAGGCGAGATCCCGAATCCCGGCCTCCACCTCGCGTGCCGGCAGGTCTTCTCCGGCCAGGGAACGGATGAACCCGTTCACATCGATGGTGGGGCTCTTGGAGCGCAGCGCGAAGGCCCGCAGTCGGGCCAGCAGATCTTCGGCTTCCATATTGGGGCCTCGCAGGCCTCCGGGCAAAAGTCTAGTCGAATCACGGGCCCGCCGCAAGGTTTGGGGTCGCGCTCCGTCCGCGCCGCGTCGGTCCCTGTCCGTCCCGCGCCCATCCCAGGCCGGCCTCCGCCCAAGGTCGCAGGCCGGCCTGCGACCGTCGGAGGGCGGAAAACCGACCTCCCGGCCGATGCACCCGGGGCGCCGCAGGTGCGTTCATAAGGGTGTGCAAAACACGGGAGGTAAGGGATTGAAAACGACGATGGCGGATAAGGCGCAGGACGCCCGGAAAGACCCTGCACGACTTGGGCGCCAGGCACCGGGCGCGCTCGCCCGGATGCAACAGGGACACGCCCTGCTGCGGGACGGGCGGGCCTCGGATCGACAGGCGGCGGAGTTCGAACGCGTGTTCTCCGCGCGCTGGGAATGGTAGGAGGAGAGAGATGTCCACGGTGAACCTGGCGGCCCCGTCCACGGCCGCAAAGCCGAGACTGGCGTACATCGACAACGTCCGCTGGACGGTGATCGCCATGGTGGTGCTGGTGCATGCCTGCGTCACCTACAGCGGCATTGGCTCGTGGTTCTACAAGGAGCCGGTCACTCTCGATATCGGGGCCCGGCTGGTCTTCGCGCTGTACGAGACGTTCTCCCAGGCGTTCTTCATGGGAATCCTGTTCTTCGTGGCGGCCGTGCTGGCCCCGGGGTCGTATGACCGCAAGGGCTTCGGCCGGTTCCTCGGCGAACGGCTGTTCCGCCTGGGAATCCCCACGCTGGTCTTCATGCTCATCCTCAGCCCGGTCACCAACCTGGCCCGGGAAGCCGGCACGGGCCATTTCATCAGCGGGAGCGAGTTGCTGCACCGCTACGCCGGGTACCTGGCGAGCGGCTCGTTCATCGGGGAGACCGGCCCCCTGTGGTTCACCGCCGCGCTGCTCGTGTTTTCCGCGGTCTACGCGCTGGGACGGTTGCTGGCAGGCGCCGTGCGGGGATCGAAGGCCCTGGCTGCACGGCCGCCGCTTGCCCTGGCGCCACGGACCGTGCACCTGCTGGCCGTCGGCCTGGTCGTGGTCATCGGCGGCGGCTCGTTCCTGGTCCGCCTGGTGCAGCCCATCGGGACCAGCTGGTACAACATGCAGCTGTGCTTCTTCCCGCAGTACGTGGTGCTGTTTGCAGCGGGGCTGTGGGCGGGACGACGCGGGTTCCTTGCCGCGCTGCCGCGCGCCGCTGGCATGACGTGGCTGAAGCTGGCTTTTGCCGTGGGCGTGCCGGCATGGTTCCTGCTGATGGGGTTCGGAGGGGTGATCAACGGAAGCGAGTCCGTCATCATGGGCGGGATGCGCTGGCAGGCGGCGGCCTACGCGGCCTGGGAAGCCTTCTTCGCCGTCTCGGTGAGCATCGGGCTTCTCACCGTGTACCGGGAAAAGGCCAACGTGAGAAACCGCGCCACGGGGCTGCTTGCAGACAGCTGCTTCGGCATCTACGTCTTCCACGCCCCGATCCTGGTCGGGGTCTCCATGCTGCTGCGGTCCGCCGCGATGTACCCGCTGCTCAAGGCGGCGGTCGCCGCGGTGATGGCTTTCGCGTTGAGTCTCGCGTTCGCAGCGCTGATCCGTCGCATTCCAGGGCTGCGGAAGGTGTTCGCGTAGAGGCGCCCGCCGGCGCTCACCCGGCGGAGTACGAGGCGGCCCGGCACCACCGGGCCGCTTTCATTTCATGTGCGAAGCCACGGCAGCAGGTCGAGGTCCACGTTCCCTCCGGAGAAGATGAGTGCCGCGCGGCTGCCGCGCACATCCAGCTTCCCTTCCAGGATTGCGGCCAGCGGCACCGCCGCGGATGGCTCGATGACCACTTTCATGCGCTCCCACACCAGGCGCATGGCGGACACGATGGCCTCTTCACTGGTGGTCACGATGTCGGACACCAGTCCGCGCACCAACGGGAACGTGTTCCGCCCCAGCGAGGTTCGAAGCCCGTCCGCGATGGTCTTCGGGCTGCCGGCGGGATGCAGCCGGCCCGTGGTGAACGAGCGCCACGCATCATCCGCGGCCGCGGGCTCCGCGCCGATCACCCGCGCGCGGGAGGCCCCGCGCACGGCGATGGCGGTGCCGCCCAGGAGTCCTCCTCCACCAACGGGCGTGATCACGAGGTCCAGGTCGGGCTGCTCCTGGAGTATTTCCAGGGCGCACGTCCCCTGCCCCGCGATGACGCGCGGGTCATCCGAGGGGTGAACGAACTCCGCACCGGTCTCGCGCAGCACGTCGTCCAGCATCCGCTCACGGTCCAGCGGCGCGCTGCCGGAGAACACGATGCGCGCGCCATAGCCTCGCACGGCCTGCACCTTCACCTTCGGTGCATCCTCGGGCATGACGATGGTGGCCGCGATGCCCCGCAGGCGCGCGGCCAGCGCGAGGGCCTGGGCGTGGTTGCCCGAGGAGTGCGTGGCAACCCCGCGCCGCGCCGTGGCCTCGTCCAGGGAGAACACGGCGTTCGCCGCGCCGCGGAACTTGAACGCGCCGACTCTCTGCAGGTTCTCGCACTTGAAGAACAGGCGGGCGCCGCTCAACGCGTCCATCGTGGCGCTGGTGAGGAGGGGCGTGCGGTGGGCGTACGGTGCAATCCGCTCGGCGGCGCGGCGCACGTCCTGGATGCTGATGGGGGGAAGCGCCGAATCCTCCGGATGCGCGGGCTCGGCGGGCCGCGGGATGCTGCTCACCGGTCCAGCGTAGCCGCCGCGCCCCCGGGAGGCAAGCCCGGCCTGCCGCGCCGGGGCTCGGGAAGGCCGCGCAGGAGCACCAGCGCCGCCGCCGGTCCGACCGCGGCGACCGCGAACAGGATCGGGTAGGAGCCGCTGCCCGCGAGGATCCACCCGCCCAGGAGCGGCCACAGCAGCGACACCCCGCCCAGCGTGTTGGCAAACCCGATGTACAGCGGGCGGTCGGAGGCGGGAGCGTATTCCAGGACCCAGTTGAGGAACCCCGCCATGTTGGCCGTTCCCTGGGTGCCGATGATCACGAAGGCCAGCCCGTACACGTACATGACGGCCCACGGCAGCGCGCGCGCCAGGAGCGGGGCTGCCACCGCGATGGCCGGCGCGGCAAGCGCGGCCCAGCCGAACAGGCGCATCACGGAGCGCGTCCCCCGCCGCTCGCCCATGACGCCCATCACCAGCGCGGCGAACACGCTGCCCACCAGCTGCACCGACGTAAAGAAGCCGACGCTCGCCGGCGGGAACCCCAGGGACTCCAGGCCATGCACGATGTAGAACGGGGCCGCGACCCCGAGCCCTCCCAGCGCCAGCGCCACGACCACCGCGCGGCGGAATCCGCGGTCCGCCTTCACGACCGCCGCGAGCCTGCGGAAGTAGGCCGGCCATGTCATCCTCTGCCGCACCGCGGAGGCCGGCGGATCCTCGACACAGAAGAACGAGCCGAGGGACAGCGAGTAAAGGATGCCGGCGCCCAGGAACAGGAGCGCGTAGTTGGTCGGCCACGGCAGCCGGGGCGAGGACAGCACGATGCCCACCACGGCCCCGGCGCCGATCCCGGCGATGCCGGGCGCGATGGTCCCCAGCGAGATGAGCCGCGCGCGCGAGCCGGGAGTGAGGCAGCGGCCGAGGAAGTCCAGCCAGGCCACGCTCGCCACGCCATCCACGACCCAGAAGCCCGTGTACAGGACGAAGAAGACGGCGAGCGCGGCCGGCAGGGACACGGGTGCAACCAGGAACATCGCGGGCCCCGTGAGCAGGGCGAGGGAGCGGTTGACCGTGGCCGGGATGGTGACGGCGGATTTGCGCCGCGTCAGGCCCGCAAGGCGGTTGGCGGCGAACAATTGCGGGAGCAGCCAGCCGCCGGTGGCCACCGTGGAGGCCAGCCCGATCAACGGCGCGGAGGTGGTGAGGGTGGCGAGAAACGACGGGATCACGGTGGTCTGGCTGCACAGGCTGGCACCGATCCCGAAGAAAAACATGTCCCCCGCGATGCCCCAGAACGTCCTTCCTTCGCCGCGGGGCAGCAGGCTGGCGCGCATATGGAGCCACTGTTTTACGTACGGCGGTGCCTGTCAAGCCGCGGGGATGTACCTGGGGCCGCAGCCGGGCTATACTTTCTTCCATCGCAGCCATCGAGCGTGCCGCAATCCTTTCCATCCTCCAGCAGGTCCCTCATGCCATGCTGCTCCACGACGAGGGCCGGATCGTCTTTGCCAACCGGGCACTGTACCGGCTGCTGCGGATGGAAGCCGGGGGGCTGGAAGGCGTGCCCCTCGCCTCCCTCCTGCGACCCGAGGATGCCCCCGCCGCCCGTGCCCTGGCCCAGGAATCCGACCTGCCGGTGGAGATCCCGCTGGGACGCCGCGACGGCACCGCCGCGTGGGTCCAGGCGCGGGCCGCGTGCATGACCGTGGACGGCGCGACGCTCGGGCTGGTGACGCTGACCGACGTGGGCTCGCGGCGGGACGCGGAGGAAGGGCGACGTGCCCTGTCCGACCTGCTGCGCCGCCAGGAGGAGCAGCTGGAGCATTCCACCCGCCTGGCGGAGCTCGGGGAGATGGCGGCATCCATCTCGCACGAGCTGAACCAGCCGCTCACCGGCATCCGCAACTACGCGCGCAACGCCTACTACATGCTGGAGCAGACGCCCGGGGCGGAGGAGGAGGTGAAGAACAACCTGCGCCTCATCTCCGAGCAGGTGGACCGCGCGGCCAAGATCATCAACCAGATGCGCGACCTGACCCGCCGCACCGAGTCCGGCTTCACCGTCCTGGACCTCAACAGCGTGGTGCGCGAAAGCGTGGAGTTCATCCTGCCGCAGATGAAGCTCTCCGAGGTGGACGTGAGCCTCGCGCTGGCCGAGGCCCTGCCGGCGGTCTGGGGTGACCGCATCCGCCTGGAGCAGGTGTTCCTGAACCTGCTCTCCAACGCGCGCCATGCCATGGCGGATGCCGCGGTGCGCCGGCTCACCATCCGCAGCCGCCGGGATCCCCTCGGCTCCGCGGTGGTGGTGGAAGTGATGGACACCGGCCGCGGGTTCAGCCCCGACCAGGCCGTGCAGCTGTTCCAGCCGTTTTACACCACGCGGAAGGGCGGCCACGGCCTGGGACTGTCCATCTCCCGGGCCATCGTCCAGGACCACAAGGGCACCATCGAAGCGGCGGGCTCGCCGGGCGCCGGGGCCACGTTCACCATCCGACTGCCGGTCGCGCAGCGGGACGCCATGGTGGCCGGAGGCCCCGCATGACGGCGGATCCCGAGCGGGGAAACGGCGCGCTCGTGGTGATCATTGACGACGACCAGGCCGCCCGCCACTCGGTGGGCCAGATGCTGTCGCTGCGGGGCTGGACCGTGGAGGTCTTCTCTTCCGCGGAGGCCGCCCTGGCCTGGCCGGGCCTCCAGGAAGCGGCCTGCATCGTCACCGACGTGAAGATGCCCGGCATGGACGGGGAACAGTTCCTCGGGGTCATGCGCTCGCGCCCCGGGGCGCCGCCGGTCGTAATGCTCACGGGGCATGGCGACGTGGCCATGGCCGTTCGCTGCCTCAAGGCCGGTGCCCTGGACTTTGCCGAGAAGCCGTTCGATGACGCGGTGCTGCTGGCCTACGTGGCCAAGGCCGTGGAGCAGTCGCGGCTGGTGCGGGAGGCGCGCGAGCTGCGCCGCAGGCTCACGCTGTGCTCCTCCGAGGAGGACGGGCGTTTCGGCATGGTCGGCCGAAGCCGTGCCATGCAGGACCTGTTCGCCCAGGTGGAGGCGGCCGCCCGCACGGAGGCGCCGGTGCTCATCACCGGGGAGACGGGCTCGGGCAAGGAGCTGGTGGCACGCGCCATTCACGGCCAGGGCCCGCGCGCGGCCGGGCCGTTCGTGCCGGTCAACACCGGGGCGCTTCCCGAGACAATGCTCGAAAGCGAGCTGTTCGGCCACGCGCGCGGCGCTTACACCGGCGCCGTGGGCGAGCGGGAGGGCAAGCTGGTCTCCGCCTCGGGGGGAACGCTCCTCCTGGACGAGATCGAGACCATCTCCACCCGTGCGCAGGTCCAGCTGCTGCGCGTGCTGGACGACGGCGTGGTGCAGCCGCTGGGAAGCGACCGCCCGCGAAGGACCGACATCCGCCTCATCTGCGCCACCAACGCGGAGCTGTCCCAGGAGGTGCGGCGCGGGACCATCCGCGAGGACTTCTACCATCGCATCATGGTCCTGGCCATTCGCGTGCCGCCGCTTCGAGAGCGCCGCGAGGATGTGCCGCTGCTGGTCTCACACTTCCTTCGAAGGGCGGCGGAGAGAAACGGTGTCCCGGTCCCGGCCGTCCCGGAGGAAACGCTCACCGAGATGATGCGCCACGCCTGGCCGGGCAACGTCCGCGAGCTCTCCAACGCGGTGGAGCGGCTGCTCATCACGGCGCGGGAGGGTCGGACCGGGAGCTTCTCTCCCGACCTCCGGTCGGATGGCGCCTGCCCCGCCGCGGACGAGCGTGATGGGGCGGGCCCGGATTCCGAGCGCCTCCTGTCCCTGCCACCCGGGCCGGGAAGGCTCCGCGACGAGCTCGAAAAGACCGAGAAGACCGCGATCGAGGCCGCCCTGCGCGAGCACCACGGCGAGATCACGGCAACGTGGCAGGCCCTGGGCATTTCCCGCCGCGCGCTGTACGAACGCATGAAGAAGTACGGGCTGGACAAGGACGGTTTTCGCTAGCTGCGCGCGTTGACAACCGGCCGGGATCGGTTATCCTAGCGCGGTAGGCCCCCCAATGACGATCCGCGAGCTGGTCAGGATTCTGGACGGTGAAGTAGTCTCCGCGGAGGACAAGCTGGACCAGGTCGTCGACGATTTCGCGGCGACCGACCTCCTGAGCGATGTCCTGGCAGTAGGCAAGGAGAACTTTGCCCTGCTCACCGGGCTCACCAACGCCCAGATCCTGCGCACCGCCCAGGTCACCAACGCCCGCTGTGTCGTCATCGTGCGGAACAAGCAGCCCCAGCCCGAGGCAGTGGACGTGGCCCGCCGCAGCGGCATCCCGTTGATCCTTTCCCCGTTCAACATGTACGAGGCCTGCGCCCGCCTGGGCAGTTTCGTGGAGAAGCACGATGGCCGAGTTCCGCAAGCACCAGATCCTTCTGATCCATGAGCTGATGTACCAGATCAAGGTCCGGGAGGCCATGACCACGCCCGTGGTCAGTTTCTCCCCGGCCGCGACCTTCCGCGAGATCCAGCTCTGCCTCAAGGAGCAGCGCTTCACCGGCACCCCGATCACCGAGAGCGGGCAGCTCGTGGGGATCGTGAGCATCGACGACATCATCAGCGCCTTCGACCAGGGACGGATCGACCAGCCCGTCGGCGCCTCCATGGTGCGCAAGGTCGTCACCGTGCCGCAGAACTACTCCATCATCAGCGCCTCCAACCTCCTGGAGAAGTTCCGCTTCGGGAGGCTTCCGGTCGTGGAGGCCCCCGAGAGCCGGGCGGTGGTGGGAATGATCACGCGAAGCGACATCCTCTCCCATCTCCTCATGGCCGTGAACTCCATCGCGGAGGGGCTGGAGAAGGAGGAGCGGGCCGCGGGCGCGACCGCGCGGCGCCCCCACGAGACGCTGCGCTTCGAGCTGCTGCCCGACAACTACGACCTGGCCGGCGTGGCCTCCACGGAGGTCAAGACGCACCTGCAGAACTGCGGGCTGTCGTCTGCGCTGGTGCGGCGCATCGCCGTGATCTGCTACGAGGCGGAGATGAACGTCATCATCCATTCCCTCGGCGGGTACATGGAGGTCCAGCTGCTGGACGACCGCGTGCGCATCCTCGTGGCGGACGCGGGGCCCGGGATCCCCGACGTGGAGAAGGCCATGCAGCCGGGCTACACCACGGCCAACGAGAAGATCCGGGCCCTCGGCTTCGGTGCGGGCATGGGCCTCAGCAACATGAAGCGCTGCGCGGACCGCTTCTCCGTGCGCTCCTCCATGGAGTCCGGCACGGAGGTGGACGCGGAGGTGATGATCGGTGAGCAGGCCGCGGTGGTGCCCGGGGCGCTCGCCGGCGGCGAGGGAGGGCGGATGCCATGACGCTGAAGCAGGTCGTCGAGCTCACCGGGCTGTGTCCCGTCCACCTGGCCAACGGGGAGGTCGAGGTAGCCGCCGTGTACTGCGGGGACCTCCTGAGCGACGTGCTGGCCCACATCCGCCCGAGCTCGCTGTGGCTCACCATCCAGGGGCACCAGCACGTGGTGGCGGTGGCCCAGCTGCGAGACGTGGCCGGCATCGTGCTGGTCAACGGCGTGGCCCCGGACCCGCAGACGGTGACCAAGGCAAAGAGCCAGGGCGTGAATGTCTTCGGAAGCGACGAGACCTCGGCCGACCTCTGCATGAAGCTGGCCGGCAGGCTGTGAATGACGTGCTTCGACCTGCACGTGCATTCGGCTCTCTCCGCGTGCGCCGAGGACGTCATGAGCCCCCGGCAGGTCATCCTCCGCGCGCGGGACGCGGGGCTTTCCATGCTCGCCGTGGCAGATCACAACGCATCGGCGCACGTGCAGACGGCACGGCGGCTGGGAGGGGACCTGGGCATCGTGGTGGTCCCCGGCATGGAGGTGGAAAGCCGCGAAGAGGTCCACATCCTGGTCTACTTCACGGAGCTGCCGGCCCTGGCGGAGTTCCAGGTCCTGGTGGACCAGGCGCTGCCGCAGCAGCCCAACGCGCCGGAAGTCTTCGGCTACCAGCTCCTATACGATGAGCAGGACGAGATCGTGGGCCTCGACGAGCGCCTGCGCCAGGTCGGCACCGCCCTGGGCATCGAGCAGATCATCCGGATCGTGCGCGGCCTGGGAGGCGCCATCGTGCCCGCCCACATCCACCGCCGGCGAACGAGCCTGCTCAGCCAGCTCGGCTTCGTGGACCCCGCGGCGGACTTCGACGCCGTGGAGGTGGCCCGGCCCGAATGGGTGAAAAGCGGCCTGCGCCTCGGGGCCCGGGTGGACGGCTTCCCTGCCATCGCCGGCTCCGATGCCCATTTCCTGGAGGACGTGGGGCGACTTCGCCTCGAGCTGACCGGGGACGTGCACGATATCCACGGCCTGATCCGCGGCGTGCGCGAGCTGGCGGAGGCGGCGTGAAGGACCTGTCCCACCACCTGCTGGATATCCTGGAAAACTCGGCGACGGCCGGGGCCACCGCGGCGTGCATCCGGGCCAGCTGGCGGGGCGCCTGGCTGGACCTGGAAATCACCGACAACGGTCCCGGCTTCCCGGCCCGCGTGCGGGCAGATCCCACGGATGCGTTTGCCACCACCCGGACGGATCGTCCCGCCGGGCTGGGGCTCACGCTGCTGCGCGCGGCGGCGGAGAAGACCGGTGGCGGGCTGGAACCCGGCGGGCTGGCGGGGAGCGGGGTCCTCCTGCGGGCGACCTTCGACTTGAGCCATCCAGATGCCCAGCCCCTGGGGGAACTGGAAGACGCGCTGTGCGCCGCGATGCTTTCGTGGCCCGGGCTGGAGCTGGAGGTCCGCATCGGGCCGGACCACCGAGAAGTGCTGGATACGCGGGCGGTCAAGGAGCGGCTGGACGGGGTGGAGATCGGCAACCCGCGCGTGCAGTCGTTTCTCCGCCAGCTGCTCAAGGAGGAACTGGCGCCGCTGTACGACTGGGCGGCGGCGATCCCATGGAACGGGGGCGTATCCTCCGGGAAGGGGTGTCGGGAATGAAGAACCTGGACGAGCTGCGCGGCATCAGGGACGAGGTCAGGAAGTCACTCGAGCTGCGCGAGGGTGGGCAGCGGGCCAAGATCGTGGTCGGCATGGGCACCTGCGGCATCGCCGCCGGCGCCCGGGAGACCATGCTGGCCTTCGTGGAGGCGCTGAGCGCCGAGGGGATCGGCGACGTGGCGGTCACCGCGGCGGGCTGCGCCGGGTTCTGCGACCAGGAGCCGCTCGTGGACGTGGAGATGCGCGGGGAGCCGCCGGTGCGCTACGGGCGCGTCAACGCCGACGGGGCCCGGCGCATCGTCCGGGAGCACATCGTCTCCGGGAAGAAAGTGCAGAGGCTGGCGTTGGG
>Ga0335069_10016745_pt1 | contig 10224 bp, 12 predicted proteins | sample Lox_Sample_11_FD_206714 | JGI IMG/M metagenome (GOLD analysis project Ga0335069, IMG submission 206714) | Soil microbial communities from Loxahatchee National Wildlife Refuge, Florida, United States - Lox_Sample_1.1 | ecosystem: Environmental > Terrestrial > Soil > Wetlands | place: USA...
TACGCCACGTGCAGGCCCAGAATGGTGCCGCGCAATCGGGCGGTCGCCTGGGGATCGCCCGGCACGACGTGCCCGGCAATGCCGATCGATACCAGGTCGGCCAGCGCCGCAAGCACCACTTGCGGATCGCGCCCGGCAAGCAGCGTCCTGATCAAGCGCGATAGCGCCAGCGCATCCTCCGCGGCCACGGCCGTATGCGAGCGGATCGCGTCGAGTTTCGCGGGCGGGTTCGGTTCAGACATGGGTGACGGCCTCCCTGGCCAGTGCAAGCTCCTCGCGCAGTCGCGGCAGCGCGCTCGCGTACGCCTGCCCGTACTTCACGCCGTACACCACCCCGGGCGTGTCGGGATGGCGGAACGACCACAACAGATCAGGCGGATGGTGCAGCGAGACGCAGAAGCCGAGGCTCTTCATCTCGTCGAGGAACGCCCGCTCGGCCAGCGCGCCACGCCGGCGCGCGCGCTCGCTCCACGACATCATGCTGCCTGTTCCCTCTCCCTCACCTTCTGGTAGGCGAGATCACAGTGCTGCTGGCAATAGGGCTTGCCGGGCTTCGCCGGCGCACCGCAGAAACGAAAGTCCCGCGTGCCCGGATCACCGATCGGCCAGCAACAGAGATGCTTGGCGGGCGCCGCCACCGCGGGGGCAGACGGCGCGGGCGCTTGAGCGGGCGCTTTGATCCGCTTCGGCTTGGGCTTCGTCGGCTTTCGTGATGGTCGCTGCACCGGTCGCGGTCCCTTGTGCGAGGCGGGCTGTGGCGTACGCCCGCCCGGCGTACGCTCGGCGGGCGGAACCGAGTCCATCGGCGGAAGCGTATTCTTGCCCGCCCGTTTGGGCTTATACTGGCGTGGTCGTGCGCCACTGCCCGCCACCCTGATCGGGCTCTCGCGCGCCGGCAGATCGAGCCGGTGCGCCTTGCCGACGACCGCGTTCTTGCTAAGCCCCATCCGCCGGCCGATCTCGGCGACCGAATGCCCCTCGTCCCATAGCGCGCGCAACTCCACGATCTGTTCTGTCATCCAATCCATGATCAATGTCTCCGTATGACGCCGTCGCCGGGGACCTCGGAAATCTCGTTGCCGATCGCCCTCTGGTACTGCTCGGCGGCATCGACGAGGACCACAGCGTCGCGGACATCCATCGCCGAGAGAACCTGCACGATATGCGACGGGACGATCTCGAGGATCGCCTCCCAGCGCTCGACCGAATTGCCCTTCGGCGTGATGCGCGGATCATCGGTCTCGACGATCACGATGGCGGCGAACTGCATATCGCTGGCTCCTCCGGTTGCTCGGCAAGCCATCCCGCGCCGGCACAGATCGAGCACTGGCGCGAGGGGAAATGCGCATGCCGCCCGCTGCCCAGGCAGGCGTCGCATTGCACCTGCCCGGGCTCGAAAGGTGCCGGGCACAAGGCCCGGCCATCGGCATCAATCTTCATCGCTGGCCTCTTCGGGGTCCTCGACGGTAAATTCGAGCGCGACCGGGGCGCCGAAGGTGACGGGCGACCAGTGCTCCATCCGCCCGATCAGGCGCGCGCGCACATCCTTGGCCTTGCCGCCGTCGTCGATGCCGTGCTTGCGGGCAAGCTCGATCAGCGCGTCGTGCGAGAAGCCCTTGAGGATTTCCTCGGTGTCGCAGCGAGGCATGCGCGCCGCCGCGATGACGTGCTCGGCGATCCATTCCGCGGCATCGCCCGAGGTGCCGAAGCTGGTCATCGGATGATCGAACGCGATGATCTTGCCAACAACCTCGATCGCGAGCGCGCACATCTCGCGCGGCTCGATCGCCTTGGCCTTGCCCTCTGGCGTCAGCAACCTATCGGCGATCTCGCGCAAGCTGCGCACCGAGCCTTCGATGCGCACATTGTCGGCGCAGAAGGCGAGCAGCAGCACGCGCAGCGCCGAAAGCAGGTCGGTCTCGGCAGGGATCGCCTGCAAACCCTCGCGCAAGGCCTCACCCTTGATCGCCGCCAGCCGCGCTCGCGTCGCCTTGGTGATCGGTTCACGCGGCCTGCTATCGACCGGCTGCTCGGCCGCCGCGCTTGCCTGGGCGCGCGGCTCGCGCTTGGGCAGCGGCTCGATCAGCAACTCCTCGACCCGCCCGACATGGTAGCCGTCCTCGCGCAGCGCCAGCAGGACGCGGCGCGGATCGTCATCGCGCCACCGCTTCGGCATCTTCTCCCAGGACCGCTTCCAGCCGTCGGGTATCTGGACCGCGCCCCATTTATCCCAGCCGGCGCGCAAATAGCGGCCTTTGCCCTTGGCGATGCGCTCCTTGATGGCGGCGTTCTGGTGGGCCAGGAACGCCTTGACGTCTGTCGTGGAGAACTGCTCATCGCTGCCCGGCTCGGCGAACAGATCCTCGTCCCAGGCCATCAGCGCATGATCGAAGATCGCGCTGGCTCGCGGGATGCGCTGGCGGTTGCAGCCGCGCGCGACCACATCCCAATCGATCCCCCGCTTGCGCCGCCCGCTATCGAAGGCCTTGGTCTGTATCGCGTGCGGGGCGAGCGCGATGGTGCGCAGCACATCGGTCTCTGGCAGCTCGGGCTCGCCGGCCAGCGCCTCGATGATCTCGGGCGCCATGCCGCCCAGCCATTGCAGTCGGCGCGCGGTGCGCTGTTCGATGCCCAGCGCCTCGGCCGCGCCTTCCAGCGAATAGCCGTCCGCGGTCAGCGCGGCGACCGCGCGCCACTGATCGACCGGATGCATGGGCCGGCGCACCATGTTCTCGGCAGCACTTGCGACCAGTACGCCATTCTGTTCGTACAGCGCGGCCTCGATGTGAGTACGGCCCAACCGGCGGCAGGCCTCGACGCGGCGCGCGCCAGCGACGATCGTATAGTAGGGCGTCGCATCCGCTGGCGCGGTATCCCTCCGCACCACGATTGGCTGCAACAGGCCGACCGCCTGGATGGACGCGACAAGGTCGGTCACATCGTCAGGGTCGATCTGCCGCGCATTGGCGGGATCGGGCCGAAGGTGGCTGATTTCGACGCTTATGGTTGTCATGGTGAGGTGGTGTCCTTTGCTGTTGCTGCTGGTGAAAGGCGCGCGACAAGGGCAGCGCCTGCGGGCAGTGCCCGCAGGACCTTGGCGCGTCGGTCGTCGTCGCTTTCGGCCCGGTGCACGTAGCCGCTATCGACGAGACGCTGGATCGAGCGCGTGGCCGCGGTCGGCGAAATGCCGATCAGCGACGCCGCGTCCGAGATGGTGAGCGGAGAATGCTCCGCGATGGCCGCCAGGAGCCGAAGCTCCTGGCCGCGCAGCGCCGCGATCTGGTCGATGACCGTCATCACTGCAACCGCGCCTGGGTCGCGCGGAAGGTCGCCATCGCATCGTCGTAGAGGTCCTTCTTCTCCTTCGAGAACCTGATCATGCGTTTCCACGTGTCCGATCCCTTCTCGATCATCGCCATGAAGGCCTTGCGGCCATCGGCATTGGCCTTCAGACCGAGCAGGGTTTCCTTGGTCCGCGCGACCCATTGCTCGTCGGTCTCGGGCGCGGTGTGCGCCTCCGATTCGCCCGAATCAGATGTGCCGGTTGAGTTCTCTCTCCGTTCGCCATTCAGCCCATGGTGGAGCGGGATGACGCCATCGAGAATCCGTCGGGCTCGCTCATCGGCAGCCCGCGCGGCGATGATGGTCTGGCGGTTCAGCTCGACCAGCTCGTCGTAATCGATCTGGCAGCCCTCGTAGGCCAGCTTGAAGCCCGCCGCGAAACGCACCGCCGTGCCGCAATCGGTGACGACGCCATCGAGGGTGATCAGTTCCCAGCGGCCGTGCCGGGGTTCTCCCTGTTGCCGCGGTTCGCCCGCGGCCTCGTCCTGCGCGGTCAGGCGCCTGCGCGCCGCGGCGAACGCCGTCTCCGCCGTTGATCGCGGCTCGATTGGAGCCGCGCTCAGCGCATCGGCGACCGCCTCTGCCAGCGCCTCAATGTCAGCGATCGTCGTGGCATTGACGGTCGCGTTCACCAGCGCCGACAGCCACGCGCCGCCGTCGTTGATGGTCGCGAGCAATGCCAGGCGATTGGCGACCCAGGCCGATGGTTTCGACGGCTTCTCGCCGCCGCGATCCCTGCTGGCGGGTTGCGACTGCTTGCCGGGCTTGGCGGGCTGATCGGGCTTTCGGGCTGAGTTGCCGTCATCGTCCTCGTAACGGGTGACGATGCCGAGCGCGTTGCAGAGCAGCCCGCGCTTGACATAGGTGACTGTGCTCTGATTGCCCTGGACCACGGTCTTGGTCGCCGCACCCTTCGGCCCGGCGATGTCGGGCGGGGTGTCGGGAGCGGTGAAGACCTCGGTGTGGCCTGCCTCATGATCGAGGATCAGGCGGACGCGGATCAGCCCATTGTCGAGCGAGTTCACGTCGAAGGCGACCGAGAAGCCATGCTCGGTCCAGACCGGCATGCATATGTCCCAGATGGTTTCGAGCCTCGCGTAGCGGCTGCCGGTCTGCGAGTTCGGCGTATCGCGGCCGATCGTTGGCAGTTCGGCCTGCATGCGCGCCTTCGCCGACTTGAAGGCGATGCGGGCGGCCTCGGCGCGATCGCGGCGCCGCTCTTCCTGGCGGCGTTCGATGATGTCCATCATCGCCGCGAGCCGGGATGGGTCGATGTTGGGATCGGAGACGAGCCGGAGCAGAAAGTCGTCGGACGTCACCGCGTCCTCGTTCGGCACGGCGACGGTGCCCGCGCCGGCTGCCGGGCGGGTCTCGGTCATTGCGGTGCTCATGGTCAGCGCTCCGTGATGGCGAGGATGCGTTCGGGATTGCTCATCACGGCGCCGGGCACCGTCTCATTGGCCCGCAGCGCCTCGTTGATCGCCGCCTTGTCGGGCTCGCGCCTGATGCGCACGAACCGCTCGGGCAGGAGCTTGGGGTCGGTGATGATCACGTGGCCCAGGGTGCGCCGGAAGGAGGCGGTGAAGTCCTCGCACTCGAGGCGCGGGATTTCCAGCCGGTCCATCATGTCGAAGGCTGCCTTGCGCATCGCAGCCGCGCGGGCCTCGAAGCGCGCCTTGCGCTCGGCGAGCGAACGCATGCGGCCCGCGGCCAGGGCGGCAAAATCGGCATTGTCGCGCGCGGCGCGGATGATGCGCTCGATGATCGCCAGCGGATCGCCTTCGGCCTCGCCTTCGAGGCAGTCGAGATAGAGCTGGCCGTCATCGACGATCGACGGATCGATGGCGATCAGGCGGGCGCGGGCCTCGGCGAGCGCCTCGAAGGCGCGCGCGATCGCATAGGCTGATGGCGCGGGGCTCGCTTGCGCCTTAGCCCGCCGGGGCGGGGCAGAGATGGTGTTCATTGCGGTGTTCCTCTGTTGCCGCTGCGCGCTCTCATGCGCAGCGCGCAATCTTTGCGCATTTCGCGAGGAACGTCAATGCGTGCTGCATCACCCGCGGGCACAAGGCGGGCCGGCGGCAATCCCGCCACGCCCGCCTCGGATCAGAACAAGGTCAGCCCGCCCAGCGGGTATCCGAGCGCAGGACCATCCGCACCGGCGCGCCGGCAACGATGCGCTGGTTCATCATGGGCGGCCCGGAATAGGCCAGCAGCGTCCAAAGCCCATTGGCCTGCTGAACAACCATACGTAGCAGATGATCGCCGTTGTCGAGTTCGACGATGCACTCGCGGCCATCGATCGACGCGGGATCAAAATGAGCACGATCAAAGGGTTCGTGCAACGCGTTGTCCCCGTGTCTGTAAGCCGGGTAGAGCGCATTGCCTTCTATAAAATGCGCAGCCAGACGCGAAACATCGACGAACACCGGTTGATAGCGAAGGGCACCGTCAGGCATCGCCTCGATCCTCCCCGTCGGCTCTCGTATGACGCCGACGATAGGCACCTCGCGCGTGCGTGACAATGCGCTTCCGTACAAAAGGTAACCGAATTGCAACCTCAACGCGCGCTCGTACAGCTCGGCCTGCTCGGGAGTCATGGGCCGGGAGCCATTTTCGTGGCAGATATAGGTCGATACCGAGACGCCAACCTGACGGGCGAAATCGGAGGCCGTCCGAAAACCGCCATCGATCCTCGCCCGGCGCAACCGCTCGCCCTGATCACGATGGCGGGCGGCCTTGCTATCGCCGGGAGGGTCTCCGTCCTGCAACACACTTGACGCTATCGGCATTACACGTTCATTCTCGGTGCCCGTTCCCGCGTGAAGGTGATGATGCCCGCCGCGCGACCCGTTTCGACCTTCCGTCAGTTGATCGACCTCTGGCCCTCCCGCGAGCGGTTCGCCGCCGATCTCGGGCTGCGGATCGGCCTCATCAACACCTGGTATCGCCGTGGAAGGATCCCTTCCGAACGATGGGCGGATGTTGCGGCCGCGGCGCGGTTGCATGGTCTCATTGGCATAACCGTCCATGCGATGACCCTCCTTCCTGATGCGCGGCACGTTAGGTGCTTCCGGGAGTTGCTCGCTCTTTGGCCAAGCCAGTCGGACCTGGCACGCGATCTTGGTCAGCCGATCTCCACGGTTATTTCCTGGTCGGGACGCAATCGCGTGCCGGCCCATTGGTGGTCCGTTCTCCTAAAGAGCGCTTCTCGGCATGGCATACGGCACCTTGATCATCCCCTCCTGCACCGACTCGCCGAGCAGAGCGCGCAAGACGGCCGCGCCCGGAAGCCACGACAAGGTGCCAGCGCCCTACGCCTAACGCAAGCGGCGTCAGACAACCTTGGACACAACAATCCACTTTGACACCCAGCGAGGACACCATGGATGCTGCGCAAATCTCTGACGATGAAATCATCGGTTTCCTGAATGAATCGCGGACGCTCGCGCGCGAGGCCGCCGAACACCAGGGCTCGCTGCGCAACCACCGCAAGCGCGGCCAGTCGGCGGGAATGAACGTGCGCGCCTGGGCGCAGGCTTTGCGCGCGATCAAGCGCAGCGATCCCGACGCGGTCATGCAGGATCTGCGGGATCAGTTGCACTACATGAGCCTGATGCGGCTGCCGATCACCGCTGACGATCTATTCGCCGGGGTCGAGATCAGGGTCACCAACAACACGCGGGTCTCGATGGACCTCTGGGATGCCTACGACCTCGGCTACAAGGCCGGGCGCCACGGCCAGGACATCGCGGAAAGCCCCTACGAGCCAGGCCAGGAATGCCACGCCGAATGGCTGCGGGCCTGGCATGCGGGACAGGCCTCGATCGCCCGCGAGCTTGGCCCTGATACCGAGCAGGCGACCGCGAGCCGCAAGCGACCGCGCCAGCCACGCATGGCGGGCACCGAGCGCCGGGGGCGCAGGCGCGATGGCGCCGATACCGAGGAAACCGCAGCCGCGGCTGCCTGAGCCGGCACGACTTTCCGCTTTTCCAGATAAGGGGGAAACGCCGTGCCGCTCGATCAGACGGCGCGAGGTGCGCCATTTGGCCTCTATGATACCGGCCTGATCCTGGCTCTCGATCTGTCCTCGACCGTCGGATGGGCGCTCGGCGATCGGCCCGAGACCCTGCGATGGGGCCAATGGCTCCTGCCGGTCACGGGCGGCGAGGGCGCGCGCGGCGCGGGCTTCGCCGAGAGGCTGGTGCCGATGCTCGAGGAGCACCGCCCGAGGCGCATGGTGATCGAGGCGCCGCTGCCGCCGATGGCGCAGACCAACACGCACTCGGCGCGCCAGCAGTATGGGCTGAACTGGCAGGCGCACTACGAGGCCTGGCACTCATCGTGCGCGACGAGCGAGATCGACGCGCTGACCGTGCGCAACGAGGTGATGGGCTCGCATCGGCCGGCCTCGAAGGATCGCATCAAGCGCGAGGTGGTCGCGTTCTGCCGCCGGCGCGGGTTCCGGGTGACCTCGCACCATCAGGCCGACGCGGTGCTGCTGTGGCTCTGCCTGTATCGGCGGCTGACCGGCGTGCCGATCTGCGCGGGCCCGCTTTGGAGGGAGGTCGCATGAACGAGCAACTGCCGGTTCCAGCTTTTCTCACGCCAGCGGTTCCGCTGCCGCAGCGGGCCCAGCGCATCCGCGACCTGGTCAGCGTCGCCCGCGGCTGCATCATCGAGGTCGGGCACGAGCTGATCGCAGCCAAGGCCGAGCTTGTGCACGGCGAATGGCTGCCCTGGCTCGATCAGGAGTTCGGATGGTCTGAGGCCGCAGCGCAACGATACATGCAGGTCGCTCGCGCATTCCAAATCCCGCAGGCTGAGGGATTTAAGGGCCTCACCATCGACGCGACCGCGCTCTATGCGCTGTCCGCGCCCGATGTGCCGCAGGAAGCTCGCGACGAAGCCGTCGCCCGCGCCGAGGCCGGCGAGCATGTCACGAAACGGGAGGCTGAGGAGATGGTCGCGAAGGCCAGGGCCGAGCAGCAGCAGCAACTCGAGGACAAGCTGCGCGCTGGCATCGAAGCCTATCAGGCTGAAGAGGAAGGCCGCACCAAGGCGGCGATCAAGGAGGCCACCACCAAACTCCGCGACGATAAGAAGGCGCTTGCCGCCAAGATCAAAGAGATTCGCGACGCGCAAGAGCAGGCCATCTCCGACCCCGAGAAGCTGGCGAAGTTCATGGCTCGCGCGATCGGCGTGCCCAAATTGACGGGACAGCATTATCAGTTGCTCGCTCAAATCCTCGGCCGCGGGTTCGCTGTCGGCAACAAGACCTATTCGCCGCAGTCGCCCGAGGAGTTGCGACGACAGGAAGAGGCGATGCGCATGGCTTCCTCCGTTGCTGAGGCCGTCCGCGAACTCGCCGGTGCGCCGCCCCCTGAGTCGTTGCTGGCCTCCTGCTATCCGGTCCAGCGCGCGCTGATCCGCGAAAAGCTGGACGACGTGATGGCTTGGGTAGCGAGGACGCGCATCGCGCTTTCCGCATACGAGAACGAGAGGATTTAACGCATGGCACAAGAACCCAAGAAGGCCGATCGCCGTGATCGCGTGCCGCAGGCGGTAATCGATGCAATCGACGATCTCATAAGGGGCGGCGCCAAAGCCCTCGAAGCCAGGGACGTTGAAAACGCAGGGTGCTCGACCGACGAGATCGTGCGCGAGGTCCACGCGAACGCATTGCGCGAGGCGAAGCTCTGCATCGATGCGGTATTCGATAACTGGGTCGCCAGCCGCGTTCCGCTCGTGTTGGGGGCGGTGCCGGAGAAGAGGACCGAATTCTGGCAGCCATTGCTGCCCGGCATCGTGCTGCCCGCCTATTTTTCGGTCCCGCCCGAGCGAGATGCAACCGACAAGGCCTTGGGGCCCGCGGTCTGGAAGCGCGATCGCAAGGTGACGCCGAATGAGTTGGATCGCATCATTGAGCACGCCCGCAAGGAGATCGCCGGCCGGCAGAAGATCCTGCAATGGCACGTGATCGTCAGGGAAACGGCTCTCCGTCGCGGTTGTGATCCAGATGAGGCGATCGGGTCGGTGCTGGATCGCGATCCTGGTTCCTCTTTGGCCGCATGAACGCGCGCGACCGCAAGCAGCGCATCGCGGCCTGGCACGCCGACCTCGCTGCCGCCTTCGCTGCCCGCCGCTGCGACTGCGGCGCGCCGGCGGTCAGCATCGCCCCGGGCCAGGACGAGCTGCGCGAGGCCGGCATCCTGCTGCGCGCCGCGACGCCCGACCGCTGCCGCTGCCTTGCGCATGCGACGCCATTCATCTTGCGGCCACGGCCGCCGCGGGCTGAAAACGGCAACGCCGGCGAGGAATGGTCCCGCCGGCGTCTGAGGGAACAAAGCGATGGGCAAGATCGCGAAGTTCCTGCCGTTGATAGTGGTCCGCGTGACGCTCGTCGTCAACGTCACCATACGTCGGCGGTAGGCCAAGGGGCCAGCCCGCTCTTGCGGGCTGGTTCCCGGCCCTCGGAAGCCGCCTGATGCGCTGCGATGCCCGATCGCTGCCGCTGTCTCCTTCACGCCCTACCCGTGAAGCGAAGGGCTCTCCACGCCACAGCACCGCACTAGAAACGACACGACCGCACCCCAACCCACAGCACTTCCCAGTACCGCACAACACAGGAGCTACAGCCATGGATTTCACCAGAGCCATCGTCGCCATCGAGGGAACCGCGCCCTACTCGCAATCGAAGAAGCTCGACGAGCCATTTCTGGAGGGCGAAAGCCATGAAGACTATGATCGCCGCAACTGGCAGAAGAAAATGACCGTCGAGGTCATCGGCAACCGGCGGGTGATGTGCATTCCGCCCTTCGGAATGCACATGGCGATTGCTGAGGCCGCTCGCTACCTGAAGAAGAAAATCCCAGGCCAGGGCAG
>Ga0335069_10016747_pt1 | contig 10222 bp, 13 predicted proteins | sample Lox_Sample_11_FD_206714 | JGI IMG/M metagenome (GOLD analysis project Ga0335069, IMG submission 206714) | Soil microbial communities from Loxahatchee National Wildlife Refuge, Florida, United States - Lox_Sample_1.1 | ecosystem: Environmental > Terrestrial > Soil > Wetlands | place: USA...
CTCAGCTCTCTCTACCATCAGTTGGCGGCCCCTCGTGGAAGCGCACCTCGTAGACCACGGGCAGCACCGATTCCCCGCTGCGAACGAAACTGCGGACAAGTTCGGTGCGTGAGAAGTGCCCCAGCGTCAGTGCTCGTATCAATTCATCGTTGGCAAACGTTTCCCAGGCGTGGCGTTTGCCCCATGGAAAACAGGTAGCTTCGATCGCGCGCACCGGCATATCTTCCCGGAAGCCGGATTCGACCTGCTCCCGCAGCCAACGAAGGTACCGCAGTTTTTCCTCGATCGCGGCCCGAGGATCCTCACGTGTGACCACTCCCCTGATAAACGGTATATCGGGCCGCAAGCTGTGGATATGGCCGTGTCCTTCAACCAGGATTTCGATGTCCAGCTCCAGCAGGCGTTCCAGCGTCTCAACCCATTTTCGGCTGTCCACATCGGGGTTGGGCGTTGCGAAGTATGCCCCCATGAACGCGTCTCCGGCTAGGAGCAGCTTCTCTTCAGGATCGTACAACGAGATGTGATCGTCGCAATGCCCGGGGGTATGGATGACTTGCAGGCGTCCGTGCGCGGTCGGCATGCAGGACTCCAGGAATTCCGCCTTGGCGTTCAAAGCGGGCGGCTGGCCGATAATCAGTCTTCGTGCGAAGGGAAGGCGTGACGGCGGCTGTAGCAACCTTGCCGTTTTCTCCGGTACGTGTACCTTCACACCTGCCTGCCCGGCGAGCCAGTCCAGGTTGCCTATATGCTCCTCGTGATGATGCGTGCCAACAACCGCGCAGATCGTTCCCGGCCTGATGCCCCGCAAATGCCGCCGGAGAGAGGCACGCATTTTGGGCGACCCTGGATCGATGGCCACGCCGTCGTACAGCAGGGCAGTGAACAGCTCTCCAAAGATCAGGGGAACGAGGTTAGGGCAGGGACCAGACAGAAACAGGATCGTAAGCTTCCCGTGCAGCAGGTCTAACCTCCTGCCCCACGTGCTGAAAAAGATTCTCACGCGGCCCCAGGCGTCGGCCAGTGCTGTCCAGATCACAAGAGGCAGCCGCAGCAACAGTCCCAAGGTGTAACAGGACCAGAAAGCCCCAAGAGTTGCGCGGCGTCGTACCAGCGCTGGACGAGCCACGCTGCACGCGCCTCCGCGACACTTGCTCAGGGAATAGCGGTTTGCCGCAACAAAACCGTAGGCCAGTCTCCCGAGTTGCCGAAATGGCGGGATCCTGCCCAGCGTGCCGATCACCCACGTGGCCGGGAAGAGCCGAGCTAAACAGGCCACGGCATCCCATCCGACTTCGATGCGTCCCTCCGGGCGGATGACATGTAGTTGGCGCAAACAGGCGGTCAGATCGAGCTCCTTGCCAAGCTGCTGTAGGGCTTCGGCGCTGATCGGCGTAGAGGTGACTCGATGACGTTTGTCCAGCACCCGCAGCCACGAGACAAAAGCCTGGCAGATTTCACACTGGCCGTCGTAAAGGGCCGTGTATACGCCCGCCGTCGCCGGGACATTTGTCTGGTGGACGGATACTTCGGATTGCGAGGGAACCGGCATCGGCAAAACCGCTCTTGCGCCTGGGTCATTATTTCCCCAAGCTCACCTCCGGTGCCACCGGAATTCCCAGGGAGGAACCCATGTCGTCGTGGTTAAAATCTCCTCATGCGCGCTGTTGTGCAACGCGTGAAGCGGGCTAGCGTGACCGTCTCCGGCGAGACCGCCGGCGAGGTCGGGCCAGGGTTGCTGGTGCTCGTCGGCGTTGGCCAGGGCGATACCGAGGCGGCTGCCGACTATCTCGCCGAAAAGATCGCCGGGCTGCGCATCTTCGACGACGAAGCCGGGCGCATGAACCGCGCCGTCGGCGAAATCGGCGGGGCCGTGCTCGCAGTCTCGCAGTTCACGCTCTTCGGCGACGTGCGCCGGGGCAAGCGCCCCTCGTTCGACGCGGCCGCGCGCCCCGAGCAGGCACGCCGGCTTTACGAATATTTCGTAGACAAGCTGCGTGCCGCCGGCTTGCGCTGCGAAACCGGCCGCTTCCAGGAGATGATGGAGGTCGAACTGGTGAACGACGGCCCAGTAACCATCCTGCTGGACTCGGAAAGGGCTTTCTAGCTGCAACGGCGTCATCCCACCAGCACCGCGCCCCCGTTGACATTGAAGATCTCGCCGGTGATGAAGCCGGCGTGCTCGGTGCACAGAAACAGGATCGGCACCGCGATCTCCTCCGGCGTGGCCACGCGTCCTAGCGGGATCTTCTCCAGCACGCGCCGGCGCATCTCCAAGTCGGTGAGCGCTGGGGCAGCCATATCGGTATCCACCCAACCCGGCGCCACGCAGTTCACGTAGATGCCATCCGGCGCCAGCTCGGTCGAGAGGCCCTTTACCATGCTGATCACCGCGCCCTTGGTGGCGGCGTAATCGCAATGGTAGGCCTCGCCGCGCTGTCCGGCGGTCGAACTCACCAGCACGATGTGGCCGCCCGAGCGCTGCTTCTTCAACTGGGCCACTGTGTGTTTCACCAGGCCGAAAACGCTGTCCAGGTTGACGGCCACCGTGCGCCGCCACTGCACGTCGCTCATCTCGCTGACCGGCACATCCTGCGGCGGCCATGTGCCGTGGTTGGCGACCAGGATGTCGAGCCGTCTGAAGCGCCGCACCGCGGCGTCGATCAGCTTCTTCGCGCCCGCGGTATCGCCGAGGTCGGCCTGCATGGCCGCGCAGTTCTCTTTGTCGCAGGCGCGGATCACTTCGTCGGCGGCGCGCTTGTTCTTCTGATAGCTGAACATCACGCGCGCGCCGGCGGCCGCGAACATCTTTACGGTGGCCGCCCCGATACCCCGCGAGCCTCCGGTCACGACCGCCACTTTGTTCTTGAGCGAAAGAGTGATCCCGTCTTGGGCCATGAACCTTGCGCTCCGCGCCTATCCGCGCGCATCCGGAGCGCTGTAATTCTTTGCTGCCTCGACCAGCGCGCGGAAAATGGCCCGCGAGTGCGGGTCGTCATCGTACGACCGCTCCGGATGCCATTGCACCGCGACCACCCAGTGGTCGGGCGAGACGCCTTCTACTGCCTCGATGATGCCATCGTCAGGACAGCGCGCCGCCACGCGCAGGCCGTCGCCCACCAGGTCCGCGGCCTGGTGATGGCTGGAGTTGACCGTCAACTCCAGCGGCCCGATGCCAGTCTCTTCCTGGCTTACCAGCAGGCCGGCCAGCCGCGAGAAGGGATCGATCCGCACTTTGTGAGCTTTAGGTACGGTGCGCCCAGCGGCATGGTTTACTGGCGACTCCAGGTGCTGGATGAGCGTTCCCTGGTTGTACACGTTCAGCATCTGCATGCCGTAGCAGATACCCAGCACCGGCTTGTGCAGGTTGTAGGCGTCCTGCAGGAGAAGCTCGTCGGCGGTGTCGCGCCTGGGGTCGGCGGCCTCGGTCTTGGGATGCTTCCCGGCGGCGCCGTACTTCTGCGGATCGATATCGGCCGCGCTGCCCGGCAGCAATACTGCCTGGCATCCGGTGATGATCTTCGCGATCTGCTCCGGCTCCTCGTGCAGTTGGATCACCACCGGCTCACCGCCCGCCTGCTCCACCGCCCGCACATACTGCGGCAGCGAGCGCTGCGCGTAGTCCGGCTTGCCCGAATGCGGCACGGGGATGGCGATACGCGGTTTCATGACGTTAGTTTAGAGGAAGCGGCCACGGATTTTCACGGATTGCCACGGATTCAGGCCAGATCCGCGCTCATCCGTGTTGATCCGTGGCGGCTTTTTTCTCATCCTCTGTGCGCTCTGTGGTTAGCGTAGCGGCTTTTCCGGCCTCGGCACTTCCGCCCGCGAATAATACAAGTCCTCGACCGCCTTCTGCACTTTGGCCGCGAGCTTGTCCATGTCCCGCGGGCCGTATCCCTCCGACGAGACCGGCTCGCCCACCAGCAGCTCCAGCGGGCGCGGCTTGATGTGGAAGGTTTCCATCGGCAGCAGTTCGTAGGTCCCAACCAGCGCCATGGGCACTACATCCACACCTGCCTTGATGGCCACGTAGAATACCCCCGGCAGGAATGGCTTCACCTGCCCGGTTGCCGAGCGCCCGCCCTCTGGAAACACGACCAGCGGCTGCCCGCCTTTAAGGATTGCCGCAGCCCGGTTCAGGCTGCGCATGGAGGCGACCGCGTGCTCGCGCTCGATCGATACCTGCCCCGACCTCCGCAAGTGCCATCCCAGGAAGGGATACCGGAATATCTCCTCCTTGGCCATGATGCGGAAGTGGCACGGCATCCCAACGTACACCGCCGGAATGTCCAGCGCCGAAAGATGGTTCAGTGCGTAGAGGTGCGGGCGTGTTGTGTCGATCCTCTCCATCCCGCGCACCGCGAGCGGCGACCTGATGATCTTCAGGATCAGCTTTGACCAGGTCACGGCAAACCACTGCTGGATGCGCCCGTCCCGGTCCACCAGCGACGACAGCAATGAGAACGTGGCCATGCACACGGTCCATAGCCAGATCAGCGGATCGAAGATCAGGTACGACCGCAACGCGCTCAGCAGGTGGCTGAACTTGGATTGTTGTTTCACGAGTAGCGCCGCCTCGGCGGCTCATATGTGCGGGCAATCTCGTCAGCAGGGCCGAGGCCCAAGATGGCCTCAGGACAGCCGGCGAGACGCCGGCACTACTGAATTGCTCCTAGCGCCTCTCCGACTACGTAAATCGATCCCGTCACCACGACGATCCCGTCGTGCTCCACGAGTTCCGATGCGCGCGCCAGCGCGGCCGCCACAGTGGACGCCGTCTCGACCTCCGCCCCGGTACGCGCTGCGGCTTCGCGTATCTCCTCCGGGCTGGCGGAGCGCGGGTTTTCTGCACGCGTAGCGATCACGCACTCGGCCAGCGGGAAGAGAATCTCCGCGATCTCCGCCACGGACTTGTCGCGCATCACGCCGAACACCAGCACCAGCGGACGATCACCCGCATACTCCGAGAGGGCCGAGCGCAGCGCCCAGGCGCCCGCCGGATTATGAGCGACGTCGAGGATGATCTCCGGCGAACCGGCGGTGGCGGCGATGCGCTGGAAGCGCCCGGGCCAGCGCGTCTCGCGGATGCCGCGCTCGATGTCGCGGGCCGTTACCGGGAACCCCGTCTGGTTCAACTCCACGGCCGCGGCAATGGCAAGTGCGGTGTTCCGCAGTTGGTGGCGGCCGACCAGCGGCGAATCCACCACGATCTCTTCGCCCAGCACACGCAGTGGGTACGACGTGCGCACTCCGTTGGGAGCGATGCCCGGCACTTCATGAGATCCCGGCGCCACTGGCGGCACGTAGGGCACGGCGCTGACTGCATGCGCTCCGCACTCGGCGATGGTGTTGCCGATCACGTCGTTGGCTTCAGGATGCTGCGGCAGCGTGACCACTACCCCGCCGGGGCGGATGATTCCGGCTTTTTCGTGCGCGATCTGGGTAATGGTCTCGCCCAGGAACTTCTGATGGTCGAGCGCGATGTCGGTAATAACGGAAACTGCCGGCTCGACCACATTGGTCGCGTCCAGCCGGCCGCCCATGCCGACTTCCAGAACCGCGATCTCCACGCCGGCGCCAGCGAAATAGTCGAACGCCATGGCGGTCAGCACCTCAAAGAAGCTGGGATGCCAGGGCAGTTCACCGGCTTCGACCAGGCGGCACGCCACCGCTTCCACCCGTTGGTGAATGTCACCGAACTGCTCTTCGGAGATCTCGGCTCCGTTGATGCGGATGCGTTCGTTGACCCGCAACATGTGCGGCGAAATATACAGTCCCGTGCGATGACCGGCTGCACGGAGGATGGAAGCCAGCGTCGCCGCCGTCGAGCCCTTGCCGTTCGTCCCCGCAATCAGCACGCTCGCGAACCGCCGCTCAGGATTGCCCAGTTCGCGCAGGATCGCCCTCATGTGCGCCAGGTTGAAGCGGTCCGAGGGGGTGTTGGCCAGCTCGTGGCCTAGCGCGTACAGATTCTCGACTGCTGTCTGGTAAGTATTGGCCATGAACTTCTGTTTCGCCGCGGATTGAGCCTGCCCCGAGCGAAGTCGAGGGGCGGATAAACGCGGATTATATAAGAGAGAAGGTGGAACACCGCGGTTCACAGGCCTGGGACCACCCACGGTCTGCGAATCCACGTACACCCACGGTCAGGAAGTCGCACTGCTCATGAACGCCAGTGCCCGCGCGATGTACGGCTTGAGCTGTTTGCGCGGTACTACCGCATCCAGCATGCCGTGCTGCAGCAGGAACTCGCTGCGCTGAAAGCCTTCGGGCAGCTTTTGCCGGATGGTCTGCTCGATCACCCGCGGGCCGGCAAATCCGATGAGCGCGCCGGGCTCTGCGATGTTGAGGTCGCCCAGCATGGCGTAGGAGGCGGTCACCCCGCCGGTGGTGGGATCGGTGAGTACGGAGATGTACGGCACCTTGGCATCGTCCATGCGGGCCAGCGCTGCCGAGATCTTCGCCAGTTGCATCAGGCTGATCACGCCTTCCATCATGCGAGCGCCGCCCGATGCCGAGACCACGATCAAGGGACGCCGGTCGGCGGTCGCCCGCTCCACTGCCCGCGCGATCTTCTCGCCGACAACCGCACCCATGCTGCCGCCGATGAATGAATACTCCATCGCCGACACGATGACCGGCCGGCCTTCCAGAGCACCGGCGGCATTGATCACCGCGTCATTCAGCCGGGTCTCCTTTTTCGCCTGCTGCAGCCGCTGGCTGTAAGGCTTAAGGTCCACGAACTTCAACGGATCGGTGGAGGCCAGGCCGTCGTCAAAAGTTTCGTACTTGCCGTCGTCCAAAAGTTGCGCCAGGCGGGTACGGGCGTCGATGCGGAAGTGCCGGCCGCAGTGCAGGCAGACGTTGAGGTTTTCCTCCAGGTCCTTCTTCCAGATGACCTTGCGGCAGTTGTCGCACTTGACCCAGAGCCCCTCGGTGCGCACCCGTTTTTCGCCGGAAGCATCAACCTCGCCGGTCTGTCGCTTGAACCAAGTCATCAGTTGCCAGTTGTCAGTTGCCAGTGGGTTTTCAATGGATCAATGACTCAATCTCAGTATTCGATCCCCCGCTGGGCCTCGACACCCTTCTCATAGGCGTGCTTCACCTGCCGCATCTCGGTGACGGTATCGGCAAGCTCGATGATTGTCGGATGCGCATTGCGTCCCGTCAAGATGACGTGCACCATCTCCGGCTTCTGTTTAAGCGCCTCGACGACTTTGGCCGGGTCGAGCATGCCGTAGCTGATGGCATAGTTGATCTCGTCCAGCACCACCAGGTCCCACTTCCCGGACAGGATGGCCTCGCGCGACTCGTTCCACGCCGCTTCTACCATCTTCACGTCCTCGGGGTCGGGCTCCGCGCCGCCTACCTTCACGAACCCGCGGCCCAACTGCTTCATCACGAAGTTGTCACCGAAGGCCTTCACCGCGTCCAGTTCACCGTAGTGCCACGAGCCTTTGAGGAACTGCAGCATCAGCACCTTCATCCCCTGGCCGACCGCGCGCAAAGCGGTGCCCATGGCCGCGGTGGTCTTGCCCTTCCCCGGCCCGGTGTTGACGATGATTAGACCCTTACGGACATCCGGCATTGTCGTTTCACGTTACAGGCCGTTGGTCGTCGGCCAAGGCTTGGTGAGACAAAGCTCGTACGGCCGACGACCGACAGCATCCAACGCCTCAATCTCCCCGGTGATACGGATGGTGCTTGATGATTGTAAATCCTCGATAGAGCTGTTCCAGCAGCACCACGCGAGCCAGTTCGTGCGCAAGGGTCATCCTGCCGAGCGAGAGGACGAGATTGGCCGCATGGCGTGTCGGCTGCGTGAAGCCGTCGGTCGGGCCGACGGCGAAGATCAGCGATTGCGTTCCCCGCAACTGGTGCGCTTCCAGCATCTCGGCCAATTCCTCCGACGTGAGCTGGCGTCCGCGCTGGTCGAGGAGAACCAGCGTGGGCGGGGTTTTCGAAGACTCCGCCAGCTTGAGCAGCGCTTCCTCGCTGCCCAGCTCCAGGCCTTCGATATCGCCATGATGCGACAGCCGGTCGAGATACTCCTGAGTCAGCGCTTTGATGGCCGCAGATTTCGTCTTCCCGATCCAGACCACCTTCAGTTTCACGGGGACGATTTAACCACAGACGGCACGGGGGAACGCGAAGGATTCCACTAGCTTTTCGCCCGCTTGCGGGTCCTCGGTTGCGCGGCCCGTTTCCGCGGCCGCTTCAGTTCCGAGGGCTCCAGGCGCGAGGCGGACTTCCAGAGCCGCTCCAGGTCGTAGTATTTTCGCGCTTTTTCCGAGAACACGTGGACCACGAAGTCCACGTAATCGAGCAGCACCCACTCCGCCAGGTTGTACCCCTCCACCGATACCGGATGCAACCCGACGCGCTCGAGCCTCTGCTCGATCTCGTCGGAGATCGCCTGGATCTGTCGCGGGTTGCTGCCGCTGGCAATCACAAAGTAATCGGTGAACGAGGGCGATTCCCGGTCCATTTCCAGCACGATGAGGTCTTGCGCCTTCTTCGCCTGGGCGGCGTTGATCGCCTCCGCTACCCGCTTCCGCAACTCGCTGGATTTCATCTAATGGTCTGCCGCGCTCCAGTTTAACTTAACTCCGCCATTCCGGATGTCCTAGGGGCCGATCGGCTCCTGCCCGTACCAAAGCCGAGTCCCTCTGCTACCCTGGTTACCGGCAAATTTTTGCTTTTAAAGTGGGAAGTTCTTACCTGGAGGACATGTACCTTCGCGCACCATGCTTGGCCAAATGTAGGTTTATCAATCACTTACAAACGATGTTCCAACGGCAAAGTGCGTGCTCTCCTTTGTCAGTCCCAGGTACAGACCCAGCGATACCCGGTCGTGCAGACTTGGGAGGCGTGCCCATGAGCCCCTACGACAGACAGGTATCGTTCAAGGAGTGGCGCCCTAGCAACGGCCATGTGGAGGGCGGCGTAGAGAAATTGCAGTACGGCTTTCTGCGGCCACTCAAGACCAGCAATTCCGTGCGCACTTTCGCCCGCGTCGAAGAGGAACTGCGCAAGGGACGCATCGTCAGCACCTTCGACAACATGACCCTGTTCGTGCTCGGCCCCCATCACGACTCGCCTCACGTCCACAGTTTCGACGAGGACATGAAGCGCTACAACCGCCGGTTCGCCTGAGCGGCAGACAATCCGCCTATCTCCTGCTTCCTGTCCCCTGCCTCCTGCTCTTTGCCTTGTACAGCCCCATCTTCTTGATGTACTCCGCCACCAGCGGCTCGACGAAGCGCGCCAGCGATTTGCCCGCGGCCGCGGCGCTGCGCGCCGCCGTGGCTGATACCGGGGACTTTACGCCATCGAGGACGTGGATCATGGTGCCTCTCAGCGCCAGCGTCCCCTTGGCAGGAGACTTCCGGAACGCTTTGACGACGGCGGCCGGTGGCCGCAACGACCTGGGAAGCGCGTCGGCCACATCGGCCATCGAGAATCCCGGCCGGCTCACCACGATGAAGTCGATCTCGCGCAGCAGGTCTTCGGCGCGGTGCCAGCTCGCGACTTGCAGGAAGGCGTCGATCCCGATGATGAAGAAAAAATGATCGCTCTTGCCCGCAGCCCCCTTGAACCGGCGCACGGTGTCGATGGTGAAGCTGAGATGGTCCTGCTCCGCTGGTGCTTCGGCAAGCGACGGCAGGAAGTTTTTCTCGCCCGCGATCGCCAGGGCCAGCATGGCATAACGATCGTGGAAAGGGGCGATGCGCTCGTTCTGCCGGTGCGGCGGCATGCTGGCGGGAATGAAATAGATCTTGCCCAGGTGAAAGCGCTCCGCCGCGGCGCGCGCCACCGCCAGATGTCCTTTATGGACCGGATCAAACGTCCCGCCGAATAAGCCGATGTTCATGGATGCGGGGGGCAATTATCGCAGATGCGCTGCCGCTCGCAAGCATCGGCTAAACTGTCTCCTCCCATGACCATCGCCACTGTCATCGGATTCATCGCCGGAACGCTCACCACACTCTCGTTCGTACCTCAGGTCCTCAAGACGTTTCGCAGCAAGCGCTGTGACGACCTTTCCTGGGGCATGCTGCTGGCCTTCACCAGCGGCGTGTGCTTGTGGTTCGTCTATGGGATCTTTCTGCGCTCGGCGCCTATCATGCTGGCCAATCTGGTGACACTGCTGTTGCTGGTCTGGCTGGTGGTGATGAAGATCCGCTACCGCCGCGCCACGGCCCGGTGACCTCAGTCATCG
>Ga0335069_10016748_pt1 | contig 10221 bp, 7 predicted proteins | sample Lox_Sample_11_FD_206714 | JGI IMG/M metagenome (GOLD analysis project Ga0335069, IMG submission 206714) | Soil microbial communities from Loxahatchee National Wildlife Refuge, Florida, United States - Lox_Sample_1.1 | ecosystem: Environmental > Terrestrial > Soil > Wetlands | place: USA: Florida...
GTCCCGGCGCGAATACTCCATCGCCTGCGCCCTGCATGCCCGCGAGCTCGCGCTACCGGCGCTGCCTTCGGACCTGGCGAGCCGGGTGGCGCGGATCGCTGACCCGGACGAGATCGCCGAGGTCATCGGAGGCGTCTCGAACCCTTCCGCGGTCGTCGGCTACCTCAAAGACGCCACGGCGGACGCAAAGCGGGACGCGGCCGCCACTTCTTACATCGCCTGCATCCTGGCCGCCACGCTCGGCGGTGGTCAGGACTCGTTCGAGGCAGAACGGGCATGGCAGGCGCGGTGGCTTTCTGAGCGGCTGTTCCTCGACTCGTGAGACCGGTGCCCAAGGCGTCGTGAAGATGTCCGCTCGCGCTTTGCTGCCCTGATAGTGACAGGCTAACCCTCTCCTTCCCTGCGCTGCGTCTTGGAGTGCGCTGGATCACGAAGCCTGGAGGCAACGCTCCACACGTTTGCGGAGTTGCTCTGCCGCTGCTCCACCCCGAGACTCGACCGACCCAGCTTCCCGACCCTCGAAACTGGGCACCGCGGTACAGGACCCCTACCTTTTGGCGAAGCTCATGCATGCCTGCGGTATCGGCGGCGCCGCGTCCCTGCTTTCCCTCGATACGAGTGAGAAGCGGCTCCAGCGCCCAGGCGTCGACAAAGACGAGCCTCGGATCGAGCGAGAGTCGGCCGTCTTGATGAACGATTGCTTCGCCCCTTCCCAAAAGCCGACGAAGTCTGTGCACGGCGGACTTCAGCGCCCGGTGCGCGGCATCGCCCTCGGCCTCAGGCCAGAGTGTTTCAGCGAGCAGATCCTGGCCCACCCCGCGGGGCCCATGCTCCACCAGCAACCGAAGCAGCTCGAGGGGCTTCTTCCGTGGCTTCCGACCAGCCTGCCACCGCTCTCCATTTCGGATCACTGCAAATCCCCCAAGCACCTTGACGCGCACTTCCCAGGGCCAGGCCTCGGCGTCGACAGCGCTGTCCCCCGGGGGGAGGTGCTGCGCCCGAATGAGTTGGCGTACGTACTCTGGCTCTACTCCGTGTTCCAGGGCGAAGGTGCAGCATCCAAAAGCTCGGCGGGCGTGAGAGAGACGAGGAAGAGGCAACCGAGCTCCCGAGCGGTGTCAAACCCCTGACGCAGAAGCGTCATCGCTCGGCCTTGGTCGCCAGCGTGCCTCCCCATCAAACCAACCGCCAGCAAGCCCGTGCCTGAGCGTAACGCTTACGGCACCGGAGCGCTTCGGCAACCTCCTATTTCCAACTCCGATTCGAGCCTGTCGGCCGGTTCTTGTCAACGCGCAGCTGACACCGAAGAGGAGCGTGGCCTGCGCGGCGCCGATCGCGTCGCTGTGCTGTCTGCAGATACAACCGTGCTCGGGCACCGACCGTACGTCGCCGCGCCTGCGCGCCAATAGGGCAGCGCAATGGTGAAAGATGGGAGCATCGAGTACTGCCGAAGACGAGCGCAGGCAATCGAGGTGCCGAAGTTCTGCCTCGGCAGTGACCAGATCATCTTCAAGGAAGGCGGCGAAGATTCGCTGTTGGATAAGAAGCCCCTCGAAGGCATGCAGACCAGTTTCGGCAGAGACTGCGAGGCCCTTATCGGCAGCCTCTCGACACCTGTGGGAGTCGCCGAGGTACACGTGTAGGACGGCTTGGCAGAGGTACCAGTTAAGGACAGCAATTGGATCGCCCTGTGCCATTTCGGCAATCGGGCGAAAGGCCTTGGAAACGAGCCTGGCCTTTTCGAGATCGACTACGCTGCCGGCGTAATGGGACAAGAGGTGCTTGCCGATCTTCATTCGCAGGGAGGCCTCACCCGGGCTTTGGACGTGAGCCAAGGCCCGTTCTTCCCAGTAGGGAAGGGCCGGGTGCCACCGCTGCCTCCAGATCAGGGCAGCGAGAGTAGCTGCGATCACGTGACTCTCGACCTCGGCGGGTGGAGGGTTCGGCAATTCGGTAACAGCCCCTTAGTGAATTTCACGAGGAGTAGCATCGCCTACGTCGATACCTTGGGCAACCTCATCGCGAACAACTGGAACGACCTGGCGAGCGGTACGATTAGGAGCCCGATCAATCGCACGTCGTCGGGCGCCTATACGTCGGACTACCCGGTCTGGACCTTCACCAATACCAACGGAACCGCCACGAATCACCAGCAAACAGATACGTGCCTGGGGATCTCGTGGCAATAATGGAACGACTGCGACCCCATCGCGCTCCAGAATTCGGGTGCTGCACCGTGGGCCTCAACGGGTCAAACCTTTGCCGGAAACTGCCCCACCGGATCAGAGCCGCTACACGGAGACGTGGGGCTCCCGGGGGCCAGCAACGCCGACTGGTCTTACGTAACAAACCAGCCGTGCTCTTACGTTGCTCCCCTCTATTGTTTCCAGCAGCGAAGGGCATGAGGGACTTCGCCCTCGCGTTTGGAGTAGCGGTCGGCGTCCCTTAGCATCGGCCGTCACGCTCTGGCGAGCGTGGCGGCCGAAGCACTGACCGGGCCTGGAAACAGGGAGGAAGACCAGTTCTTTCCTGCTCTTGCTGCGTCCTCTTGCGCCCCGGGTCCCGATCCGTTCAACTCGGCGCGCTGCTCGTGCCGTGGTAGCGCCTGCCAGCCTGCGAACCCTGGGGTCGGGATTCGCGGCCCACTCGCCGAGAGCTAATCGAGATCGGCTACTCCAAACTGGTGAGTAACTGTAAAAGGGTCGTGGTTCTCATTTCGCTGGGGAGTCCGTCTAGCTCTGGGCGGCCAGCGACGCATTCCGCGGGTCTCCTCGATGTTCGATGGCCGCCGCGGATCCCTTCTCGAGGAAGGAGGGCGTATCTTGAACGGACGGGAACGTATCCTGGCGATGCTGCGCGGCGGGCCGACGGAGGGGCGACTCCCGCACATTCCCATCTCGATGATGATCGCTGCCCAGACCATCGGCGAGCGATATGGCGCGTACATCCGCGACGCCCGGGTCCACGCCCGGGGACAGCTCGCATTTGCGGAGACTTGGGACGTGGATCACGTCTCGGCGATCAGCTGCCCGACCACCGAGGCCGCAGACCTGGGTGCGAAGGTGGTTTACTACGACGACCAGCCTCCCGCGATCGACGAGCGGGACGCCTTGCTGGCCGACAAGGCAAGGCTGGCCAGGCTCAGGCCGATCCCGCCTGGTCCCCGGATGACCAAGCGGCTCGACACGCTCCGCCACCTCGCCGAGGGGGTCAACGGTGAACGCCTTGTCGAGGGCTGGGTCGAGGGGCCCACCGCCGAGTCTTGCGATCTCCGGGGAATCAACGCTTTCATGCTGGACCTCTTCGACGACCCACCCTTCGTGCAGGGGCTCATGGCCCTCGTGTTCGAGAACGCGATGGGGTTCGCGCGGCTTCAGCGCGAAGCGGGAGCGGAGATCATGGGCGTCGGCGATGCCGCCAGTTCGCTCTTAGGCCCCGACCTCTACCGCGAGCACGCCTGGCGGTGGCAGCAGCGGTACGTGGACGCCCTTCACGAGATGGGGCTCCTCGTGCGCCTCCACATCTGCGGCAACACGACTCCCATCCTCTCGATGCTGCGCGAGGTCGCAGCGGACGTGTTGGACCTCGATTGGATGGTGCCTCTCGACGTTGCGCGCCGGGAGATCGGCTCCGAGCGAGTGCTGAGCGGGAACATCGACCCCGTCCGCGTGCTGCGCAACGGCTCCCCGGCGGGAGTGCGCCAGGCGCTCGCCGGTTGTTACTCCGCCGCCGGAGGACGACGGTACGCGGTCAACGCCGGCTGCGAGGTTCCGCGGGACACGCCCCCGGAGAACCTCGCCGCCATGCGAGACTTCGCGCGGTCCCCTCTCGCTCCAGGCTGAAGGGAAGAATGAGCCTCGCCCCTTCACCTTGAAGCAGGAGGTCGGGCTTCGAGGGGTGACCGTGAGATCCTTCCCAACCGTCTCACCTTCCCCCGTTCACGCAGTTGCGGATCGGGTCCCCTCTCCGCAACCGCTCCACGTTGTCGGCCACGGCGCGCGCGATGGATGTGTAGGAGGAGTGGGTAATGCCCCCAACGTGCGGGGTGACGGATACGTTCTCCCGCAGTATGGGGTCAGTGGGATCGATGGGCTCCTCCCAGAAGACGTCCAGCCCCGCGCCCGCCAGCTGACCGGTGCGGAGCGCAGTGCGAAGCGCCTCGTATTGCACGACCGGGCCTCGCGCCACGTTGACGAGGAAACCGCCCCTCCGCATGGCAGCGAGCTCCCGCTCTCCCAGGAGACCACGGGTGGCGTCGTTCAGCGAGGCGCAGACCACGACGCAATCGGCATGCGCGAGCGCCGACCTCATCTCGGCCGCGGGAAAGTACTCATCTACGTTGGCCGCGGGCGAACTACCCGGGGGAAGGCGATCTCGACCGACGGCGATCACCCGCACACCGAGAGAGTGGAGTCGCGCGGCGACCTCCCGGCCGACCGCGCCGAGTCCGATCACGGCGGCGGTCTTGCCGGCGAGGGTTTCGCCTGCGGGCTCACCGAGCAGCCCCGCGTGAACGCCTTCGCGGGCCTCGCGGTAGCGGCGGAAGAGGACCAAGAGATGCATGAGGGCGAGCTCGGCAACGGCGGTTGCGTTTCCGGTGTCTGCGGCAGAAACGTTCGCGACCGGAATACGACGAGTGGTCGCCGCCGGCACGTCGACACCCTCGAGGCCGACGCCGAACTGCTGGATGAGCCGAGGTCGCACCACATCCATGAGAGGGGCGTCTACACGACACATCGTCGGAATGAGCACATCGGCGCGGATCTCCGTCGCCTGCACCTCCTGGGGCCATGCGTCTGTGATGCAGTCGCCGGGCAGGAACAACCGGAGATGATCTCGAGAAGAGGGAAAGGTTTTGCCGAGGAACAAAATCTTCATGCGAGGAGTCTCCCCAGCCGACCGGAATGCTGCTACGCGATCCGGTGTCGCACCTCAATGCTGAGACCCTCGCGGGCATAGGGCGGCTGGGGCAGGGCGTCAGCGCGAAGATGAAGGTCACCGCCAGCGGCCTGCCCAGGGCCGCAGGGAGGACACCGGCGCCGGGCGTGATGCAAGTTCCACGGACAAGTTCATATGGTTCCGGGCTTCGGCGCACGCTCCCGACCGTCCCCTCATGGACGGTGGGTCAGCTGACCAGTTCTTCGAGCGGGGCCGAACATTTGCCCGGGCGAGGCCGCTCCGGCGGAGGAGGGGCGCGTCGCAGAACGCCGTGCAGCTTCACCTGCTCGGACATCACCCCGCCCTTCTGGCAAGGGGAGAGTCAGAGGGTCGGGGAATGAGGCTGGCCAGGTTGGCGTCTCTGGGGACCTTGGGCCGCGAACGAGACGACTCATCGTCGAGGCTGGCCGCGTCGATGCGCTGAGCCCAGGGTTGGCGCCACCCACGGCCAGACCGCGGCGCTCTCATCGGACACCCTCAATCGAGCTCCCATCGCACGCCCAGGACGAAGTGAATGGGCAGGCCGGGAGTCAAGAACGGCACGATGGGGTTTCCCGCCGTCTTCACGTCGGTCGAGAACGTCCCGAATGTCCGGTAGGTCGCGTTGGCCAGGTTTTCGGCTCGGGCGAACGCGGTCCATTGCCCCCACCGCCCCTCCGCTCCGGCGCTAAGGAGCCAGTGGGGTGAAAGCTTCGGTCCCACGTTCACCTCGTCGCCGAGCAAGTACTGCGAGCTCACGAAGAGGGCTCCGGCGGACAGCGTGAGCCACGGGAGCGGCCGGACCCGCCCGTCCAGGTTGAGGCTGTGGTTCGGCACCGACGGCAGCTGGTTGCCGGGCAGCACGAGTTCGACGCCGCTCTCGGTGCGGGGGGTGGCGAGCAGGACGGGGCTCTGGAAGGTAGCGAGAGTGTAGGCGTAGGTCGCGTCGAAGCCGACGATGCCTCGGGTCGCGTGCAAGGACAGCTCCAGCCCCTGCCTCCGCGTGTTACCGACATTCTGGAAATAGATGAGCGTCGTGCCCGGTGGAGTGACGCTGTAGATGTCGTTGAACACGTTCACCAGAAAGGCGTTGACTGCGACGTTGACGGCGGCGAGGGGCGAGCCGGAGACGCCCACCTCGAAGGAGCGGCTTTGCACCCGGTGGAGCGGGGTGAAGGTCGGGTCGGGCGCCACCCCGGACTGGATCCCGACGCAAGGCGACTGGGGACTGGAGCAGGTGAGCTCCAGGAAGGCGGGCGCGCGAAACCCATCGCTGTAGGAGACCGAGGCGATCCAGCTCTTGGCGAAGGCGTAGGTGACGCTCGCCGCCGGGACCCACGCCTGGTAGGAGGCGTCTCCGCTCGCCGCCCCGGGGTCGGCGGGCGAGGTGTCCACGATGTGGTGGGAGAACCAGTCGAACCGCAGCGCCACCAGCGCTCCCACACCGGATAGGGGGCCCGAGGTGATGACGAGTTGGTCCTGTGCGAAGACGCCGGTCCCGATCTGCGCGTCGGAGAGGTTGAAGCCCAAGGTTGGAAGCGGCACGCCCGTGTCGCTACTATTGAAATAGGCGTTGGGCTCCTCGTACACCAGGAGCCGGACCCGGTTGTTCACCACCTCGGCGCCCGCCGCAAACGAGTTCTCGACCGGCCCAGCGGTCACCTTGTGGTCCACCTCCAGGGCGGCGCCGAAGCTGAGCGTGTTGTTGAAGAGGCGGGTGTTCGGATTCAAGGCGCTGGAGTTGTATTCCTGAGCGTCGAGCGACCGGAAATAGCCGTTCGCCGTGAGCGAGAGCCCGGCTGCGAGTTTCTGGCTCGCGTTCAGAACGGCGAAGTTCAGCCTCGGCTGGAAGAAGTCGCCAGCGGTGTAGTTCTGGCGAGGATTCTCCAGCAACTCCGACAGGGGGAGCGAGCCCGGCTGGTACAAGCGGTCCGTCTGGAACTGGTAGGAGAGCGTCAGGTCGGTCTCGTCGCGCCGCAGGCCGAGCTTTCCAAACGTCTGCAGGAGAGCGGCGGAGCCGTCCACCCGCCACCCCTGCTCGGTGGTTTCTCCGATGGACAGATAGCCGTCGAGCGGGCCCAGCGGGCCAAGGATCCGCGCACGCACGCCCTGCTCGAGGAAGCTGCCGACCTCGGCCTGCACTTCCGCCGACACCGCGGAGCCTCCGCGCCGGGTGAATATGGCGATGGCTCCGCCGAGGCTGTTGCGGCCGTAGATCGCGCTCGGCCCGCGAATTACCTCGATGCGGTCCACATCCGAGAGCGGGATGAGGTCGAAGTTGACCTCTTCGCAGTCGGGCTCGTTGACGCGCACCCCGTCGAGGAAGACGCTGAGCCCTATGGGCACGCCGCTCACAGGCGTCGCCGTAAAACCGCGCAGGGTGAGATCCACCTGAAAGGGTGTCCCCTGTTCGTCCGACAGACTGGCTGCAGGAAGGACGCGCAGCGCCTCCTGTACCGTCTTCGCGCCCGACTGCTCGAGCTCCGTCCGGTCTAAGACCTGAACGGTGAGCCCGTTGTCGATAGGCGAGCGCCGGGTCAGGCGCGAGGGCGCCTGAACGGTGATCTCCTCAAGAACCATGGGCTCCCCCAGCTCGGGGGCACCGGGGCCGTTGTCTTGCGGGGCGGCCGGCGAAGCCTGGCGCGCCTCGGATGGCTCGTCAGCGCTGGACCCACCCGGCACGGGGAGGGCGACAGCCCACAGAGCCGCGAGCAAGCTCGCCCCTCGCGTGCTCGCCTTTCGTACGGCATCGGAACTTAGCGGCCCAAAGCGCGTAACAAGACCTCGGCGAGGCCAGCCCCGTTCAGGACACGCAGAGATGGCGGGAGCTAATGAGCTACCGCACTGGGCGGCGCCGTCTTGCGCAGCAAGCGGCTGGGCCCATCGACGCCGCCATCAAGTAAGGAGTCTCAGGTGTATCGAGGAAGCTGGACGCGTCGAATGAGCCCTCCTTCGACCTCATAACGAACCCAGCCAACGTCCCAGGGGTCCGGCATATCCGGGCCGCGCCCCGTAATGATCTCATGGTCGAGGACCACCTTGTCTCCCTCGGTTCGCCGCTCCGCAACCCGGCAGTGGCTCCTGGGAAATTTCTCGAAAAGGCTAGCGTATTGCTTCCGCAACGCATCCTTTCCCTGAACGAGCACCTCGCCCTTGCTTGAAGTTGTGATGACGATATCGTCCGCATACGTCGCTACCAAGGCCTCCACGTTCTGTGCGTTGTAGGCCTCGAGTTGCCTCTCTACCACGACCGTCGAGCTCACCGGCATCTCGGCCTTTCTCCCGCACTGTATAGGAGGTTGCGCACCGATGTCGTGCGCGCCCTCATGCGTAGATCGCCCCGTGCTGTCGACGCGCACAGAACGTACGAACTGTGACGAGATCGGCAAGCCGCGAGAGGGCCCGGCTAGGCCCGCCCAAACGAGTAGATGAGTCCACACTATGCTCGGGCAAGCCCAAGAGAACGTCCCGGGATCTGCGGGGGCTCCGGGATTCCAAACTTGGGATTGCCGTTTCTTCAAAGGTAAGAGAGCAGGCCTTTCGGCTTGCTGCGACCACCATCACGTTCTGGCCCCGCGGTGACACTCGGTGGGCTCCAACCAGGGCGGCTCAGGGGCGCCAATCTTGCTCCGCGCTCCTTGACCCGCTAGCCGGACCAAAGCGGGTGGGCCTCCACAAGATTGGCGACTGGAGGGCGGTGAGGGACGGGTTACGAGCCCCTTCGGCCCTCAAGCTGTAAGTGAAGGTTCCCGAGAAGACGCAGGGTTGATCGGCGGAGCGTCCGCCCCTTCCCCAGGGCCGAACCGAAGCCGTTTCCCGGCTGCCCGCCATTAAGAAGCATTTACTACAAGTCGAATGGGGCGAGCCCTTCGGGGCCAGTTGCGCCTCCGTGCGCGCGTGAAGAGCCTGTGCGGCTGCCGGCCCAGAGAACAGCCGAGGTGCGGGAGGACGCCGGCGCGACGCGCCCCGCGCTTCGTGGAGGCTTGCATGCGGACCACCGGCAGGCTGGGACTGGTCTTCGTGCTGTGGGCTTCACTCGTGGGGTGCGGTTCCCCCGGCGGAGGGTCGTCGGCGACACAGGGCGACGAGCTCGGCAGCATGCGCGCGAGCTTCGCCGCGAGCGTCTTCGTCGGCGATGTCGCCGCCGTCCGGGTCGACGTCCTGCAGAATGGCGACGTGGTGGCGAGCCAGACGGTGCAGGCACCACCGCCCGGGGCCGCCGTCCAGGTGATGGACGCCTTCTTCGTCCTCCCGGTCGGGACCTACCAAGTGCTTGTGACGCCCCTCGACACCAGCGGCAACCGGAGCAAGACCTGCGGGAGCGCGGCCGCGACGGCCGTGGTCACGCTCGGGAAGACCACCGAGGTCACCCTTTCGCTCTTCTGCGAAGCGGCGGGCAGCGGCGGGCTAGATGTGGTTGTGACCACGAGCCAGCAGCCCGTCATCACCGGCTTCACCTTCGACCCGGGCAAGTTCATCGAGCTGTGCCAGCCGCTGGTGATGACGGCGCAGGCGCAGGGCACGGCTCCTCTCACCTGGGCGTGGACCATCGACTCCCAGCCCACCGACGCGTCGACCGCCGTCCTCAAGCCCAACCAGAACACCGCCCTGTTCGAGGCCACCGCCGCAGGCACGTACGGCGTGACGGTGCAGGTGACCGATCCCGCCGGCCGGAGTGCGTCGCTCTCGGTGCCGGTCCACGTGCTGGACGCCGGGGTGTGCGCTGGCTCGCAGCAGCTCTTTGGGTACATCACCGGCCCCATGGCCGCGGCCCCCTGGGCGAGCCTCGTGCCCGCCCAGACGCCCATCACCGTCGCGGTGGGACTCCCGATGATCGACGCCCAGGGCCTGCAGGCCTTCGTCCAGCAGGCCTCCGATCCCTCGAGCCCGGCCTACCGCCAGTACCTCACGCCCGACGAGTTCAGCGCCGCGTACGGCGCCAACCCAGCCGACTATCAGGCCCTGGTCGCGTTCGCGCAAGGGCACAACCTCTCCGTTCAGACCTACCCGAACCGGCTGCTCGCGGACCTCACCGGCTCGGCCGCGGACGTGGGCGCGGCACTGCACGTCAACCTGAGCTACTACGAGCGTCCGGACGGGACCCTCTTCTACGGCCCGGACCGCGAGCCATCGCTGGACCTCGCCGTCCCGGTGCTGCGCATCAGCGGACTCGACACGTTCATCGCGCCGACCCCTCGGCTGGTTCGGCTCAGCCGCGAGGAAGTGGCCAAGGCCGGGACCGGCCAGGGCGGCGCCATCTTCGGTCCCGACTTCCGGACCGCCTACGCCTCCTGCACCGCGCTC
>Ga0335069_10016750_pt1 | contig 10220 bp, 13 predicted proteins | sample Lox_Sample_11_FD_206714 | JGI IMG/M metagenome (GOLD analysis project Ga0335069, IMG submission 206714) | Soil microbial communities from Loxahatchee National Wildlife Refuge, Florida, United States - Lox_Sample_1.1 | ecosystem: Environmental > Terrestrial > Soil > Wetlands | place: USA...
CAATTGAAACGGGAAGGAATGGTGCCCAGGGGCGGAATCGAACCACCGACACCTGCATTTTCAGTGCAGTGCTCTACCAACTGAGCTACCTGGGCTTAGAGCATTTGGCATGCTCTGCGGGACCTGCCTGATGCCAGAGGTACGGATGCGGGTCCCGCGAAAGCGCCGTCTTATAAAGGGTCGTCCGCGGACTGTCCAGAATGGGACTTGAGCGGGCTTTGCGCCCGTTTTGCGGGCGGGATCTTCGGAACTAATGCTGCGTGTCGCCGTCCTCGATGCGCCGTTCGTCTTCTTCCTCGTCCTCGGTCACCGGCACGGCATAGACGCCGGTCAGCCAGCGATGCAGGTCGACATCGGCGCAGCGCTTCGAGCAGAACGGCTTGAACACTTCGTCGACCGGCTTGCCACAGATGGCACAGCGCTTGGGGTTTTTGGCGTTGGACATGAACGGAATATGGGGCTCGTTCAGCTTGGTACCAATCCACTCCGTCGTCATGGCCGGGCATAGCCGTTCGAAGAACGGCGTCCCTTCGCTCGCCTATGTCCCGGCCATCCACGACTTTAGCTTCCGTAGCGAAGACGTGGATGCCCGCGACAAGCGCGGGCATGACGGTCGCTCTAAACTTGCTGGGAACTAAACCGCGTTCAGCCAGCCAAAATGGATCGGATAGCCTTCGCCGCTCAGTAGTGTCATGGTTTCGTAGAGCGGCAGCCCGACGATGCTCGAATAGGAGCCGACCATCTTCACCAGAAAGCTTCCGGCAATGCCTTGCGCGGCATAGCCGCCGGCCTTGCCCCGCCATTCGCCCGAGGCGAGATAGGCCTCGATGTCCTGCTCCGACAGCCGCTTGAACCGCACCTTGGTTTCGACATGGCGCTGCCGAAACGTCTCCTTCGGCGTCACCAGGCAAATCGCGGTGTGAACGCGATGATTGCGTCCGGACAAAAGCCGTAAGCATTGCGCGGCTTCGTCGAGCAATTCGGCTTTCGGCAGGATGCGGCGACCGACCGCGACCACGGTATCGGCGGCCAGAATATAGGCGCCTTTGAGCTCGTCATCGATGCGGATCATGTTCAGCGCCGCGTCGGCCTTGGCGCGCGCGAGCCGCGTGGCGCAGGCGCGCGGCAATTCTCCGCGCTTGGGCGTCTCGTCGATGTCGGTCGGACGCAATGCGTCGGGCTCAAGCCCGATCTGATTGACCAGCGAGAGCCGCCGCGGCGAGCCAGAGGCCAATACGAGTTTGGGACGGCCGATCATTTGGCGCCGATCATTTGAATCGGTAGGTGATCCGGCCTTTGGTGAGATCGTAAGGCGTCATTTCGACGAGCACCTTGTCGCCGGCAAGGACGCGGATGCGGTTCTTGCGCATGCGTCCTGCGGTGTGGGCGATGATCTCATGCTCGTTCTCGAGCTTGACGCGGAAAGTGGCGTTCGGAAGCAGTTCCGTCACGACACCGGGGAATTCCAGGAGTTCTTCTTTCGCCATTCGTTATCCGGCAGTGGGGGTCTGGCTGACACCTGAGCCAGCGACCTCAAGAAAGACTATCGACCAAATGGGCCGAAATTTGCGCGCGAACCTAGCGGAAGGCGGGCCGGTTCACAACAGCGTTGGATACCGTTCCACATGCCCCCTGACCGGCGATACCGTCAAAAACCGCCGCTCGACAGAGCCGTCTCGCTCGGTCAGTCGGCGCCTCACCAGCCTTGACCTTCATCAACGCGCCGCCTTCGCTTCCGGGCTATTGAAGGTCGTTTTCTCCACCTGGATGAGACGGAGCCTTCGATGCGCACCAATATCGGGACAATTGATCGCGTTGTTAGAATAGTGATCGGCCTTCTCCTCATCGCCTATGCGATTCCGATCGGATTTCCGAGTACAGGCTGGAACTGGGTCGGCTGGATCGGCGTGATCCCGCTGGTGACGGCTTTTGTCGGGATTTGTCCGCTCTACGCCGCGGTTGGCATGTCGACATGCGCCACCAGGAGCCCGCAGCACTGACCGGCGTTCGCGTCGTTCATTCGTTGCCGGTACCCCGGGCGATGAAGCGCTGCCTGATTCGGGCGAGCAGCTGATCGCGGACCTCGCGATAGGCGTCGAGCCGCTGCTCGCGGCTGCCTTCGGCGACGCTGGGATCGGCGGTCGGCCAATATTCGACGTCAATGGCATTGGTGCGGGTGATTTCCAGCGCCCGGTGATGGGCCTCCGGCGCGAGCGTAATGATGAGATCGAAATTCAACCCCTCCCACTCTTCGAGTTCCTCGAAGGTCACCGGCTTGTGCTTGGAAATGTCTAAACCGATCTCGTCCATGACGGCGACGGCGAACGGATCGAGCTCGCTTTTGCGCACGCCGGCTGAGCCGACATAGACGGCGCGGCCGAAAATCTGGCTGAACAGCGCCTGTGCCATCGGCGAGCGGATCGAATTCTGTCCGCAGGCGAACAGCACCGCCAGCGGATGGGCGGAAGCGCTAATCTGCGGTGGTGCCATCCGCGATCAAAACGCAATCGACAGTGTCGATTGCGCTCCTATTTTTCGAGGGCGCATGATCTTTGCGGAAAACCGGTATCCACTTTTCCGGATCATGCGCTAGCCCTTCCAGTGCAAGACCGTGATCAGCGTGAACAGGCGCCGCGCGGTGTCGAAATCGAGATCGACTTTGCGCTTGAGCCGCTCGGTCACCAGAGTCGAGCCTTCGTCGTGCAAGGAGCGCCGCGCCATGTCGATGGCTTCGATGCGGTCGGGCGTCGCGGTGCGGATCGCCGCGTAATAGCTGTCGCAGACGGTGAAATAGTCTTTGACGATGCGGCGGAACGGCGCCAGCGACAGCATGTGCGCGATCACCGGCGTGCCGTCGGCCAGGCGTATGTCGAAGACGAGGCGCGCACCGCTGATACCGAGATGCAGCGCATAGGGACCGCCGTCGTGGCCGGTGGGCCGGAAGCTGTTGTCCTCGAGCAGATCGTAGATCGCGACGCGGCGCTCGTGCTCGATCTCGTCGCTCGATCGGCCGAGCGAGGCTTCGTCCAGCGTCACTGCCGTGAGCCGGCCGGTCTTTGGCTTGTCGCGGCCGCCGGACACCATCACCTGTTGAGCCGTATGGACACCGAGCGGGCGTGAGCGTCCAGCCCTTCCGCGGTGCCGAGCGCGATCGCGGCGTCGCCGAGCGCACGCAATTGCGCCGGGCCGCATTTGAGAAGCGACGTGCGCTTCATGAAGTCGAGCACGCCGAGCCCGGAGGAGAAACGTGCCGAGCGTGCGGTCGGCAGCACGTGATTGGAGCCGGCGACATAGTCGCCGACGGCCTCGGGCGTGTGCGCGCCGATGAAGATCGCGCCGGCATTGCGGATGCGCGCGGCGATCGTCTCGGCATCGGCAGCGGCGATTTCCAGGTGCTCGGGCGCGATGGCGTCGACCAGAGCCGGCGCTTCGTCGAGACTGCGCAGCAAGACGACAGCGCCGAAATCGGACCACGACGCGCTGGCGACTTTTTCACGCGGCAGCGTTTTGAGTTGGCTATTGACGGCGCGTTCGGTGGCGTCGGCGAGTGCGATATCGTCGGTCAGAAGGATGGCCTGGGCGCTCGCATCATGTTCGGCCTGCGCCAACAGGTCGGCGGCGATCCAGTCCGGATTGCCGTTCTTGTCGGCGATGATCAGCACTTCGGACGGGCCGGCGATCATGTCGATGCCGACTTTGCCGAACACGATGCGCTTGGCGGCGGCGACATAGGCATTGCCCGGGCCGACGATCTTGGCGACCGGCGCGATGGTCGCCGTGCCGTAGGCAAGCGCCGCGACCGCCTGCGCGCCGCCGATGCGGTAGATCTCATCAATGCCGGCAAGGCTCGCCGCCGCGAGCACCAGCGGACTGAGTTCGCCGTTGGGCGAGGGCACCACCATGACGATCCGCGGCACGCCGGCGACCTTGGCCGGCACCGCATTCATGAGCACCGACGACGGATAGGCCGCGGTGCCGCCGGGCACATAAAGCCCGACCGCCTCGATCGCGGTCCAGCGCGAGCCGAGCTCGACCCCGAGCGCATCGGTAAAGCGGTCGTCTTTCGGCATTTGGCGGCGGTGATAGGCCTCGATGCGGGCACGGGCGAATTCTAGAGCGTCGAGCGTTTCGCGGCTGCAGGCCTTCACCGCGGCGTCGATCTCATACGCGGTCACGCGCATTGCGGTACGGTCGAGATCCAGCTTGTCGAATTTGCGCGTGTAATCTTTGAGCGCCTCGTCGCCGCGGCGGGCGACGTCATTGACGATGTTGCGCACGGCCGCTTCGACGTCGGCCGAGGCCTCTCGCTTGGTGTCGAGGAAATCGCGGAATTTTTTCGCAAAATCATCGGAGCGGATGTCGAGACGAACGGCCATCGGAGTGCAATCGGCTGCTGCTGGAGACTGCGCGCTAGTAGCAGTCATCTGTCATTATAACAATTCTAATGTTGGCCTTTTAGATTGACAAAAAGTCCGTTGTTCCCCAACTGCTAAAGCATCAATTGATGTCCCGAGGAGATGCGCTTTGCCGACCGCGCAGAACGCCATGCTGAGAGTGTTCCGGCGGCCCCTGCCGGCCCTGCTGCTCGGCGCCGCGCTTGTGGCGCCACTTGCCGTCGGTGGCGGGCCGGTGCAGGCCGACGACGCGGTGCAGCTCTCCATCACCATGAAGGATCGCATGTTCGATCCCGCCGAATTGCATGCGCCGCCCGGCAAACAAATTGTGATCCATGTCAAAAACCTCAATTCGATTGTGAGCGAATTTGAAAGCAGCGATCTGCATTTCGAAAAGATCCTGCCGGTGGGTAGCGAAGGTGTAGTCTATGTCCGGCCGCAGCAGCCGGGCCGCTATAAATTCTTCGACGATTTCCATCATGAGACGCAGGGCGTCCTGGTGGTGCAGTGAAAATGAGGGTGCAGTGCTTGCGTCATTGCTGATCGTCTTTCGCGAAGTCTTCGAAGCCGGCCTGGTCGTCGGCATCGTGATGGCGGTGACGTCCGCGGTGCCCGGCCGCGCGGCATGGATTGCCGGCGGTGTCGCCGCCGGCGTCTTTGGGGCCTGCCTGGTCGCACTGTTTACCAGCAGCCTCTCGGAACTCTTCAACGGCAGCGGTCAGGAAATCTTCAACGCCAGCATTCTCGGCCTCGCCGTGGTGATGCTGACCTGGCACAACGTCTGGATGTCGCGCCACGGCCGCGAGCTGGTCGCCGAATTGCGTGCAGCAGGCGAGGCCGTAGTCGCCGGCTCGAAGTCGCTTCTGGCGCTCGCCATTGTCGTAGCGGTCGCGGTGCTGCGCGAAGGTTCCGAGGTGGTGCTGTTTCTTTACGGCGTGGCCGCGTCGCAGGGCGGTGCCAGCTGGTCCATGGTCGGCGGCGGCTTCGTCGGGCTCGTTCTCGGCTCGCTGGTATGCCTCTTGACCTATCTCGGTCTGGTCACGATCCCGGCACGCTATCTGTTCAGCGTCACCAGCGCGCTGATCGCGCTTCTTGCCGCCGGCATGGCCGCGCAGGCAATCGCCTTTCTCGAACAGGCCAATATCGTCACCGCGCTCGATGAGACGGTATGGGACACGTCGTGGATCCTGAGCGATTCAAGCTATCTGGGCAAAGCGCTGCACACGCTTATCGGCTATGTCGATCAGCCGACCGCGATGCAGGTCGTCGTCTATGCGGCGACGCTTGCCGTCATTGTGGTGTTGATGAAGCTGTTCTCGTCGCCGGTGCAGCATCAGCCGCGTGCGGCTTAGAACTCACGCCGCCGCCGTGCCGGCCTTCGAATGATCCGGGCAAATCGAGGCCGCCCGCACCTCGCCCAAATCGGCAAGCTCGGCTTCGAGGCATTCGACGTCGAGGCGGATCACGCCGCCGCCGGAGAAGGTCAGCGTGACGCTGCCGGCCGGCGCGTCGGTCTCGGCGAATTCGACCGCGAGCAGATTGAGGCAGGCATCCGTGCCGGCCGGGTCGATATTGCGGGTCTTGCAGCTGAGCACGCGCTCGAACCGCAACGCCGTCCGACAGCGCCGGTAATCGGCCTTGGCGCCGGGCTTGGCCTCGACGGCGGCGAGCCAATCGAAACGGTTCATCGCCATCACGAAGCGATGCTCGCTTGGCTTCCAGAAAATATCGGCGACCCGCACCAGGGCGTCCTGGACATGGGCCGACACCACTTCCATATCGTCCTTGTCGAGCGCGACAAGTTTTAGTTCAACGCACGAATCCATCGCCCGCCTATTTGGTCTGTACGCTGTTTGGTGGCGGCGCCTGCCTGATCGGCAGGCGCCTCACCGGCCTGTCCTCTGCTCCGCCAAAATTAGGAAGCGACCGCGCCGGGCGCAAGCCCCGCCAGCCCTTGGCGCCGCGGATTCGATGTCAGCGAAATCAGAAGGAAACGCAGGCCGGACGGAGGATGACCAAGACGGACTGCTGATGGAAGCGGCGCTGATAGGCGGCGGCGATGGCGTCGAGCTTGGCCTCGTCGTCGGCCGCGCCGGGCAGGACGATTTCGACGCGCTTCGACGGTTCGCGGGTGATGGCGCCAGAGCCGCGCTCGCGCCATTGGCCGGTGGCATCGCTGACGGTCAGCCCATCGGGAAATCGTGGCGTGATCTCGCGCGCGACAAAATGCGTAAAGGCGCTCTCGCTGACGCCGAGGCTATGTCCGATATCGCGGCCGAACAGCAGTTCGGCGACCAGCCGGGATTGCTGCGTGCCGTGACAGGTTATGATCGGCGAGGCGAGTTGCGGCGTGGTGTCCTGCGACGGCATCTGTGTCTGAGCGCGCAAATCGATCTGCGCCGCAACGACGAGAAACAGGGTCAACAAGCAAAATTTAATGCCCCGGATGATGCGGCGAGAAGTCTTAAGCCTTGCGCGAGTCGTTTTCGGAAGACCGGTGTCCACTTTTCCGCGACACGCGCTGGTCAGACTTCGCTCGTTGGGACGGAGCCGTAATCGCGCATCAGCCGATCGCGCATCGCGGCTGCAGAGCTTGCCGCCCACAACACCAATGTGCACGTCACACCAAAAAAGAGAGTGACAATGATTGTTTGCATAACGCCCCACCCTTTGGCTGCGCAAGCTAGCAGGCGGACGTTTCGCAAAGGTTAGAAGCGGATCGTGAAAAGCCAGCGAGCCGGCGAAAAATGTGCCGGCTCGCGGGTCTTGCTTAAGGATTTGTTCGCGGCCGATTACTTGCAGCCGTTCGGTGTCGTGGTCTTGCCCGGCGGACACCCTTCGGGATGCGGCGCCGGGTGCGGCGGGGGCGGCGGCGGAGGCGGCGGCTTCGCCGCGGCTGCTGCCGGCGCCGGATGCGGCGGTGGCGGCGGGGGTGGCGGCGGGTGCGGTGGCGGCACCGATGGTGTCACCATCGCGGGCGCCGGGTGTGGCGGCGGCGTGACCGGTTTCTCGATGGCCGGCGCCGACACGTTCGGATGCGGAGGTGGCGGCGGCGGTGGCGCGGGCTTCGCAAAGGTCGGCGTCGGACCCGCCGGATGCGGGGGTGGCGGTTCCGGTTTCACGAACGCACTTGCTGGCGGCGGCGGTGCGCCGGCGCCTGGATGCGGCAGCGGTGCGCCAGGGCCCGGATGCGGCGGCGGAGCCGTTGGCATGCCGGGTGTCAACGTCGCGGGGGCCGTAGCAGCCGGATGCGGAGGTGGCGGTTCCGGTTTCACGGATGCGCTTGCCGGCGGCGGTGGTGCGCCGGTGCCTGGATGTGGCAGCGGTCCGCCGGCGCCCGGATGCGGCGGCGGAGCTCCTGGCGTGCCAAGTGTCGCAGTCCCAGGTGTCGCAGTCCCAGGTGTCGCAGTCCCAGGGGCCAACATCGCGGGCGCACCAAATCCGGGATGTGTTCCCGCGGGCCCGGCCGGCGCGCCGGTTGCCGCGCGTGCTGCGGCGGCAGGCAGAGACACGCGGAATTCAGGACGACCGCCCGGTCCTGTCGGCGCGCCCGGCGGCGGCTGGCGCACGACAACGGTCGGCGGCGGCCGAACGAACACGGCAACGGGTGCGGCAGTGGGAATAGGCAGTGCGAAACGTTCGCGCGGCGGCGGTGGCGGCGGCAGTACCGCGAATTCACGCGGCCGCGGCGGCAGGAAGAGCATCGGCGGCGGTGGCGGCGGCGCAAAACCGAGTGCGCCGAACATAATGAAGGGCCGATCGATATAGCCCAATTCATATGGCGGCGGCGGCGGCACGCCGAAATCGAACATGGCGAAATCCGGCGGCGGCTCCATCTCCGCACGCAGGAATTCCAGCCGCCGGCGCGCGTCCCAGGCATGCGGGCCATCCGGATATCGTCGCAGATAGGACCAATAAGCCGGCGGCGTATCGTTCATGACGCAATGGCGCCACGCGATCTCTTCGCGGCGGATCGCGATCATCGCGGCGATGCGGGGCGAATACGGACTGTTCGGATAGATGGCGAGGAATTGCTCGTAGCCGTCGATTGTGTCCACCGCCAGCGCCGCGGCATAGGCGTCATCCGGATTGCCGAAGTCGCGCATTGGCCGACTGCGGTACTGCGCAACCGATTCCACGTTCGGCGGTGGCGGCGGCGCGTCGGCCGCGCGTTCGGTCATGAAGAACGGCCCGTCGATCTGCGCGGCATACCAGGGCACCTCGGCGCCTTGAGTTTCTTCGCTGACGCGCAAACGCACGCGGGCAAAGATATCGTCGAGACTCAAACCTCCGGTGCCGATCATTTCGGTGAGCGCGGTGGCGTAGGCGCCGTAAGGTCCCTGGCCTTCAGGTGCGACGGTGCCGGGCGCCGCATTGTAGGCGATTGCCAAGCTCGGCTGCGGATCGACCAGCGCGAGCCCGCCCGCCAGCGGCTGGTCGCCTTGGGCGAAGCCGTTCTGCCGTGCCGCGTCGAGGATGACGATCTTGACGCGGCCGGGCAGCGCAGCCAGCGGCTGCGTGAAATCCGAAATCCGGATCGCCTGCAGCGGCACGTCGACATCGTGGGCGATGTCGGCATCGACCGGCACGAAATAATTGTCGCCGCCATATTGCACGCCGTAACCGGCGAGATAGACCAGCGCGACCCCGTCAGGACCGGCAGCGGCGACCTGATTTATGAAATCGCGGAAAGATTCCCGCAGCGTGGCTTGATCAAGGTCGCGGGCGCCGGTGACGGTGAAGCCCGCCGCCTGCAGCGCATCGGCGACGAGCCCGGCATCATTGGCCGGCGTCGCCAGCGTTCCGGCCTTGTATTGCGAATTGCCTATGACCAATGCAAAGCGCTGTTCCGCCGCCGCGCTCGAACGTGGAGCGAGCGCAAGCGCCGTGCAGGCCACGAGCCAAAACAACGACAGCCGCAGAACGTTTCTCATTCTATTCCCCGAATCCACCAGTGTCCGACCGAGACTCGCCCATCGTGCCGATCAATAGGTCCGAATGATGTCGGCCGCGATGTGTTCGTCCAAATTTAGTTCGTGCGCCGCAGCATTTGGTGGTCGCGCCAAAGCGTCGGCGGCGTCGGGTTCATGATTTTGCCGCGCCGATGTTTTGCCCCTGGCGCAATTGCATGGAAGATTTGCGTCCAGGCGATGACCCGGCTAAGAACTATCTAACAAACTTCCGTTAAGTCGATTGCCTTACGCGCGACCTGTCGTTCCAATCTCTTTCTGTTCTCCGCACGTCGCATTGCCGCTATTCGCTCGCGACCCTTTCCTGAAAGGCAGGTCAACAAAACATCGTTCCGGTGATGTGAAGCGGAGCGGCGCGGACTTTTTGCAACACTCTTTTTTTGCAACAAAGACCTGTGAAGTAAAGGCTTGCGCAACTAATGCTCATCTGCAAATAAGGTTCCCCTCCAACTCACTTATAACTTTTTTCTCACTCCCGTAAGGGATACAAACTGCCTTTCTTGAAAGGGAGGTTTTATGGCGAAGATGAAGAAGAAGCGGCGCGCGTGGACAGCAGCCGAAGTTCGTGACCTCAAAGCAATGGCGAAGAAGAAGACCACCGCGGGACAAATCGCGAAGAAGCTGAAGCGGACCGAAGGCGCGACGCGTCAGAAGGCTTTCAGCATCGGGTTGTCGCTCGACTCCCGTTCCTAATCTCTCAGAAATCAGATCGACGTGCGAGATTTGACGGCATGCCGGCCTGCCTCAGGCGGGTTCGGCATGCCGTTGCATGTCGCTCGCGCTGTGTTGATCATCGACTTGGCGCTTTTTTGACTTGGCGCTTTTCTGACTTGGCGCTTTCGGCTTGGCGCTTTCG
>Ga0335069_10016751_pt1 | contig 10220 bp, 10 predicted proteins | sample Lox_Sample_11_FD_206714 | JGI IMG/M metagenome (GOLD analysis project Ga0335069, IMG submission 206714) | Soil microbial communities from Loxahatchee National Wildlife Refuge, Florida, United States - Lox_Sample_1.1 | ecosystem: Environmental > Terrestrial > Soil > Wetlands | place: USA...
TACCGGCAGTACAAGAGCGGGGAGCTCGAATCGGACGACGAAGTCGCGCTCGTGTTCGACCCGGAATCTGGCCTTGCGCTCTCAGAGCCTCTTGTCAATATCCGCTGCACGCTCAGCGAAGCGCTGCGGACCGGGATCATAGACCGGCCGGCCCATGACGCCTTCCTCAGGGCAGCCCGCTCTCTCTTCTATCCGTCTCGGACCTACCAGGCCCTTGTCGCAGCAGCCGCAGGCACGGTGGATGAGGGAACCCGGGGCAGGTTCCTTGCCTGGGCCGGGGAGCACGCGTGCGACCAGAAACGGGCCGACGCAATCGCGGCGCTGGAGTACGCCCGGGATTTATGAGAAATGTGAAACAAACACGAATGGGACTGTACACCCCGTCTGCCGTTCGTTCCGGTCCGGGCGGGAACGTTGCCGGTGTTTCCATAGTCCCCGTTCCGGACCCTTTCCCGGCACAAATATAAACCTCCCGGACAAAGCCCTTTCTATTCATGAACACCTCCCCCGGGATTACGGGATTTGAGTCCCTGCTGCAGTCCCGCGTGTCGCAGACCGACCTCATCAGGTCCTGGGTCATCGGGTCGATCACGATCTCGATCATCGGCATAACGTTCATCTCTATGGCAGCCGGGTTCGGCACGGTCGTCCCCCAGCTCTTCTATTTTCCGATACTCTACACCGCGTATTTCTATCCCGACCGCAGCAAGTATCTCGCCGGGTGCTGTGCCGTTGCCTATCTCATGGTCTCGGTACCCTTTATCGTCCCCGACCTCATGCATATCGGGGGGGTCCTTTTCCAGTCCCTGCTTTTCATCGGGATAGCCGCGGGAGCCGGGTATATCCTGAAAAACCGGGAATGCCGGATGCCTGCCGTGGCGCAGGACGAACCGGGGACGATCCAGGAGATGCTCAAAACAGGGGAATGCGATCACGTGGAGTTCAAGCTCCAGTCCCTCTGGAGCAGCGATCTCACCAAAGATGAGATCGCCGCGGCCGAATCGGTGGAAGTCCGGAAGTACCGGAACAATGCCTCGAAGTTCATCATCGCACGGTCGATCGCGGGTTTCCTGAATACCGATGGCGGGGACCTCATCATCGGTATCCAGGAAGACCGGGTGCACAACATACTCAGGGTTGTCGGAATCGACAAGGATTACGAGAAACTGCACGAGACCGATCGGAACCCTGACGGGTACCGGCGCATGCTCATCGATTCCGTGGTGCGGAAATATCTTCCCGATATCTACAGCACGGCAAGCCGGTTCATCCACATCACCTTCCCGGTGGTTTCCGGAATGACCGTCTGTCACATCCATATCACGTCCTCCGATAAGCCGATCTTTGTCGACACGGGAAGCGAGGAGATCTTCTTCATCCGTATCGATGCCTCGACCCGCAGCATCACCGGGAAGAATATGACCCGGTATATCATTAACCGGTTTTCGTCGGGATGAATTGAAACCGGTCAGAAAATAGGGGTTGTTGTTTCCTCCCCATTGCGATGAACGCAGTCATTGGGGACCCTCACAGGTTCGCTACAAACTAAAATAATTCATTCCAGTCAGGTCCGTTTTTGTATCGAAAACATCCCACTATGAGGCTGTTCCTGGATTCACGATGGCCCCACGGGTGTTCGGGGTCTGGCGCCCCTCACCCCGTGGCAGGAAGTTACCGGGATTCAAAGGTCAAAGAAGATGTATTGGGATTCCTGGATTATCGATAAAGATCTCTGCAAATATTCCGAAGAGAAATACAGATACTCACCCGAAGGAAAAATTCCGCCACCAGGGAAGGGCGGTGTCGAAGGGCCCTTGTCCTCGCTGATCCGACGACACATTCACTCGACCTTCGCCCAGACGTACGCAAACCGCTGGAATGCGGTGATGTGCCCGAACACCCCGAACAGCACCAGCAGCCAGCCCAGCCAGGTGAGGCTGAAGAACGTCACCGGGACGAAGAGGTCGATGAGGCCCACGACGAGGATAAGGACGAGACGGTCGGCCCGGCCGAGAAGGCCGCCGTAATACCGCCCGACCCCGACGGCCTGGGCCTGCGTCCCGAGATAGGATGCCATCAGGACCCCGGTGAGGGCAAAGACACCGATCGGCCACGGGACGAGCCCTCCGGCAAAAATGCCGGTGATGATAAAGATGTCTGCGTACCGGTCCACCGCATGGTCGAGGAAGTCGCCCCGCTTGCTCTGGATCTGCATCTCCCGCGCAACTGCCCCGTCGAGTGCATCGCAGACGGCGTTCACCGCAACCGCGGCAATCCCCGGCAGTTCCATCCGGGAGAAGAAGAGGGCCCCGGCCGCAGCGGATGCGAGCAGGGCGGCGATGGTGAAGAAGTTCGGCGTGAGCCGGAGCCGGATCGCAACCCGTACAAACGGGTCTATGTACACCTTCGCGTGGCTCCGGTACTGGTCGAGCGTCATTGCGGCACCCCGATGAATGCCGACCAGTCGGTGAATCCGTGGCAGGGCGGGACGTCCCCCCGGACAAATCCTTCGATCGCATCTGCACATGACGCAGTCGTGCGTTCTGTTGTGTCGAGTTCGAGGATCTGCGACGGTTCAAATTCCTCAACCGTCTCGATAAGGCAGACATCGAGCGCCTCGGCCTCGGCGTTCTCCCGTACCTTCTCCTTCAGGTACTTCCGCTTTGCAAGCCGTACCTGAAGCACGTCGGGCCTGCACCTGAGGACGACGATCCGGTCGCAGGGCAGGTACTGGGCGAGGTGCCCCTCGACAAACCCGTCGACGCGCACAAACTCCGCGGACCAGCGGTCGACATCGACGATCCGTGCGTCCCGTTCCTCGTCGGTCCCGGTCACGTACGGCCCGATCGTGTCCGTGAGGCGGACTACCGTATGCCCGCGTCTCATGAGTTCTTCCCCGACTGCCGACTTTCCCGTCCCGGGAGTCCCGGTAATACCGCACATCATAGCGAGTTGATCACCCGGACGAACTGCTCATTCTCCCAGTCCTCGCCAATGCTGACCCGGATGTAGTGGTCGGGAATGCCGGAAAAGCTCCGGCACGATCGGACGATGACGCCTTCCCGCGCCAGCCGTTCCACCATCGCGTCCCCGTTTCCGGGCGAGACGTCGACCATCACAAAGTTTGCGTCCGACTGGAGGACCGGGTACTTCACCTCGTCGGCGAAGCGTTTCTTCCACCGCTGGACCTGCCCGATGTACCGCTCTGCGTGTTCCCGGTCGGTGAGCGCTGCCGCTGCTGCCGCCGCCGATACCGCGTTGACGGTGAACGGCGTGGAAGCCCTGCGGTAGTAAGGGGCGAGCCAGGCCGGTACGAAGCCGTACCCGATCCGGAGGCCGGCGAGCGAATGGACCTTGGAGAAGGTCCTGCCGATGACGAGGTTGTCGTGTTTTTTCAACAGCGGCAGGTAATCGTAATCGGAGAACTCGACGTACGCATTGTCGAGGAAGAGTATGCCGTCGATGCCTTCGAGGATCTCCCTGACTACATCCACGCAGGTTGCGTTGCCGGTCGGGTTGTTCGGCGTGCAGAGGACCGTGATCTTTGCCGTTTTCCCGGCGAGGATCATGTCCTCTGCCCGGACCGAAAAATCGCGGTCCCGGGGGACATTGACAACCTGCGCACCCTGGCCCCGTGCGGCGAGGCCGTAAAACGAGAAGGTCGGCGTCGCAACGGCGACCGTCTCCCCCGGTTCGACGAGCGTGCGGATGAGGGTCTCGATGACCCCGTCCATCCCTACGCCGGTGACAAAGGTATAATCGCCGTAAAACTCCCTGAGTGCGGCGTCGAGGACTCCCGCTCTCTCGTCAGGGTACCGGTTCGCCTCGCGGACTGCCCGGTCCGCTGCCGCAATCGCGGCGGGGGAGGGGGGCTCCGGGTTTTCGTTGCTGGCGAGGCGGGCGATCCGGCCGATGCCGTACTCGCGGGCGATAACCTCCGCTTTCTTTGCAAATACGTAGCCGCCTTCCTTATAGACCGACCGAACCAAGCGCTCCATCGATTACCCTGACCACACGGTCAATCTCCGCATCGCTGATGACGAGCGGCGGGACAAGCCGCAGGTTCCCGTCCGCTGCGCAGTTCACGAGGACACCTTCCTTCGCGCACCGCTTCTGGACTTCCCCGCACCTGTCGCCGACGCTGATCCCGACCATGAGGCCGCGGACCCGAGGGTGATATTGTGCGAGGCCCGTTCCAATCCGGTCCCCTTTTGCTTTCACCTGAGGGAGGACGCTTTCGATCACGCCTATGGTGGCGAGGGCTGCCGCGCAGGCAAGCGGGCCGCCGGCAAACGTGCTCCCGTGCTCGCTCTTTTTGAACTCGAGACCATCGCGGGCGACGAGCGCTCCCATCGGGAATCCACTTGCAATGCCTTTTGCGAGGGTGACGATATCGGGCACGGCTTTTGTGTGCTGGACGCCTAGCCATTTCCCGGTCCGCCCCATGCCGGTCTGGACCTCGTCGGCGATCATGAGCGCGTCTTTCTCATCGCAGATCTCCCGGATCCCCTCGATGAAGCTGTCCGGCGGTATGATGACACCTGCCTCGCCCTGGATAGGCTCGACGAGGACACCGGCAGTCTCGCGGTCGACGGCTTTCCGGAGGCCGTCGAGGTCGCCGTACTCGACGAACGAGCAGTGGAGGCCGAGCGGCTCGAAGGGCTCGCGGATCGCGGGTTTGTGGGTGACCGCGAGCGAGCCGACTGTCCGGCCGTGGAACCCGTGGATGAACGAGACGAACTTCTTTTTCCCGGTCCTGACCCGGGCAAGCTTGAGGGCGCCGTCGGTTGCCTCTGCACCCGAGTTGTTGAAGAACGCTTTTTTGAGGCCGGTGATCTCCACGATCTTCCGGGCGAGGTCGCCCTGACCCGGGATATAGTACAGGTTCGAGCAGTGGATGAGGGTCTTTGCCTGTTCGCAGATCGCCTTCACCACCGCCGGGTGGCAGTGGCCGGTGCTGCAGACGGCGATCCCCGCCACGCAGTCGATGTACTCGTTGCCTTCCGCGTCCCAGACCTTCGACCCCTCGCCTTTGACGATGGCCATCTCGCGGCTGAACGCGGGCATATAATAGCGCTCGTCGAGCGCTTTCATCTGGCTGGTTGTTTCCATTCCTATCACGTATCTGCGCGGTATCCTGTGGTTCTGCTCCGGAGCTTCAGGCCTGTCCGCTGATTCCTGCGGAACAACGGTCTATCGTTTTAGGTACTTGGCGGCCGGATCTATTCATATTCTATGGTCGCCGGGGGCTTTGCCGTGATGTCATAGACCACCCGGGCCACGCTCGGGATGTCGGCGGTTATCCTGGAGCCGATCCGCATCAGCTGGCCGAAAGGGATCTCGAGCGGATCGGCGGTCATCCCGTCCCGTGAGTTCACGGCCCGGATTGCCACGATCCACCCGTGGATCCGGTTGTCGCCCTTGACCCCGGTGCCAAGGCCGAGGAGCGCGGCGAAGCACTGCCATGGCCGGTACTTTTCCACGAGTTCGTCTTCGACAATCCAGTTTGCCTCCCGGATCACGGCGACTTTCTCTCTCGTCACTTCCCCGAGTACCCGGACAGCGAGGCCGGGTCCCGGGAACGGCATCCGGTGCTGGATCTCCTTCGGGAGCCCGAGCGCCCCGGCAACGTCCCGGACCTCGTCCTTGTACAGGTCGCGGATCGGTTCGATGACTTTTGCAAACTCCATGTGGAGGGGCATACCGCCCACGTTATGGTGGCTCTTGATCCCGCCCTCGCTCTCGATCCGGTCCGGGTAGATGGTGCCCTGCAGCAGGCACCTGGCCCCGACTTTCCTCGCCTCGCGCTCGAAGACCCGGATGAACCGCTCGCCGATGGCTTTCCGCTTGGCCTCGGGGTCTGTGATCCCTTTGAGGGCATCGAGGAACTCGTCGCCGGCGTCTATGACCTGGAGGTTGATATCCCCAAAGAGCGTGCGGATACGGTCGGTCTCCCCTTTCCTCATAAGACCGGTGTCGATGTAGATCGGGAAGAGCCGGTCGCCGATCGCCCGTGCAGCGAGCGCTGCACAGACCGAGCTGTCCACGCCCCCGGAGAGGGCCATGACGACTTTTTCTCCCCCCGCGAGGGTTTCAATCTCCGCTACCGACTGGCTGATGAACTTCTCTGAATTGACCATGGCGTTGTTATCTCCTGCGATATGGCTTTTGGTCCCGGACCGTGTCCGGCAATACCGGGGTTTTGTTATTTCGAACGCTTGTTGGCCCGGCACGCCTCGACGAAACCCAGGTATGGAGGCGACGGGCTCGTCGGACGGGACCGGAACTCAGGGTGGAACTGGGTCGCAAAGAAGAACGGGTGCCCGGGCAGTTCGAGGCACTCCATCCGGTTCTTGTTGGTTGCCGAGAAGACGAGCCCCTCCTTCTCGAGCTCGCCAATGAACGCCGGGTTCACCTCGAAGCGGTGCCGGTGGCGTTCAACGATCTCCTTCTTCCCGTAGAGCTTCTCCGCGAGCGTCCCTTCGCGGATATTCGCGATGTAGTCGCCAAGGCGCATCGTCCCGCCGAGCTCGTGGACGTTCTCCTGTTCCGGGAGGAGGGCGATAACGTGCGTCCCTTCGCCGAACTCCTCGCTCGTTGCATCGGCGTGGCCGACGCAGTGCCGGGCGTACTCGACGGTCGCGAGCTGGAAGCCAAGGCAGAGGCCCAGGAAGGGGATGCTGTTCTCCCGGGCATACTGGATCGCCGCAATCTTGCCCTCGATACCCCGTTTGCCAAAGCCCCCGGGGATGAGGATGCCGTCGTAGTCCTTGAGCTGCTCCCGGTCAACCCGCTCGGCATCGAGCCACGCGATCTTGACCTCGGTCGAGAGCGCTCTCCCCGCGTGCTTGAGCGCCTCCTTGATGCTGATGTACACGTCCTCGATCCCGTACTTGCTCACGATCGCGACGGTCACCCTGTTCGTGTACTCCTTCGTAACGATCCGGTACCAGTCCGAATCGATCTCCTTCCGGTCGAGGCCGAGGTGGGTTGTCAGGACGTCGGCAAGCCCCTCCTTCTCCATCTCCATCGGGACCTCGTAGATGTCCGGCACGGTTGCGGCAGAGATGACCGCGTTCTGGGGGAGATCGCAGAACGCCGAGATCTTCCGTTTGGTGTTTGCACTGATCGGCCGTTCGCTCCGGCCGACGATGATATCCGCATGGAGCCCGAGCTCGCGGAGGGCCTTGACCGAGTGCTGCGTGGGTTTTGTCTTCAGGTCGCCCATCGTGTCTTCGGGGATGAGGGTGACATGGATCAGGACGTAGTCGTGCGGGGGGAGCTCGCCCCGCATCTGCCGGATCGCCTCGAGGAACGGCATGCTCTCGATGTCGCCGACGGTCCCCCCGACCTCGACGAGACAGGCATCGGCTTTCGTCCCGTCCGGGAACGCCTCTGCGGCGGCATTCTGGATGCACCACTTGATCCTGTCCGTGATATGGGGGATGATCTGAACGGTCTCTCCGAGGAAGTCGCCACGGCGCTCTTTCTCGATGACCGAGCGGTACACCTTGCCGGTGGTGATGTTGTGGGGGGACGTGAGTTCGATGTCGAGGAACCGTTCATAGTTACCGAGGTCGAGGTCGACCTCGCCGCCGTCCTTTAAAACGAAGACCTCGCCGTGCTGGGCAGGATTCATCGTGCCGGCGTCGATATTCAGGTAGGGATCGATCTTCACCGCGGTGACCCGGTAGCCACGGTTTTTGAGAATGCGCCCGACCGAGGCGGCCGTGATCCCCTTCCCAAGGCCGCTCATAACCCCACCGGTGATGATGATGTACTTCACAAGAGATCCCCCGTTCGCAGTATATTTTGCGCACGAACCCTAATAGTGTTATCTTATTGCCGTCCTGACGGCAGGCGGACTAAAAAACCGGGCTCCCCGGTCGTCCCGGGTGTGCCGGATAACCGCGGGCAACGTCCGGACAATGAGGAAAATACCTTTAATGTACCGGAAACCAACATTCCGGCACATGAAATTCAAGGATATCATGGGGATTCTTGCACTGGTCTCCCTGCTCGCGCTTCTTGCCGTTCCGGCTGCTGCGGCAAATACGGTGACCGTGACCAACAACACCGGCAACGATACTGCGACGAAGTTCTATAACGAAGGAGTAACGGCGCTCTCGGCAAGCGATTACCGGGCTGCCCTGAACCTGTTCGACCAGGCCCTCTCTTCCGACACGACCGTGATTGGAAAATCCGACGTCCTCCTGTATGTCTACCAGGACAAGACATACGCCCAGATCCAGCTCAGCGATTACCCCGGTGCGCTCGAAACGACCACCGCAGGCCTTGCGCTTTTCGGGAATGACGAGAAACTCCTGAACAACCAGGGGTTTGTTTTCTACAAGCTCGGGCGGTACCAGGAGGCCCTCGGTTCGTACAACAAGGCGATCGGGATCGACCAGAACTACACCACCGCCCTGATCAACAAGGGGGATGTCCTGTATACCATGGCCAGGTACCAGGAATCCGTCGATGCCTATAAGCTGGCCCTCTCTACCGATCCCGGAAATACCGACGCCACGGCAGGGCTCGCCAGGGCTGAGCAGGCAGCCGGGCCCGGACTGCCGGTTGTCCCCCTCCTCGTTCTTGTCGTAGTCATCGTCGCGGCAGGTGCAGTGTGGTACTTCCGTTTCCGGAAACCGGCAGAAGTACCTGCGACAGGTGAGAAGAAAGGAAAGGGTCCTTCCAAAAAGAAATAATTTTTTTCGCGTTGCTTTTCCTGTTTTTTTGCCGTTTTTCCGGCCCCGCTTTCACGGATTTCCCGTTACCGCGAATGCGGCAGATGTCCGGGACAGGATCGTCCTGTCCGTGCCGGGGAGGAACACTTCGGACTCGGTGAAGGCAACCCGCCGCCCCTTCCTGATGACCCGGCCTTCAGCCATGATGAAACCGTTTTTCACTCCTTTGATAAAACTGGTCGATTCCGAGATGGTCGCGATCCCTTCGCCCGGCCCGAGCATCGGGTAGATGGCAAGCGCCATTGCCTCGTCGGCGATTGCGGCGAGCATTCCACCCTGCAGCCAGCCCACCCCGTTGTGCATGTCGGGCCTGACTTCCATCTTCAGTACCGCTTTTCCCTGTTCAGCGCTGACCACTTCGATCCCCATCAGGCAGAAGAAGGGGTTTGCCAGCCGGCCCTCCTGTTTGATCATCTCAAGATACGACATCAGCTTGGAGTTTGACACGGAAGGAAATAAACGATGCCCACCCTGTCCGGGGCGGTCAACACCGTGGTGCAAACCGGACATTTGGATTCCGATCCCCAATCTGTCACGGACGCCCGCCGCCCCGGCAGCCGGCATCGGGGCAAGGTATAAGTCTGCCCCTGACGTACGGCAGGCCATGAAACCCGGTATCCCTGTCATCCTCGCTGCCTGCGTTGTGTTCATCCTGATCACCGGGTGCACCGGTCCCGCTCCGGCACCGGCCACGACTCCCGCTGTTCAGTCTCCTGCACCTGCCTCCCCTGAACCTCCTGAGCCGGTCGCGACAACGCCGGCTTCGGCCACCTTCACTCCAGTACCGATCCCGGCAGCCCCGTCGCCCGCGGTTCCTGCGGTGTCCGCGACAGACCCGATCCTCCACCGGTATATACGGGAATACAATGACAAGACCGGGCAGAAACTCGGGTATGAGTTCCGGTTCTATCAGAACGGCACCGTGGTTTACCGGGAGGGAATCCCGAAAACGGTCTCCGAAAACATCGTTTTATCCACGGTCACCCGTGATACACCCGGTACCTGGTCGGCTCTCGGAAACCTGACCTATAACGTCACCATCCCCCCCTCCAAAGGTGGAGATGCGATCGACCGGACCTACACTCTGGTGCCGGTGCACCCGGAACCAAATTACCCGGGTGTAACAGTCCCGGAGCAGATCCAGAGCCCGTACGAGACCGCGGGGGTCATCCCGGGTGAACCGGAAGTGTCTTCGGCAATGAGATACCCGGAGAGGGCAGACCCCGATGGCTCCGGGTGAAAAATTCCCCGGGAAGAACTACCAGGGACGCAGTGTTTTCGTCCGATATGCTTCCGGCACGGTCAAAAGGAGGAGAGGGTTACTCCGTGAGAACCTTTTCGATCGACCTCAGGAGGTCATGTTCGACGAAGGGTTTGATGATGTACCCGTACGGGGAGATCTCGCGGGCATCGGCAATACGCTGTTCGTTTGAATAGGCGGTGAGGAAGATTACCGGGATATGATACCGTCTC
>Ga0335069_10016752_pt1 | contig 10220 bp, 10 predicted proteins | sample Lox_Sample_11_FD_206714 | JGI IMG/M metagenome (GOLD analysis project Ga0335069, IMG submission 206714) | Soil microbial communities from Loxahatchee National Wildlife Refuge, Florida, United States - Lox_Sample_1.1 | ecosystem: Environmental > Terrestrial > Soil > Wetlands | place: USA...
TGCTCGCGCAGATAGTATTCGCGCTGGGTCTGCTGAACCCGGTCCTGCACTTCGGACTGAATCTTGTTGCGAAGCTGCTGGACTTCGAGTTCTTTCGCGAGATGCTGGTTGATTTTCTCCAACCGTACGCGAACGTCGGTGGTTTCCAGCGTGTCCTGCTTGTCAGCCGTCGACAACGAGGGCAAGGACGAGGCGATGAAATCCACCAGGCGCCCTGGCTCTTCAATATTCATTGCAACGGTGGAAAGTTCATCCGATAGAGTCGGCGAACCGGCGACGATCTGCTGGAACAGCGTCAGCACGTTGCGTTGCAGGGCTTCGACTTCCGAACTCTTGGGCGGAATTGCTTCTGGAACCGTGTCGACTTCCGCGCGCATGAACGGCGTAAGCTGAGAGAATTCGCCGAGCCGGACCCTTTCCAGGCCTTCTGCAAACACGAAAAGGCTCTGGTTCGGCATTTTGACCACTTTGTGAACGATCGCCAGCGTTCCCACGGTGTAGAGGTCCGCAGGTTGCGGGGCATCCACTCGGGCTTCCCGCTGCGCCACCACCACGATGGTCTTGTCTTCGCCCAGCGAATTGATCAGCTGGACCGAGCTCTCACGGCCAACGGTCAGTGGCAAAACCGCATGCGGAAACAGAACCGTATCCCTCACGGGAAGGATAGGAAGCGCCCGTTCCTGTTCGTTATTCCCTGTATTTTCTTGAGTATTGCGCTCTGTGCGCTCTGCCATATTTCACCTTGAGTATGATCTGCTCAAGTTTTGATGAGAAAGATGCCCGGAAAGATGCAACCGGGCCCTGCAAAGCTGTTTATGAAGCGGTTGGATTCTAAACCTTCTTGGGACAGATTGCACGAACCCAAAGTACCAGTAAAGGCACCATCGCTTCAGGAGTCGCTGGCGGACATGACCATCCCTCATGTCCGCAAGCTTGAGGTCCGCGGCCGACTTTTGAGAACCTGGGCGACGTGGCTCCAGTCCTAGAAAACGTGTTGCGCCGTATCTCCCTGAAATACCAGCACGTGGAGGACACGCTCTTTGGCAGAGTTGAGAGCAAACTGCTGCTCCGTCTGATCGGCCTTCTTGGGTAGCGGTACCAATTGGCACTTCACATGGGCTTCTGCCGGTTGTCCCTTGGTATTCATCTGCCTGAATATCATGATGTGATCGGCTCCCTGCATGGTGTGTTGGACTTCGTATTCGCCTTTCGGCAATAAGACATCGCCCACCCGCATGGGCTCTGCAAAAGTGACGTGGCGAACATCGGCGACCCCAAACTTGTTCTGGGCTGCGCCCGCCAGCACCACCAGCGCGAGTACCGACAGCACAACAAAAACTAATGCCTTGTATTGACGCATAGAAATATCTCCTTCCTGACGCTGCTTTCAGGCTAGTGAAATCGCCAGGGATTCTCCGTGCGGTATCTCACTTCCGCTTGTGACGAAGTAACTTCCGGAGGGAAATTGGGGTGTGACAATTAAACGGCGCGGTAAATGCCGAGAATCTTTACCAGATCGCTGACTTGGGCGAGGTCGCTTAGAGCCCGCTTAGAAATCGAGTCCTTGCCGCGAAGAAAGTCGGCGAAAAACACATACTCCCAGGGTTTGCCGCGTAAGGGACGCGATTCGATTTTGCTGAGACTGATGTTGCGGGAGGCAAAGCTCTCAAGCGCCCGAAACAGCGCTCCGGGCAGGTTTTTCACGATGAATGCGATGGAAGTTTTATTCGCTCCTTTTGAAATTCGCCGTGACCTGCGGATCAGGACAAAGCGGGTGAAGTTCTGCTTATCGTCCTCGATACCCGCTGCCAGGATTCTGGCTCCGTAAACCGACGCTGCTTCGCGCGCAGCGATCGCAGCCGAATCTCGGGCCCGGTTCGCCATGATGTGCTTCACGCTGCCGGCCGTATCGTAAAAAGGAATCTGCTCGACTTTTGGGTTGCGCCGAAAAAACTCGCGGCACTGATCGAGCGCCACCGGATGAGAATAGACCTTCCGAATCTGGCCCTTGGTGATCCCTGGCATCGCGATCAGGTTATGCACGATGCGCAAGCGAAATTCCTGCTGGATGAAAACATCCCGCGTCAGCAACAGGTCGAAGTGCTCGGCCACCGATCCTGCCAAAGAGTTCTCAATAGGAATGGCCGCAGCACCCACCGACCCTCGTTCCACCCGGTCGAAGACCTCGGCCGATCTGGCACATGGAACTACGGTGCAGCCCGGGACCATACGCTTGGCTGCCTGATGACTGAACGAACCAGCTTCGCCTTGGATTGCAACTTTCATCCTGCCCGCTCGGTGCTCGTTTCCTTGAGGTCTTTCTCCAGGACCAACGCATCAACTCCATTCGAATAGTAATGGGGAAAAACCTTGGTTACGCTGTAGTTAAAGCGTTTGTAAAATGCGATGGCGTTGGCATTATCGACCGCCGTCTCCAGGACAATCGTATGGCATCCAGAGTCGCGTAGACGATCCTCCGCAGCAGTCAGCAACTGTGATCCCAATCCCGACCGCCGGCTCTCGGGGAGCACGTCAATGCTGATGATGTGCCCGACTCCACGGCGGTTAGCCTCCGCTACAATAAAGCCGCTTATCGAGGCTGTCCTGCCGGTTCCAGTCTCTTCGGCCACCAGGGTAAAGGCGCCGCGCCGGCGGATGTAGGCCGACAATTCCCTGCGGGAGTACGCAATTCCAGGAACGAAACATAACTGATCGACCTGCCAGAGCCGTTCGAAATCCTCAGGCCGGTAATCCCGAAGCGTAAATTTCACGCCGCCATTGTAAATGGCAGCCTCACAAACAGGAGTTTTTACCAAGCAAAACAAGCAGTTAGGCGGCCTGCAGAAATCTACCCTGAAACCCTTGCCTGTGCGGTATCTCAGGTCGTAGTATTCGCATCAGAGAAGGTTGTGGGTCCCGTGTTCCTCATCGATGTGATCGGCGCGGTCGCCGTGGTGGGTCTGTGGTACTTCCTTTTCGCCCGTTACAACCAGCGCAAAGGGATGCGTGCCCTGCGCCACGTCGAGGCGGCGTGCCTGAATCGGGCTCACATCGTAGAAGCCCGTTGGATTGGATCTTCCCGGCTGCAGGCGCGTATGCGGTTCGCCGTGCATTGGTTCGAGAACGCCCGGGTCACCATCCGGCTGCTGCCTCGCCCGCTTCCGGTTCAATGGTTCCTGAGCCGCTGGCATAAACAGAAGGAAACCGTGACCTTTGAAGCGGACCTCGACTGTGCTCCCAGCATCCGGCTCGACGTTTTTCGCCATCACTGGTTGAGCGATGGCAAGAAGAAATTGATGCGTGGCTCGCGGGACTGGACCATTACCCGCCCGGGCCCCGTTGTCCTGACCACTTCCACCGAATGGCGCCAGGAAGTCCCGCCGATCGTTCACACCCTCATGACGACCCGCGGCCATAGCCTAGTGCGGGTTCGGCTGTGCCCGGATTCTCCTCACCTGGCGGCCACGGTTGACCTCGAGACCTTATCGGATCAAGAGAATGCCGCCGCATTCCTCAGAGTGCTGCAAGAATTGGCGGCGGGCGCTTCGACGTCCAGACAATAAGCAAAGTTTCGACTACTTGCGATTTGCCGGAGCAATGTGACTTTATTCTCCGCCGGAAACGTGAATTGGCGTTGCACCTCGCGCAAGAACGCCTAAGGTCGCCGGAGAGGGCGTTTTCTCGAAATTCGGTTGATCGAGTTTCGCCTCACCGAGTGTTCCCGGGATCCCAGCCCTGAGTGGTTTGTCCGCCACCGTCTCGTATGCGTAGCCTGTTAAAGTAGCCTTAATGTGGGCGCCCTTCGTGGTGCTGACGTTCAATCGGGCCCAGCCGTAATGCGTCTCGTTGCCAATCTTAAGCTTAAATCCAATGGAACGGTTCTTGATCGCGTTCGAACCGAAAGACTGGGTTTTCCAAGGACCACGAACAAGCATGTCTAAGGGATAACTATTTATGTCGGTTGCGGATACCATTTCGTTCCCGCCGGGAAAATTCGCGTTTGGCCCGATAGGAGTGCCGAGCAGAGCTGACGCATAAATGCCTTGACCTGCAATCTGATTGTTATTGCTCCCAAAGATATTCAGCTTTCCGAATTGTTCGACCACGACCGACAACGGGTGTGCACTTGTACACTGCCCCAAGCAAATAGACGTGTGCTGCAGGCCGAACTTGTAGTCGGGAATCCCGTCGTGGTTGAGGTCGAGAGAAAGACCGTCCACAACATTTGTATTCACTGGCGTATAGATTATCTTTGCTTCCGCCCGCGAGAGCGTCGCGCCCAGACCGGCGCCTGCGGCCGCCAAATAGGCTAAAAGCTTTTTGTCGAGTACGGAGTTGAGATATACGACTGATCGTGCACGATGACGTTGGAGTTTGCTCTTGCCAGAATGATTCATAAATTGCCGCCTTTCAGGAGATGGTTGTGGAGAGGTGACCGAGTGAGGTGGCAGCGATTCACGAGGAGTCTGAACTCGGAACTAGAGGTTGTCAACAGAAAAGTTATTGGTGCGAGGGCAGCGTCGGTGCTTTGCGAGGGTGAGAAAATCAGCAGCGTCTCGCTATTTTCTGCGTCCTTATTTCCGAAGGAAGCGACGCTACGATTGCTCCTTTGGGTCCGGCACAAACTTGTAGCCGACCCCCCGCACCGTCAACAGATGCTCCGGGGTCGCTGGATCGCTCTCGATATACCGCCGCAGCCGCACAATGAAGTTATCGATCGCCCGAGTATCCGTGTCCTCATGCAAGTCCCAAACTTCCTCGAGAATCGACTTGCGGGAAACGATGCGGCCGGCATTTCGTACTAGATGCCTTAGAAGCTCCGCCTCCATCAGCGTCAACTGAATGACGTTTCGGTTCACTCGCAGTTCGAGCTTGGCGAAATCGATCGTGCGCCCGGCGAAGGAAAACTGGTCGGCTTCGACTTGCGGAACTTGCGGACTGCTCATCCGCGACCATTCGCGCCGGCGCAAAAGCCCCTGGAGGCGCGCCAACAGAATCGGCAACTCAAAGGGCTTGGGAAGATAATCGTCCGCACCCGAGGCAAACCCTTTCAGAACATCTTCCGGACGGCTGCGCGCAGTCAGCATCAGCACCGGAACGAAATTTTTCGCCTCCCTCAATTCCGATGCCACTGCAAAACCATCTTTCCCTGGCAACATCACGTCGAGCACCACCGCATCGAATTCAGGATTGTTCCTTCCATTTCCAGGCGGGCGCAGCAACTCTTCCAGCGCTGTCTCACCATCGCCGACGACCTCGACCGAGTGACCTTCGGCCTCAAGGTTGAACTGCAGGCCTTTGGCCAAGTGCGCTTCATCTTCGACAATCAGCACGCGGCTCATGCCAGATGCTCCCCGGCCACGCTTTCCGGCGCGACACATCGCGGCAACTCCAGCACCATCGTTGTGCCCTGTCCTTCGCCTTCGCTCTGCGCGAACACACGTCCGCCGTGTTTTTTCGCGATGGCCCGAACAATGAACAATCCCAGCCCCGTCCCCTTCACATGCGACAGCGACCGGTGCGGCACTCGATAGAATCGTTTGAAGACGCGCTTCAGTTCCTGTTCTGGAATTCCCACGCCCTTATCCTGCACGCTCAGAGTGACATGCTTCTCATCCGGTGCTTCCACTTTGACCGCAATATCGATCCGCTCGCCCGAATACTTGATCGCGTTATCCAAGACGTTGGAAACGGCAGTTCGCAGTTCCTCCGGATCGCCTTCTACTGTTGGACTCGTTCCATTCGCCGACACCGAAAGGCGCAGCATCTCCGCCGGAAGATGCCGCCCGTTGCGCGCTACCTCGACGCACTCTCGTACCAGTCCGCCGAAATCAATCAGTACTCTGTTTCGGCCGCCGTGCTTGTGGCCGGCGACTCCCGCCTTCAAAACCTGTTCGACAGTGCCCATTAGACGGTCTGTGTCGTCGAGCATCAACCGGTAGAATTCACGCCGCTGTGCTTCTTCCACTTCGCGCCGTTGCAGCGTCTGCAGATAAAGCCGGATCGACGCGATCGGCGTCTTCAGTTCGTGAGTGACCGCATTGATGAAACTGTCATGCTGCTCATTGCGCCGAATCTCGCGCACTAGAAAGATGGTGTTCAGGACCAGTCCCGCGCTGATCGTGCCAAAGAAAAGAATGCCCAGAAAAACTTTGACATCGAAGCGCCAGTTCAGAATGATCCAGCCCATTCCAACCGACACGGCAACCGCAGCGAGGGTTACGCCGAGTACCAGGAAGGTGATGGTCGCTTTGCGCCGACTGGTGATGCGCATAGCTGAATTTTAGCCCTGTTCTTGCGGGTTCGACGAATCTTGCGGCTGCGGTGGAACTCCCCCAGTAACGAACTTCATGAACTTCGATTCGGCCAGCCGCGAAGGATGCACCTCGCCGCCGAGCCCGAAGAAGCGGCAGAAACTCATGATCAGCGGCCGCCAGCGTAAAGGACTGATGTGAGGACGTTGGCTGTTTCCCTCGAGCAGGCTCTCCTCGACATGCAGCTTAACGATATGAACCTCAAAGCAATTGGCGCTGACGTTCTTGCCGAACGGGCGGGCATCGTGCACCACGCCTTCCATTTGCACCGGACACTCCCGCACTCGCGGCGCACCGACCGCCTCGGACTTCATCAAGCTCAAGTCAGCAATCTCGAATTTTTCTGGTTCGTATCGATACCCCCACTCATGCTTCTTTTCTGGCACAGGATTTTTGCCCGTAGTGAGCGCAAGCCGGTCCACATGGCTGACCATGTCTGCCGAAGGAAGATTTATTACGCACTCGCGGGTGCGTAGAAGATTGTCTGAGGTCTGGCCCATTTGCCCCAGGCCGAGCATGCAACTCCAGCCTAGCCACCAGACAGAAGACATCGGCGCCAGATTGGGCGAGCCGTCAGGATTCAGGGTGCTGATGAGGGCGACTGGAGTGCCGAAATAAAGGATGGTTGGCTGGATGGTCTTGTGCATGCGACGACGATATCGATCGCCGTCGCGCCAACGCTATCCAGAGCTTGCGGTCGAACCGCAATCGTTGAGGGTGTCTCTGTTAGTCGCCAATCGTGGATGTCGGCGATGCCGCCAGGTTCAACGTCGTGATATCGCTGATTACGGCGGGCTTTGCAGGCAGCTTTTCAAGACGTACGCGATACACGTGCCGCGCCAAGCCCAGCTTGTTCAGCACCCAAATGCCATACCAGTTGATGTCAATCTCGTACCAGGCAAGGCCATGGCGCGCCGAAACTGGATGCGCATGATGATTGTTGTGCCAGCCTTCGCCCCAGGTGAAGAAGGTCGCGACCCACCAGTTGTTGGTGGACATGTCCGTGGTAGCAAAGCGGCGCGATCCCCAGGTGTGGGTGATCGAATTCACCATCCAGGTCGCGTGCAAGCCTACTACCGTGCGCAGAAAGACCCCCCAGAGAAGCATCGGCAGGCCGCCGATTGCCAACAACAGGAGCCCCGAAATGATCATAGGTACGTAGTGGTACTTGGTGATCCAGACGTGAAATTTATCCTTGGCAAGGTCAGGGACATAACGCGCCAGCGTTGTGGTGTCATGGTGCATGGACTTGCCGGTGAGGATCCAGCCCATGTGCGCCCACCACTTACCGTCGCGCGGCGAATGCGGATCGCCATCTTCGTCGGAATACTGATGATGAATGCGGTGCGTCGCTACCCAGAAGATCGGGCCGCCCTCGAGCGCCAGCGTCGCACAGAGAGTCAGGAAGTACTCCACCCATTTGGGAGTTTTGTAACCGCGATGCGTCAGCAAGCGGTGATAGCCCATGCCGATGCCGAGGCTGCCTGAAACCCACCACAGAAAGCAGGCTACGAAAAACGCCTTCCAGGTGAAGAAGAAGAGAGCGGCGACGGCTCCGATGTGAAATATCGCCATAAACGATGCCGTAACCCAGTTAATTTCACCGTTTGCGGCCGCTTTGCGGTTGAGGGCTTCAAGTTGCATGCTGGTTTTCCCCAAGCTGGAGTGATGTGCTCCGGTTAACCTATCAGCAACCCAGGGCTTTCCCGCGTAATAGTTGTGTAATAGAAGATAAGGATGGTTACGGGAGTGTCGGGACTAATGGCGAACCTCATAAGCAAGTTTTCGGTGGTAAGGTAGGCGCCCAGACCAATCGGCCTTTGGCAAGACTCATGACTTCTTAGGCTTTTGCCAACGACCGTGGACCGACGACCGAGGACGGTTCTTAGAATTTCGTCACTTCCGTGAAGTTAAAGTCGGCCACCTTCATCGCCGGAACCACCATGTCGAACGACTCCTCTCCGCTGGCGCGGATGGGCGTTCCCATCGCCAGGACATTCGACAGCATGTGAATCAGGCTCTCGTTGAAGCGGAAATTGCGCACTCCGCCCTGAACTTTTCCGTTCTCGACGTAAAACGTTCCGTCCCGAGTCATGCCGGTGAGAATCTTTTCGTAGGGGTCGACTTCGCGGATATACCAGAGCCGGGTTACGAGAACTCCCTTTTCCGTCGACGCGATCATCTGATCAATCGACTGCGGCTTGTCCGGCGCCCCGAAGACGATGTTCATGGGCGCTTCACCCATTTCGTTCGGCAGCGGGAAGCCATGGCCGGTTGCGGCAATGGGGCCAACTTTGTCTTTGTAGTCAGACTTTTTCATTCTTTCAGCGGTACCGCGGGCGTAAACCAGGCGATTGATCACGCCGTCTTCGACCAGTTGCACCTTCTGCTTGCTGACACCCTCGCCATCGAATGCCGAACCCGATTGCAGAGGATGACCGACATCGTCCCAAATCGCGATATTCTCGCCGAACAACTTTGTCCCGCCGCGGTTATTCAGAAAAGAACGTTCGTCGAGGATTGCCGTCCCGCCGAAGTCGTAGAACATGAAGCCGACCATATCGAGCACGGCCGCAGGCTCCAGAATGACTGTGTACTTCCCGGCAGGAATTTCGCGTGGTTTGGCAGATTCGATTGCCTTCCGGGCAGCCGTGTCAGCGAGCTTTACAGGATCCAAGTTAGCGATGTCCGGCGAGTTCGCCTTCTGCCAGCCGGATGAATCCGCAGCCAGCATAGTGATGGAGACTTCGGATGAAGTCTGGGTGTGCCAAGTTTCTAGGCCGCGCGAGTTGAATATGCCTTCTACCGAGTCGGAGTTGGAAAAGATGCCGGCGGTCGTGAGCTTGTTCTTCTCCGCAACCGCAATCATCTTCTTTACCGTGTCAGCCCGCTGCTCAGGACTGATCGCGGCCGTCTGCGCAAAATATCGGCTCGGTTGTGTGGCAAGGTTTGGTTGTGTGGCGCGGGCGCCCTCGCCCGCGTGGCCCGGGTCAGGCATGGTCAGCAAGTCCGGATCGGGATGCTGTACTTTGGCCAGGCTCTCCGAAGCCTGCACCACGCGCTTAAGACTTTCGTCGTCGAGCTTGTTCGTGGTTGCGCGAGCCGTTCGCTGTCCGAAAGCAGTCCTCACCGAGACGACAACGTTTTCTTCGGCGACATTCTGATGGATGGTGTTATTGGCAAAGCGCGTCAGCGCATTGTTCGTCGAGTAAAAGAGGATCTCAAGCTCATCGGCAGAAGAGTGCTTCTTGAGCTTGGCAAAGACGTCGGCGGCTTGGTTCTTATCGAGCATTCAGTAATCAGCAGTCAGCATTCAGTTACACCGACGGCCATTTTCGCAGCAACAGCAAGGCCCCGAGAAGGCCCGCAGCCAATCCGACCAGATACAGAAGGCCTAGCTTGGTGTGTGGCCAATAGAGCAGAAAGGCTAGGTACGCAGCTGCAGCTACGAACTCCAGTGCTCGCCGCGCCGTTGGTTTCATTGCCATAGTGATGCAAGGTGCTAATTGCTGCCCTTGTACGCACTCCCCACCTTCACTCCCCGAAACCGCGCCGGACTCGCCCCGTGCCCCGTACCCATCACCTGCTGTGGTTGGCCTTTGCCGCAGTGCGGAACTCCCCACAGCGCCCACTCGTCGCGCGAGCAGATCGCGTCCATCGAGTTCCAAAACTCCGTCGTGATCCCTGAGTACGACGGGTTCTTCAACATGCGCGTGCGCTTGCCGTTCTTGACTTCCCATCCAAGTTCACAGCCGAATTGGAAGTTGTAACGTTTGTCATCAATCGACCACGAGCGGTTCGTCTCCATATAGATCCCGTCGTCGGTCGAGGCAATCAACTGTTCGCGGCTGAGCGGATCCTTCCCCGGCAAAATACTGATGTTGGTCATGCGAATGATCGGCAGCC
>Ga0335069_10016753_pt1 | contig 10219 bp, 8 predicted proteins | sample Lox_Sample_11_FD_206714 | JGI IMG/M metagenome (GOLD analysis project Ga0335069, IMG submission 206714) | Soil microbial communities from Loxahatchee National Wildlife Refuge, Florida, United States - Lox_Sample_1.1 | ecosystem: Environmental > Terrestrial > Soil > Wetlands | place: USA: Florida...
ATCCACCTCGTGCTCGGTGTCGACGTCGACAAGGCCCTGCAGATCCAGACCGACCGGGCCGCCGAGCGCGTGCGGTCGGCGCTCGAGGGGAAGGGCATTGCGGTCGGAAAGCTCGAGCGACGCGGCAACACGGAGATCCAGATCCAGCTGGGCTCGCCGAGCGCGTGGGGGGAGGCGCAGACGCTCCTCCAGAAGGAGTTCCCCACCTTCGAGATCAAGGAGCCCGATCAGGCCGCCGGCCGCCTCGTGCTCGCGCTGCGCCCGCAGGAGATCGCCAATCAGCGCGAGAGCTTCGTGCGGCAGGGGCTCGAGACCATCCGCAACCGCGTCGACCAGTTCGGCGTCGCCGAGCCGTCCATCCAGCAGCAGGGCGACAATCGCATCCTCGTCCAGCTCCCCGGCGTGCAGGATCCCGAGCGGGCGAAGGCGCTCATCGGCAAGACGGCGCTTCTCGAGTTCAAGCTGGTGTCCGATCGGGTCGATGCCGCCCAGGCCGCCGCGGGCGCGGCCCTGCCGCCCACGGACGAGCTCCTCTTCGAACGGCGCGTCGATCCCGAGACGAAGCAGGAGCGGCGCACGCCCATTGTCGTGCAGCGCAAGGCGATGCTCACGGGTGCAGACGTGGCGGACGCGGAGGTGCGCCTCGACCAGGGCAATCAGCCGTACGTCAGCCTGACCCTCACGCCGGCCGGCGGCAAGATCTTCGCGCAGGTCACCACCGACAATGTCGGCCGGCTCATGGCCATCGTCCTCGACGGCAACGTGTATTCGGCGCCGCGCATCCAGGAGCGGATTCCGTCGGGGCAGGCGCAGATCACGGGCAGCTTCACCCTCGAGCAGGCGCGCGATCTCAAGATCGTGCTCAAGGCGGGCGCGCTCCCCGCACCCGTGCAGATCCTCGAGGAGCGCACGGTCGGCCCGTCCCTCGGCGCCGACTCGATTCGCCGGGGCATCCTCTCGACGGCCGGCGCCGCCATCGCCGTGGTGATCTTCATGCTCGTCTACTACCGCCTCTCGGGCCTCATCGCCGACGTCGCGCTCGCGCTCAACCTCCTCATCCTCCTGGCCGCCATGGCCGGCTTCCATGCGACCCTGACGCTGCCGGGCATCGCGGGCGTGGTGCTGACCATCGGCATGGCCGTGGACACGAACATCCTCATCTTCGAGCGCATCCGGGAGGAGCTCCGATCCGGCAAGACGGTGCGCGCCGCCGTCGACGCGGGCTTCGCGCGCGCGTTCCGCACCGTCATCGACACCCACGTCACCGTGCTGGTGTCCGCGGCCATCCTCTACCAGTTCGGCACGGGCCCGGTGAAGGGCTTCGCGGTGACCCTCGCCATCGGCATCTTCGCCAGCCTCTTCACGGCTGTCTTCTTCACCAGGCTGATCTTCGACATCGTCTACATGCGCGGCCGCAAGGTCGAGAGCATCTCCATTTAGGGCGGTCGCATGGTGCAGATCTTCGTCAATGCCAACTATGATTTCGTGGGCAAGCGCCGCTGGTTCTACCTCGTCTCGGGCGGGTTCGTGGTGTTGAGCCTGATCTCCATCCTCTTCCGCGGAGGCCTGACCTACGGGATCGACTTCACGGGCGGCGTGCTCGTGCAGGTGCGCTTCGACAAGCTCGTGACCGTGGAGACCGTGCGGAAGGGCCTCGACGAGATCAACCTGGGCAATGCGGTCATCCAGCAGTTCGGCGATGCTCAGGAGTACCTGATCCGGCTGCACCAGGCCGGCGACAATCCGGAAACCCTGTCCAAGCGCGTCATGGCGGCGCTCGGCAAGGCGGCGGGCGGGACCGTGGAGATCAGGCGGCTCGAGTTCGTCGGCCCTCAGGTCGGACGCGACCTCCAGCTCCAGGCGCTCTATGCGGTCCTGGCCGGGATGGCGGGCATCCTGATCTACGTGGCCATCCGCTTCCACTTCCGGGACGGTGTCATCTCCGTGATCGCCATCGGCCACGACATCATCGTCACCCTGGGCGCGCTGTCCGTGACGCATCGGGAGATTTCTCTCCCGGTACTGGCGGCCCTCCTGACCATTGTCGGCTACTCCATCAACGACACCATCGTGGTCTTCGACCGGATCCGGGAGACGCGAGCCAAAGGCATTCGGAAGGGCCAGAACTGGGCTGACCTCGTCAACGCGGCCATGAACCAGACCCTGTCGCGGACGGTGCTCACCTCCTTCACGGTCTTCCTGTCCGCGCTCGTCCTGCTGCTCTTCGGCGGCGAGGTCCTGCACGATTTCTCCTTTGCCCTCCTCGTGGGCGTGGTCACCGGCACCTATTCCTCGATCGCCGCGGCTTCGCTGGTCTTGGACTGGGAGATGTGGAGCCGGGCGCGGACGCGCACGGCCGGCAAGGCGCCGGCCAAGGCCTGAACGGAAAAAGTCTGGCAAAACGCTGGTTTCAGTGGCAATATTAGGGGTCAACCTACGGGAGGGCTCGGGTTGACCCAGTTGCAGACGCTGATCGAGGAGATTCCGAAGTACCAGCCGGGGGCTGATCTCGATCTGGTCAGCCGCGCGTTTCGGTTCTCCGAGAAGAGCCATCAGGGTCAGCAGCGCGCCTCCGGCGAACCCTACCTGTCGCATCCCCTCGAAGTTGCCGGCCTCCTCGTGGACTTCAAGATGGACGTAACCACGGTGACAGCTGGCCTCCTGCACGATGTCCTCGAGGACACGGACGCCACCAAGGACGACCTCCAGCGCGAGTTCGGGCCCGAGATCGCCGACCTGGTGGACGGGGTCACCAAGATCGGCAAGCTCGCCTTCTCCTCTCGGGAGGAGCGGCAGGCCGAGAACTTCCGCAAGATGGTCGTGGCCATGGCCCACGACCTGCGCGTGCTGATGATCAAGCTCGCGGACCGGCTCCACAACATGCGCACGCTGGACTACCTCGCGCCCGAGAAGGCCAAGAAGATCGCCCAGGAGACCCTCGACATCTACGCGCCGCTGGCTCATCGCCTGGGCATGGCCAAGGTCAAGGCGGAGCTCGAGGACCTGGCCCTCCGCGTGATGGAGCCCGAGGACTACCAGGACCTGATGCGCCGGGTGGCCAAGCGCCGGCTCGAGCGCGAGAACGAGATCAACGCCCTCATCGCGCTCCTCCAGGAGAAGCTGGGAGAGGTGGGCATCGAGTCCAAGATCGCCGGGCGCCCCAAGCACTTCTACTCGATCTGGAAGAAGATGCACGAGGGCGGACGGGAGTTCGACGAGATCTACGACCTGACGGCCGTGCGCGTCCTGACCCGGACGGTGCGGGACTGCTACGGCGCCCTGGGCGTCATCCACTCGCTCTGGAAGCCCGTGCCCGGCCGCTTCAAGGACTTCATCGCGATGCCCAAGGTGAACATGTACCAGTCGCTCCACACCACGGTCATCGGGCCCAAGGGCGATCCCGTCGAGATCCAGATCCGAACGTGGGAGATGCACCGCGTGGCCGAGGAGGGCATCGCCGCGCACTGGCTCTACAAGGAGAAGAAGAGCGACCGGGACCGGTTCGACGAGGCCTTCACGTGGCTCCGGCAGCTCATGGAGTCGCAGAAGGAGATGAAGGACCCCAAGGAGTTCCTCGACACGGTCCGCCTCGACCTCTTCCCCGACGAGGTGTACGTGTTCACGCCCCGGGGCGACGTCAAGGCGCTGCCCGAGGGCTCGACGCCGATCGACTTCGCGTACGCCGTCCACACGGACGTGGGCCACCACTGCGTGGGAGCCAAGGTCAACGGCAAGCTGGTGCCGCTGCGCTACACGCTCCGCCAGGGCGACATCGTGGAGATCGTGAGCTCGCCCACCCAGCATCCGAGCCGCGACTGGCTCAAGATCGTCAAGTCGAGCCGCTCCAAGGCCAAGATCAACCAGTGGCTCAAGGTGGAGGAGCGGGCGCGCTCGCTCGAGCTCGGCCGCGAGATGTTCGACCGCGAGGCCAAGAAGTACCGGCTGGTGCCCGCGACCCTGCTCGCCTCGGACGAGATGAAGAAGATCCTCGCCGAGATGGGCTATGCCTCGGCCGACGATCTCCTGGCCTCCATGGGTTACGGCAAGGCCTCCGTCCATCAGGTGCTGGGCAAGCTCGCGCCCGCGGTGGTTCGCGACCACGAGCAGGCGCCGGACGCCAAGCCCCTGAAGACGACGGTCAGGAAGAGCGAGGGCGCCGTCCGGATCCGGGGCGTGGACGACGTGATGGTGCGCTTCGGCAAGTGCTGCTCCCCGGTACCGGGCGACGGCATCGTGGGTTTCATCACGCGCGGCCGGGGGCTCACCGTGCACGCGCGGGACTGCCTCACCGTGGTGAAGAACGTGCTCGACAAGGAACGCCTCCTGACCGTTGAGTGGGACGGCACGGAGCCGGCCAAGCGCCCGGTCAAGATCGCGGTCTACATCGGCAAGGATCGCCCAGGCCTCCTGGCCGAGATCACGGCGGCGATCTCGTCGCGCCACGGGAACATCACGAAGGCCGAGATCACCGTCACGGATGACCGCAAGGGCATCAACCACTTCGTCATCGAGGTGGAGGATCTCCAGCAGCTCCAGGGGATCATGCAGGAGATCCGCGAGGTGAGGGACGTCATCAACGTGGAGCGGGTCCGGGGCTCGTGACCCACGCCGAGTTCGAAGCTCTCGTCGAGCGCGCCCTCCGCGGCCTGCCCAGCCCGTTCAAGGACAAGATCGAGAACGTCGCCGTGGTCGTCGAGGAATGGGCCGACGACGAGACGCTGCAGGAGCTCGGCATCGAGCCGCCCGACACGCTCTACGGCCTCTATCGAGGCACTGATCTCACGCGTCGCGACTCCTTCTACGGCAACGTCCTGCCCGACACGATCCACATCTATCAAGGGCCCATCGAGGAGGACTGCGCCGACGCCGACGAGATGGCCGAGCTCGTCCGGGATACGGTCATCCACGAGATCGGACACTACTTCGGGCTCGACGATGACACGATGGAAGGTATAGAGCAGGGCGAGTAGACCCCACCCGCTGTAACAGAAGACCAGGCCGCTCTTCTACACGTGTCGCCTAACCTTTTCCCTTGACAGCTTTTTCAATTGTTCGTATGTTTTCAGCGTACGCTGAAAAATATGGAACAAGTGAAACGATGGAGAATCCGCAGGAAATCAGGCGTTCGGCGACCCAGCGGCTTCGGGAGCTGTTCCCACACGCTGCGTCCTGGGAGGAATCTGCCGGCCCCAAGGTCCGAGGCCAGCAGGCCGATCTGCTCGTGACGTTCAAGCTCGGCGGACAGGATCAGACCTTGCTTCTCGAGATCACCAAAGTGGGCCAGCCTCGGCAGATACGGGAGACCATTACCCGCCTGGGCGAGCTGCGCGCGGAAGTGGACGGCGCGTATCCGGTCGCGGTGGCGCAATACATCAGCCCGCAGGGCGCCGGGCTCCTCAAGCGGAACGGGCTCGGCTACCTCGACCTCTCCGGGAACTGCTACCTCGCGTTCGGCAACGTGCTCATCGAGAAGGAAGGCAAGCCCAACCTGCGGCCGTCCACCCGCCCGCTCAAGGCGCTCTTCGCGCCGCGGGCCACGCGCGTGGTGCGCGCGCTCCTGGCCGACCCCGGGCATCTGTGGCGGCTCGACGAGCTGGCGCGCGCGGCGCAGGTGAGCCTGGGCCACGCGCACAACGTGATCAAGCGTCTGGGCGACCTCGCGTGGGTCGAGCGCGGCGAGCGCCAGCGGATCTTCCTGTCGAAGCCGGCCGATCTGCTGGACGCCTGGGTCGATGCCTACACCTACCGTCTGAACGGAAGCGCGACCTATTTCTCGCCCGAGCGGATCACCCGCAAGGTCGTGGGCGACCTGGCGCGGGTCGCCGCGGACGCGAATCGCCGGGCCGCGTTCACGCTGCACGCTGGGGCCGCGCTGGTCGCGCCCAACGTGCGCTTCCCGGCCATTCACTGCTACATCGAGGGCGATCCGGAGCCGATCGCGAAGGCGCTGGGCCTCCGGCCGGGAGACGACGAGGGCAATGTCCATCTCCTGGCGCCGTACGATCCGGGCGTGTTCCACGCGCCGATCACCAAGAGCGGCGTGCCCGTCGTATGCCTGCCGCAACTCTACGTCGATCTCCATCACTACGAGCGGCGCGGCCGGGAGCAGGCCGCCCATCTCCGTCGCGAGGCAATGGGTTTCTAACCGTCCCCACGAGGGACCGGAAGGGGGTGAACCTCACCATGGCGAAGAAGAAGGTCGCGAAGAAGAGCGCGAAGCGGAAGAAGGCCACGAAGAAGGCGAAGAAGCGGCGGTAGCCGATGCGCCGTCGAGCCATAACGATTTGCAGAGGAAAGGGGGTGACTTCCTAATGGCAAAGAAGAAGAAGGCGGCCAAGAAGAAGAAGAAGTAGGGTATTGGGCCGGTGGGAGGTGGCGGCCTTCCACCGGCGTTGATCTACGCTGTTGCAAGGACCTGGCGGGGGGTGGCAACGCCCCCCGCCGCGTTCTTCCTCCGCCGTGTTCTTCCTATGGCGCGCTAGACGATCTTGGTGACCTTGCCGGCCTTCAGGCAACGAGTGCAGACACGCAGGCGTTCGACCGGGCCCGCGACGCTCTTCTTGCCCCGCATCGAGACCAGATTGACGAGCCACCGCCGCTTGGTGACGTTGTGGGCGTGGCTGATCTTGTGGCCGACAGACGGGCCCTTCCCGCACACGTCACATCGCTGAGCCATGCTGACTCCTTCAGGGGATCTGCGTCTGGTTTGCCGGACGCGAGGCCCTTTTATAGCATGACCGCGTGATCGGAGCAACGACTTGACGCCCGCGCCGGGGAAAGGCGGCCTCCCGGTTTCCGTCTCGCATTCGGACGCAACGCCGGGGCCGCGCGCGCCGCTGGCTGAGCTCCCCGGCGTGGGCCCGCAGCGCGCGAAGCTCCTCGCCAAGCTCGACCTCGTGACCATCGAGGATGCACTGCTCCGTCACCTGCCGCTGCGTCACGAGGATCGAAGCCAGATCCTTCCCGTGGGCCGCGTCACCGTGGGCGAGGCGCGCACCTGTGTCGGCACGATCGCCGGGATCAGCCCGCCGCCGCGGGGCCGCCGCCGCATGCCGCTCGTCGTCACCATCCGGGATGCGAGCGGGTTTCTCAATTGCGCCTGGTTCAACCAGGCGTACCTCACGCGCGTCTTCAAGCGGGGCCAGCGGCTCGTCGTGCACGGCAAGGTCCAGCCCTACGGGCGCGGCCCGCTCCAGATGCTGGTGAAGGACTACGAACTCGTCGAGGACGGCCCGGACGAGCCGCTCCACGCTGGGCGCCTGGTGCCGGTCTATCCGCTCACCGAAGGGTTGAGCCAGCGGCCGTTCCGACGGCTCATGAAGCGGCTGAGCGATGGCTGGGCCGCCCGCATCGAAGACCCGCTCCCCGAGCGGGTGCGCGCGGAACGACAGCTCGTGGCGCTGCCGCAGGCCATCGCTGCCGCCCACTTCCCCCAGAGCGACGCGGAGCACGCAGCGGCCCGGCGTCGGCTCGTCTTCGACGACTTCTTCATGCTCGAGGTCGGCCTCGCCATCCGGCGGCAACGGGAAGGACGGCGGCGCGGGCTCGCCATGAACCCCGGTGGCGCCCTCGTGCGCCGCCTTCGCGCCTCCCTGCCGTACGCGTTGACCGGCGCCCAGGAACGCGTGTGGAGCGAGATCCGCACCGACATGGCCGCGCCCTATCCCATGAGCCGGCTCCTCCAGGGCGACGTCGGCTCCGGCAAGACCGTGGTGGCCGCCCTGGCTGCGCTCACGGCGATCGAGGCCGGCTATCAGGCGGCGCTCATGGCGCCCACGGAGATCCTGGCCGAGCAGCACTTCCTCACGCTCGGCCGCCTGCTCGAGCCGCTGGGCGTGCGCGTCGCGCTGCTCACGAGCGCGGTCAAGGGCAAGGCGAGACAGGAGGCGGCGGCTGCGGCGGAGAGCGGCCTGGCCGGCTGTGTCATTGGGACCCACGCCCTCGTCGAAGGCGCCGTCACGTTCAAGCGCCTGGGCCTGGCGGTGATCGACGAGCAGCATCGCTTCGGCGTGGCCCACCGCGCCGCGCTTCGCGGCAAGGGCGAGAGCCCGGACGTCCTCGTGATGACGGCCACGCCTATTCCACGCACGCTCGCGCTGACGCTCTACGGGGATCTGGACGTGTCGGTGCTCGACGAGCTGCCGCCGGGTCGCCGACCCGTGGTGACGGTCGCCCGCGGCGGCTCGAAGCGGCGCGAGATCTACGATTTCCTGCGCGCCCAGATCGCCGACGGCCGGCAGATCTACGTCGTCTGCCCGCTCGTCGAGGAGTCGGAGGACTCCGACCTCCGGGCCGCCACCGAGATGGCCGACCGCCTCCAGCGGGACGTCTTCGCCGACCGGCGCGTCGGGCTCCTCCACGGCCGTCTCGGCTTCGCGGACAAGGAGCGCGTGATGCGCGAGTTCAAGGAGGGGGCGGTGCACGTGCTCGTGTCGACCACGGTCATCGAGGTCGGCATCGACGTGCCCAATGCCTCCGTCATGCTGATCGAGCACGCCGAGCGCTTCGGGCTGTCGCAGCTCCATCAGCTGCGGGGGCGGGTCGGGCGGGGCCCGTGGAAGAGCTACTGCATCCTCCTCACGGCCGCGTCGTCCGAGGAAGCGCGCCGCCGCATCGAGGCCATGACGGCAACCAACGACGGCTTCCGCATCGCCGAGGCGGATCTGGAGCTGCGCGGTCCCGGCGACTTCTTCGGCACGCGGCAGTCGGGGCTGCCGGAGTTCCGCGTGGCCGATCTGCTGCGGGACGGCGCCATGCTGGAAGAAGCGCGCCGCGAGGCGTTCGCCCTCGTCCAGGAGGACCCGAAGCTCCTCGCGCCCGAGCACCGCGCCCTCCGCGCGTCGCTGCTCACCCGCTGGCGCGGCAAGCTCGACCTGGCCGGCATCGGCTGATGCGCGTGCTCGCCGGGAGCCTCAAGGGACAGCGCCTGACGACGCCCAGGGGCCGGACCACGCGGCCCACCGCCGACCAGGTGCGGATCGCGTGCCTCGACACGCTCATGCCCTACCTCGAGGCCGGGCCCTTCCTCGATCTCTTTGCGGGGGCGGGCGGTGTCGGCATCGAGGCGCTGTCGCGCGGCGCGCCCGCCGCCGTCTTCGTCGAGCGTGACCGGCAGGCCGTGGCGGCGCTCGAGGACAACATCGCGCGGCTCGCGCTCGCCGAGCGTGCCCGGCTGCTGCGCCAGGACGTGGCGAAGGCGCTCGCCACGCTCGGACGGGAGGGCGCGCGCTTCGCCGTCGTGTTCCTCGATCCGCCCTACGCGTCGCCCGAGGCCGCGGCGGCGCTCGAGGCCCTCGCCGCCGGCGGGTGTCTTCTGCCGGGCGCGGTGGTGGTGGCGCAGCATCCCACCAAGTCGCCGCTCGCGCCGCCGCCTGCGCTCGCGCTCTGGAAGGCGCGCCGCTTCGGGGAGACCACCTTGACTTTCTTTCGCGGCGGCGCGTAGAGTGAGCCTGCTTTTCGACCGTCCGACGATCTTTCGCAGGGGGAGCCGTGGGCAAGCGAGCCGTGTACCCGGGCATGTTCGATCCGATGCACAACGGCCATCTCGATCTCATCGAGCGCAGCGTGCGGATCTTCGATGAGCTCATCGTGGCCGTGGTGGCCAACCCGTCCAAGCAGCCGCTCTTCGACGTCAAGGAGCGGCTGGAGATGATCGACGAGGCCACGGCCGGCATGGGGCGCATCCGGATCACCTCGTTCGACGGCCTGCTCATCGATCTCGTGCACCGCGAGCAGGCGGACTGCATCATCCGCGGCATCCGCGCCGTCTCCGACTTCGAGTACGAGTTCCAGATGGCGCTCATGAACCGCAAGCTCCGCCACACCGTGGAGACGGTGTTCCTCATGCCGCACGAGAAGTACACGTACATCTCCTCGCGCCTCATCAAGGAAGTGGCCTCGCTGGGCGCCGCTGTCACCGGCATGGTGCCGCCCGTGGTCGAGGAGCGCCTGAACGACAAATTCTCCAGAAAGTAGGGCTTCGCATGCTCGCCGACCGTCTCAAGACCCTCCAGCCCTCGCCCACGCTCGCCATGCAGGCCAAGGCCAAGGCCCTGCGCGCGCAGGGCATCGACGTCATCTCGTTCGGGGCCGGGGAGCCGGACTTCGACACGCCCCGCCACATCAAGGACGCGGCGATCCGCGCCCTCGAGGCGGGCCAGACCAAGTACACGGAGGTGGGCGGCATTCCGGAGCTGCGCGCCGCCGTGTGCCACAAGCT
>Ga0335069_10016754_pt1 | contig 10219 bp, 11 predicted proteins | sample Lox_Sample_11_FD_206714 | JGI IMG/M metagenome (GOLD analysis project Ga0335069, IMG submission 206714) | Soil microbial communities from Loxahatchee National Wildlife Refuge, Florida, United States - Lox_Sample_1.1 | ecosystem: Environmental > Terrestrial > Soil > Wetlands | place: USA...
GTCAGTCTCAGCCCAGACCCTTCCACTCGAAGGCGATGTCATCAGCAATGTCGCCACTCGAGCCTAATCATCAGGTCGAAACCAACGAGACGGTACAGGCGGTTCCAGGCCTGTCTTCATTCAGCATTCTCGCTTAAGAGGAGGTTATTTTGATTTACAGCACCCCATCGTTAGCGCACGCGGCAGCCGCAGCCTCCGATTCCGGCTCCGGCCCTCTGCCCTCGTCGGGCAGCCTCAACAATATGTTCCTGCAATTGCTGGTGGCACAACTGCAGAATCAAAGCCCCCTCAATCCCATGGACCCTACCCAGTTCGTCGGACAACTAGCGCAGTTCAGCGAATTGAGCGAGGTCACTTCCATTCACCAGATTCTCGCGCAGCAGGCCCCATCGGCGGCGGCTCACATCGTAAAACCTGCTTCCAACCATAGCGAAGCCGCGGCCCCAACGCCTGCATCCCAGCTTCCTGCATCGATTTTGTCGGCAGCAGTTTCCGCGGCGCAGGCAGCAGCTCCGAACTTTCAGCCACCTGCTTCATCCATTCTAACCCACAAATCCAGGGAGTCTTCTAATGCCGAATTTCTCCATCCCTCTCTCCGGGTTGACGGCCGAGTCCACAGCCCTTTCAACCATCGCCAATAATCTTTCCAACCAGAACACCACGGGCTACAAGAGCAAGGTCGTGCTCTTCAGCGATCTCTTTTATCAGAACCTCGGAACATCCGGCTCTGGCGATCCCATTCAGTTGGGAGCAGGCACTCAAGTCGGAGCTACGCCCTCGCTATTCACCCAAGGCAGCGTCAGTGCCACGGGAGTGCCAACCGATGTTGCCATTCAGGGCTCCGGCTTCTTTGTCGTACAGAACGCCAGCGGCGTCATTAATTACACACGGGCCGGCGATTTCTCCGAACTCAACAACTACCTCGTTACGGTCGGCGGACAGCAGGTACTTGGATATCCTGCCAACAACGGCGTGATCGACACGGGCGCCGGACTGGTTCCCCTGCAACTCGGCGCCGGAACTATCAGTCCCCCCACGGCTACCACCAATGTTCAATTAACGACAAACCTGAATGCCTCAGCAACGCCGAGCGATCCACCATTTTCCACACCAGTTAAGGTCTACGACTCTCTCGGAGCCTGGCACGAACTCACCTTCACTTATACGAACACGGGGCCCGGCACCTGGGACTACTCGATCACGATCCCGGCGGCCGACGTTGGCGCGACAGGGAATCCGGTACAAGTCGCCAGCGGCAATCTCGTCTTCGACAGCAATGGAAATCTGACCACGCCGGCAGCCGACGTCACCGGCATCACCGTTGGCCCGCCGACAACCGCAGCCCTCGCCGACGGAGCTGCCGACCTGACCTTCACCTGGCAGTTGTTCAACAACGGATCAGGACTGCTGACCCAAATGGCGACACCGAGCAGTACTTCCTCCATGGACCAGAACGGCTCGGGCAGCGGCTCGCTGGTCAATTTCAGCATCGGCTCCGACGGTATCATCACCGGCTCGTTCAGCAACGGCAAGACTCAAGCTCTCGGACAACTCGCTCTCGCTACCTTCGCCAATGACAACGGACTTCAACTCGAAGGCAGCACCGACTTCAGTCCTACTCTCGCCTCGGGGCAGGCCGTCATCGGAACTCCTGCCTCTGGAGGACGGGGAACTATCTCTGGAGGGGCGCTGGAACTCTCAAATGTTGATATTGCGACCGAGTTTGCCAACCTCATCGTGGCTCAACGCGGATTCGAAGCGGATGCCAAGGCTGTCACTACGTTCGATCAGATCACCCAAGACACCATCGCGCTCAAACAATAATGACTCCACACGGACGCGTTTCTGAGACCGGACTCAAGAAAACCCTCGGAAACGCGTTTCGGCTTAGACAGTCTTCATGGGGATTTTCTAATGGAGCATCCCGATCTGTCCTTTCCCGCCAGACAAACGACGGAACTGATTCGGAGCGTTCTAGCTCTGGCGATTGAAACTCATGAACATAGCGTCACCATGGCCCCCCTCCCTTTCGTTTCCTTCGAAGGATGGAAGATTGCTCTGGATTCGACGTGCCTGTGGAGAGCAAAGAAGCGAAGCATTTGCGGCCCAATCGAGCTGTGCTGTTTGTGCCTTTAATGGCGCTGGCCCTTTGTGGTGGCTGGTTCTGGACGAATCGCAGTTCAATTGCGCCCCCACAAACCGAATCCGGATCTGGCGTAAAAGCAACGCTTCACCTGGATACATTCGTCCTCAATCTGGCCGACACGGACCAACGCTCGTATCTGCGAGTTGGAATCGACCTGGGGTTGCGAAACGAACCCAGGCGTGGAGAAGCGTTGCCCGTCGCCGCTGCCCGAGACGCAATCCTGGGCGTGCTCGCGCAAGCCAAGTCTGAAGAGCTGGTCACATCCACGGGGAAAGAAAACCTGAAGCACAGCTTGCTGCAGGCACTTGAACGCCGGGTGCCGGAGCTGGGAGTGGAAGACGTGTACTTTACCGAATTTCTGATTCAGCGCTGAGGCATGGAGACAACACATGGCTGCGGCGGCATCTGCGGTTTCGAAAAATTCAGCCAGCTCGCGGGCGGTGACGCCGGCCCCGGAAACCGCGGAACGCAAGCCGGATCGAGATCGAGAAGCGCAGCGATGGGCGCCAGTGATGAACCTGCGTTGCCAGTTGACCGTTGATCTTCCCTTGCCCGGCTTTTGTGTGCGCGATTTTGTCCGGTTGCGCCCGGGTTCGGTCGTGGGCACGCAATGGCGCGTCACTCACGATATTCCAGTGCGACTGAACGGAAGCTTGATCGCATGGGCCGAGCTCGAGGGATCCGGTAATCGCATCGGCGTCCGACTTACGGAGCTGCCATGAAGTGGACGAGACAGATTTTGACGGCAAGGTGCGAAGAAACGCCTGCTGCCAAAGGAAATGAAGGATCGCACCGGCTGTCCGCATGGTGGAACAGATTGAGCAAACTGTCGCAACGCTCGCCCAAGAAATTGCGCCTCTGCGAAACCCTGCCCTTGGGAGAGCGCCGGTTCGTATCCGTGATTCAGTTTGAGAACTCACGCTTCCTGGTGGGTGGAACTTCTGATTCCCTGGTGTTGCTGGCCCGGCTGGATCCATCCGGTGCGGAACCGGTTCCGCCATCTCATATGCCGGAATCGCCCGCTGCGGAAGGGGTGCTGGCTTGAGTTTATCCGTTCTCAAGCGGCTGCTTCAGCCTGCCGGCTTTGTTCTTGGGGCCGCGTGCCATGCCTGGGCGGCACCGGTACATCACGCCCCCGGCCTTCGCTGGACCGCTCCCACGGGAGCCAACGGCACGGTGCCCTGGAACATCGTTGTCCTGCTCACGCTGCTCACGCTATTACCGGCGCTGATCGTAGCCCTCACACCATTTGCGCGACTGCTGGTGGTATTTCACTTCCTGCGCCAGGCGCTGGGCACGCAGACCGCTCCCAGCAATCAGACATTGATCGGATTGTCGCTGGTCTTGACCTACTTCCTGATGCAGCCGGTAGGGGCCTCGATTTACCAATCGGCGGTTGTTCCTTTTCAACAAGGCCGCATTGACGCATTGGGTGCGATCGAGCAAGGCACGCCACCCTTGCGCCACTTCATGCTCAAGTTTGCCCGCGAAAAGGATCTTGCCCTTTTCCTCGAGCTTTCCCAGTCGCCGCGTCCCGCGCGAGCCGAGGACGTGTCGATGCGTGTCGTGGTGCCGGCCTACATCCTTTCGGAATTGAAGACCGGTTTCCAGATTGGAGCCGCCCTCTTCTTGCCCTTCCTGGTGATCGATCTGGTGGTGGCGGGGATCACAACCTCGATTGGCATGTTGCAGCTTCCGCCGGTGGTGATCTCGACCCCGCTCAAGATCATGTTGTTCGTCATGGTGGATGGTTGGAACCTGCTCGTGGGTTCGTTGATGAAGAGTTTTGCCTGAAGAAGGTTTGCCTCAGAGGCTATTCGAGGAGGTTTGATGGGATCGGATCAGGTGGTCGAAATCCTGCGCCATACGCTCGAAGCCGCTCTCTGGATCGGAGCGCCGCTGTTGATCATTGCTACGATCGTGGGCCTGCTCATCAACGTGGCGCAGGTGCTGACCTCGCTGCAGGAGACCACAATATCCACCGTACCGCGGCTGTTTGCCGTCGCTGCCGCCGCCATCCTGCTCATGCCCTGGATGGCACGGCGGCTCACCGTATTCGCACTGCAGGTACTTTCCGATTTTCGTCCTTTCACGAGGTAGAGGAGGCGTTTCGAGCTTGAGGCAGCTATGGACACGTTGAATCTGACCCAGCTTCTGGCGGCTGTCGTATTCATAGGAGCGCGAGTTTCCGGCCTCATGGTTTTCTGTCCGTTTCTCGGCAGCGAGGCGATTCCGGTCCCTCTGAAAGCGTCCCTCACGGTTTTGATCACGGCATTGCTCTACCCCCAGCACGGACACTGGCAGCTGTCCTTAGGGATATGGTCCTGGGTCGGGATCGCGTTGACCGAGGTACTGGTTGGCCTGCTGTTAGGTCTGACGGTCAACTTCATGATGGAGGCCCCGATGCTTGCCGGGCAGGTGCTGGGCGTGCAAATGGGATACTCCCTGGCATCGCTGTTCGATCCCCAGACCCAGGCAGACAGCCCCGTGCTGGGCGAATTCCATCGTTTGGCATCGTTGCTGATTTTCCTGCAAATGGATGTTCATCATTGGCTGCTGCGGGCGGTGGTACGCAGTTTCGGGTATCTTCCGGCGGGTGCGGCGGCTCCGACTCTTGCCGCCACTTCCGGCCTGCTGCGCATAGCAGGGGGAATGCTCCTGGTAGGTCTGCAGATCGCGGCGCCTGCCCTGGTGGCGACGCTGGTGGCGGATGTGGCCTTGGGATTTCTCGGGAAAGCCTCCCCGCAATTCCCCGTGCTCTTCGTGGGACTCGCCGTTAAGAACCTGCTCGGCTTGTCGATCATGATCGCGGTCGTGTCCTTTTGGCCGCGCACGTTCTCCGCTCACTTCTCTGAGTCCATTGCGTGGGGCGAGCGATTGTTGCACTTGGCGCACTGAAGTCATATGGCAGACCAGAACAAGACCGAGAAAGCCACACCGCGACGCCGCGAAAAAGCCCGCGAGCAAGGCCAGGTCGCGCGCAGCCGCGACCTGGTAGCGAGTCTTGGAACCCTGTCTGCCGTTCTCTTGCTTTCGTGGCAGTTGCCGGCATTTGCCGGGGAGTGGCGGGGATTGCTGGGGCGGCAGCTCGGATGGGCCGCCTCACACCCGGAACAGGTCCTCCCGCCCTGGCGCAACTGCCTGTTCCTGTTTCGCAGCGTGGCCTGCGCCGCCAGCCTCAGCTGGCTCGCAGCCATGGCCGCAGGCGTGGCCCAGGGTGGACTGGTTTTCGCGCCTGCGGCTCTCTCTCCCAGCTTCAGCCGCATGAATCCGGCATCGCGTGTGCAACAGCTTGTCTCGTTGAGCGCGGTCAGTCGCCTGCTCAAGTCCCTGCTGCCGGTGGCAGTGATGACGTATCTCACCATCGCCTTGGTGGCGCGTGATTGGGCCCGCTTGCCTGGACTTTTGTGCGGAAGCGGCAACAAGGTGCTGGCATTCACATTGAGCCATTTGTTTGAGGTGGCCTGGAAGGCGGGGCTGGTCCTGTTGGTCTGGTCGGCGGCGGACTATCTGCTCGAACGCTGGCGGCACGAAAACGAACTCAAGATGAGCCGCCAGGATCTGCGCGACGAATTCAAAGAAACCGAGGGCAATCCCACGGTCAAGATGCGCATCCGCCGCTTGCAGCGGCAGGCGCGCCGGCGACGCATGCTCAAGGACGTGGAGCGTGCGGCCGTCGTCATTACCAACCCCACCGAGTACGCCATCGCGCTTGAATTCAACATGCAGATGGAAGCTCCCGTGGTGTTGGCCAAGGGAAGGAATCTTCTGGCCGCACAGATTCGCGAGGTCGCGGTATGGCACGGCATCCCGCTGGTCGAGAATCCGCCTCTGGCACATGCTCTCTATCGCGCGGTGGAAATTGGCCAGGCCATTCCACCGAAGCTCTATGCCGTGGTGGCTGAAATTCTGGCGGCGATCTGGCGGTCGCAGGCCAGAGCGACAGCTGTGGCCTCGGGGAGGGGTTAGTCCGGCATGGCGACTGATGCTTCAGCGGTGAAGTCCAACAGCACCACCGAGTGGATCATGCCCGTAGCCGCAGTGGCTCTGATCTTCGTGATGCTGGTCCCGCTGCCGGGATTGCTGCTGGACGTGCTGCTGGCATTGAGCATTACTGCCGCAGTTCTGGTTTTGCTCTCGGCCATTCAGATCCTGAGGCCTTCGCAGTTCTCCGTCTTTCCCAGCCTGCTGCTGTTGCTGACCCTATTCCGTCTCTCGCTGAACCTCGCCTCCAGCCGCCGCATCCTGCTGCACGGCAATGAAGGAGTAGCCGCCGCCGGGCGGGTGATCGAGGCTTTTGGATCCTTCGTCGTAGGCGGCAACTATGTCGTTGGCTTTGTGATCTTCATTGCCTTGATTGCGATTCAGTACATCGTGGTTGCACATGGCGCGGTGCGCACGGCGGAAGTCACCGCCCGCTTTACTCTCGATGCCATGCCCGGCAAGCAGATGGCAATCGACGCCGACCTGAACGCCGGTCTCATCAATGAAGCGCAAGCCCGGGCCCGCCGCGAGCAGGTCGCGCGCGACGCCGAGTTCTACGGAGCCATGGACGGCGCCGCGCGCTTCAATCAGCGCGACGCCATCGCGACCATACTGATCACCGCCATCAACATCATTGCCGGTTTCCTGATTGGCGTGTTTCAGCTGGATATTCCTTTCCGAGACGCCCTGAAGACCTACACCGTCCTTACTGTCGGCGACGGGCTGGTCACGATGATTCCTTCTCTGCTGGTTTCGATGGCCGGCGGCATCGTGGTCACCCGCGCCTCCTCTGACGCAACTTTGTCCGTCGACGTCGGCCGGCAGGTACTGTCGCGTCGCCGTCCTCTCCTGATCGCGTCGGCGGTCATGCTTTCTCTGGCGGCGATTCCCGGACTGCCAAAGTTCTCGTTTCTCTTGCTGGCGGCAGGAACCGCGTTCCTGGCCTGGCGTGCGCCCAAGCTTGCGCCGGAAACGGCTTCATCCCCGGCACCGGAGAAGAAACCAGCCAAGGAGTCTGTCGAGGAACTTCTTAAGCTCGATGAACTCAGTCTCGAGGTTGGATACGGACTGGTTCCCCTCGTGGACCAGAATCAGGGCGGCCAACTCTTGGCCCGGGTGAAAGCACTTCGGCAGAACCTGGCGCAGCAACTCGGATTCATCGTTCCCCCCGTGCACATCACCGATAACGTCCGCCTGAAACCGCGTGAGTACGTCATTGCCCTGCGCGGGGTCGAAGTCGCGCGGTGGGAGATGCTGCAGGAAAACCTGATGGCCATCAGTTCGGATGCCTCTCCCCGGCCTCTCCCGGGAACCCCGACAAAAGAACCGGCTTTCGGAGTTGCGGCGGTCTGGATTTCCCCCGCGCTCCAGAATCAGGCGCTGGCCTCTGGCTATGCGGTTGTCGATCAGACTTCGGTGCTGGCCACGCACCTGGCCGAGGTGGTGAAGCAACATTCCTACGAATTGCTTACCCGGCAGGAGGTAAAACGCCTGCTCGACCGGTTGGCCGAAAGCCATCCCAAGCTGGTGGAAGAACTGGTTCCCAAGATCCTCAGCCTGGGAGAAGTTCAAAAAGTTTTGCAGCAGTTATTGCGCGAGCAGGTCTCCATCCGCGATCTGCCCTCCATCCTCGAGACGCTGCTGGATGTATCGGGCACGAACAAGAACCCGATTCTGCTGGTGGAAGCGGTACGGCAGTCGCTGGGGCGGGCGTTGGTGAGGCCCTTGTTGTCCGACAGCGGAGGGCTGAACGTGATCACGCTCGACCACGCGCTGGAAGAAGAATTGGGCCGTGCCTTCGGTGCGCAGTCCAGCATTCCCTCGGGCACGGCCTTGCAGCCGCCTTTCGCCCGCCGCGTGCTCGAAGGACTACGGAGAATCGCAGGCGAGCAACTGGCGGTGGCCAGCCCGGTCCTGCTGTGTTCCAGCCCGGCACGGTACCACTTGAAACGGATTCTGGAACCTTTTCTGCCCAAGATCGTTGTGCTGTCACCGCTCGAGGTGCCCCCCGTGATCGAGGTGCAGTCGATGGGCGTGCTGCGCTAACCCGGCGCTCGTACCTTGAGCAGAAGCCAAAGTGGATGTTCCAAAAAAGCAAAGCGATTCGACAAGTCCAGAAGGAAGTGAAACTGTCATGAGCAAAGATTCCGCCGAAGCCTACACCGCCTGGCAGGACAAAGAAGAGCGCGACCGCATCCTGATGGAGCAGTTGCCGCAGGTACGTTATCTGGCGCGCCGTATTCACGAGAGATTGCCGCGCCATGTTCCGCTTGAGGATCTCGTCCATGCGGGTGTCATCGGGCTGATTGACGCTCTCAACAAGTTCGATCGCTCCAAACACGTCCAATTCGGCTCCTACGCCAAGTTCCGGATTCGGGGCGCCATCCTCGACAGCCTGCGGGAGATGGATTGGGGTCCGCGCGAGCTGCGCCGCAAGGCGCGGAGGGTGGAGGAAGCCCATCGCAAGCTCAGCCTTGCACTCAGCCGGGCTCCGACGGAAATAGAGATGGCAGCTGAGCTCGGCCTGCCGCTGTCTGAATTTCAACACTTGCTGACCGAGCTCGACAGTCTCGAAATCGGTAGCCTGCGCGTCGAGTCTCCGTGGGATGGCAAGGAAGAAGATCTCTGCGACTACCTGCCCAACGCTCCCGAAGACACTCCCTTCTTCCGCTGCCTGCGCTCGGAAATGAAAGATCTGCTGGCCCGCGTGATTGCGGAATTGCCGGAGAAGGAGCAACAGGTGCTGGCACTTTACTACTTCGAGGAACTCACCATGAAAGAAGTCGGCGCCGTTCTTGGGATCGGGGAATCGCGGGTATCGCAGATTCATTCCCTGGCGGTGATCAGGCTGCGCGCGAGACTTGAAGAGTTGATGAACTCGGGCGCGGGAACCCGCACGTCGGTTCTCTCGGCCGCGGCGGGAAGCTGAGGAGCGAAGCATGGAGAAGGTTCTCAACCAGGAAGAAATCGATGCCATGGTGCGGGCGGCACGCAGCGGCGGTGCAGCCCCCTCCAATGCCTCAGTCGAGTTGCGGGTTGAACCATGGGACGCGCGGCGCGCGGGACAGATTGGACGCGAACAGTTACAGGCCATTACCCTGCTGCACGAGACCTTTGCCCGCAATCTCACCCATTCGCTGGGAGCGTACTTGCGCGTGGTCTTCGCGGCCACGCTGGTTTCCGCCGAGCATCTCACTTACCGCGAATTTCTGCAGCGGCTGCCGGAAACGACCTATCTTGCTTCCTGCCGCCTCGATCCCATGGGCCTGAATTCGGCCCTGCAGCTTGATCTCAAGGTGGCCTTTCCCATTATCGATCTGCTGCTTGGAGGTGAAGGCAAATCGGCCGCGGCGGCCCGCGATATTACGGAAATCGAGGAGCAGATACTTGACGGTGTCGCCCGCATCATTTGCCGGGAATTGGGATCGGCCTGGCAGGCCTTATCCCTGGAGGTGAACTTTGAGGAACGACTCGATGGCGGCGCGGCCCGGCGCTTAATGCCACCCGAGGAGAAGACTCTTTCGCTGAGTTTCGAAATCACCATGCCGGAGGTGCGGGGAGGCCTGAACATCGCTCTTCCGGCGGCCGTGTCCAACGCGCTGTTGCGCAAGATTTCGGCCGACTGGAACCGGCGCCGGATGCGCACTGGACCGGACTGCCGCCAGCGGATCATGCAGCGGCTGCTCGAAAGCAGCTTCCGCGTCGAGCTCGGCGCTACCGATCTGCGCGTTCCGGTTGCCGCCCTGACGGACTTGGCTCCCGGAAGCGTTCTGAGTTTTGACCGCAGTGCCACACAACCCGCATCGCTGCTGATTGGCGGCAGTGAGCTGTTTCGCGCCGTTCCGGCCCGCCTGGGCCACCGCCGGGCTGCGCGATTGTTGGCGCGGGAGAGTGCATCGGGACTTTCCCCGACGCAGGAGGACAATTCGAAATGACAGAACCAGCCACGCTCCACCCCGAAGCGGATTTTCTCGAAACTTGGACCCAGAGTTGTTCCTCGGTGCTGGCCCAGATTCTCGGATCGGAATGCGCGTGCACGACACTTGCTGAGTCTCCGGCGGGTTTTCCCCAGACCACGGAAAGCGACCT
>Ga0335069_10016755_pt1 | contig 10219 bp, 7 predicted proteins | sample Lox_Sample_11_FD_206714 | JGI IMG/M metagenome (GOLD analysis project Ga0335069, IMG submission 206714) | Soil microbial communities from Loxahatchee National Wildlife Refuge, Florida, United States - Lox_Sample_1.1 | ecosystem: Environmental > Terrestrial > Soil > Wetlands | place: USA: Florida...
CGAGACCTGGTTGAAGAGAAGGACTCCGAGCAGCGGCCCCGCGGTCCAGGCGCCGGCAGAGAAGAATGTCCGCAAGGGTTCCGAGCGCGCCAGATCCTTCTTGCGGATGTACGCCATGATGTAGAGGTTCAGCAGATTGAGAAGGCAGGCGGCCGCGAAGGTCCGCGTCAGCATTCCGCTCACGAGGCCGGCAAGGTTGCCCAGCGCCAGCAGCATCGGCGCCGCGCACAGCATCCCCGCCGCGATCGTGTACATCCAGCGGGGCCGAAACTGACGCACCAGGGCCGGTACGAACAGCGTGGCGGCAATGCCGGCCCAGCCCACGCAGGTGAAGAGCAGGCTGACGTCGCGGTCATTCGGCAGGACGCGATGGGCCTGCAGCGTCACGACGTTCGACAGCAGCGAGCGGGCCATGGAATCGAGGGCGAAAAGTGTCGCGAAAACGACCGCTCCCGGGCGGACGAAGGCCCGGGCCCACGAAAAGGATTGCACCGACATTCTTGCTGCGTGTTCGACGCGACCGCCCCTACCCGACACCAAGCATAGTGTCGCGGCAATCGCTTGTACAACGCCGCGCTTGCGAGCGAACGCCGGGCAGCGGCAGAATCCGCTTGTCGCGAAACAGGCAGCCCATATCATTCCCGCTGCCTCTGGCCAATCTTTTGGAACTGCCGTCCACCGGGTGCGAATGACACAGACGTCAGCGATAGCCGTCGACGAGACCCTGCTCGCCAAGGTCGAAGCGATCGCCGAGCAAGCGGGGAGCGTGATCCTCGATCACTATCACGGCGCTCCGCAGATGCGCACGAAGGCGGATGCGTCGCCGGTGACGGCAGCGGACGAAGCGGCAGAGGCGGTGATCATTCCGGCGCTGCAGGCCTTGACGCCGGATGTGCCGGTCGTGTCCGAGGAGGCGGTGGCGGCCGGTCACGTGCCGGAGGTGCATGGCGCCGCCAATCCCAGCGGCAGATTCTGGCTCGTCGATCCGCTCGACGGCACCAAGGAATTCATCGGCCGCAACGGCGAATTCACCGTCAACATCGCGCTGATCGAGAAAGGTCGACCGCTGCTCGGCGTAGTCCACATTCCGGCCCTCGGCACCACCTATGGCGGCATCGTTGGTTCGGTCGCCCGCATGCGGCGAGAGGGCGTTACGCGGACGATCTGCACCCGCGACCACCCGCCGGATGGCGCCATCGTGCTCTCCAGCCGCTCGCACGGCGATGCCGACGCGCTCGACAGCTTCCTCGCCAACGAGCGGATCGGCGGCCATCGCATCGCCGGCAGCGCGCTCAAGTTTTGCCTCGTCGCCGAAGGACTTGCCGATCTCTACCCGCGTCTCGGCCGCACCATGGAGTGGGACACGGCCGCCGGCCATGCCGTCGTTCTCGCCGCGGGCGGATGCGTGAAGACACTCGACGGCAGCGATCTCGTCTACGGCAAGCCGGGCTTCGACAATCCGCATTTCGTCGCCCGCGGGCGCTCGAGCTGACGCGACACAAGATTGCTTTTTGCCCGCGCCTATTGCAGTTCGCGACTCTCAGGGCTACAGTTTCAAGCGTGACGTTGTGCAGAAATCGCTGCACTTCTTCATCGCTGTGGCCGCTTCGGCGACCACTTATATAGCCGCCGCAAACCCTATGCGGTGACTCGGGCGAGGTTCCCATTACCGCGGATGGGACGCGCCATCGAGAGAAACAACGGGAGCCGACTCTTGAATGAGCGGCTCCTTTGTCTTGGTCCGTTTGCCTGACAGCGAGCCGCATGCTATCGGCCGAGCATGACCGTCGGTCAGGGCAAGGATACGCAGAGCGCAGCTGCCAACGTCGTCGCAGCGAACCCTGGAAATGTGGCCGCCGCGGCACGACTGCTCGCCGCCGGCGACCTCGTCGCGTTTCCCACCGAGACCGTCTACGGGCTCGGCGGCGATGCCACCAGCGACCATGCCGTTGCCCGCATCTTCGCCGCCAAAGGGCGGCCGCGCTTCAATCCCCTGATCGTGCATTTCGCCAATGCCCAGTCGGCCCGACGGAGGGTCGCCTTCGATGCGCGCGCCGACATGCTGGCCGAAGCGTTTTGGCCTGGGGCTCTGACGCTTGTGTTGCCGCGACGACCCGACTGCGACGTCTCGCTGCTGGCCAGCGCCGGACTGCCCGACCTGGCTATCCGAGTGCCCGCGCATCCCGTGGCCCACGCGCTGCTCGCCACCTGCGGCCGGCCGATCGCGGCGCCGAGCGCCAATGCCTCCGGCAAAATCAGCCCGACCACGGCCGCGCATGTGGCGCACTCGTTGGGCGATCGGGTGGCCATGATCCTCGATGGAGGTGCGTCGCGGATCGGCGTCGAGTCGACCGTCATCGACCTGACCGGCCCCGCGGCCGTGCTGCTTCGGCCCGGTGGAATCACCGAAGAGGAAATCACGGCACTGATTGGCCCGCTTGCCTCGAGCGAAGAAGGTGGCCAATCGATCAAATCGCCGGGGATGCTGGCGAGCCACTACGCGCCGACCCTGCCCCTCCGCCTGGACGCCACCGAGGCGTACGCCGACGAGGCCCTGTTGGCGTTCGGACATTCCGTCCCGAGGGGGGCAAGCATCTCCGAAAATCTGAGCCCGTCGGGCGACCTCGTCGAGGCGGCGGCCAATCTCTTCGCCATGCTGCGATCACTCGACCGGGCGGGAATTGCGCGCATCGCGGTGATGCCGATCCCCGACAGGGGCCTCGGGCGCGCCATCAATGATCGGTTGCGCCGCGCCGCCGCGCCGCGCCAGCCTTCGTGACGGGCACAGCGGGCTGTTTCCCGACGGCAACTCGCGTTAGGTTTGCGGCATGAACATTCAGCAACCCAGGGTCCGGCCGGTCCCGTCCGACCTGATCGCCGCGATCAAGGCGGCGGTCGGCGAGAAGGGCTGGCGCGAGGATGCCGACGCGTTGGCGCCGCACCTGATCGACTGGCGCCGCCGCTATCGCGGCACGACGCCGTTGCTGGTGCAGCCGGCATCGACGGCGGAGGTGGCGGAGGTGGTGCGTCTCTGTGCCGCCGCGCGCGTCCCGGTGGTGCCGCAGGGCGGCAACACGGGCCTGTGCGGCGGCGCCATTCCAGCCGAGGACGGCAGCGAGATCCTGCTCTCCTTGTCGCGCCTGAACCGCATCCGAGACATCGACGCTGCGAACGGCACGATCACCGTCGAGGCTGGCTGCATCCTGAAGCAGGTGCAGGATGCCGCCAGCGAAGCGGACAGGCTCTTTCCGCTGAGCCTGGCGGCCGAGGGCAGCTGCCAGATCGGCGGCAACCTCTCGACCAACGCCGGCGGGATCGCCGTGCTGCATTATGGCAATGCCCGCGACCTGGTGCTCGGCCTCGAGGTGGTGCTGGCCGACGGGCGCGTCTGGGACGGGCTGCGCACACTGCGCAAGGACAACACGGGCTACGATATCAAGCAGCTCTTCCTCGGCGCCGAAGGAACGCTCGGCATCATCACGGCGGCCGTCCTCAAGCTGTTCCCGAAGCCCCGCGTGCGGATCACGGCGTTCGCCGCCCTCAACAGCCTGCCCGCTGCAATCGAGCTCCTGGCGCGTTGCCGCGCCACCAGCGGCGAGGCGGTCACGAGCTTCGAGCTGTTGCCGCGCATCGGTATCGATCTCGGCCGCCGCTATATTGCCGGCGTGGTCGAGCCGGTCGCCGAGCGGCGCGACTACTATGCGCTGATCGAGCTGAGCGCCGCCGCCAATGGCGACGGGTTGCGCAGCGGCCTCGATGCGGCGCTCGCCGCCGCCCTCGAAGATGGGTTGATCGCGGATGCGACAGTCGCCGAAAGCGAGGAACAGGCACGCCGCCTCTGGTTCGTGCGCGAAGCGATCGTCGAGCTGCAGAAATTCGCCGGCGTCAGCATCAAGCACGATATCTCGGTCCCGGTCTCGCGTGTGCCCGCCTTCATGGAGGAGGCGATCGCGGCATCGGTAAAAGCGTTGCCGGGCGTTCGCGTCGTCCCCTTCGGCCATGCCGGCGACGGCAACATCCATTTCAATCTGTATCAGCCGGAAGACATGGACTCCGATCCGTTCCTGCGTCGCCAGCCCGAGCTGACGCGCCTCGTCCATGACATCGTGCGGGCTCACGGCGGCAGCATCAGCGCCGAGCATGGCGTGGGCCGGCTCCGCCGCGACGAGATCGGGCTCTACAAGCCGGCGGTCGAGATCGAGCTGATGCGACGGATCAAGCAGGTACTCGATCCCGACAACATCATGAACCCGGGCAAGGTCGTCTGACGCGACCGTCATGACCTACACACCCCCGATCCGCGATCTGCTGTTCGTGCTGGAAGAGATCGCCGGCATCGGCGAGATCGCCAAGCTGCCGGGCTGTGGCGACGCGACGGCGGACCTCGTGGAATCCGTTGTCGAGGAAGCCGGGAAATTTGCGGCCGGCATCCTGGCGCCGCTCAACCGCATCGGCGACGAACAGGGGACGCGTCTCGACAACGGCGTCGTGCGCACGGCGGAAGGCTTTCGCGACGCCTACGCCAAGTTCACCGACGCCGGTTGGAACGGCGTGCCGTTCGAACCGGAGCATGGTGGACAGGGACTTCCCTGGGCGCTGGCCGCGGCAACGCAGGAGATGATGACGTCGGCCAACATGGCCTTTGGACTCTGCCCACTTCTGACTCAGGGCGCCGTCGAATTGCTGCAGGCGCACGGCAGTCCCGAGCAGAAGCGGACCTACCTGCCGAACCTGATCCACGGCCGCTGGAGCGGTACGATGAACCTGACGGAGCCGCAGGCGGGCTCCGACGTGGGGGCGGTGCGAACACGCGCCGTCCGGGATGGGGATCGGTACCGGATTACCGGGCAGAAGATCTTCATCACCTACGGCGACCACGACATGGCCGACAACATCGTGCATATGGTGCTCGCGCGAACGCCAGGTGCGCCGCCCGGCGTGAAGGGCATTTCACTCTTCATTGTTCCCAAGTTCCACGTCGCTGCCGACGGCAAGCTCGGCGGCCGCAACGATCTGCGTTGCGTTGCCCTCGAGCACAAGCTCGGCATCCGCGGCAGCCCGACCGCGGTGTTGGCATTCGGCGACAACGAGGGCGCGATCGGCGAACTCATCGGCGAAGAGAACCGCGGCATCGAATACATGTTCACGATGATGAACAACGCACGCCTCTCCGTCGGCATCGAGGGGCTTGCGATCGCCGAGCGCGCCTATCAGCAGGCCCGTGACTACGCACGAACGCGCATCCAGAGCCGCGCCGCCGACGGCGCCGACCCGAAGCCGGTGCCCATCATTCGGCATCCCGACGTCCGCCGGATGCTGATGACCATGCGCTCCCAGACCGAGGCCATGCGCGCGCTCGTCGGATTCACAGCCGGCACGATCGACCGCGCCAAGCGCCACCCCGATGCGGCGGAGCGCAGCCGGCACCAAGCCATGGTCGAGCTGCTCATTCCCGTCGTGAAGGCGTGGTGCACGGACACGGGCTGCGCGGTGGCATCGATGGCCATCCAGGTACACGGCGGGCTGGGCTTCATCGAGTCGACAGGCGTGGCCCAGCACTTTCGCGATGCCCGCATCACGCCGATCTATGAGGGAACCAACGGCATCCAGGCCATCGATCTCGTCAGCCGAAAGCTCGCGCGCGACGGCGGGGCAGCCATGCATGTCCTCATCGGCATCATGAAACTAACAGTCGAGGCCGCAGATAGCGGAGAGGATGGGCAGTTCCTCGCGACTCGCCTCGGTCAAGCGGTGGAACATCTCTCTAGCGCCACCGATTCCCTTGTCAGCACGATGCAGCGCAACAAAATGGCAGCGCTAGCGGTGGCCTCGCCCTATCTCGCTCTCGTCGGGACGGTTGCCGGTGGCTGGCTGCTGGCAAAGTCGGCGCTGGCGGCACGCCGACGCGGGCCAGCCGCGGCCGACTACCTTGCCGCGAAGGAGGGCGTTGCCCGATTCTATGCGGCAAGTCTGCTACCGCAGGCCGCGGGCCTGTCGGCAGCAGTGCTCTCCGGCGGCGATACCACGTTGGCCTTCAGCGAGGACCAATTTTAGACCATTGGCGGTGCTTTGGGCAGCGACGGCGCTTTTTTGGTCTTGCTAGTTCTCCGCCGGCGGTAGTTTCATATCGCCTTCATCACCTGGGGTCTGCCATGCAGGTGACATGAAGAGACAGTTAGAACAACAACACGAGGGAGAGGGAATTCATGTTTGGACGCGAGAGCAAAGCTGCGGTGCTTGCCGCGGCCGTGTGCGGTTTTCTTGCGACGCATCCAGGAAGCGCCCTGGCCGGAGCGCCGGAGTCGCAGGATCCGATCAAGATCGCGCTGTTCGACTGGACCAGCGTGAACATCAACGCGAATATCATCGGCGATATCTACAAGAAGCTCGGCTACAACGTCGAGTATGTGACCGCCGACTATCTGTCGAGCCTGACGACCGGGCTCACCAACGGCGACATCGACCTCATCATGGAGGAATGGGACACCACAGCGCAGGAAGCCATGCGCGCCTCCGACGCGACCGGCAAGACCGAGAACCTTGGGAAACTCGGCCCCAAGGCCAAGGAAGAGTGGTGGTATCCCATCTACATGAAGGAGAAATGCCCGGGTCTGCCGAACTGGGAGGCGCTGAAGGACCCGAAGTGCGCCGAAGCCTTCTCGACACCCGACACGGCGCCCAAGGGCCGGTATCTCGCGGGTCCGGCGACCTGGGGCGGCTTCGACGAAGAGCGGGTGAAGGCGCTCGGGCTGCCCTTCGACGTCGTGCGCGCCGGCACCGACGCTGCCATGTTCGCCGAGCTGCAATCGGCCGAGGAACGCAAGGCGCCGATCATGCTGTGGATCTACTCGCCACACTGGGCGCCGGCAAAGTACGACGGCGAGTGGGTGCAATTCCCGGAGTACACGCCTGAGTGCTATAACGACAAGAAGTACAATTGCGGCAAGCCGCACGGCGAGATCTGGAAGTATGGCTGGAGCCAGATGAAGACGACCTGGCCGGTCGCCTACCAGGTCGCGAAGAACTACACGATCGACGCCAAGGAGCTTGGCCTTCTGGCCGGGCAGGTCGATCTCGACAACAAGAGCATCGAGGACGTCGCGCAAGCGTGGGTCGATGCCAACGAGTCGCGGTGGCGCACCTGGGTCGCGGCGACGAACTGAACCGAGCGGAGAGCCGCGGCGACAATCAACGATCGAATGAGCGGGCCCTTGGCCCGCTCATTCTGCGTTCGATGAACGGACGGCCAGCGAGCCGCAGCGTCGAGTCCGGCGAGATTTCGGGGTCGGGTCGGTGACGGCGCGTGAGCGTCTTGGCGAGATCACCCATGGCGAGTGACAAGGCCGGCAACGCGACGGCCGTGGCCGCGACGCGCGCCGTCCAGATCAGCTGCCGGAACGTCTGGAAGCTGTACGGCCGCAGCGCCGAGAGCTTCCTGCACGGCCGGCCGGCGGCTCCAGGCTCGGCCGAGCTCGCCGACGCCGGCCTGATTTCAGCGGTGCGCGCCGTCTCCCTCGACGTCCACGAGGGCGAGATCTTCGTCATCATGGGTCTGTCCGGATCGGGCAAGTCGACCCTGGTCCGCTGCATGACGCGCCTCGTCGAGCCAACGGTCGGCGAGATCCTGTTCGAGGGCCGCGATCTGCTGCATGCGAGCGAGCGGGAGCTGATCGAGCTGCGGCGTCACAAGATGGGCATGGTGTTCCAGCACTTCGCCCTGCTGCCGCATCTCACTGTCCTCGAGAACGTCGCCTTTCCGCTCGACGTGCAGGGCATCGCGCGCGCAGCGCGCGAAGAGCGCGCCCGCACGGTGATCGAGCTCGTCGGCCTCCGGGGTCGTGAGCAATACTATCCGCGGCAGCTCTCCGGCGGGCAGCAGCAGCGTGTCGGCATCGCCCGCAGCCTCGCCGTCGAACCCGCCGTCTGGTTTCTCGACGAGCCTTTCTCCGCTCTCGACCCGCTGATCCGGCGCGAGATGCAGGACGAGTTCCTGCGGCTCCAGAACGTGCTGCGCAAGACGATCGTCTTCATCACCCACGATTTCGACGAAGCGATCCGGCTGGCCGACCGGATCGCCATTATGCAGGACGGCGAGATCATCCAGATCGGCACGCCGGAGGACCTGGTGGCGCGGCCGGCGACCGCGTACGTGGCCGAATTCACGCGCGATGTCCAGCGGGCGAAGGTGATCTCGGCCGGCGCCCTGATGCGGCCCTGTCGCGACGGCGCAACCTATGTCGCGCGGGTGCGAAGCGGCGATCGAGCCGCGAGCTTCGCGGCCGCCATCGTCGGCAGCCAGGAACCCTTCGGCGTCGTCGACGAGGCCGGCCGGCTCGTCGGCGAGATCGAGCGCGACGCCGTGATCGACCTGCTGGCGGGACGCAAGCCAACATGACCGCCGCCATCGCAATCGGCGGCGCGCGACCCGCCGGGCAAGGGCGCTGGTTGGCGGTCTGGGCCTGTGCCCTGCTCCTGACCTGCGGGCTCCATTGGGCGAGCGACCTTGTCCCGTGGCTCGCCGTCTACCCCGACGATTGGGTCATTCCAGTCCGCGCCTGGGCAGGTGGCATCGCCAGCTTCCTGATCGACACGCTCCAGCCGATCACCCGTTTCGTGAAGTCCATTCTCGAAATTCCCCTCAACCTCGCCTTCGGACTCCTGGATCGTGGGTTCAGGCTCGGCGACACCGCCGATGCGGCAAGGCTTCCACCTCTCCCCTGGGCCGGAATCAGCCTGAGTCTGACCATCGTCGCCCACCGCTTCGGCGGTCGGCGGCTCGCCCTGCTCGCGGGCATCACCTGCCTCTACCTCGCCTTCTTCAATCAGTGGTCGAGCGCCATGAGAACACTGGCGATCGTGGTGATTTCGATCCCGATGGGCGTCGTGCTGGGTGCGCTGCTTGGTATCCTCGGCTATCGGGCGCCGCGACTGAATACTTGGATCATCGTGCCGCTGCTCGACTTGGCACAGGCGATACCGACCTTCGCCTATCTCGTCCCGCTGCTGATGTTCTTCGGCAACAATCCCGTCGCGGCCATGATGGCGACGTTGATCTACGCGATGCCCCCGATGGTGCGCAATACGACCTTGGGTCTGCGGCAGGTATCGCTGGAGCTGCAGGAGTTCGGCAGGATGGCGGGCTGCACGCGGCGGCAGCAACTCCTCGATGATCGGCGCCGGCGGCCTGGGCTATGCCGTGCTGATGGCCTTGCGCGCGCTGAAGATCGGAGCTGCGCTGGAGGCGGGCGTTTCCATCGTTCTGATCGCGATCACCTTCGACCGGCTGATCAAGGCGATTGCCGGACAGAAGCCGGCAACGCCCATGCTGGGCGAGCGGTTTTGGCGACGTCATCCGCACGCTCTCCTGGCTGCTGCCGCATTAGCGGCGGTCACGCTCCTCTCGCTCGCCGTTCCCGAGCTCGCCAGGCTGCCGAAGAGCCTGACGGTGACAACGGCGCCGTGGTGGGACGTCACGCTCAACGAACTCGTAAAGCGCCTGTTCGACTACATCGAGGCCATCCGCACATTCCTGGTGCTCTACCTGCTGAAGCCCTTCAAGGGCTTCCTGCTGGACCTGCCGTGGGTCGCCGTCGTCGCGCTACTGGGGGTGGCGGGGTATCAACTCGGCGGCCGCCGTCTTGCGCTGCTGGCCGCAACCTTCACGGCCTTCTGCGCCTTCTCCGGCTTCTGGTCATTCACCGTCTTGACCGTGTACCTCTGCGGTATTTCGAGCCTCATTGCCTGCGCCATCGGCATGCCGCTGGGCGTTCTGGCCGCCCGCAGCGAAATGGCCAATCGCATCCTCACCATCGTCGGTGACACGCTGCAGACGATTCCCCTCTTCGTGTTCCTGATCCCGGCCGTGATGTTCCTGCGCGTCGGTGACGTGGCCGCCATGCTAGGCATCGTCCTCTACGCCGTGACCCCGGCCATCAAATATACGAACCACGGGTTGCGGCAGGTGTCGCCGGCGCTGATCGAGGCCGCCAACATGGCCGGGTGCACGCGTCGCCAGCTGTTGTGGCGCGTACAGATTCCGCTGGCCCTGCCGGAGATCATGCTCGGCATCAATCAGGTGCTGATGTTCGCGGTTGCGATGGACATCATCGCGGCCATGATCGGCACCAGCGACCTCGGCCAGGAGATCTTCACCGCGCTGGCGAAGGCCGACCCCGGCCGCGGCATCGTCGCCGGGCTGTGCACGGCATTCATCGGCATC
>Ga0335069_10016756_pt1 | contig 10219 bp, 12 predicted proteins | sample Lox_Sample_11_FD_206714 | JGI IMG/M metagenome (GOLD analysis project Ga0335069, IMG submission 206714) | Soil microbial communities from Loxahatchee National Wildlife Refuge, Florida, United States - Lox_Sample_1.1 | ecosystem: Environmental > Terrestrial > Soil > Wetlands | place: USA...
TCTCCCCGCTCATATCCGACGCTGTAGTGCTCCGGTGGTTCCGAGGTGGCGAGCCGCCAGTACTCGATCGCTTGGTTTCTTGAGAGCGTGGTGATTCCGGTCAGACCGTAATGGTGGTCACTCATCATTTGGTCGATGCCGTACTTGTTCGGGATCTGAACGAATACAACGCCGCCCGGACGCAGCATTTTGGACACGGCCTGGATTACGCGCGTAGGCTCAAGCACGTGTTCGAGGACGTCTTGGCACACGATGACGTCAAAGCGACTCAGTCTGTCCTCAATGTCGGGCGAGCAGATATCGCCGTGTTCGTACGGAATGGTTAGCCCCAATTCCGACAAGCGCTTGCGGCCCACTTCAGCCCGTTCGGAGTCGATTTCAATCCCGTGGGCATTCGCTCCCTGCTCGGCCATCGCAATCAGCATTCCTCCGTAGCCCGAGCCGACATCGAGCACGCGCTTACCTCGAAGAGTCGTAACCTGCCGGATGGTTCGAACGATCTCTCGGGCGCGCTGGATCTCGCGCTTGGCATAGTTACGCCATACCTCGGCGTTGTGACCTGCGGCATATTCGGCGGTGCTCAGGCGCTCGGAAAAGCTGGGAGGAAAGTAAGAAACGTCGGCGCGGCATTGCGCGATCGCCTGCAGGATGCGGTGTTTCTCGTTTGGCGAGCATTGGGGGAGAAGCGATTGATATTCGGCGACCGCGGCGTCGTCCATTCCCGAGGCTTGCAGAGTTCCAGCGAGGAGATACTTGAGGTCGGGGTCTTCCGGGTACTTCGTCACCATTGCCTGCACGGAATTGCGAAGCGAGGAGAGCGTGTTGTTCCAGTGTCGAAAAGCAGCGGTCAGTTGCTTCTCAGGTGCGAGTTTCAGGGCGAGAGTTTTAGGCGGATAGGGCTTTTCCAAGAGCACCATGGCGGAACCGGCCCCGCTGCACAGGACCTTGGCCCGAAACCCAATTCGTTCTGCCGCGGCACAGACGGCTTTGGACGAGTTCCAGTGCATCAGAGTGGGTTCGCGCCGGTTCCGGGAGTAAGCGTCGAGCACCACCGCGAAGTACTTGTCGTCGACGATATCCAAACAGTCCGTATCACTCATCCCGAGGACGAAACGTCCCCCGGGTTCCAGGATTTGCAGGAGCTGTTTGAAGTACAGGACGATGTCAAACAGGTTGAAGTGAATGAACACGGCGTTGGCATAGCCCTTATTGATCTTCTTCCCGGCTAGACATTGGAGATCGCCGAAGTTGATGCGATGAAACTCCGTGTTGCGGGCGTCGCGCAATTCGTCCTTACAAAAATCCAGAAATTCTGCGCTGATGTCGACACAGTGCAGCCGCTCACACAGAGGGGCGACAACCCGCGCGATAAACCCACACCCGCTCCCTAGATCAAGAACGCGGTCATGCCGCTCCAGATGCAACGACTCGATGAGGTACTTCGCTTCGTTGGCTTTGTACGCACGGATTTCGTCGAGCCGACTCTCGGGATCCATTCCGAAGTCGTAACCGACCAAAGCATAGAGGAGATTCTTGCGATCATTGAATTCCCATCGTGCGGCCGCCGAAGGGTCCGTCGTCGAGGTGCTGGTGAGCGGAGCGGTGGCGGGTTTCGACTCCATTTGCGCCTGTTTCATGAACGTGTGTGCGCCGGTTTCCGAAAATCCTGGTGAGCCCTCCGACGCGTCCTTTATGAGAGTTCTCTAATGATCTGTGCCGCGACTAGGCGTCTTGGGACGGTTTCTCGCAGCGCCCCGAATGGGAGTGCATGCAGCGTTCCATTAGAGGTTTCACACCGGCCGACCCCTCAACCTTTTGGCGGATTGTGCCGATAGAACAGACGAGACTTCGAAATCCGTGGTCCGGATGGACATCGGTTCCTATGATCAAGCTCACTCGACTGAACAATCAGACTCTGTTCGTCAACCCGGACCTCATCAAGTTTGTTGAGAAAGCGCCCGACACGGTTCTGACCTTGGTGAACGGCGAAAAAGTCGTTGTATCGGATTCCTGCGATGAGGTTCTGGCGAAAATCGTCGAGTTTCGTCGCAGCGTGTCGGGAGGCTATCCGGGAACTGGGTCCGACGCTCGGACTGAGATGCCTGAAAGTGACTGCGCTCCAGGAACGAAGAATTTCTGAGGTATCCAGGCCATGGACAAAAGTAGCTTCGGAGGAGTGTTTCTTGCGATCGGAGGAATCCTTCTCGGTCTCATTCTCGAGGGAGGAAAACTCGCGCAAATCATCCAGCCAACAGCCGCGATGATCGTGTTTGGCGGAACGATGGGAGCTGTATTCCTGCAGTTTCCTCTACGAGTCGTCGTGCAAGCATTTCGCCGGCTGGGTCAGGTCTTCTTCGACCGTTCGAAAAATCCCATGAAGTTGATCTCAGAGATTGTCGGCTATGCACACAAAGCACGAAAAGAAGGCATGGTCAGCCTGGACAAAGAGTTGCCGAATATCCAGGACCCGTTTCTAAAAAAGTCTTTGATGCTGGCTGTAGACGGAACTGAACCCCAAGAAATTCGAAAGATGATGGAGCTTGAGTTGGACAATCAGGCTGAGCACGAAGAGCACTTGCCCAAAGTTTTCGAATCTGCGGGCGGTTTTGCTCCGACGATCGGAATCATCGGCGCCGTGCTGGGACTGATTCAGGTGATGCAACACCTCGACGATATCTCGGAAGTAGGCCGAGGCATCGCGGTGGCATTCGTGGCGACGATTTACGGCGTAGGAGCGGCCAATCTTTTCTTCCTACCGGTGGCCGGAAAAATCAAGATTCGAATCCGTCAAGAACAAGTGCGCCGGGAAATGATCCTGGAAGGTGTGATATCCATTTTGGAGGGGATGAACCCCCGCATGATCGATACGAAGCTTACCGGCTTCTTTGCCGAGGCGAATCAGAAGCCGGTAGCACATCCATGAGCCGCCGAAAACGGCACGAAGAGCACGCCAACCATGAAAGGTGGCTGGTTTCTTATGCCGACTTCATCACTCTTTTGTTCGCGTTTTTTGTCGTTTTGTACTCCTCGTCGCAGGTCGACAAGCGAAAGGTTGGCCGGCTTTCGATGGCGATTCAGGTTGCCTTTCAAGAGATGGGAGTGTTTGACGCATCCAACACGCGAATTCCGCTCAGCGACACCGAGCCTCTCCCGTTTGCCAGAGTTCAGGTGGTTGAAAACGCTGAGCGGACAACAGATATGCAGCCGGTGGTTCCATCTCCCAAAGGGGTGCTGAGTCCGGACATGAAAGATGTGCAAGCGGACTTGGAACGAGCGCTGGCCCCCGAGATTCAGAAGCACGTCGTGGAGATCAATCCCACGAAAGAAGGTGTGATCGTACGATTGAAAGAGATTGGCTTCTACGAGAGCGGAGAGGCATCTCTGCGGGAATCATCCGTTGGTGCAATCAATAGGCTCGCCGGGGTTCTGAGCCGCCGCCAGGAAGCGATTCGCTTCGAAGGGCACACAGACAACGTGCCGATACACAGCGCCCACTTCGACTCGAATTGGGAATTGTCGACGGCGCGTGCGTCGAATCTGGTCAAAAGCTTCGTCCTCGAGCACGGATTCCGTGCCGATCGGCTCTCGGCTGCGGGATATGCGGAGTTTCATCCGATTGCCTCGAATAACACACCGGAAGGCAGAGCTCAGAACCGGCGTGTCGATATCGTGGTACTGAACCGGCCGAACGCAACGCCCACACCGGTTCCGCCCGCTTCGGCCAAGAACACACAAGCCATGCCCGCGGTTGGAGTTCCTTCGGAAAATTGAGCGGTAGTTGAATTCATGGTACCTGGAACACCTAAAGTTCTGTGCCGAGCCGCCGATAGAATGAGTAATAGGCGTTTCGCGGGCGAATAAGCGAACAATTGGGCAGTTACACCGCTAGCCTCGCGTTGGTGCGCCGCAACCTGATAAGTGAGGATTTGTGGCCACTCGACCGCAGGTACTGAAAATCTTGATCGCCGATGACTCTCCTGTTTATCGCAAGCTGATTGAGAATACTCTGTTTGGAACAGGCGAGTTCAGCCTCATTTTTGCGAAAACCGGCCGAGAGGCACTTTCCGCGTACCGTGAACACAAGCCTTCGATTGTCGTGACTGATTGGATGATGCCCGACCTGACAGGCGTTCAGCTGTGCCGGTTGATCCGCAAGGAAGAGTCCTGTCAGGGGAGCTACACGTACATCGTCATTCTTACTGGGAACACAGAAAAAGAGCAGATTATTAGCGGATTGTCTGCAGGTGCCGATGAATACCTCACCAAACCTTTTCACGCCGGAGAACTGCTGGCGCGTGTCGCGGTGGGGAAGCGGATTGTCGAACTCCAGCGAGAATTGGAGAACAGTAAGCGAAGACTGGAAGAACTCGCCCTAACCGATGCACTCACGGGTCTGCCGAACCGTCGCGCTGCAGAAGACTGGGCGTGCACACAGCTCTACAGCGCAGACCGGCACGGATATCCGTTGTGGGTTGCACTGGCTGATTTGGATCACTTCAAATCGATCAACGACACGTATGGTCATGCAGCCGGGGATGAGGCTCTGCAGGCGTTTGCAGCGACCCTGAAGGGCAAGACACGAAGGTCAGATTTTTGCGCGCGCATTGGAGGCGAAGAGTTCCTCTTGATCCTGACGCATATTGACGAGGGCGGCGTGAGGGTGGTGACCGAGGGGATTCGTTCACAAATGGCCCAGCGAGTGCTGAGATTTGGTCAGCACGAAGTACGGATAACCGTAAGTTTCGGAGTCACACAATTCGCCAGGAACCGGAACCAGAACCTTGCCGATCTGCTCACGCAAGCGGATGAGGCCCTTTATTCTGCGAAGCGCCTTGGCCGGAACAGAGTCGAGCTGGCCGGTGGCCTTGGCAGTGCGATCCGCGGAACGACGGAGATTGCTCGGTCGTCTCGGTTTGAGGTTCTGGCGTCGAATTGATGAGTTCTTAGTGGTTTGTTGTGGGCCCAGTATCACAAGCAGCGGAGAGGCCGACGTTCCCTGCAGTCGCTTCTATCCGTTCTTATCGACGTCTTGGATAAGGCAGGAGCAAACGCATGCTCATACCAATTACATGCGCAGCGAATGAATGGACAACCTTGCCCCCGCCCCTTGGGTTCGCCGATGCGAGGCGCCTGAGCGAGGCGAGTGAAAGAATTCGTCTGAAACACTCGGACACTGAAATGCGGGGTCTCGAGCCCGTGATCCAGGTATGGTTCAGTAGCGATTGCATGTTCACCCAGGACATCGCTAACGGCTATGTTTGGGTGCCGAGCGAACTCGTGGACGCCGGGAAACTGTTCAAGAAAATGCGGGTTGCGTTCGTGGATGGCACGGTCCCCAAGTTTTGGGAAGAACTTGAGTGGTCCGCCGACGAACGGATAGGGTGAGTGGTTCGCGCTTGAGGCTGCTCTGGCCACAAAACCAAGGAGTTCGAGATGCAAAGGACGACCGCCTCGGAGCGGCGAGAGCAAAGAGCTGCGATTACCGCTCTCGCGTGTGCCTTTGTAGCTGCGTTGCTGGTTGCAGGCGCCGCAGCAATATGGGACCAACCGGATTCATGGATTCCGATTCCTGCGGGATTTGCGTCTGGTGTTATTGCCTATGCGTTCCTGGCCTGATGTGCCCGGAGTCATGTCTTGTCGCAGAACATCTCCGCCACCACGCACTCCCGACCCTGCGGGTTTGGAACAGCCCCAGATTGACAAACCGTGCGGAAGTAGCGCTGACGCCAGGAGTGGACTGCCCAGGCCCGGTTGTTCAAGGCTCCCAGTGAACTCGCGCGGGTCCGCATAGACTCTCTATGGTCCAGCTTCCTCCAATTCACGCTAGTCGAAACCGCCCGTTCTGAGACCCACTTCTGCCGACTTCATTCGGTGCCCTGCGAGAACATTCCACACGCTGTCGCCGACGATGAAACAATCGCCTGGTTCGCGTTCCAGCTTTAGAGCTGGGATGTGAAAGGGTCTGGAGCGGGTTCGCGTTTCAACGTCATCGGCAGTTACGACCGGGCAGTCGGGGTTGTGCGGTATCCGGGGAAAAACGCATTTCTTTTCGGCGCGCAAAGGAAAGGGCGGCCTTGGTTCGAGCCGCCCACGTTCCAACTCGCTTTCGCCCTTTTGATTACTTCGACGAACCCGCTTTTTGTGATCCCGATTCAGGTTGATTGTGGCTCGTCAGCGGAGCGGAAGTGTCCATTTTTGGTACAGTTCATGTTTCGAACTTCCTCTAAAATTTTAGCTACTCACCTATAACTTATCCCTACTATTATCCTATTCCATAAACTCCCAAGGGTGGCTTGGCACATCACTCAACTCCCAGCCAAGCCGCCAGCTTCCGGTGAGCGAAGGGAGGCCGGCACGTGAGTGCTTGTTTCCTCCCTTCGAGCCTTCGCACGATGGACGTCTGATCAAAGCCTTGTTCGTGAGGCCGGCGGTACGCGTTATGGGGTTCGTTGACTGCGAGATTGTGCGTTGGGATAGACGATGACGATTATGACGACGAACAAACCCGATCAAACGAATGCCGTCAGGCAGGAAGTCATGAAACTGAAAGGCGTGAGCGAAAGGGACCAGCACGACTTGATCATGCAGGAATGCTATCCAGTGAGCCTCGCCGATTTGATTCACTTGATGAATCACTTGAAGGTCGATTTGTATGTGACTACATCGTTTCAGAGGCCCGAGCAGGCATGCTTGATTCCACCGCCAGGTATAAAGAGCGCTCCTAGCTACCCGGAACCGGGGTATGCGTATTGGAATCTGAATTCGGACGATATTCGAAACCAGTCGGAGGAAACCGTGAGGTTTTTCTTTGAACTGCTGCCTTGACGGCTATTCGGCAGCCGCATCCAGAACCGTGCGCCAGCGATGCGTTCAAAGTCAATCTAAGCCTAGGCTTATCCGAGTGATTTCGAAGCTTGTGCTCTTGTCGCATCGTGTTTTGTGCCCCGGCATCGGCTAAAAATTGCGTCGCAGAGGTCAGCTTGACTGTCCATAGCGTTGAGAAGCGAAGCAATCCCAGAGCGAAGCTAGCCAGAAGGTTGCGCATCCGGCCGTCGGACGCGAACGAAGATGAATTCGAAGAAATCGCGACCAGCGCCAACGTTTCGAAGCGCGGTATCTATTTTCATTCCGAGCTGCAAAGCTACCGGGTGGCCCTGCGTCTTTTCGTTACCTACCCATTCACATCATTGAACGACCCGATGAAAACGGAATGGATCGCGGAGGTAGTGCGGGTGGATCAACTCGCTGGAAACAGACGCGGCATCGCCATACAGCTGCATAGTCGAATTTAGATCGTCACCGCAAACGATCTGTTCCCCTGAGTAGACGCCCGCCTAAGCCAACCCGATATGCCGCGTCGCAAAAAGGGACCGTTCTGCGCTGAGGGGCAGACTGGAGTCGCGGACCCTAGAAACAAACGTTTTCACCTGGTCCTGGTTTAGAGACCATTCAGGCGCCAGCTCCGATTAGCTCCATATGTGCCTCGTAGAGGCCGTCCTCGCGGATGAACGCGTCGTAGCGAACAAAAATCTTCGTTCCGCTTCTGTGCACGAGAACCCATATGCCTTCCATGCGCCCGACCTTTTGGAAGATGTTGAGGATCGACTCGATATTACTGGTCTTGGGCGCAGTAAATTCGTCGTAAGAGCGACCGACCAATTCGTCCTCTTCGTAGCCAATCAGTTTGCAGAATGAAGATGATACTTCGACGTACTTTCTCTTTGCGTTCACAACCGCCACGTAATCGGGTTCGATCCGATTGTTGTGGCTTGGAAATCTCGTAGCACTGTGAAGGTAGTCCCCGACCAAAAAACCCGATCTTGCATGAGCCATATCTTCCTGAGCACTCCGCCAATCTGAGATAATTAGATGATACACACTGCAACAGATGTTTCACAGTACTTTGCCACAATGCAATTGAATTGCATCTGCAATCGCGATTGAGCATACTCCTGAGCACAGCCCCGCATCCAAACAGATAAGACACTCAACATTCGAAAGGGAATTATCAACTGATGGAAGAACAGGAGTCCGTCTGGTGGGAGATGTGCCGTGACGCATGGGCCGAGGAAGACCCGGTCAAATTTCTCGACCTAACGATGCAAATAACGAAATTTCTGGCACGCAAACAGCATCGTCTTGATGTCGAGTATGAACGGTCCCAACACCGCAATTTCAGAAGTTGAGTTCTGTTGGCCTGCTCGAAGACCAAGACCATATCTTTGTCGAACGGCTGTTCATTGTCCCTAGGCATGTAAACCGAGTCGTGAGGCCGGCAGCTTCTTTGAAAGTGAACTCCCGCTCCTTGTGGTATCGCTGAGTTTCGCCGGCGCGCCTGCTGGATTCGCCTCTTCGTCGTCATCAGGAATCGCCGAACTCCGCGTTTCGAACCTCATAGTTCCAGCAGTGACGATCACTGGCATCGCGGAGCTTCGGGGGGGGGAATATATGAGCCGGGATCGTCCTCTTGCCTGCAAAGAGAAAGTCATTCTGCAGGCATCACTGCAAGGATACCGTGATCTTCTTGAAGCTGGCCGGATTGGGGCCGCTCAGTTGCTGAATCGTCTGAGCGCCGCCTCGCAGCGTGTGCGAATCAGCGCAGCCACTTTTTTCGCGACGTCCTGATCGCTTTGGATTTTCGTTGTGGAATCAAGAATCATACGCGCTAGTTCAGGCACGCGCTGACGGACCAGCCGCTTAGCAAGTCCGGCCTGCTCGGCGAGTTTCTCGAAATCGCGCGGTCCGACTCTTTCGGGTTGATATGAGTCCCCCAGCTTCATGGCCATGTCGTTACTGAGTTCGGGGTAATACACGGTGCTAATCGCATCATACAGCGGTGCGAGTCGGATTTCCTGATTCGCGGTTCCGGCTGCGTGGTAGAGGAGCGAAAAGTTTTTGCCGTGCGCATCGTTGTTTCCAATGAGGTAGTTATAGACGACGAAGTCGAGCAGACGGGCAAGATCCACTACGGGAGCGTTTGAAACCTCGCGCACGAGCCCGAAGCACTGTTTGAGGGAAGGGCCTCCTTCTTTCTGATACTTCATCTCTGGAACGATGTTCAGCGCTTGGCAAAAATCCTCCTGGTGCAGGCGGTCAATCGCCGTGACGTTTCCTTGTTTGATATGGGTGGTGCGGTCATAGCGCTCGACGGAAAGGTATTCGATGGTTTCGGCGTTGCGAACTTCGACCACGGCGGCGCGAAACCCGATCGCAGTCGCGAGCTGCATGGTGAAGGCTTCGTTGAAAACGACGCCGGCAAAGCGTTCGATCGAAGGTTTCAAAATGTGCGTGCTGGGTGCACCTCCGAGTGGAATTGAGATCTCGCTCGCTTCCATGCGCACGGCAATTTTGTCCTGCGCACCGGCGAGCGAAAGGCGCACGCCTTCCTCGCCCGCGAGCAAAGGACGCTTCGGTAGTTCCTTGAAGATTTCGGCGAGTTGTTTCGGAGAAATCGCGCGGTAGTGGTAGTCGCGCGGGGGCAGCGCCTGACCGGCGGGAATGAATGTGACCGCACCGGCGCATTCGCCGCCGATTCGTTCGAGCATCGCGAAATCGTTCCGGGCGCTGATGCCGAGATTTCGGGCAATGATTTCGCGTTTGGTTTCGTCGGGCAGAATTCCTGCGAAGAAACCGCGGGATTCATTCCGGCTGAAACGTTCCTTGCGCAAAGGCAGGGACACAGAGAGCGCCGTCGCTCCAGAGCGGACGAGCCAGGTTTGTGCGTATTCGAAAACGGTCTGCCCACCCTCATCCTGGATCAGATGGCCAGCCAATTCGTCGTGCAGGTAGACGTCCAGCGTCTTGGCCATGGTCAGGATTCCTTCGCCGCGATAGGCGGCATGAGAGTGATGCGAATGCCGAGCGTCTGCACCACGGTCAAGGCTTTACCGATCTCGCAGGTAGGTTTTCCTTTTTCGAGTTCGATCACGAATCGAAGACCTGTGCCGGAAGTCAAAGCCAAATCCTTTTGTGTGACTTTGAGCTTTTTGCGGGTTTCTCGAACAATCCTGCCAATGTCCTGCGGAGTGTATTTCACTGCGCCTCCAATATTCCCGTGCGGTAATATTATTGGCCTTAGGGTGGGAAAACGCAAGAAGTATTCCCGCACGGGAATAAAATGAGTTAAGACGAACGATCTTCCGATGGTGTTACCGAACGGGAACAAAAAGTGCGATTTCGGCTCTGATGCCAGTCAGTTTGAATTCGTTTTCGCGTTGAA
>Ga0335069_10016758_pt1 | contig 10218 bp, 7 predicted proteins | sample Lox_Sample_11_FD_206714 | JGI IMG/M metagenome (GOLD analysis project Ga0335069, IMG submission 206714) | Soil microbial communities from Loxahatchee National Wildlife Refuge, Florida, United States - Lox_Sample_1.1 | ecosystem: Environmental > Terrestrial > Soil > Wetlands | place: USA: Florida...
GAAATAACTTTACATTCGCTTCTGTGCAGGGCCGCCGTAACTCGGTTGTATAATCCCCGATTGATTTCGCACAGGAGCTCCCACGCATGAAGAAGTCTCCGGCCTTGGTCTGGTTGTTTGTCTCTGTTGTCCTGATTGTCTCGCCGCTATCTTCGCAGGAAAAGGTCGATCTGGAGACAATCTCTCGGATTCGCTATGAGGGCTTTCGCAATTCCAAGGTCATGGAACTGGCTTCCGGACTGATGGACTCCATTGGAGAGCGGCTGACCGGTTCGCCCAACATGAAGCGAGCAAACGAGTGGACACGCGATCAACTCACTGCGATGGGACTTAGCAACGCGCATCTGGAGGCCTGGGGCCCCTTCGGCCGCGGATGGGCAAATCAATATGTGAACGTCCGGATGACTGCTCCGGATATTGTCCCTCTGATCGCGTATGCCAAGGCGTGGACTCCCGGTACAAACGGAGTTGTTACTGGCAAGTGCGTTCGCGTCACGATGGAAGACAAGAAGGACTTCGAGAAGTACCGCGGCAAGCTTGCCGGAATGATCGTCATCATGGGTACTGATGCCGAAGTCAAGCCCATCACGGAAGCTCCCTACAAGCGCCTCAGTGACGACGACCTCGCCAAGACTGCGGAGTACGAAGTGCCGGGCGAACGCGGACCGTCCCGGGCCGCTGAATTTCGCCGTCGCCAGCAGTTTGTGAAGGATATGAGCCAGTTTTTCGCGGACGAGAAAGTCCTGGCGGTCATCGATCACAGCCGTGGCACCGCGGGTGGCGGCACCGTGTTCGTTCAATCGGGCGGATCGTACAAGACGGGTGAAACCACCACGATTCCTCAGCTCACAATGGCCTCCGAGCATTGGAGCAGGATCGCGCGCCTGCTGCAACAGAAGAAAGACGTGACCCTTGAGTTGAACGTAGTGAACAACTTCTACGACGACGATCCGATGCAGTACGACACGATCGCGGAGATTCCCGGCACCGACAAGAAAGATGAAGTGGTCATGCTGGGCGCGCACCTGGATTCGTGGCACGCCGGAACGGGTGCCACCGATAATGGCGCAGGCAGCATCGTGATGATGGAAGCGGTCCGGATCATCAAGGCGCTCGACCTCAAGCCGCGCCGAACCATTCGCATCGGGCTATGGAGCGGCGAAGAGCAAGGTCTACTGGGATCGCAGTCTTATGTCGAACACCATTTTGGCTCACGTCCACCGAGCGAAGATCCGAACCTGAAAGGAATGCCCACGCTGCTGCGGCGAGATGCGGGCGCCGTCACCGTGAAACCGGAGCAGGCAAAAATTTCGGTGTATTTCAATGTCGACAACGGTACTGGAAAGATCCGCGGCATCTACTTGCAGGAAAATGCTGCGGTCGCTCCAATTTTCGAGGCGTGGATGAAGCCCTTCAAGGATCTTGGGATGACCACGATATCCATGCGCAACACAGGCGGCACCGATCATCTTTCTTTCGATGCTGCCGGCATTCCCGGCTTCCAGTTCATACAGGACCCCATCGAATACGAGACCCGTACGCATCACTCGAATATGGACCTGTACGACCGTCTGCAGGCTGATGACCTGAAGCAGATTTCCGTAATCGTGGCCAGCTTTGTCTACGACGCCGCTATGCGCGACCAGATGCTGCCGCGCAAGCCTCTAGAAGCGCCCCTTCCGAAAGAGCCCGAAAAGAAGGAAGAGTAGGACGGGATCCCGGACCATGTTTACTCCGCAGCCGATCGGACGCATCAGGAGTCCCTACCAGAACACGAAGGAAATCCCCAAGGGACCGGGTGCCAAGCACGAAGCGGAAGGCGTGCTCGAGATTCTGCCCGAGTTCGAGGCCGGACTGATGGACGTCGAGGGCTTCTCGCACTTTTACGTGCTCTGGGTGTTTGATCGATCCGAAGGATTTGACCTGGTCGGAACTCCTCCCGTGGACAATCGGCCGCACGGGGTTTTCGCAACCAGGTCTCCCAGGCGACCGAACCCGATTGGATTAACCGTTGTAGCGCTGCTGCGGCGCGAAGGCAGGCACCTGCACGTTCGAGGCGTTGACATGCTGGACGGCACGCCGATCCTTGATATCAAGCCTTACCTGTCGAGCATCGACCCGGACAAGCTGCGCAGGGGATGGCTTGAGGACGCGGAAGTGCGGAATCCGGCAAAAGACAAGGAGCCTTAGCTCATCCTGCCGCCGAAGCGCGGAAGCGCTCGCCGCCAGTTTCCACCAGATCCAACCGCACATCACAGAGCTCGCCGATCAGGATTCCGGCCCACCGATACACGTTATGTTCGCGCACCAGGCGGCGCATGCGCTGCATTCGTCTTTGCTTCTCGTCCGGATCCATTTCCAGGGCGGCACGGATCGCTTCCGCGGTTTGGTCGACATCGTACGGATTTACTTGAAGCGCGTCTTGCAACTCTCGCGCCGCACCGGTAAAGCAGCTGAGAATCAGAACTCCGCGCTCGTCAGACCGCGTAGCAACGAACTCCTTCGCGACCAGGTTCATTCCGTCGTGCAACGATGTGACGAGACACAAATCAGCCGCTCGATAATAAGCGGCAACTTCCGAATGACTGTGCTGCCGGTTGAGAAGAACGATGGGCTTCCATTGATCCGCCTGGAAGCGCCAATTGATGCGCTCGGCCTCGGCCTCCACTTCGGCCTGCAAGTCGTGGTAGCGCTTTATGTGCGTGCGACTGGGCGCTCCAATCTGCACGAACGTAAAGACTCCCTGGTAGCGCGGATACTTTTCGAGGAAGCGCTCGACGGCGAGAAATCTCTCCAGTATGCCCTTTGTGTAATCGAGACGATCCACGCCCACGCCCATCGATGCCGCCTCCACGCCCAATGCTCGAAACAAGGATCCGCGTTCCTCGTACGCCGAGCCGACCTGTGCCTCATTCTGGCTATCGGCAAATTCGACGCTGATCGGAAACGGGCGAACAGCCGTGCGATGATCCAGCCGCTGCACAGAAAAGTGCTCCCAGTCGATGCGCGACTCCACGATCCGATCCACCGTGTGCAGGAAGTTATTGCAATGAGATTGGATGTGAAAGCCGATAACATCCGCTCCCAGCAACCCATCCACAAGTTCCCGCTGCCAGGGACAGATACCGAAGGCTTCCGGATTCGGCCACGGAATATGCCAGAAGATCGCGATCCGCGCATCCGGACGCGCATCCTTGATCATTCGCGGCAGCAGCGCGAAGTGATAATCCTGCACCAGCACTACGGGACGGCTCGTGTTCTTCATTTCCTCCAGCAGCGCGTCCGCGAACTTCCGATTCACTTTCTGGTAGTGACTCCAATCGTCGGCACGAAACAGCGGCCGTGTATGCGCGATATGACACAGTGGCCATAGACCTTCATTAGAGAACCCGTAGTAATACCCCTGCTCTTCTTCCTTGGTGAGCCACACGCGGCGCAAGGTGTAGCGAGGATCATCCGGTGGCACAAACAAACGGCCATGCGCATCGCATGATTCCATGTCGGCATCGCCGGAACCGTGAGCCACCCAGGTTCCTCCACAAGCGTGCAGAACAGGTTCGAGCGCCGTAACCAGGCCGCTGGCAGGCTCCTGCACCTCAACCGACTTGCCACGCCTGACGTGCAAATAAGGCTCGCGGTTGGACACGACGAAAAGCCGTCCGTCATCGAGACGCGCGCGCACGTGCACGGCCAACCGGTCCGCCGTCCAGACCGCGTCGCCAGACTCCCTCAGTTGTGCCTCAAGCTGGGCGGCGGATCGAGCGCTGTTCAGGCTCTCCGCAAATGTCGCCACCTCGCGAGCCAAGGGACGAAACAGCTCCAGGTCCGGCAATTTGATGCGGGCCATTCCGCGCCCCGTACGCAGGGCCTTCATCCAGTTAGCAGTGCGTGCGATGGGCCCAGCAATGCTCCAGCGAACGATCAGGAGTGTAATGAAAACGATCAGCACCACATGAGCCAGCGCGCTGAGGAAAGTCTCACGCCAGATACGCAGGCTTTCTCCGTGTATATATCCCGAATCGTGAATGATCGCCAGGCTACCGATCACTCTGTCGTCGCTGTGCAACGGCTGGGCGTAGACGTGCAGAGAGGCATAACCAATGCGAAGGAATGCTGCCGCCTCCTCATTCTGCTGAAGCGCCCGCAACACCACATCCGGAGGTTTACTAAGGAGCGGCTGAATCGATGGGGTGACTGCCACCAGGTTCGCCTTGGAGTCATAGACCGCGAGCCCGGCGAGGTGTTCCCGGTTTCCGAAATGCTGGACTGTTTTTTCTAGGGCGGCTTCCGCATTGCGATCCAAATCGCGTTCCACATTGCGAGCCAGACTGTCCGCAAGCAGGTCCGCCCGATGCTGCAGGTCGCGGCGCATCGCGCGATTCTGCACAGCGACCTGGTAATAGGAAGAACACAACGATACCAAGGTGATGCCAACTACGAGTGAGATGATCAGACGGGCGCTTAACAATCGCATCGGACGTGTCCTTCAAGAACGGATACGACTCAGACGAACAGTCACACCAAGAACAGCGAAATTGTGTTCTGTGATTCCGATTGCTGGCCTGACAGCGACCTATGGGCATCCAGCGGAGCGGCGAACCTCCGCCTACGTGACGATGCGGCAACAAGATAAAGAAGAGGTCTGCAAACCTTTGTGCAAACCGCTCGGCAATCTATGTGCAAAGCTGCAATTTGAGTATGCCAACCGCCGGAAAGGTTGCACTGTTATTGCCAAATGCAAGTGCTTGATTTTGCAGCGTTGGGCAAGACGATCAGGGAGATGGAATGTAATTCTTGCATGCTGCTTTAGGTGGAGTGATTAAGTAGCAATCAAACGTCAGTTTTAACCCGCCATGCGATTCACTCCTCCGAATGCTTTGTGCACCAGGGTGAACCGTGCAGCCCCAATAAGGCCGCAATCGTCATTCATAATGACCTTCACCGGCATATCTTTGAGAAGATTTTCCATCCGCCCTTTATCCAGGAAAGATTGCATGAAGATCGGATTCTTCATGCGCGAGACAATTTTCGCCGCGATGATGCCGCCAATGAAAATGCCGCCGGTGGTCATGTATCGCAGCGCGCAATTCCCCGTCTCCGCTCCTAAGATGCTCACAAATATCGACAGCGCCTGATCGCAGATCGGGGACTTGCCCTCAAGAGCAAGCTTCGAGATCAAGGCTGGTACATCTGGCGCGGCCTGCATTTGCTCTCGCAACGACGCTGGCTCCTCCGCCTTGCCGGTCTCGCGAAGAAACTCGTAGATATTGCGAATACCCGGACCGGAGAGAATCCGCTCGTAGCTGATGCGTCCAAACTTTTTCTGGAGATACGTCAACAACTCCGTCTCCAGTGGATTCCGCGGAGCGAAGTCGGCATGACCGCCCTCGCAGGCAAAAGGATGATGGCGGAACCCATCCCAATAGAGCCCGGCCATGCCAAGTCCTGTCCGTGCTGAAATGACGGCACGATTCCCTTCAGCATCCTCGGAACCCTCACTCAGTGAAATGAAATCTTTCGATTCCAACGCATCAATCCCATACGCATAAGCTTCCAGGTCATTCAGGAGGCCCACATAGTTCAGCTTCAGTTGGCCAGCCACTTCCCGCGACTCGATCGTCCAGGGAAGGTTGGAAATTTTGCTCCTGCCTGAACGAACTGGGCCCGCAACACCGAGGCACGCGCTATGGACAGGAATTCCTTCCGATCGAACGAACTGGGCCAAGATCTCCGACAATCCCGCGTGCTCCTGGCTCTTGTATGTTCTCTCGACCACACACTGTAGGCGGTTGCCTTCGGTCTGAAAGGCAGCCAGGCGAGTACGAGTGCCGCCAATGTCCCCCGCTAGAATCATGGTTCAATCCTCCTCCACTGACGGTTGTCCGCTTCAAGAAGCTGGTCGGACTCCGCCGGGCCCCACGTGCCCGAGGCATAATTAGGAAATTTGCGCGGCGGCAATGCGCGCCACACATCCAGCATCGGATCGACGACTCGCCATCCCGCCTCTACCATGTCGGCGCGTTGAAAGAGCGTGGCGTCGCCCATCATGCAGTCGTAAAGCAGGACCTCATATCCCGTGTAGGCATCCGTTCCAAAATATCGGGAGTATTCAAAATCCATATCGACCGAACCCACGCGCAACACGGGACCGGGAATCTTTGCGCCGAAGCTTAGTGAGATTCCTTCCACCGGCTGAATCTGGATGACCAGCGTGTTGGCATGTACCTTGTGCGACGGCGCGTTGCGGAAAAGTTGAAAGGGAGTGCGCCTAAATTGAATGGCAATCTCCGTGTGACGCTTGGCCAGGCGCTTCCCGGTGCGCAGGTAAAAAGGAACTCCCGCCCAGCGCCAGTTATCGATGTTCAGCTTCAATGCTACAAAAGTCTCAGTGCGCGACTCCGGCGCAACCCCTGGCTCGGCGCGATAACTCGGGACTTTTTCTCCGCCGATCATCCCCTCCCCGTACTGGCCGCGGATGCTGCGCTGCAGGACATCTTCGGAATTCAGTGGCTGCAGCGAGTGCAACACCTTCGCCTGCTCGTTGCGCACGGCGTCAGCCTGGAAGGAAACCGGGGACTCCATCGCCGTCAGGCTGAGCAGTTGCATCACATGATTTGGCACCATGTCTCGCAACGTGCCGGCATTGTCAAAGTACGCGCCCCGCCGCTCCACGCCCACCGTCTCGGCATTTGTGATTTGCACGTGATCGATGTAGCGGCGATTCCAGATCGGCTCAAAGATCGAGTTGTCAAAGCGAAACACCATGATGTTCTGCACGGTCTCTTTGCCGAGGTAGTGATCAATACGATAGATCTGGCTCTCCTGCAACACGCTTTTTATATCGCGGTTCAGCGTTTGAGCGGACTCGAGATCCTGTCCGAACGGCTTCTCGATGACCACGCGGCGCCATTGATCCTTCTCTTGCCGCGAGAGTCCGGAGTTGCCTAACTGCTGAACGATCGGTGCGAAAAACTTCGGAGCGGTCGCCAGATAAAAGAGATAGTTGCCCTGGGTATGCCTTTCTGTATCGATCTCGCCCAGGCGTTGGCGTAATCGCGCAAACAGTTGCGGATCCGCAAAGTCTCCCCGTTCATAGAAGAGTCGCTCGCAGAGCCAGGCAAGTGGTTCTGTATCCCCACCACTGGGCGACGGCAGGAATTCGCTCACCTGCTTGCGAAACGTCTCCACACTCAGGTCGTCGACAGAGACTCCCATCACCGCAAACTCATCCGGAAGCAGCTTGGCTTTTACAAGATTGAAAAGTGATGGAACGAGTTTGCGCTTGGTCAGATCGCCTGCGGCTCCGAACAAAACAAAAATGCACGGGCCGGCAATTTTGCCCGCAAACTCCATCTCGGCTTTCGCGCTTGCTGGAATCGTAGTCGCCATCGTCCCACTCGGTGGCAATCCTCAGAAAATCGGTGGGGAGCATTGTAGGCCAAACCTGAGCGATTTCCCAAGTCAACGTTGCATTTCGCAACATCCGCGTCGTTTCCGTTCACGCATGCGTGTGATTCAGATCACATCTTCCTCGCCCTGTGCCCGATAAAAACGATGCTGGCCGCGCTGTGAGCGCAATTTGTTACTGCAAGTAATCGATTCTTGGTAGTGATTGCGCGCATGCGGCTCTCTACAATGGCGCGCGGATGAACAATAAGTGGAACGGCCAATTCTCTTGCTTCGATCTCGTGGCGAAGACGGGTAATCCGAGCGAACCAATTCGCACCGTGGTTAAGGTTCGCGATCTCGAAATTGGCGGAAACGATTTTACCGTGATGGCTGGTCCATGCGCAGTCGAATCGGAAGATCAACTCCTTCGCACCGCTGAAGCCGTTGCGGAAGCCGGCGCGACAGTCTTGCGGGGCGGAGCTTACAAGCCGCGCTCTTCTCCATATTCATTCCAGGGTCTCGGTCTGCAAGGACTCAAGATCTTGAGTAAGGCCCGCGATGTCACCGGCATGGCCATCGTCACCGAAGTGATGAGCGAAGAAGACGTCGACCAGATCGCGGAATACGCCGACATCATGCAGGTTGGCACGCGCAGCATGGAAAACTTCGCGCTGCTCGAGGCCTTGGGCAAATGCGGGCGTCCGGTTCTTCTCAAGCGCGGCATGACGGCGACGTTGGAAGAACTTCTTCGCTCAGCGCAGATCGTCGCCGCCTTTGGAAACCCTCAGATTATTCTCTGTGAGCGTGGAATCCGAACTTTTGAAACTGCCACGCGCAACACGCTCGATATCGCGGCTGTTCCGGTTGTAAAGACAGTCTCCCATCTGCCCATCATCGTCGATCCGAGCCATGCCGCCGGAGTTCGCAGCCTTGTGCCGGTACTCGCCAGGGCGGCGGCGGTAGTCGGCGCCGATGGACTGATCGTGGAAGTACACCCTTCTCCCGAGAAGGCTATGAGCGACGGTGACCAGTCGCTCACCTTTGACCAATTCCGCCACATGATGGCAGACCTTGAACCTTATCTGGAACTGCAGCAAACCGCTCGCCAGCTTCGTCCCCAACTCCTCGCTGCAGGAGGAGCCGACTAGTGGCACTGCGCTTCCTCGCTTTCTGTTTTACCGGCATCATCGTTGTAGCCCTCTCACAGTCAGCGCTGGAAGCGTCGCCCAATACAAATTCTCCGGAGTTCATCTACACCTCGGCGCCGCAATATGACGCACTCGCCTGGATGCACGGCGGCGAGCGTTTTCCCAAGGGCGCGCGCATTTTCATCCATGATCGCACTGCAGAACGCCTGCTGGTTCCCAATTTCGCCTCTTCCGCCGATCCCTCGCTTTCATTTGATGGCCGCCGCGTGGTGTTCTCGGGAAAGAAGAACATCGAGAGCCCGTGGCAGGTCTGGGAGCTCGCCATTGACGGCGGAGATCCGCGCCGTGTTTCCAGCCTGGAGAATTGCATTCGCCCTCTTTATCTGCCCGAAGAGCGCCTTGTTTTTGCGTGTAAGGTCGACGAGCGATATGTCATCGAGACACAGGAGTTATCCGGCGGCAAGCCTCTCGCCCTTACCTACAGCGTGGAAAATGTCTTACCCTCCGACGTTTTGCGGGACGGCCGCATCCTGTTCGATTCGGTTCATCCCATTGGATCAAAGACAATTCCTGAAATCTTCACCGTCTACTCCGACGGTAGCGGCGTAGAATCCTACCGCTGCGATCACGGAAGTCCACGGCACCGTGGACGTCAGGTCAGTTCAGGCGACATCATCTTCGCAACGGACATTGGCCTGGCGAAATTTACTTCCGCGCGCGCCCAACAAGTTCCCATCCCAGCGCCGCGAGGTGACTACGCCGGCGATATCGCCGAAACCCCTTCTGGAGAGTGGCTGGCTGCCTGGCGCGAAAACGCTCACGCCACGTATGAGATCGGGCTACTGTCACCAGGAGCAGGCGCTTTGCGCGGCATCGTCAAACCGGCAAACGCGAATGCTCTGCAACCGGTCCCGTTGACTCAGCGGCCTCTTCCGAACCGTCACCCTTCTGGGTTGCATGACTGGCCGAATGCAAATCTTCTCTGCCTGAACGCCTATACGTCGAAGTTCAAATTTCCTGAGGGGATGATTCAGTCGGTGCGCGTCTACACGCACGACGGCTCAGGACCGAGACTCCTGGGCAGCGCTCCAGTGGAGCGGGACGGCTCTTTTTTTGTTCAGGTTCCAAATGACAGGCCGTTGCAGATGGAACTTGTGGATGGCGCGGGACGCACTCTGAAACGCGAATCTGGGTACTTCTGGATGCGACGGGGGGAACAGCGAGTGTGCACGGGTTGCCACGCGGGACCCGAAACCGCTCCCGAGAATGCGGTGCCCCAGATTCTGCTGAAATCCACCAATCCAGCCGATCTGACCGGAACCACCTCCGCCGGCGGAGCGGGAGGACATTGACGATGAGAGTGATTGTTTCCATCCTATGGTTGTCCATCTTCGCGGCCGCACAGGTGGCTCAGCCCGTAGCTGGCAACTCCATTCGCTTCGAGGACGCAACCGCCAAGTCCGGCATTCAGTTCACGCACAGCTTCGGAGCCGAGAAGCTCGGCTCACTTCTGGAAAGTACGGGGGCTGGTTGCGTGTGGTTCGACTTCAACAACGACGGCCTTCCCGACCTTTACGTAGCAAGCGGCAAGCCGCTCGAAAATGGAATTCATCCCTACCCGCTTAAGCAGCCGCCAGCCGCGCCGCCTCACAATCATCTTTACCGCAATAACGGAGACGGA
>Ga0335069_10016759_pt1 | contig 10218 bp, 8 predicted proteins | sample Lox_Sample_11_FD_206714 | JGI IMG/M metagenome (GOLD analysis project Ga0335069, IMG submission 206714) | Soil microbial communities from Loxahatchee National Wildlife Refuge, Florida, United States - Lox_Sample_1.1 | ecosystem: Environmental > Terrestrial > Soil > Wetlands | place: USA: Florida...
AGTGCACGTGCGCTCCCGGCGCACGTCTCAAGTAAGGGCGCTGCTGTTGCCCGCAATGCTCGTGGGACGCTCAGCGGGCTCATCTCGTCGGGCGGCATAAAGTAACACCGTATCGAGCAGACTCTTCATGGGAATATCTCGGTGTGATCAGAATCACCGGTTCGGGTGATGCAGGACATCGTCAGCCCGCCAGTTTGCGCTGAGACTGACACTGGCCGACCCCACGAGACCCTGCCGGCTTGGGGGATACGGGAGGTGTCTATGACCGTAACGGTCCTCACGATTGTTGTCGCCGTTCTAGTGCTGGCCGCTGCGCTGTTTGTCTTCCGCGCCGTCCCGGGCGTGCAGGCTTACCTGAGATTTCGAGGGAAGCGTCTGGTTACCTGCCCGGAGACGCAGGCTTCCGCCGCAGTCGACGTGGCTGCCAAAGAGGCTGGGCTCGGAGCTTTCGTGAACGAACCGACGCTCCGCCTCGAAGAATGCTCCCGCTGGCCGGAACGTGAGAACTGCGGTCAAGACTGCCTTCGGCAAATTGAAGCCGATCCCGAAAACTGCCTCGTCTGGAACATCGTGAACAAGTGGTACGAAGGAAAGAAGTGCGTCTTCTGCCAGAAACCCATCGGTTCACTGCACCATCTTGACCACGTTCCCGCCCTGTTAGGCCCCGACTTCAAGACGTCGGAGTGGAAAGACATGGCTCCCGAGGATCTCCCTAAGATTTTTTCCACGCATCAGCCGGTCTGCTGGAACTGTCACGTAGCCGAGACCTTCCGCCGGTTGCGCCCGGATCTGGTCACAGACCGTCCTGTGCAGCGAAAGCGCGTCCTGTAAGAAGCGCCGGGCAGGGTACGCCACACACCAAAAAGACGGAGGAAAACAGCCTTTCACGGATGCCGGTGGAGTACGTGTGTGGCGATATCGGGCCAATACTCGCGGAAGACGTTGGTGAGTGCATCGCGGCCCATCGCCCAGCCAAACTTCACGGCCAGTGCTCCGATTGTGCGGTCGGCCTTCGGATAGTAGCTCGTTGAAATCCCTTGCGCCATGGCACGACCGAAGACTTCCGAAGCATTGAAGGTATTGTGTCCGTGATAGTCCGGCGTAATCAAGATCCTTGTGGCTGCATAAACGCCCCGTTTCAGGAAAGGGCCATGACCCTTGGCGTAATACCGCTCGTCCTGATGCAACAAACTGGGCAGGGCAAAGATGACGAGATAGTTGCCATTGGTCTTGTCCACAAAGCCCCGCCAGTAATAGCGGCCGAATCCTGCTACCCCTTTGCCCAGTGCCGGATGCGCTTCCGTCGCTTCGGCCAGCAGGGAAGTGAGACCGACGAAAATAAAGGAGGAGTAATCGAAACTGTTCTGAGTGGCGATCACCAAGGATTGCTTAGGCGTCGGTGGAGGAGGCAGCGCTCCGGCGCTGACCGCCCGGAAATTCGGCATCACGCCCAAAATGCGCCTCGGTTGCCGCTTCGATTGCGCAACGGACCGGTTCGCGACATCGGAAGCGGCCGCAATCGCACCCGCCGAGTTGGCGGGCGGCGCTCCTGTCGATGGAGCGTTCTGTTCCTCTTTGGACGGGGTCGGTGCAGGGGACTGTTGCGCGCTGTTTGTTGCAGTTGGGTCCTGGGCGTCGGCCCGTAAAGACAATCCCGCAAATAGGGCCACAAACCCTATAGCGACTGCGCATATCTTTCTCAACAAGAATTTCCCCTATAGAGCCAAGCGTTGTAGCCGGCTTCTCTGCTCTCGACAGAAAAGCGCTACTCTTTAGAGCACCTGACCGGGGACTTAGGGTTGTTGGGCAATTGTGCGCTCTTTCGCACTCTTCAGTGAAGCCGCGCCAGCTAGCGTGGCCGCGTGCTTTCCATGGAAGAACAGGAGGTGGATCAGGAACATCGCGACCAAGATCGCACCGAACGTGCAAACGATGGTGGCGCCGGTGGGAAGATCCAGCAACACGGAAAAGTAAACGCCGAGTGCGGAAACCAGGGTGCCCATGGTCCAGCCGATTGCGAGGCGAGGGCCGACTCGATCTGCAAACAGCATCGCACCCACCGACGGCACGATGAGATAGCAGAACACCAGCAGTACTCCGGCAATTGCGACGGACGAAGTTACGACGAATCCGAACGACGCGTAGAACAGAAAATCCCAGAAGCGGATACTGATGCCTTGCGCCTCAGCCTGCTCGGGATCGGTAGAGATCAGCAGGAAGCGGCGCCGGAAAATGTAATGAAATACCCCGATAGCGCCATAGAGCACCGCAGTCTTCACCACTTCGTGACGTGAAACCGCAAGGATATTCCCGACCAGCATATCCTTTAAATGCTCGGTTTCTCCAGTGGCCTTGCTCATGGCGAGAATGGCCGCCGCGGACGCGACGGCATAGGCGATTCCGATAAACGCTTCCTGCGGGATATGTCCGCGCCGCGTGCGCGCAAACGCAAACACCGCTGCTCCTACAAAGGTGAACGCCAGGCTCAGCCAGTATGCCCCGGATCCGTGTGGATCCATGCCAATGAGGATCGCTACCGTGGCGCCAAGCGCGGCGATTTGCGCCAGAGCGAGGTCCACAAAAATGACCCCGCGCTCGACCACGTGCACGCCAAGGTAGGCGTGGATTCCGGTCAAAATCAGGCTGGCCATAAATGGCCACAGCAGGAATTGCAGAATCTCCATAGTGTCCCTTCGGGCTACTGGAATCCTTTTTTGAGCAAGTCGATATCGTAATCGAAGAGCTCAAAATAATTTGTCACCTGTTTCTCACCCCCCACGGACGGCAGATACACCAGCACTTTTGCACCCGTGGCGGAGCCAATGCTGGTGGGGGTCTTCAAGTCGAAGTACGGCTCGACCAGCACCAGCTTACAGTTTTCGCGCTTCATCAGCCCGATCAGGTCAAACGTGTGGCTGGGTGTCGGAGGAATCCCGGGCCGCGGCTCCACATACCCGATTACGTCGAGGTGAAAGTGTTTGGCGAAGTTCGTGAAGGAGTTGTGATAGGTCACGACCTTGCGCCCGTGGAAGGGAGCCATTTCCGCGTCCCACTTCTGCTCGGCGGCGGTCAGGCGTTTGTCGAAGTCCTGAAAACGCTCTTGGAAATACGATCCATCAGCCGGATCCAGTTCCGCCAGTTTGCCGGCAATCCCTTTCGCGACCCTCCGGCCGTTGTCTGGATCGAGCCAGTAGTGCGGATTACCCAGCGGATGCACGTCGCCCATGGCGCGCGTCACCACGCCCTGGGGTATCTCGAGAATCTCCGCAAACTGTGAGGCATCCAGATACCCCGCCGCGCCCACCTGAATCCGCGGGTTTCCGCTCTGCGTAATGAGCGGCGGCAACCAGCCGATCTCCAACTGCAGGCCCACGACGACCAGCAGATCGGCTTGCCGAAGCTTCAATAGAAAACTCGGCTTGGCTTCTACGAAGTGTGGATCCTGGTATCCCTTGGCGATCGAATCCACATTGATTCGGTCGCCGCCGACTTCCTGCGCGAGCGCCGCCATATCCGTTGTGGCGGTCACGATATTGAGTTTCTTTGCTGCCGCCAGAGGCGGAAGCAGGAGAGCCATCGCGATCACACCAAGGACAAGTTGTTTCGTCGTCAGCATTCCACTCTCCTAGAACGGATGCGCGCCGTGAGCGCCCAGCGAGAATATCAACTGCATGAAAACTTCGTGGCTGTCGCGATTTTCTGCGTAACGCGTGAACCGGTATTCGCCGCGAACCTGGCTGAACTCGCTTGGCCAGTAGGTCAAAGTCGCGGCGACTCCCTTATCGGTGAGAGTGTCGTAGCGGCTGCGGTCCGAATAGTCAAAACGGGCGCCGCCGAACCAGCGTCGCCCGAATTGATAATCCCCGGAAGTATAAAAGCCGAAAGCGCGCTGCTCGCGAGGAAACTGCTCGCGCTGACTCCATATAAACTCGCTTCGCCCGACGAACGAACGATAGATCGAACGCCGCAACGGCTTCCACCGGACGGTCGCGTCAATCCCATAAAGTTGTGTAACAAAGTCGCCAGAGCTGCTGTCGGAGAGCGTTGCATCGTTATGGCCGCGTGCGTAGGACAACCCAAGGTCAAGGTTGGTTGATTCCGTAATGTCTTTATATCCTCGCAGATGCTCGACCGTGCTGACATCGCTACGGGTCTCTGCGCGGAATACATCCGCGGAATCTCCGCGGAACACCTGCCCGGTGGCCTCGAGGAAAATGCCCGTGGGGGCCGGCAGAATGCGCTCCAGCGAAAAGCCGGCGTCGCCGATGCCATCTTCGCCGCCCACGAGATTTGTGCTCACCAGCGGCCGGTCTACCCAGGGCAGCACGTGATTGTGCATCATGTTGACCTTACCAAATACAGACCGCATTTTGCCGGCTTTGGCCACGAACCCCGCGGGAAGCGCCGTGAACGTGATGTAGCCCTCCTCCAGGTTCACGCCCTCCTCTCCGAACGAGAGGAAGAAATCTCCGCGCGCGTACGGGTCGATGATCGCCTGTGCGCCCAGCTCAGATTCGTGCATCTGCAGAGAAGGGAAGGCCTGCTGCGTGGCCAGGGGCGGAACATTCCCGTTGCCGGCCGCGCCGATAAAGTCTCCAATCACGCTGATGTCGGGATTCAAAGCCTTAGCGGCCGAAGCTGCGCCGCCATAATTCGGCAGGGATCCGCCCGCGAACGCAACCTGCGACTGCCCCTGGATAGGCGAGGTCGCGGCAGGCACGGCCGGACTTGTTTGCGGCTGCGCAGGTGCGGTCTCAGGCGCAGTTGGGTTTGCTGCTTGTGCCTCTGGCGTAGGTTGTGAGGATTGCGGCGGAGCGCTCTGCAACAGCCGAACTTTTCCCTCGAGTGCGATCAGACGATCTTCCAGATCGCGCACGCGTTGCTCCAAGGCCGCATTCTGCGCGCCCAGATCGGGTGCGGGTGCCTGTTGTCCCCACAGTGGAATCCAACACAACGCCGTGACGGCGATGATCACCTTCTTCATTTCGCGCACCCTCCCAAGAGATCGATTTGCAAAGGCATTTTTGTGATGACCGCATGTTATCAATCACCTGCATGCCTTTGTCTCTCGAGACACGCTTCTTACATGGCTTTACAAAATTTCACCAGCAGAACTGATGGTTTCCGCGCAATTAAAAAGCGGCTCTCAGAGGAGCCGCCAAGAGTGCAGCAGTAGCCCAGATAGAGGTGGATTTGAAAAAGGGTGCGGCTTCAAGCCGCACCGGGAATGGAACAGACTCAATGCGGCTTTTAGCCGCTCCAGCGAATCACTCGGTATCAGAAGTGGAAGCCCACTTCCGCCGTCAACGAGCGCGGCGTCAAGTAATGCGTGCCACTGAACGTAGACAGGAAGTTGTACAGAGCGTAGGTGTTCGTGATGTTGATGGCAGTGAGCTGCACGCTCACCTTGTACCTGTCCCCCTTGAACAGGTTGTCATCGCCGATCGCCAAATCAAACACATGGCGCGGCGCGGTCCGCGGCGGATTCTTATCATCGTTCTCGGTTCCCGGCGCGGGAATCTTTACCAACGTTGACGAGAACTGCGAGCCGGGACACGACGACGGCAGAGGCGATGTGGGAGTAGCGCGCTGCCCGTTACAGATCAGGCCGGCCTGGAATTGCTGGTCGGCGGTGAGCCCGCTTAGATCCACCAAGAAACCCGGATCAGTTGGATTTCCCGAGCTCGCGAACGGAACTGAGCCTGCGACCAGTCCGCTGTCATAACGCCAGTTGAATCCGAGCCAGGGACCCTGCTTCCACGGTTGATACTGGATGTGCGTCGTCTGGTTGAATCGCTCGTCGTGATCGATTCGGAAGACTCCTCCCGGCGCGGAAGGAACTGCGCCGGCTCCTCCAAGTTGTGGCAGGAAGAAGCGAGCCGCGACGCTGGAAAACACCATAAGCGCGGAGAATCCGTGAAAATTCGGGACGCTCACGCGTCCCGCGAAACCGGGAATTTTGGAGTTGTGCCACACGATAGGAAAGGTAATAGGTGTCGCACCGAGGATGCTGAAGTCATATGCATTGTGCGTGTACTTCCAGATGTACTCTCCGGAGAACACCAGGTATTTTCCCGCTGCCTGCTGAAGGCCGACATGAAATTCATTCCGCCATCCCGGGCTTAATGGATTAGTTCCCGTCGCCGCGCAACCCAGCAATGGATTCAGAACCGCATTCGCGCAACCCGTGCTCGCCAGCACCAGATTCTCATTGAAAGGCGTTTCCAAAACCCGCGCGTACGAGGTGCGTAAAACGGTATTCGTCCGCTTGATGTTGTAGGCCACTCCGACTCGCGGTTCTGCTTCGCGGTGCGTCACCAGGCCGTTGTAGAAATCTCCGCGCAATCCCAGGTTCAGCGACCAGTTTCCTTTCGTGATCGCGTCCTGCGCATACACGGAGAATTCCTTCACGTCGGTGTGTCCGTGAAAGTGATAAATGCTGCCTCCTCGCGTCAGATCATAAGGGAGCAGGTCGGTACACGGGGAGTCGAGTGCAACGTTCGTTGCCGTGTCATAGCATGGAGAGCCGCTGGCGTCCGTCAACGACGGCAGAAATGTCGGGTCCACAACGCCGAGCTGGTCGTTCTCGGTAAGAAACGTCTGCTGATACACCGCTCCGGCCTTCACATTGTGAATGCCCTTCACGTAAGAAACGCTGCTGCGCAGTCCCGCGTTGGTCAGAGTCCGGTCCTGCCCGGCAGTTTCCGCCTGCAGGTCGGGAGAAAGATCCGCAAAGGGGTTGGCGCTGGGATAGTAGTCGTAGCGATCGCGGCGCACGAACGCGCCCAAGTTCAGCACCGACGCCGGACTCAACAATCGAACCCACGAAGGCGCGATGTTGAAGGTTTTGATCTGCGAGCGCTGATCTGCCGGACCGACAATGTTTCCGTTCGGATCACGGCCGCCATTGTCCACGGTTACTCCGTTCCATGCCGTCGCGTTTTGAGCATCGAATGAATTCGGCGTCTGGAACCAGGATCTGGTGTAACCAAGGTTGAGGTGAAGGGAATCGGCGGACGCGACTTGAAAGTCTGCCCGGTCGAAGAGATTCTCTTCGTTTCCCTTGTCATGCATGACGGTAAATTCTGGCGGGTCGAGGAACCGGCCAGTATTCAATCCACTGGCAAGAAAGAAATTTCCCCAGTTCTTTCCACCATAGGCGAGATCGAAAGCCGCGTTGGATGTGCCGAAGGAGCCATACGAAGTAGTAAAGCTGCCGTGGGGAGTCGTTACACCCTGTCCCGAGCGTGTAGTAACGTTGATGACCACGCTGGTCTTGTCTCCATATTCGGCCGGAGGCGCGCCCGACACGACTTCCAGAGATTCAATCGATTCGAGCGGAATCTGGTTGGAAAAAACTTTGCTTTGCTGATCGGTGATCGGCTGATTGTCGACTACGAAGGAATTCTCCGCGTGATCGCCCAGCCCATGAAAGAGTCCGTTCGAATCCGCCGAAATGCCCGGCGTCGACAAGGTCACGAGCGAGCTAACCTGGGAGGTCGAACTCTCAAGCGGAAGCTTGTCGAACAATCCCTTGTCCACGTCTGTGTGAAATGTGGGATCGTTCTCCACTAGATCGGCGCCGCCTTCGACCGTGACCTGGGTCATCGATTCGGCGACTTTGAGGGTAATGTTAACGGTGAGTGGCACTGCGGACCTTGGCTCTACATCCTGGGCGAAGGGAGCGAACCCGGTTGCGCTCACCTTCAGGTGATAGGGGTTGAAAGGGACGTTCGTCAACGTGAACCTCCCGGCATTATCTGTTGTGGTGGAGCGGTCGAACCCGCTCACTGGATTGTGGATCTGCACGGTGGCGTTCGGAACCACAGCTCCGGTGGGATCGACTACGGTCCCACTGATCGAGCCGGAATTTCCTGCCGTTTGGGCGGCTCCGGCAAAGCAAGTTCCCGCACATAACGCGCCCGCCAACAGAGCGCTATAGAGCTGAGTAATAGCCCGCATGATTGCTCTCCTGAGTAAAGGACGGATTGGGAATGAGCCGTCGGACACGTGTGTCCGAATCGGATATCAACTATGGAATGAGTTCCCTAGAGAGCTGCAGGAGGGCCGCGGATGCCGGCGTCAGAAAAGTCCAGCCGGACCTTGACAATAACACTATGTTCTTGCAGTGTGCCGACCGCCGCAAAGAACGGCGCGACATGGCCTGCGCTGAGTGTCGGAGTGGCGCTGTGCGCGGCCACGCAGATCAGGCACGACCCGGAATCGGTCTGGTTCGGGTGATTGTGCGTGGACTCGGCGGCCACCGTCCACAACATCAGGGACAGGCAAAGCCAAGCCGACCATCGTACCCAGACACGCATAGCAGTTCCGTTTTGATACTTAGATGCTAAGAGCTTATAACGGTTACTTGCAACGCGGCAACTTCGGACAAGTTACTATAGGCAGGGGCCCGATTCCTGAGTATGGCGTCTACCCACCAGCACTCCTATCCCAAAGAGAGGCGAAATGGCAGAACCGAGTTATGAAGAACTGAAAGCCAAACTGGCTCAACTGGAAAAAGAAGTCGAAACCAAGAAGCGCAGCGGCGACCTGATCTTCAAGGTCGGCGAAAAGGGCGGTGTCAGCGTCTATGGCCTCGGCCGCTTCCCCGTGACGCTCTATTACGAGCAGTGGAGCCGGCTACTGGGCGCCAGCGACGATCTGAAGCAATTCATGGAAGAGAACAAGTCCAAGCTCAAGCTCAAAGAGTGAAGACTCATCCGCGCGGCAAGCATTGGCAATGAGCGATGAGCGATGAGCGAGGGAAAACACGGGTTAGCTCATAGCTCATTGCACCCCTTTATGTGCACTTTTCTTCACACTTCCATTCCTGGGGAAATACGGTAGAATTCCGCCCTAAGCCTTTCCGTCCCCTGTTCCAACCCAAAATTTAAGCAAAGGTGAGAAACCAATGGTAAGAAAAACGCTCGCCATCGCGGCCGCTACTCTGCTCTTGGCGCTTCTGGTAAGTTTCGGATCGTCGGTGTTGGCCGCGAACCCTGGACCGCGAGCCCTCATCACTCAGCCTGTCGACAATACTCAACTCAGCACGCTCTACGGCAACACCCGTCCTGAAGCCAATGCCAGGAATGACCGCGGCCGGGTCATCGACAGTTTTCCGCTCAATCACATGATGCTGCAGTTGAAGCGCGCTCCGGAAGTTGAAAGCGCTTTCGAGGCCTACATCGTCTCGCTGAGCGATAAGTCGTCCCCGAACTTTCGCCACTGGCTTACCGCCGCTGAACAGGGGGAAAAATTCGGAGTCGCCCAGCAAGACATCGATGCCGTCACGGCGTGGCTGCGATCCCAGGGCTTCAGCGTGAATCACGTCTATCCCAACAAGATGGTGATCGACTTCTCGGGAAGCGCTGGCCAGATTCGCACGGCATTTCACACCGAGATCCACAGCCTGCAGGTCGGCGGGAAGCAGCACATCGCCAACATGAGCGACCCGCAGATTCCTGTCGCACTTGCGCCCGCCATCCACGGCGTAGTTTCGATGCACGACTTCCGCCCGCAGGCGTATCACAAACTCAAGACGGATTACACTTTTGCGGGTTGTGGCACGAGTGGCACGAATTGCTATGCGCTCGTGCCCGAAGATCTTCAGACCATTTATAACTTGACTCCGCTCTATACGGCGGGCATCACCGGAGCCGGTCAGACCGTCGCTGTGGTCGAAGACACGAATGCTTTCGGCAGCGACTGGGCGACCTACCAAAGCAAGTTCAGTCTTACGTCGTTCGGAGGCACGCTATCGACCATCCATCCGAACTCGGCAGGGAACTGCACCAATCCGGGCACCAATGTTGATGACGTGGAAGCTGACCTCGACGTCGAGATGGTCACAGCGGCCGCCCCGGGCGCTGCCGTAGAGGTGATTTCGTGCAACGACACCGCAACGTTTGGTGGATTGATCGCCATTCAGAACATCATCAGCGCCGGCAGTCCTCCGCCCGTCATCAGCATGAGCTACGGCGAGTGCGAGGTGGCGAACGGCGCGGCAGCCAATGCTGCGTTCAATACGGCGTTCCAGTCGGCGGCTGCCGCCGGAGTCTCGGTATTCACTTCGTCCGGCGATAACGGCCCCTCGGCGTGCGCCCGTCTCTTCACCAACGGAGACAGTTGGGCGTACCCCGGTATCGGGATTACCGGCTGGGGCGAGAGCCAGTACACGGTCTCAGTCGGCGGCACCGATTTCGAGGATCTTTACAACTC
>Ga0335069_10016761_pt1 | contig 10218 bp, 9 predicted proteins | sample Lox_Sample_11_FD_206714 | JGI IMG/M metagenome (GOLD analysis project Ga0335069, IMG submission 206714) | Soil microbial communities from Loxahatchee National Wildlife Refuge, Florida, United States - Lox_Sample_1.1 | ecosystem: Environmental > Terrestrial > Soil > Wetlands | place: USA: Florida...
CCTTGGTGTTGGTGACCGTCAGGCCGATGCCGAGCGCCATCAGAAACGGCAGATACAGAAACGTCTTCATCCACGTCTTTGGATAGAGTTCCCGCTGGCTCGCCAGGTAAAACACCGCGATCGATGCCGAAGACGCCGTAAACAGCGGCACGTCGATCAGCAGCATCTGGAACCAGCCCTGGTAGAAGCGGCAGATCATCGCCGGGATCAGCAGCGCCGACATCACGATCATCAGCGGATAGCTGATGTTCGCAGTGAGATGATACGCTGCCTCGATCTTGATACGCCGCGGCACATCCGAACGCCAGATCTTCGGCAGCATCTTGATCGACGTCTGAATCAGCCCCTTGGCCCAGCGCGCCTGCTGCGTCTTGAATGCCGTCATCTCGATCGGCAGCTCAGAGGGGCACTCTATCTCCGGCTGATACTTGAATCGCCAACCCGTCATCTGGGAGCGGTAGCTCAGATCGGTGTCTTCGGTGAGTGTGTCGTGCTGCCAGCCCCCGCCGTCAAAGATTGCCTGGCGACGCCACATGCCGGCTGTGCCGTTGAAGTTGAAGAAGTCGCCCGTGCGGACGCGCGCTCCGTGCTCCAGCACGAAATGGCCATCGAGCAGGATCGCCTCAATGCGCGTCAGCAGGCTGTAATCGCGGTTCAAGTGGGTCCAGCGCGTCTGCACCATGCCCACATCGGGCTCGGCAAAATGGTGGATCACGCGCATAAGCCAGTCCGAAGGCGGAACGAAGTCCGCGTCAAAGATGGCGACAAACTCACCTTTTGCCACCTTCAGGCCCGCATCGAGCGCTCCCGCCTTAAACCCGTGCCGGTTGGCGCGGTGGATGTAGACGATGGGATGGCCAAGCGCCGCGTAGCGCTCCACGATGCCTGACGCAACTTCCGTAGTCTCGTCGGTCGAGTCGTCAAGCACCTGGATCTCGAGCTTCTCCCGCGGATACTCGAGCGAGCAGACCGCCTCCACAAGGCGGTCTATTACGAATTGCTCGTTGAAAATCGGCAATTGAATCGTGACACGCGGCAGTTCGTCAAATTGCCTTGGAGGATCGGGCTTGTAGTTCTTGCGGTATTTGAAGTAGAGCCAGCAAAGCTGATAGCGGTGAATGCCGTAGAGTGACAGAACGATCATTACCGCAAAATAGGGAAGCAGCAGCACCAGGTCGAACCAGTTCCAGTGGTACAGGCCGCGAAAAGTCTGATCCGCGTACTGCATCTTCAGATAGTGCTTCAGGTCGTTCTGAGGGGCCAGGGCCAGAAATGCGGTGGCACGACCCGTCAGCATGGATATCTGGCTGGCGGTCGAATTCAGGACGGCGGCAAGCGCGGCGAGCAGGGCAGAGCCTCCACAAACAGGGATATCAAAATTGTAAGCGATAGATCGATGAAGGATTTCATGGGGAATTCAGCCCAATGCTTGAGGTGTGTCGAAACCTGATCGGTACTCGTGGGTCTGGTGCGATTTTCAACCTCCGCGGGTTGCCCGGCTGAGCCGCCTTGGCGTAACGTCTTCTTACAGCTGGAGAACAAACTCCCCAATGGCCACGACTACCGCCGCCCCCATTCTCGCCGCCAAGGGCGGCAGCTTCCTCATGGAGAACCGCAATCCAGCCGAGGTGTTCACCCCTGAAGACCTGAGCGAGGAGCATCGCCAAATGGCCGCAACTGCCGCCCAGTTCGCCCGGGACGAAATCCTGCCGGCGCTGGACGACATCGAGGCCAAGAAACCCGGCGTGCTTGCCGGCATGATGCGCAAGGCGGGCGAAATTGGCTTTACCGGTGTAGATATTCCCGAGCGTTACGGCGGCATGGGGATGGACAAAACTACGTCTACGGTCATTACCGATCACCTCTCCGTGCTGGCCAGTTTCTCCACGGCCTTCGGCGGCCAGATCGGAATCGGATCCCTGCCCCTGATCTGGTACGGCACGGAGGAACAGAAACAGAAGTATCTGCCCAGGCTCGCAACGGCCGAGTGGATCGGCGCCTACGCTCTGTCTGAAGCCTCCTCCGGCTCTGACGCCATGCATATTCGCACCCGCGCCACGCTCTCGCCCGACGGCAAGTTCTACATGCTGAACGGCGAAAAGATGTGGATCACGAATGGTGGCATCGCAGACCTCTACACCGTTTTCGCAAAGATTGACGGCGAGAAGTTCTCGGCGTTCCTCGTCGAGCGCACGTTTCCGGGGCTCACCGTCGGAGCAGAGGAGCACAAACTCGGCATTCGCGGCTCCTCCACCTGCCCGCTCATACTGCAGGACTGCAGGGTGCCGGTTGAAAACCTGCTCGGAGAGCCGGGTAAAGGCCACTACATTGCCTTCAACGTGCTCAATGTAGGACGCTTCAAGCTCGGGGTGGCCTGCGTGGGCGGCGCGCGCCACGCGCTTGCGCATACCATCCGCTACGCAAGGGAGCGGAAAGCCTTCGGAAAGGCGATCGCCGACTTCGGGCTCATCCAGCGAAAGATCTCGGCGGGGGCCACGCAGCTTTACGCAACGGAAAGCATGGTCTACCGCACAGTGGGGATGATCGATGCCAGCCTCGACCAGCTTGGCGACCACGGCAATCGCTCTCCGCGCGAGATACAGCGCCGCATTGAGGAGTACGCCGTCGAGTGCTCCATTATCAAGGTTTGCGGCTCTGAGATGCTCACGCTCGTGGCCGACGAACTGTTGGCGACCATGGGCGGCAACGGCTACGTCGAGGGCTACCCGGCGGAGCGCTTCTACCGGGACGCGCGCATCAACCGGATCTTTGAAGGAACGAACGAAATCAACAGGCTTATCATCACTGGCTGGCTCATGAAGCGCTCCATGAAAGGAGAGCTCCCGCTTCTGCCCGCCATCAAGGCCCTGATGGACGAGGTGATGCAGCCGCCTTCCTTTGACGCCGCAGGCGACGCCGGTGAGCCATTGGCCCGCGAGGCAGAGATGGTTGCCCGTCTGAAGAAAATCGCTCTTTTCGCTGCGGGCGTTGCCAGCCAGAGATACCTTACAGCCCTTGAGGAACAGCAGGAGATTATGGCCGATCTCGCCGATCTCATCGCGCAAGTCTACGCGCTCGAGTCCTCGTTGCTGCGCGCGCGCAAGCTGGCGGCCTCGGGCAAACCTGCAGCCAAAACAGCAGAGGCCATGACGGCGTTGCTTGCCGATGAGAGTCTTGGGATTGGCGATCGGGCCGCCCGCCGTGTGCTGGCAGCCTGCGGCGAAGGCGACGAACTCCGGACGCAGCTGGCGATTCTCCGCCGGCTCGCGAAGTTCACACCGGCCGACGCGGTAAGCCTCAGCCGAGTAGTGGCGCGGCAGTGCATTCAGATGGAGAAGTATCCCTTTTAGGCAAATTGATTGGGTGCACCATCTTTCGCGCGGTTTCCTTGAGCGAAGGGTGGGAGAGAGCGCTCGAATCTACGAAGGGTACGCGCCGGCAATGTAGCCTTCAAGGGCCTCGATGGTCTGCTGCTGGCCTGAGATGACCCACTTGACCAGGTCGCCTATCGAAACGACACCGACAATTGCGTCGTTCTGAACAACCGGCAAATGGCGGAAATCGTGCTGCGTCATCAAGGTCATGCAGTCGTCGACCGTCTGCTTGGGCGTCACGGAGATGACCGGACTGGTCATCAGCTGTTTGACCTTGGTTTCCTTTGAGAAGAGTCCGGCCAGAATGCCCTTGCGCGCGTAATCCCGCTCGGAAAAGATGCCCACAAGCCGGTTGTTGGAGCAGACCAGCAATACTCCGACGTCGTACCTGGCCAGCATCTCCAATGCTTCGTACACCGACTGTTCGGGATCAATCGACAGAATGCTTCTCGCAGGTCTGCAACCGAGTAACACCCCGATCGTGTCGTTGATCTTCATGAAATCCCTCCCGGATACGCAAGCTGAATGACGGTCAATATAGCCCATTCGCATAACGCTAGAACAGAGAGATTTTTCAGGTTTTTTGACAGATTGGAAAAGAATCTTCGCAAAAACTTCGCCTTTTCAGGCTCCCGACCAAGGCGGCAGCAGCTGGCCGGCTGACTCCGCAGGATTAAAATAGCCTCAAGAGGGGCGGTCTTTCGAACGGAACGTGAAACCCAGCCCCTCTTGGAGAGATCCCCATGCCCCTGATGAAGACTTCGAATCCCGCACTTGGCGAAAAGACATTCAGCAGCCTCCCAGGCGCCGGGTTTGGAGGTGCGATCGACGTAGCCAACCGCATGAGCCTGAGCGGTACCGCGAACAAGACCGGCATCCTGCTGCTATGTGCCTTTGCCTCTGCGGCCTACACCTGGTACAGGTTCACCGTTACGAGGGATCCGGCCAGCGTATCCGGACTGCTTCTCCTGGGCGTTTTTGGCGGCTTCATTTGCGCCTTGGTCACCGTCTTCAAGAAGGAGTGGGCCCCGGTTACCGCGCCGATCTATGCGCTCCTCGAAGGCCTGTTCCTCGGCGGTATCTCGGCTGTGTTTGACATGCGCTACCCCGGGATCGCGATCCAGGCCGTGGGCCTCACGTTTGGCGTCCTGCTCGTCCTTCTCCTGGCCTATTCCTCCCGTATGATCCGGGTGAATGACAAGATGCGCCTCGGCATTATTGCTGCGACCGGCGGAATCGCGGTCTTCTACCTCGTGCAGATGGTCATTGGCTTCTTCGGAGTCCATCTGATTGCTATCAACTCGGGCGGGGCCATTGGAATCGGATTCAGTCTGCTGGTATGCGCCATCGCAGCACTGAACCTGGTCCTCGATTTCGACTTCATCGAGCGGGGCGTGGCATACGGTGCGCCCAAGTACATGGAGTGGTACGGCGCATTTGGCATGATGGTCACGCTGGTCTGGCTGTACCTTGAGATCCTCCGGCTACTGTCAAAAATGCGCAGCAGACAATAGCGCGATAGTGTTTGGCGGAGGCGCGGCTCGACTTCGAGCCGCGCATTTCATTGCAGCGGAGTCGCCGTCACCACCAACTGCATGTTTCCCGCGGAGTCAAGCGCGTCTGATTTGAAGAGCACCGTCGGCTTGTTCAATGAAACGATTACTGGGCCCTGCCACCGGTTATTCCGAACAACGGGTGCAGATGGCTGGCTCAGACCTGCGGGCGATGCAAGACTGCTTACATCCGCCGAAAGCGAAATTGCGAGCTTTCCATTCACCTCGTGGGTGTTACGCACATCGATGTTGACTCCCACGTCCATGTATTGAAAACTGTTCCCAACCCCTGTGGAGACCGGAACTCGCGATCCTGTTCGAATAGAGGCGTTCAAATCGCCCCGGTCTGTGCTCGCCGTCGTCGTGTATGACCTGCTATTCACCGGCTTGCCGTCTGCACTGAGTTCCTGCACGAGAAACTCAAGGTGATAATAATGGGCCGCCAACTCCGGCGCCTTCGGGGTGTCCGTAGCCTTCACGCCCTCCTGTGCGGGCACCATCTTGCAGCAAACAACAGCCAGTAACGCAACACAGAACAGCAACATCGCTTTTCGCATGACTTTTCTCCCTCAGTTCTTTCCCTCTCCGAGCAGTGGAATTGGCGAGATCTCAATCGCAGAAATCTGCAACGGCGCTTCGTCGCCTGCGGGTCTTGCGAGAACCTGCTGCCGCACTTCAGCTGGTTGGGCTGCCAGAGCGAGCAGTGCCTGCTCCTCCTCGCTCAGAGGATGAGGAGCAGGGAAGACATCGAGCTTGGGCTTTGCAGCCTGGGCGTTTGCAACAGGCATTCTTTTATTCCGGATCGACGCCGTCGCCAGCTTCGGAGGACGGCTTGGCATCGAACGCAGCGGCTCCCGCTCCGCATTCGGCATGCGGAGAGCCGAGGCTTGTTCCTGCCTGGGGGCCGTCTGCGTGGGGTTCGTCTGGCGGTGCCATACGCCGGAGATCCCGAAGTACAGAAGAATGCTGGCTGCCAGCGTGGCTGCAACGCTCCATCCCAAACACCCTTGCCACGGGGCTGCATGCGACAGCTCTGCTTCTTCCACTCGCGCCAGAATCCGCCGCTCCAGGCCTAGGCGAGGTTCGGCATAGGTGTTCAGAGCCGAGGCGAGGAGTCGATCGAGATCGTCGCGCTCAGGCATGACGGATCTCCTGCCTCTTGATCTGCATAGCCTCGAGCTTCTGGCGCAGAATCTGGCGAGCGCGTAGCAGCCGTGTGCGCACCGTGCCCTCCGGAATGTCCAGAGCACGACCAATCTCGCGCGAGTTCAGCCCCTCAAACGTCGACAGCACCAGCGGCACACGCAAGTCCTCCGGGAGCGCATCGATCATCGCGTGTACAAGTGCGTGCTCGCTCGAAGTGGCCAGAGCCTCATCGGGGCCGGGATGCGGAGATGGTGTGACGTCATCGTGCTCCGTCCCTGCGCGCGAGCTGACGATCGGCGTTGAGCGGCGTCGCAGATCTACCGCAACGCGCCACGCAACCCGCGCCAGAAATGCGCGTTCATTCTCTGCCTGCTGCCACCCTCGATTGCGATAGAGCTTCAAGAAGGTCTCCTGCACCGCATCCTCGGCATCGTACGCATTCAGCAGCACCGCGTAGGCCACCCTGAAGACGAAGCGTGACTGGCGCTCAACAAGCGCCGTGAACTCCGCGTCTGCGTCGGTGGTCAAAAGTCGCGCACTCCCTCAGGTTCAGCTGGACGGAGAAGGGTGTCAGGCGCTGATTCCGCGTTGCACATCCCCTAAGACGGCGCACAGGATCTGAGCGTTCAGGTTTTATTCCGTCGCCTTGACAGCAAACCCGCGCCGTTGCACGCAGAAGAAAGCCTCCCTCGAGAATCGTCAAGGGAGCCTCTGTACCCGTCGAGTCGGGCCCGATCCCAATTACTTGCGGTTCAAATCGTAGACAGGCTGTGCGCCACCGGCCTGTATGAACGTGCAGGTCGCCTTGCCCTGCTCGCCGCACACGTCGCGCTGCATCTTTACCGTTTCCAGTTGAATAAACTGCTGCGGCGATAGCCCCAGTGCTTCACGATAGGCATTGTCGGCCCTGGCTCTGCTTGTCTCGGCGGCCGCCCTCTGATCTTCAGCCAGCTTCGTCTGCTGCTCCGTCTGGATGCGCTGCTCCTGGGTTGCAGTTGCAATGCGTTGTGTCTTCACTGAATCCGGAGGGTTCGCTCTGCCGACCGTCATGGTGACGAGTTCGACCGGAAGACCCTTCTCCTTGATAAATATCCGCAGCTGGTCGCGGATTTCGTTGTCGATGTCGTCGAGGGCGGTGGTACTGATGGCGGTCTCGTTCATTCCGCGTCTCCGCACTGCCTGCCGAACCATGGTTCTGAAGGGTTCCTCGAGGTTGTTCGAATACCACGCCGGCCCGAAGTTACGGATCAGCGCGACGGAGTCGGTGACTTTGAGCACCATGATGGCGTGAAACTCGATGGGAACGCCATCTTTGGTCATGGTGTCGGGCAGATTCACGTCGTACTTCTGCGGCTGCATGTACACATCAACCCCATCTGTGCTGATGGCCGCGTAGGTGCGCCCGGTCTTCACCGGATCCGGATCGACTCCTCCGTGACCGAAAAAGATGGGCTTCTTCACAAGCACGATTTCGTGTCCGGCATTCGGAGCGTAGGAACGGCAGCTGACAATCATTCCCATTGCAATGACCGCAAAAGCGATCGGGACCAGCGTCGCCTTTGAACGCGTGAAGTTCATATGGCCTCTCTTTCGCAAACTGTCCTCGGGACGATCCAGAATACTACGGCTTCATCAAAAAGAGATTAGCCCGCCTCTCGTTGAGAAGCGGGCCGCTCTTTTGGTCTTGGACTGGTGTTACGCCTTGGCGGAAGTCAGCGCACCGAGATCGGCGGCCATCTTCTCCGTAGAGAACGCCTCGATCACATCGCCTTCCTTCAGATCGCCGAAGTTAGCGATGCCGATGCCGCACTCCATGCCATTGGTCACTTCGCGGGCATCGTCCTTGAAACGCTTGAGCGATCCAATCTTGCCCTTGAAGATCTGCGCTCCGTCGCGCATAACTTTCACCTCGGCATCGCGACGGATCACGCCGTCCTGCACGCGGCATCCGGCGATGGTGCCCACCTTGGGAATCTTGAAGATATTGAGCACCTCGGCGCGGCCCATGTAGTTCTCCTTGAACGTCGGTTCGAGGAGCCCTAGCATGGCGAGCCGCATCTCATCCTGCAACTCGTAAATGATCGAGTGCAGGCGGATGTCGACGCCTTCCTGCTGCGCCAGCTCTGCGGCTTTGCGCTCCGGCCGCACGTTGAAGCCGATGATGATGGCGTTCGACGCGGTGGCCAGCAGCACGTCGCTCTCGGTGATGGATCCCACACCCGAGTGAATGACCTTGACGCGCACCTTCTCGGTGGACATCCGGATGAGCGAGTCGGCCAGTACCTCGACCGAACCCGTCACGTCGCCCTTGATGATCAGCGCCAGATCCTTCACGCCTGCCTGGCGAATCTGCTCCGCCAGCCCCTCGAGCGAGACGCGCGAACTCTTGGCAAGCTGGGCTTCGCGCTCCTTCATCTTGCGGTACTGCGCGATGCTCTTGGCTTTGTCGCGATCAGCCACTACAAGGAAGGTGTCGCCTGAATCGGGCAATGACTCCAGACCCAGCACTTCGACCGGTGTCGATGGTCCCGCTTCCTCCAGCGGACGCCCGCGGTCGTCAAACATGGCGCGGACCTTGCCGAACGTGTTGCCGACGATATAGCTGTCGTTGAGGCTCAGGGTGCCGTCCTGCACCAGCACCGTGGCCACAGCGCCTCGGCCACGATCGAGCTTGGCTTCGAGCACCGAACCCACTGCTTTGCGTCCCGGCGTGGCCTTTGGCGCCTTGATGTCAGAGACAAGGCAGATCATCTCGAGCAGCAAGTCGAGATTGAGGCGTTTCTTGGCCGAGACCTCGACAAACACCGTGCCTTCCCCGCCGCCTGCCCACTCTTCAGGAATGAGACCACGATCGGCGAGCTGTTTCTTAACGCGGTCCGGGTTGGCTTCGGGCTTGTCGATCTTGTTGACAGCAACAATGATCGGCACCTCGGCGGCTTTCGCGTGATCGATCGCCTCCAGCGTCTGCGGCATGACTCCGTCATCTGCAGCCACCACGATGACAACTATATCGGTCACCTTGGCGCCACGGGCACGCATGCGCGTGAACGCCTCGTGGCCCGGCGTGTCAAGGAAGACAATCTCGCGACCCGAAGCCGGAGAGCCTTCCTTGGCGAAGCGAACCTTGTATGCGCCGATGTGCTGCGTGATTCCGCCGGCCTCGCCTGCTGCTACATCGGTCTCGCGAATGGCATCGAGCAGCGATGTCTTTCCGTGATCCACGTGGCCCATCACCGTGACCACAGGCGCGCGGGGCACCTCGAGCTCATCGGTATTCTCAGCCTCAAGCACTTCTTCGATTGCCTGGTTGGCGAGCTCCTCTTCGTAACTGATTACATTCGCAGCGGCGCCGAACTTCGCCGCAACATCTTTCACCATCTCCGCATCGAGCGATTGGTTCACGGTCACAAACACGCCGCGCATGAGAAGCGTGGCGATCAGATCCTTGGCGCGAATATCGAGTTTCTCGGCCAGGTCCTTGACGCTGATGCCTTCAGTCACGGTAATCTCACGCGTGATCGGCAGAGGTTCGTTGCTGATCTGTGACCCGCCAAAGCGTGGCGGCGGCACAAAGCCCTTCATCGGGCCTTCTTTCGTCTTGGGATACTGCTGGCCGCCGCGGCGAGGGCGACCCTGCGCCGCGCGCTGCGGACGTCCGGCTTCTGCTGGTGGCGGAGCGCCGCCAGGCCCTGGCCGTGGACCTCCAAAGCCCCCGGGACGCGGCGCGCCGAATCCTGGACGCGCGCCAAATCCGGGACGGCCACCGGGAGCGCCGGGACCACCTGCCGGCGTAAACCCGCCGGGGGTGCTTCGCGTGGGATGCTTTGGACGCGGACCTCCTGCGAACTGGCCCTGAGCGGGCCCGCTTGGAGTCCGTTGCTGGAATCCTCCGGGAGCTCCTGGCGGCCTTCGGTCAAAGATAGGTTTGCCGCGCTGGATACCTCCCCCTTGCGCCGAGGCTGCCGGTGCATTGGGGACTGCCACGGGAGCCTTGTAAACAGGCCGCGGGCCAGTCTGAGGCATTACAACGCGTCGAATTGGTTGAGTCGGCGCAGGCGGCGGTTCCTCAGCACTTGGCGGAGTCGGGCTGGTCGCTGGCGCCAGACCGGAAGGCTCCGTCTGCGGTGCGACGACGGCGGGGGGAG
>Ga0335069_10016762_pt1 | contig 10218 bp, 12 predicted proteins | sample Lox_Sample_11_FD_206714 | JGI IMG/M metagenome (GOLD analysis project Ga0335069, IMG submission 206714) | Soil microbial communities from Loxahatchee National Wildlife Refuge, Florida, United States - Lox_Sample_1.1 | ecosystem: Environmental > Terrestrial > Soil > Wetlands | place: USA...
CGGGCGGACGCGGCACGTCCGGAAACTAGTCGGTATGCGCCGCTGTTACCTTACTGAGACAATGTTCTCTTCGACCGCGCGCCGACGCTAACTATGCAGATCATGCATATCAAACATGCGTAAGTGGCGACTCTCGCAAGTATGGTTTCCGGTGCCATGTTGCGGTCCGGCCGATCGCCGCGCAAAGGCGCCGATCTGCCTGCCGAAAACCGCTGGAAATTGCCGCGAATTTTGTCGTAATCCCAAGATTTTTCAGGGATTTTTTCATAGTTGAGCATTGGCTAACAGAGACCCGGAAGTTACACTGCTGCAGCATGGTGGGAAGCAACAAAGCAGCTGTGGTCGCGGCGGTGTGGGCGATTGTCGTGGCGGTCGCAGGCACCGCTATGGCGCAAAATCCGAAGCCGATCGGCAGTTTTGCCAACTGGCAGGCGCTGACATTCCAGGAGAATGGCAAGTCCGGCTGCTATACCATTGCCGAACCAATTCGCAAGGAGGGTGCCTATAACACGCGGGGCCGCGTTTATACGCTGGTCACGCACCGGCCTGCCGACAAGAAGCTGAACGTCATCACCATCATCGCTGGCTACGACTACAAGGAAGGCAGCGACGTGAGCCTCGAGGTCGGCGGCGAGAAGTTCTCCCTGTTCACCCAGTCGGGCATGGCCTGGGCTTCGGACGAGGACGACGAAAAGATCGTCGACGCCATGAAGAGGGGTTCCGACATGGTCATCCACGGCGTCTCCCTGAAGGGCACGGAGACGACGGACACCTACTCGCTCATCGGCTTCACCAAGGCCTATAATGCGATCGGGCAGGCCTGCGGGCTGCCCCAGTAGAAAACGCCCTCAGCTGCCCGCATATAGTTGACCATGGATACTCACGCATGAGCACGGCCGGCCACGCCCGCCAATTCGCGCCGCCTGCCGGCGTGACCGAGATGCGGCGCAATCTCGTCGGTTGCGACCTCGCCGAGCTCGGCGCCGAGATGGCGGCGATCGGCGCCCCGGCCTTTCGCGCTCGCCAGCTCTGGCACTGGATCTATCATCGCGGGGCCACCGACTTCGCTGTCATGACGACCCTGGCCAAGGATTTCCGCGCCCGCTTGGCCGAGCAATTTGTGATCGAGCGGCCGGGCGTCACCGAGAGCCGCCACTCGCAGGACGGAACCCACAAATGGCTGCTGCGCTTCGGCGACGGGCAGGAGGTGGAGACCGTCCACATTCCCGAGGAGGACCGCGGCACGCTCTGTGTCTCTTCCCAGGTCGGCTGCACGCTTACCTGCCGCTTCTGCCACACCGGCACCCAGCGCCTGGTACGCAACCTGTCGGCGGCGGAGATCGTCGGGCAGCTCATGCTGGCGCGCGATGCGCTCGGCGAATGGCCGTCGCCGAAGGACGGGCGGCTGATCTCCAACATCGTGATGATGGGCATGGGTGAGCCGCTCTACAACTACGAGAATGTCGCGAAGGCGCTGAAGATCTTCATGGACGGCGAGGGTATCGCCATCTCCAAGCGCCGGATCACGCTGTCGACCGCTGGCGTCGTTCCGATGATCAAGCGCTGCGGCGCCGAGTTGAACGTCAATCTCGCGATATCCCTGCACGCCGTCAGCGATGAGCTGCGCGACCAGATCGTGCCGATCAACCGCAAATATCCGATCGCCGAGCTGCTCGACGCCTGTCGCAACTACCCGGGCCTGACCAATGCGCGGCGCATCACTTTCGAATATGTGATGCTGAAGGACGTCAACGACACGCCGGCCGAGGCCCGCGAGCTGGTGCGGCTGCTGGAAGGCATTCCCGCGAAGGTCAACCTGATCCCCTTCAATCCCTGGCCGGGCGCGCCGTTCGAATGCTCGACCGACGCGGCGATCAAGCGCTTCAGCGACATTGTCTTCGCCGCGGGCTATGCCTCGCCCGTGCGCACGCCGCGCGGCCAGGACATCATGGCGGCCTGTGGCCAGCTGAAGTCAGCCAGCATCAAGCAACGTCGCTCCGCGATCGCGGGCGAGGCGATAGTCCCGGCTCCATAACCAGCGGCCCTATTGGGCCGCGACCTGCTGCGCGGTCAATTCGGCGATGACCTGATCGGCGGCGCGGATGCGGCCGTATCCTTTGAGCGTATCGAGCGCGGCGGCATGCCAGGCGGGTGTCTTCGTCGCGCAGCAGTCCTCGACCAGCGTCACCATGAAGCCACGGTCCGCCGCGTCCCGCACGGCCGACTCGACGCATTGGTTCGTGTAGACGCCGGCGATGACAAGATATTCGACGCCGAGATTGCGCAGCACATATTCGATGTTGGTCGCGTTGAACACGCCCGAGGCACTCTTCGGCAGGATGATGTCGTCGTCATCGGGCGCCAGCGCATCGATCACCCGTCCTCCCCGCGATCCCCGGGGAACGTGGATGTTCGAGTGCTTGTGGTCGAGGCTGTGGTCACGGCCGTCTTTGGTAAGGCTTTCTATCACCGTGTAGATCACCTCCACGCCATTTGCGCGGAAAGTCTTGATAAGCCGCTGGAGATTGGGGACGACCGTGGTTTCGATCCGCTCGAGATAATAGGCGTATTCGGGACCAGGCTTGGCCAGCGAGCCTTCGCCGCGCTGCGCGCAGAAATTCTGCATGTCGACGACAAGGAGCGCCGTGCGTGCCGGCACGATAGCCGTTTCGCGCGTCGCGGGCCGGTTTACGCCGGAACGGGATGTCGCCATCGTCGCCACCTGCTCAAGAAATCGTCGCTGCCTCAAATAGATGGCCAGATCTTCGTGACTTGCCTGGGCGCCTTGCCTTGCGCCGGTCACGGCTTTGGGCAGATACTAGCGGCCCAAGCCGCGCGGCCACAATATCCATGACAAGACGTCGTGCGGCCATCGGGGAACGGTATCGGATGGACGCAACGATTGCCGCCTCGCATTCGCAAGGCCGGGGGCCGCAGGTCCTGGCGGCGGCGGCCGACGGAATCGTGGGCATGATCAGCGCCATGGGCGGCGACGTCGACCGCGTCTTCGGCGAAGCGCGGGTCGATCTCGAGTTGCTCGATAGTCCGTTCAATGAACTCAGCCTGCGCCAGTATTGCCAGCTCTTCGAGGAGGCCGCGCGACAGACGCACTGCGACAATTTTGGATTACGGTTCGGCCACGGCTTCAAGCCGCGTCAGCTCGGGCCGCTCGGCTACATGGCCATCAATTCGCCGACCATGGCCGCCGGGTTGCGGGCGCTGGTCGACTATATGCCGGCGCATCAGCAGAACACGACCATGGCGCTGCGCCAGGAACGCGACCTGCTTTATCTGGACTACCAGATCACCGACGGGCGCATCAGCCGGCGGCGGCAGGACGCCGAACTCTCGCTCGGCATGTTCTGCAATATTTTCTACCACTGCCACGGCAAACAGTGGATTCCGCTCGAGATCCATTTCGAGCATCCACGCCCGCTGGAAAACCGCGAGCACGAAACGCTGTTCGGCACGCCCGTGTTCTTTGCGCAACCGACGAACTCGATCGTATTTCGGCAGGGCGACCTTGATAGGCCAATGCCGGACCCCGACTCTTATCTTTTCTCTTTGCTCGAGCCGTTCATGCGTGGCCGCCAGCGGCGCGCCGGCACCGACGATCTCGTCGGCGTCGTCAGGCAGAAGATCGAGCAGCATTTCAATACCGGCGATCCCAACATCAAGAAGATCGCCGGCGATCTCGGCATGACCAGCTGGACGCTGCATCGCCGCTTGCGCAGCCTCAACGTGAACTTCCACGATCTCGTGCGCGGCGCCCGCCGCGATCTGGCATTGCGCTATGTGGCCGAGCCGCACATTGCGCTGACCGAGGTCGCCTTCCTGCTCGGTTATTCCGAGCTCAGCGCCTTCAGCCGCGCCTTCCGCCACTGGACCGGCATGGCGCCGGCACGCTACCGCCGCAAGCGGCTGGAGCGTGTCATGACAGAGGCGCTGCCACTCGGGCACACCGCCTGACGACGCCGGTTATTGCGATCGTCCTTCGACGGCGGCGAGGACGCCGGTGATGCGGTCCTTCGCGGTGGCGACACCGGCAGTCTTGCCTGCGATGTAGAGCCGCCCGGCAGCGCCGATCATCTGCACGTCGACGAGGGTATTCTCGGGCGCGGCCTTCTCGGCCTCGTTGGCGGCGACGGCAGCGAACAGCGCCGGCACCATCTCGTACACGAGCAGCGTCTCGCCCGGCATCAGCATCGATGCCTGCCGGTTGCGATTGATGATGACGGCATGCTGGTCGGTCACGTCCTCGATGATGTCGGAGAACAGCACGCGCGGCTTCAGCTGGTCGGCCGCCTGGCAGCCGATGCCCGCGAGCACGGCGGCGCCGGCGCGCTTCAGTTCTCCGAGATCGTAGCTGTGCAGCTCCAGCACGCCGAATTGCCGCTCGACGAAGAGGATGCCGGGCTCGACTGACGGTACCGACTTGAGGGCGAGGTCGATGACGCGCTCGATCGCCAGGCCGGGCGCCACCTCGATGATGAGGGAGTGGCTGCCCTCGAGCGGCGGATAGCCGCGCGCGCGCGTCGGCGTGCCCATATAGGCGGCGAACTGCGGCCGCAGATCCTCGACCAGCAGATAGACGCGAAGCTCGGTCATCGACGCATCGGGTCCCGCCGCTTACCGGCGGCGGCGAGTCGCTACTTCGAGACCGACGTGAAATGCTTCGCCAGGTCCGCGTGCGGGCGCGGGATGACATGCACGGACACGAGCTCGCCGATCGCCGTCGCGGCCTCGGACCCGGCTTCGGTCGCCGCCTTCACGGCACCGACGTCGCCATTGATGATCACGGCGACCAGCCCGTCGCCGACCTGTTCCCGGCCCACGATGGTCACGTTGGCGGCTTTCACCATGGCATCGGCCGCGGCCAGCGCCGCGACATAGCCCTTCGTCTCGATCATTCCGATGGCATTGGACATTGCTTTCTCCTTGCTCGCTGTCGTTAGTGTCACTTCTTCGCTTTATCGGTCTTGCGCGACGCATCCTCGTCGATGGAGCCGATGATGAGGGCGTCGATGGGCGGCGCCTTCCCGGGGAACCAGGCGGCGGCGACCGAGCCGGTCGCCACCAGCACCCGTTCGCCGACGCCGCAACCCAGCACGTCGAAGGCGACGAGGCGGGTGCCTTTCCCATCCTCGATCTCGATTTCCAAGAGGGCACCGCTGGGGAGCTCCTTGAGTCGCTTGGTGGACCATACGTTGCCGATCACGATTGCGCGCTGCATCGTCATTCCCTCTCGATCTCGACGCCCAATTGCCGGGCCTTGTCCCGCGCCAGCGGCGTCAGCACGACGCGACGTCCGAGGACGAGCCGCTTGCCGGTCTTGGCGGCTGCCGCCACTGTTCGTTCGGTTACCAGGCCCTTGTCGATACGCTCGCCGCCGCTGCGCGCTGGTTCGCTTGGCCGCTGCCCTTTCAGGCGGAACGTGACTCGTCCATGCTCGATGGCTTCGCGCTGCTTTGGATCGCGGCCCAGCTTGAGCAGGCGGCGCACGAAGGCGGCGAGGTCGGCATCGGTGGCGATCGCAATCTCCTCGATCCTCGCCTCGACTTTGCCGGCTCCAGCCGCATCGGCGGCTGGCGGCAACTTCGGCGCCGTCGCGTGGGATGCCGCAGCCTTGCCGGCCTCGGCCGCGATGCGCGCCCGCACTGACTCCGGAATGGAGTCACGTAGCACTTGCCGCACCATCGTGCGGATCGACTCGCGGTCGATCGGCGGCTTTTTCTCCGTGCTCATTGCAGGGTCAGCGCCTGTTCGGCTGCCTGGGCAGCCGCGCGAATGTTGGATTCGGTGCCACTGAGATAGACGCGTCCCGTCGCGCCCATCATGCGGTAGTCCACCACCTTCACGTCGGCCGCCTTCTCGGCCTCGTTCGTCGCCAGGATGGCGTAGGCCGCCGGCTGCATCTCCAGCACGAACAGGGATTCGCCCGGCAGGATCATCGATCCCAGCTTGTTTCGATTGATGAGGAAGGCGTGCTGGTGGTCGATGCGCGTGACGATCTGCGAGGCGAGGATCTGCGGCTTCAGCGCCTTGTCGGCCGTCGTCTCCAGCGCCTCGAGGACGGCGTTGCTCGCGGCGCGTACCGCGGCGGTCGAGCGCGAATGGATCTCGAGATAGCCATATTGCCGCTCGACCACGAGGATGCCGCCCTGCACCTCCGCATGCTTCAGGGCCACGTCGGTCAGCGGCTCGATGTCGAGGCCTGGCGCCACCTCGATAATCTGTGCGGCCATCCGGCTGCGCGGCAGGCTGCCGCGGATCCAGGTGCCGAGATAGCACATGGTGCGCGGCTGCAGCTGGTCGATGAAGATGAAGGAACGCAGCTCGGCCATGCCTACGATCCCATGAAGAGGTCGCGCAGCTCTTCGAGGATCACCTTGCGGATCTCCTCGCGCATGGCGGCGCTGATGTCGGCGGCCTCACCCTCATCGGCCCGGTGAATCTCCGGCGCAAGGCGAGCCGTGCTATCCCACGGCTCGATGTCCTCGAAGTCGCCGAACTTCTCTGCCGCGTCCTTGTCGTAGGCGATGCGCACCCAGTTGACGAGATGCTGCGGCCCGATGTTGTCGCCGACGGAGCTGCGCCCGACATAGCCGGTGCCGATCGTCATCGAGGGCGCCAGATGGGTGTCGAAGCCGGCGGCGCCCGTGCTGCAGGGGCTGTTCACGACCACGCGCAAGGCCCGCAGGTTGGCGGCGAAGGCCATGATGGTCCGGGGATCGCGGCTGTGGATTGCCGCCGAATGGCCCCTGCCGGAGAGCCGCATGATGGCGCGGCTGGCATCGATGCCTCGCTTGGCATGCGGCACCCGGACATAGCCGAGCACGGGACACAGCTTCTCGCGCGCGAAGACTTCCTCGGGCACCGCCAGGTCGAACGGCGCCAGCAGGACCTTGCTGCGCTGGGCCACGCGCAGGCCGGCTTCCTTGGCGATCCAGGCCGCATCCTTGCCGAGCGCCGCGAGGTTGAACTTTCCTTCCGGAAATAGATAGCCGCGCAGCCGGTCGCGGTCGTCGCCCTCGCAGAGATGGGCGCCCTCCTTCTGCAATTGTCGTTCGAGCTTGTCGGCGATGGCTTCCTCGGCCACCAGCACGGACTCGTTGGTGCAGAGGATCGAGTTGTCGAACGACTTGCTGGTGACGATGCGCTTCGCCGCCATGGCGAGGTCGGCCGTGGCATCGACGAACACCGGCGCGTTGCCGGGGCCGACGCCGATCGCGGGATTGCCGGAGCGATAGGCGGCGCGCACCACGGCGACGCCGCCGGTTGCCAGGATGACATCGGTGCGGGAGTCCGCCATCAGCGCCTCGATCAGCGGTATCGTCGGCTCGTCGATCACCTGCACCACGCCGTCGGGCGCGCCGGCACTCTGGGCCGCTTCGCCCATCAAGCGCGCGGCATCGGCACAGCAGGCTTTCGCCAGGGGATGCGGGCTGACGACGATGGCATTGCGCGTCAGCAGCGCCAGGATGATCTTGAAGAAGACCGTCGATACCGGGTTGGTCGATGGCGCCAGGGCAAAGATGACGCCGGCCGGCCGCGCGAACTCCACGATCTTGCGCTCCGCATCGATGCGCTTCCCGACATAGTCCTCGTCGCGGTAGTGCTCGAAGATGCCGCGGCTGCACAGCTCGTTCTTGATCTTCTTATGCTCGGCAACGCCGAACCCGGTCTCGCGTACCGCCCAGTCCGCATAGTGCTGCGCCTTGGCAAAGCCGGCATCGGCTGCCGCCTTGGCGATGCGCAGCGTCCGCTCGCGATTGAAGTTGGCAAAGGCTGTCGCCGCCCAATGGGCGCGCTCCAGCATCATGCGCGCGCGTGCCTCCACCGACTGCGGCCGCTCGGAGTCTTTCCAGTAGCTTTGTATTTCCACTGCCGCCATCGTCCGTCACTCACGCCGCGCGGCGCGAGCCCGTCTCCTTCACTTCCTGGCGCGCCTCACCGATCGAAGCCTCGACGCGGTCGAGCAGCTCGGCGCAGAGCTCGTGGGTCTTCAGCACGCCCGGCTTGAACTGCAGCACGCGCGGATCGAGGGTCGAGAAGATCGCCCAAACGCCGTTCTTATAGAGCGCCCTCATCACGTACATGGCGCCCTTCGGGTGGTCGAACTCGAGGCCCATGACCGTGCCGTTCTGACGGATGCCGACGAAGAAATCACCGTAGAGGGCCTGGATCTCGCGCAGCCCCTGGCCGAGAAAGTTGGAGATATAGTTGACCATCGAGCGCGTCTCCGGCCGCGCGCAGAGCTCCAGAACCTTGAGGGCGACGATGCAGCCGAGTTCGCCGCCGCCGCCGGTGGACATGTGGCCGAAGCCGTCCTTCTTCATCCAGCCGCCGCATTCCTCGGAGGCCACGACACAGCCGAGCGAGATCAATCCGCCGCCGATGCCCTTGGCCGTCACCAGCATGTCCGGCGTGACGCCGTATTTGTAGATGCCCCACATCTCGCCGGTGCGCATCAGGCCGGTCTGTACCTCGTCGGCGATGTAAAGCGCGTCGTACTTCTCGCACAGTCGCTTGACGCCCTTGAGGTAGCCCTCCTTCGGCATGGGAAAGCCATAGGTGGCGGGTATCGTCTCCATCAGCACGGCCGCCACGTCGCGCCTTCTGAGCGCGTCCTCCATGGCATTCAGGTCGTTGAACGGCACCTGCGGGAATTCGTCGGGTCGGTCGCTCAGGAACAACTCAGAGAAGCGTGGGTCGCCGGCGCACACCGCCAGGCCGGTATGGCCGTGATAAGCCTTGATGACCGAGACGATCTTGCGCCGCTGCTTGGCGAAGCGCGCTGCCTTGATGGCGATGTCGATGGCCTCGCCACCGCCGCTGCCATACATGACGTAGCGCATGTTGTCGGCGCAGGTCTTTACCAGCGCTTCGGCCAGTGCCGTCCGCGCCAGCGCCGGGAAATGGTGATTGCCGACGTCGAACAGCTCGCTTGCACGGTTGAGGGCGTCGACCAGCTCGGGATGGCGATGGCCGAAATTGAAGGTACCGCCGTTCAGATGCAGGTTGATCAGCCGTTTGCCCGACATGTCCCAGATGAAGTAGCCCTCGCGGCGGCCGATCACGATGTCGACGCCGAAATCCTCCCAGGCCTGGGTCTTGCCGGGGTTCCAATGGGCCTTCGACTGCTCGATGAACTGTTCCTTGCTGTCGTAGGCGAAGAAGCCGAAGTCGTGCATCGGTCAGCTCCCGGTCCAGCCACGATGGGCCATCACGCACCCATCTCCTCGAGCGCCGCCAGCGATTCCGGCAGCACCTGGCCGCCGTCGATGACAAGCTTCTGACCGGTGATGTAGGCCGCCTCGTCGGAGGCGAAGAACAGCGCGGCATGGGCGATGTCCTCGACCGAGCCGAGCCGCCGCAGCGGCACCGAATCCGTCATCTTCTTGAGGTAGTCGGTGCCCATGCCATCCAGCCCCTCGGTCCTGATGTTGCCGGGCATCACTGCGTTGATCGTGATGTTGTGGGGCGCCAGCTCGATGGCCGCCGTGTGCAGGAAGCCAAGCTGGCCGGCCTTGCTGGCGCCGTAGTGGGTCCAGCCGGGATAGCCGGTGATCGGCCCCGTGATCGAGGAGGTGATGACGATGCGGCCCTTTTTCTTCTGCCGCATCGCCGGCAGGCAGGCCTTCACCGCGAGGAACGTGCCTTTGAGGTTCGTGTCGAGCACTTCGTCCCAGTTCTCGGCCGTCATGTCCGTGAGCTTGGCGGCCGGGAAGATGCCGGCATTGGCACAGAGCACGTCGATGCCGCCATGCTGCTTCACCGCTGCCTCGGCGACGCGCTGCATGTCCTCCCATTTAGTGACGTCGGCCGAGATTGCCGATGCCTGGCCGCCGGCGGCTTTGATCTCGTCGGCGGTTTTTTGTGCGGCCGCTCCGTCGCGCGCTACCACCAGCACGCGCGCGCCCTTGCCGGCGAACACGCGGGCGATGCCCTTGCCGATCCCCTTGCTCGAGCCGGTAACGATGACCGACCGGCCCGCGATGGATGTAAGCATGATCGTCTCCTCGCCCGGTGCGACTTACCCGAACTTGCTCAGATAACTTTCCGCCAGATTGCAAGCGCCCTCGGTGTAGGGTTCGCCCAAACTCTTCGCCAGATCGGTTTCGGAATGCGAGCCGATCCACGCCACCAGCAGCAGGCGACGCAGCATGACGAACGTCATCAGCTCCGCCTCGTCGGCGGGTGCCAGCGGTGCCACCT
>Ga0335069_10016763_pt1 | contig 10218 bp, 9 predicted proteins | sample Lox_Sample_11_FD_206714 | JGI IMG/M metagenome (GOLD analysis project Ga0335069, IMG submission 206714) | Soil microbial communities from Loxahatchee National Wildlife Refuge, Florida, United States - Lox_Sample_1.1 | ecosystem: Environmental > Terrestrial > Soil > Wetlands | place: USA: Florida...
CGTCCAGCAACCACCTATCACGCGCCCGCGGTAAGTCATTCTTCGCCGTCACATGTACCCACGCATTCGGCTCCGCACGCTTCCAGTTCGGCATCGATCGCTCACAGCTCTGTTTCGTCACCGCAACGCGCGGCTCGGTCCTCAGTCCCAAGCGTACATACCAAGTAGGCACGATCGCAGCCACGTCCGTTAGAATGTTTTTGATGTCCGAGGCAGCAGCCAAAATCCGGCTTACGGAGCAGGTCAAAGCCGCGGGTTGAGCGTCCAAGCTGAGTCCGGCGGTGCTGGACGCGGTGCTTGGGAAATTAGCCCGGCAACATGACCCGAATGTGCTAGTCGGCTTCGACACGGCCGACGACGCCGGCGTGTATCAAATCGCGCCCGACCAGGCGCTCGTGCAAACGGTCGACTTTTTTACCCCCATCGTCGACGACCCCTATACCTTCGGCCAGATCGCAGCGACCAACTCGCTGAGCGATGTGTACGCCATGGGTGGGCGCCCACTGACCGCGCTCGCAATGGTCTGCTTTCCGGAAAAGGGTGACTTCGACGTCTTGGAACGCATCCTCGCCGGCGGACTGTCGAAGATGATTGAAGCCGGATGCACCGTCGTCGGCGGACACTCCATCCGTGATCCCGAAATTAAGTTCGGCTACTCCGTCACTGGGATGGTGCATCCTCAACGGGTTTTGGCCAACGTGGGCGCCCAACCTGGCGACAAGCTGATCTTCACGAAAGCCATCGGCACTGGCGTCATCTCAACGGCCATCAAAAAGGGCGAGGCCAAAGAGAGCTGGATCGACGCTGCCACCGAATCGATGACCACTCTCAACAAGAAAGCAGCCGAGGTGTGCGTGGGAACGGGCGCCCTCGCCCGTTCAGGCGCAGCCGAAGGCCCCGCCCCCTTCGCCATTCATGCCATGACAGACGTCACCGGCTTCGGACTCATAGGACACGCCCGCGAGATGGCACTCGGCTCAAAGGTTTCCATGAGACTGTTCTCTTCCCAAGTTCCGCTGCTTGAGGGTGCCCTGGAATGCGTTCGGCAAGGCTTCATTCCCGGCGGCCTGAAGGCCAACCGCGAATTTGCCGAATGCCTGGTCGGATATGAAGAAGGAGTTCCGGAAGAGATTCGCACCCTGCTCTACGACCCGCAAACCGCAGGCGGACTGCTGATTGCGGTCGCCGCGAAAGATGCCGAGCAACTAACTTACGGGTTACACACAGCATCCGTTCCGGCAGTCCTTATTGGTGAAGTGCTCGAATCGCAGAAGCCTACCATAGAAATCAGGTCGTGACTTCGCCTCAGCCGACTTCCACCAACCCATATCGCCGTTGCCAGCTTCCCCGCAGATGAACCATCGTTCGACTCTTGTCGGCGGCAGGAATCTCGATTCGCCCGTCGATTAGCGCGCACGCTTCCTTCTTCGCAAGCTCAAGCAGGTCGCGATCACGCAAAAGATTGGCAACGCGGAAGCTCGGCATTCCGGCTTGCTTAGTCCCGAAGAATTCGCCGGGACCGCGAAGCTGCAAGTCCATCTCCGCGATCTCGAAGCCATCGCTGGTCTCGACCATCTTATTGAGCCGCTGTTCGCCTTCGTCCGAGATCTTCGATCCGGTCATCAGTATGCAATACGACTTCGCCGCGCCACGACCGATCCGTCCGCGAAGCTGGTGGAGTTGGGAAAGACCAAACCGCTCGGCATGCTCGATCACCATCACCGAAGCGTTCGGAACGTCCACTCCTACTTCAATCACAGTCGTTGAGACGAGCACGTTGAGGGCACCATCTTTGAACTGCTTCATCACCAGATCTTTTTCGTCGGCGCTCATGCGCCCATGCAGAAGACCAATCTTAAGATCCGGCAAGATCTTCTTTCGGATGGCTTCATACATTTTGATCGCGGCTTTGAGTTCGCTCTCCTCGTTCTCCTCGATCACGGGATACACGACATAGGCTTGGTGGCCGAGTTTCACCTGCTTGCGTACGAAGTCAAACACCTCGTCGGCTCGCTCATCCGCAACTCGGCGCGTAACAATCGGCGTTCTTCCCGGCGGAAGCTCGTCGATCACGCTGACGTCCAGTTCGCCATATAGCGTCAATGCCAGTGTTCGCGGAATTGGCGTAGCCGTCATCACCAGCACATCTGGCGTCAGAGCTTGCGGATCGTTCGCTTTCCGCATCAGCTTCAGTCGTTGCATTACACCGAAGCGGTGCTGTTCGTCGACGATTACCAGCCCGAGATTGTCAAACTCGACTTTGTCCTGGATCAGCGCATGTGTGCCGATAACAAGCTGCGCGTCGCCGCGAGCGATGTGTTGCCGAACGCTGCGCTTTCGGTCCTGCTCCAGCGATCCAGTCAGCAGGACGATTCGATAACCGGCGTTCTCCAGAATCTTCCGCGCTGAAAGGTAATGCTGCGTCGCCAGGATTTCGGTCGGGGCCATCAGCGCGACTTGATAACCATTCTCGATCGCGATGATCGCTGCCTGGAATGCGACGATCGTTTTTCCCGCGCCAACATCGCCCTGCAACAAACGCCGCATTGGCGTCGGCTTGGCCATGTCTTCGGCGATGTCTTTCAATACCCGTTTTTGCGCCGCTGTCGGATGGAACGGCAAAATTCGCTTCAGCGCCTCGCGAACCTTGTTGTCGAGCGCAAATGCGATTCCGGGTTGCTGCCGCAGTTTCCGGCGCTTGATCTCCAAGCCGAGTTCGAGGAAGAACAACTCTTCGAAGATCAGGCGCAAGTGTGCGGGCGTTCGCCACGCCTGAAGCTGCGAGAAGCTAACATCCTCATCTGGCCAATGCACTTTCCAGAATGCCTCATTTCGAGGTATCAACCCGAGTTTCTCGCGCAACGAACCCGGAATCACGTCCGGCAGATCCGGATCCATCTCTTCCAGCGCGCGGTGCACGATCTTGCGAAACCAGCGCGCGTTCAGCTTGCGATTGTCCGCCGATTCGTAGATCGGGACGATTCGCCCGGTTTCCAGCGAAGCAGGCAAGTCGTGTTCGTCATCGCCCGACTCGCCCAGAACTTCCACTTGCGGCTGGATTATTTTCAACCCGCCGCGAAAATCGTCTGCCTCCACCTTCCCGTAAAGCGCGAGCACTTGCCCGGCCTTGAAGCGGCCTTCCATATAGCGGGCGTTGAACCACAGGCACTTGATGGAGTTACGGACGCGCTTGCCGAATACCGGCGGCTGAGTGTCGCCGATGTCTCCTACCGTCATTTCGAAGATCGGCATCCGCTTAGTGCGAAGCAGCGCTGATCCTCGAACCTCGCAAATGAGGGTCGCCATCTCTCCAGGCGTGAGGTCTGCGATTTTTCGGGGATTGGAACGGTCCTCGTACCGGAACGGCAGGTAGTAGATGAGATCTTCCAGCGTCTGGAGGCCCTTTAAGGCCAGAACTTCGGCCCGTTTAGGGCCGATGCCCTTGATGTATTGCACCGGGCTGTCCATCTGCAGCATGAAGCTGAATCTTAGCAAAAATGAGAATATCCACCGCCGATCTATGAACGCTCGGCGTCAGACCGCAACTAACTATTCGGAACCGAGTTCCCGTTTCCGCACAGATTTCTTGAAATCTATGCAGCCGAAACTGGTTGCGCGGTGTCAAAACTAGTAGGCATGCTATTGAGCAACTTCCAACGTTCGCTGGCGGCGGTGGTGGTGGGCAACCTGATCTATTTCGCCCTGTTCCCCATCCTTCCACAGGTCCTGCACCACGCATTCTCAGATTTTACGGCGGGCAAGTTGCATATCAGCATGGGTAAGTTCGATTGGGGGATGTTGCTCGATTTTGCGATTTGTACCGCCTTGTACGTTCTTTTTGGATTGCTTTGGTCTAAGAAAGAAGGTCAAGGCGAACAGAAAACACAGTCGTAACGTTGCAGTTTGGGTTTGTCTCCAACGCTAGTTGCTGCTACACTGCTCGCCCGGTGGTCGCCATCTCCCCTGCCAGATTCGGCGGTAACTCCCATTTCGAAGCTCGATGAAGAAGATTGCGATCCTTTACGACGCCAGCCAGGCGGTCATTTCGACGTTCGACCTCGATGAGGTCCTCGCTCGCATTCTCGCCATCGCCCGTGAGTACTTTCATCTGAAGTACGTCGCGGTTCTGCTGCTCGACGAAAAGACGCAGGAATTACACATCCGGAGTCATGCAGGATACGAGGGAAACGCCAGCCGGCCGCTGCCGATTTCGATCGGACTAATCGGCGCAGCCGCGTCGAGTAAACGGCCGGTTTACGCTCCCGACGTAAGCAAAGATCCGCGTTATTTCCCCGGCATTCCTACCACGAAGTCGGAACTGGCTCTCCCTCTCGTGGTGCTCGATGAGGTGGTCGGGGTACTCGACTGTCAGAGCGAACAGCTCAATTACTTCGATCCCGAGACCATCGACCTCCTAACACTGTTCTCGACCCAAGCTTCGATTGCGCTCCAGAACGCGCGCCTCTATTCGCAGGAACAGAGAAAAGCCGCTCAGTTGGAAGCCATCAATCTCATCGCCCGACAGACCACGGCCGTGCTCGAAATCGATGAGTTGCTCCGAAAGGTTTGTACGTTCCTGTTGCAAGCGTTTCCGGTGGACCACGTGGCCGTTCTTCTACTGGAGGACGACCAGCTGGTGTTCCGGGCCCATCGTGGCCAGCTCACGCCCATGTTCAAGGAAGGCGCCGCGCTGCTCGATGCCGACGGCCTCTGCCGGCAGGCGTTGCGCTGCGGCAAGCCTATTCTGTCCAATGACGTGGCGAGCGCACGAGGTTATATCCAGGGCTTTGCCGAAACGCAATCGGAGCTGTGCATACCCCTGATCTCATTTGGTCAGGTCGTGGGGGTGTTGAGCCTTGAGAGCGCAAACTTGAACGCCTTCGATCTAGGCGACGTTGCCCCGCTGGAATCCGTAGCTGACATCTGCGCCAACGCCATTCAGAACGCCCATTATTTTGAGCGCGTACGCCACATGGCATATGTGGACGGCCTTACGGGCGTGTTCAACCGCCGATATTTCGAGATACGCATCCTGGAAGAGATCGAGCGCGCTCAACGTTATTCAGGCGCCGTGTCGCTGATCATGGTCGATATTGATCACTTCAAGCAGCTAAACGACGAGTTCGGCCACTTGATGGGCGACGACGTGCTGCGACAGATCTCGATGGCATTTCAGCAGAACCTACGCAAAGTGGATGTTGCCTGCCGCTATGGCGGAGAGGAGTTCGCTATCATCGTGCCGGAAACGACTGGCGAAGATGCCTACTATGTCGCCGAAAAGCTTCGAAAAACTATTCAGACCACCGTATTCCCCGGTCTTCCGCGGCCAGTGACAGTCACCGCGGGCGTAGCCTCTTTTCCGGCAAACGGCAAAAATCGCGACGAACTGGTGAAGGCCGCCGACGAGGCTTTGTATTCGGGAAAGCAGTCGGGACGTAACTCTGTCGTAGCGTCCTCTAGCATTCTTCCTTAAACCGCTGCCTGTCGTGCATTAAAATAAACTGGAGCAAGTCGTCGTGGTGGAAGGACTTACGCATGCTGCCGATGATGGGGCGCCTACCGCAAATGACGGTCACTTCGGTGATCGACATTCTGCTGGTCGCACTGATCATCTATCAGTTCCTGGTGCTGATTCGCGGGACGCGCGCGGTGCCGGTATTGGTCGGTGTCGGCGGACTCGCGCTCGCCTTCTACATCGCTCATATTGCTGAACTGCGCACCGTCAACTTCCTCGTCGGAACACTGCTGCCCTACGGAATTTTCGCGCTCATCGTCGTCTTCCAAAACGAAATCCGCCATGCGCTGGCCCGCATCGGTCGGCGCCTGACGTTTTCCCGTGTGTCTCCGGGAATTGCTGAGGCCTACGACGATATTGTTCTCGCAGCGAATCTTTTTTCGCAGAGCCAGACGGGCGCATTGATTGTCATTGAGCGTGAAATCGGGCTACGCACCTACATCGAAAGCGGTGTGCCGCTCGATGCGCATCTCTCCTACGATCTGCTGGCCACGGTGTTTCGCCCTAGCGCGCCACTGCACGATGGAGCGGTGATCATCCAGAAGGACCGGATCGCTGCTGCAGCGTGCTTCCTGCCCCTTTCGATGAACCCGGTGCTCTCCACACAACTAGGGACCCGTCATCGTGCCGGAATCGGTATTACGGAAGAAACGGATGCCATCGCGGTGATTGTGTCGGAGGAGTCGGGTTCAATCAGCATCGCCGTTGCCGGAAACATCGAGCGTGACGTTACCGTGGAATATCTCCGCGAACGGCTTAGCGATCTGCTGCGACGTTACGTTCCAGCCACGGCTCTCCCGACGATGTCCGATGGTTCGGCGGAATCGACGGCGGAGGAATCTCAAAAATTCCGGCATGCCGATGAAGGGCCGTATACGGGAGACTAAGCGATGGACTTTCTGCGACGATACGTATTCCGCAATTTCGGCCTGAAGGTGCTATCGCTCCTGATCGCCGTGCTGCTGTGGATGGCCGTCGCGCGCGAACCCAAAGCCGAGGTCGCGATCACCGTTCCCATCGAATTTCAGAACGCCCCTGATAATCTCGAGATCAGTTCGGAGGCGATTCCGCAGGTGCAGGTGCGCGAGCGCGGTCCCGCGGGAGTGGTCCACGATTTGGGACCCGCAGAGGTGCATGCCGTAATTGACCTTCGCACCGCCACGCCAGGTGAGCATACATACGATCTCGCGCCAAACAAGATTCGCGCTCCGCGAGACGTCGAGACGATCCAGGTCATACCCAGCCAGTTCCGCATCAGTTTCGACACGCGCGCGAACAAGAAAGTGCGGGTTCAGCCACGAGTGATCGGCTCGACTGCGCCGGGCTTCCGTCTCGGCGATGTAAAGGTCGAACCTGAATACGTGAACATCGCCGGACCGGAGAAGCGCGTGAACGAGATTGATTCCGTTATCACGGACCCGGTGGATGCCTCGGGCGTGATGGGCAGTGCATCGTTTTCGACGCACGTCTATGTTTCGGATCCGCTGGTGCGGCTGGCGAGCCCTTCGACCGTTACCGTGACTGTAAACACCGAATCGCGCGGACACCTGCCAGTGGCTCCGCATCCATAAGGGATAATAAGTTCTGCTCACTTGCATCGCCCCAATCGATCTTTATCCTCGCTGTATGCGAAAGGACAGCTGAAGCATGGCACGAATGTTGTTTGGCACCGATGGAATCCGCGGAGTCGCGGGCGATCCGCCGCTCGATCATGCGACCGTTTACTGCGCCGGCATGGCGCTGGGCCGCTATCTCGCGCAATCGCACAGAGATCCACGGGTGGTAATCGGGCAGGACACACGCGAGTCGAGCTGGTGGATCTGCGACTCCATTACCGAGGGCCTGCAGTCGGCCGGCGTGCTAGTCCGCAGTGCCGGTGTAATCACCACCCCGGCGGTGGCGTTCCTTGCTCGGCAGGCCTACGACGCTGGCATCGTCATTTCGGCATCGCACAATCCGTGGACTGACAACGGCATCAAGGTCTTCGGCCATGACGGCTACAAGCTGTCGGACTCCATCGAAGAACAGATTGAAACCGTTATCTTCGACCTGCTGCATGGACGTGTGCAAGGCTTCGATCCAGCAAAGATTCCAGCGGCGAAGACGCTGACGCGAGGCGATTCGACGACGGATGGCGAATTGCTGCATCAATATGTGAACTGGCTGGCGTCAGCGGTGGCGGGTACAGAATTGAAGCACCTGAACGTGCTGGTGGATTGCGCGAACGGTGCGGCAACTCCGGTGGCACATGAGGTGTTCCGCGCATGCGGCATCCGGGCGAGGTTTATTCACGATGGGCCGGATGGCCGCAACATCAACGAGAAGTGCGGAGCGTTGCACCCTGACGTTGTTGCCATGAAAGTGGCTGAAAGCGGCGGCAAGTACGACATGGGCGTCACGTTCGACGGCGACGCCGACCGGGCGCTGTTCTCCGACAAGAACGGCAATGTGGTAAACGGCGACGCGGTGCTGTTGCTCGCCGCCCGCGACATGAAGCCCCGAGGCAAGCTGAAGGCTGACACGGTTGTTGCCACCACGATGTCGAACATGGGGCTGGAGATCGCACTGCGAAACTCTGGGGTGAAGATGCTGCGGGCTCCGGTAGGCGACAAGTACGTGCTCGAAGAGATGTTCAAGACCGGAGCGACGCTTGGGGGCGAGCAGTCCGGCCACATCATCTTTCGCGACGGCGATGCGACCACCGGTGACGGTATCCTGACTGCACTGCGCGTAATAGAAGCGATGACGCATTCTGGAAAAGCTCTGCACGAGATGGTCGGCGACCTGAAAGTATTTCCGCAGACAATCAAAAACGTGCGCGTGAAGGAGAAGAAGCCGCTGGAATCGCTCCCCACCGTCGTGGCGGCGATGCAGCAGGGTGAATCGGAGTTGAGCGGCAACGGTCGCATCGTAGTGCGTTATTCCGGCACCGAGGCCCTGGCACGCGTGATGGTGGAAGCCGAGTCGGAACAGAAGATGAAACGCATCACCGATGCGATTGCGGGAGCGATACAACAAGCTATTGGCGTTTGAAGCGCCCCCTAAATCTGAGTATCTGGTCATCTTGATATCTGGATTTGTCAGTGTCGATATCGGTGAAATGGATGCTGACGGGAGATTCAGATGTCCAGATAACCTGATGATCTGATTAGTGTGAGCGACCCAATTGACGATGAGCAGCGTTCCTGGTGGAAGTCTCCGCAGACTATAGCGCGGATTTTAGGCTTGCTGCTGTTTGGACTATTGTTCTGGTTGCAGTCGCCGCCGCTTTTTCTGCGTAGTGCCGGTTACGCAAGCTACGTTTTTGTGGTCTTGCTGTGGATCGGCGAACTCCTGGTCTATGCTGTTGCCGCCGGCGGTATTTTTGTCATTCTGATCTTTGCCGGCTCGCACTTTTATAATTTGCTGCGAAACGCGCGGCGCTGGTTTCGTCTCCAGGAGATACGTTCGTGGCGGGCGAAGCGTGCGTGTAACTATCGCGACGTGCAGCTTCCGGTCGATGATTCTCATAAGGCCAAGTGATTATGTCTTCATCCTCACCGGTGCTGGAGTATCGGCGGAGAGCGGAATTCCGACATTTCGGGGTGAAGGAGGATTGTGGCGAGGCTATCGCTTCGAAGCAGTGGCATCCCCTAATGCGTGGGCGGAAGATCCTGTGCTGGTGTGGGACTTCTACTCGATGCGGCGAAAGGTCGCAGCCGAAGCCAAACCGAATCCAGCACACTTCGCAATCGCGGATCTGGAGCAGAAGATCGGTGATCGGCTGGTGTTGGTCACACAAAATGTCGACAACCTGCACGAACAAGCGGGCTCGAAATGCGTGATCCACATGCACGGCGAGTTGTTCAAGAGCCGTTGCGATCGTTGCGAAAGACCGCCCTTTGCCGATGACAAGCGGTACGAGCGCCTGACCGAAATTCCACGTTGCGAGTGCGGAGGGAGGATTCGCCCGCACATTTGCTGGTTTGGCGAGATGCCGTACGAAATGGATCGCATTTACGATGAGCTGGCGCGGTGCACAGTTTTCGTATGCGTGGGAAGTTCAGGCGTGGTGTACCCGGCGGCGGGGTTCGTCGGCGAAGTACGCGGTCGGGCAACAACATATTATGTCGGTTCGGAAGCTCCTGAAAACGCGGAGGTCTTCGACCACGTGCTGGAAGGCAAAGCCGGTGAGGTGCTGCCAGGTGTGTTTGTAATTGAGTAATGTGTTATCTATGCCGATATCACGACCGGCAGCACTGCATTACTTATGTATATGCGGGCTCTGTGCAGGGTTCTTACCCGCATGCGTTGACGGCGCCTTAGCGACCGTTACGTCGAAAGCGATCGGCAGGCTCACCGGCGGATAACATGCGCGATTGTCGCAAGCCTGGTAGCGGAAATTGCCATGCACGCGATAGGTTCCCTTCGGGGTTGATTTAGCCGCCATCACCAAACCCTTCACGTTGATGTCTCCCGTGTACACACTAAGCCTCGTGTCAGGATCAAACGGGAAGCTGAGCAACTCGCCTTCGGGGTATTCCATTTTTCCGACCGAAATATCGGTGGGAACATCAAGTTTTACGGCCGTGGGAATGTAGAGCTCCGATGTGGGCTTGTTCGAGTTGATGTGAAAACCGGGAGCCACGCGGAAGGTCATTTCCACCGCGGCCTTGCCGCCCTGCGCAACTGTGACCTTATTGATCGGTTCAGCCGTGACCTTG
>Ga0335069_10016767_pt1 | contig 10217 bp, 5 predicted proteins | sample Lox_Sample_11_FD_206714 | JGI IMG/M metagenome (GOLD analysis project Ga0335069, IMG submission 206714) | Soil microbial communities from Loxahatchee National Wildlife Refuge, Florida, United States - Lox_Sample_1.1 | ecosystem: Environmental > Terrestrial > Soil > Wetlands | place: USA: Florida...
GCGCCGCGTCGACATCCTCAAGGGGATCTCGCTCACCATTCCCGCGGGGCAGTTCGTGGCCATTGTAGGTGCCAGCGGCAGCGGCAAAAGCACGCTGCTGGGTCTGCTGGCCGGGCTGGACTCGCCCAGTTCCGGCGAAATCTGGCTGGACGGCGTGCCGATCCACAACCTGCCCGAGGCGGAGCTGGCGGCCGTCCGCGGGCGCAAAATCGGATTCGTCTTCCAGTCCTATCAGCTCATCCAGACGCTCACCGCGCTTGAAAACGTCCTGCTGCCGCATGAGCTGAACGCCGACGGCAACGGCCTCGCGAAGGCGCGGGAGCTGCTGACCTCAGTGGGGCTGAGGGACCGCATGGAGCACTACCCGATCCAGCTCTCCGGCGGCGAGCAGCAGCGGGTGGCGATTGCGCGGGCGTTTGTGGTGGAGCCGCCCATCATCATGGCCGACGAGCCCACCGGCAACCTCGACTCCAGCAACGGCCGCGTGATTCTCGATCTGCTGCTGGAGCACAACCGGCGCGCCGGCACCACCCTGGTGCTGGTGACGCACGATCCCGAGGTGGCTTCGACCGCCGACCGCCGCATCGTGCTGCGCGACGGGCTGATCCTCGAGGACACGCTGCCCCATGTGCCCGACCCGAGCGATGAGCAGGTCGCCCATGGCTGACACTGCGACGGCAAAGAAGCGCGCGCTGGGCTGGCGGCGCGCTGCCACGATCGCGGTGCGCGATCTCAAGTCCGCTCCGGGCAAGTTCGGCTTCGTGGTGCTCTCGGTGGCCATCGGCGTGGCGGCGCTGGTGGGCGTGCGCGGCTTCGCGGAGAGCTTTCGCCGCACCCTGGGCACCGAGGCCCGCTCGCTGATAGCGGGCGACCTGAGTGCGCGCCTCTTCGGCCAGCCCACGGCGTCCGAGCGCACCAGGATCGCGGACCTCGAGAAGAAGATTCCGGGCAGCCGCGACACCTGGGTGGTAGAGACCATTTCCATGGCCTCGGTTCCGCCCGACCCGGTGCCGATCCTCGTTACCCTGAAGGCGGTCGATCCCGCCAGCTACCCGTTCTACGGAGAGGCGAAGCTCGATCCGGAGATGCCGCTGGCGCAGGCGCTCAGCGGCGACGGCGTCGTGGTGGCGGACGAACTGCTCGTGCGGCTGAATGCGCATGTGGGCCAGGAGCTTCGCTTCGGCGGTCGCACCTTCAGGATCGCAGCAGTGTTGCGGCAGGAGCCGGACCGCATCAGCGCCGGCGCCGGCATGGGCCCGCGGCTCATGGTTTCGTGGCCGCAGTTGGAATCCACCGGGCTTCTGGCGCCCGGCAGCCGAGCCAGCCGGCGCCTGCTGCTCAAGCTGCCGGAGAAGCTGCCCGCAGGCGTCACTCCGCAGTCGGTGCGCAAGGATCTGGAGCAGGCGCTGCCCGACGCGCAGGTGATGGACTACCGCGAAGGCAATCCTGCCATTACGGATGGGCTCGACCGCGCGACGGCGATCCTTTCCCTCATCTGCCTGGTGGCCATGGTGCTCGGGGCCATCGGCGTGGCCATGGCCATGCACGCGCACCTCGAGCAGCGCATGGACATGCTGGCTATTCTTAAGGCTGTGGGCGCGGGCTCATCGGACCTGCTGCGCATCTTCCTGGTGCAGACCCTGGGGCTGGGCCTGGCGGGCGGGCTGCTGGGGGTGGGCGCGGGCCTGGCCGTGATGGAGTCGCTGCCCGCGGTGTTCGGCAAACTGCTGCCGGTGCACACCATTCTGGCGTTCCCATGGCGCAGCATCGCTGCCGGACTCGGCACAGGCCTGCTTACCACGCTCCTGTTCTGTCTCCCGCCCCTTCTCGATGTAAGAGCCATCCGCCCGGTGCTGGTGTTACGCCGCCTGGTGGAGCCGGGACCGGAGGACATCGGCGGCTTCTTCGCAAAGCTGTGGGCCCGCCGTCTGCAGCTCGGCATTGCGATTGTCGTTGTTGCGGCGCTGGGCGGCATCGCCGCTGCCTTGTCCGACTCGGCGGTCGTGGGCAGGTGGTTCGCCATCGGGCTGGCTGCCGCGCTGGCAGTTCTGCTGTTGCTGGCGTGGGCCACGCTGCGTTTCCTGCGCTTCCTGCTCAATCGCGTGCGCCTGCACCTGCCGTCGTTTTTGCGGCACGGACTGGCCAACCTCTACCGCCCCGGTAACCAGTCCGCCGCCGTGCTGGCCGCGCTGGGCACCGGCGTCATGCTCATCCTTGCCGTCTATCTCATGCAGGCCGCATTGCTGCGCGAGGTGCGCGAAGCCGCATCGCCCAAGCTGCCCAACATCTTCCTGATCGACATCTCCACCGACGAAGTACAGGGCGTGCGAAACTTCTTTGCCCATCAGGCGGGCGTCACACAAGCGCTGGATCTGATGCCCGTAGTGCGCGGCCAGTTTCTAACCCTCAATGGCAAGCCGCTCGACCAGATCAAGGAGCAGCACTTCCCCCGCCGCTGGCTCGACAACGCCGAACTCACCTGGGCAGACACCATCCCCGAGGGGGACAAACTCACCCAGGGCAAGTGGTGGACTGACCCGAAGGCGCCGCAGATCGCCATCGACGGCGGCGCTGCGGAGCGGTTGCATCTCGGGGTGGGGTCGGCGGTCGAGCTGCAGACCGGGGTGCGGGGCGTGCACAAGCTCACGGTGGCCGCCATCTTTCGCACCGACGGACAGCACCTGAGCGCGCGGGTTCCGTTCGTGCTCCCGTCTGCCCAACTCGCGGACGAGGCCGCCACCTGGTATGGAGGGGCGCACATTCAGCCGGCCGTACTTCCCTCACTGGAGAGGGCCCTGTTCACCGCCTATCCCACAGTGACCGTGATCAACATCGCCGACGTCCTGCTGCGCATCGAGACGGTCATCGACCAGATCACGTTCGTCATCCATTTTCTAGCGGGATTCTCGATCTTCGCCGGTCTGACCATTCTGGCGGCCTCGATCGCCAGCACCCGCTTTCGCCGCATGCGCGAGGCGGTGGTGCTCAAGACTCTGGGAGCCACGAGGTCACGCATTGTCCGCACCTTCAGCGTGGAGTTCAGCGTGCTTGGCCTGCTGGCCGGGGTGGTCGGGGTGGTCTTCGCCAACCTGCTTACCCGCGTCCTGCTGCACCGCATGCAGGTTGGCTACCGCGTCGAGTGGGCGGCGACGGCGGTGGCGCTGGCGGGAACGGCGATCCTGGCGACTGCCACCGGCTGGATCGCCAGCTACCGCATCCTGGGCCTGCGGCCGCTGGAAGTCCTGCGCGAAGAATAGGCGGCCAGGCATCCCGGATCCTCCCTTTGCATCCACCTCCAGCAGCAATGTCGCCTAACGGGCTGTCGGCTTGTGTGCAATCTGGTTTAGAATCGGCCCGTACCCATGGCAGGTCGCATCGAGCAAGGTTCTTTGTCTTCCAGCTGTTCCGGGTTTCCCAACCACACACGCCGTTGCTGGAGGTCAGCTCATGTCTGAGAACGGTCTTCCCCGACGTATTCTCATCGTCGACGATGAGAAGAACATTGCGGACACACTTGCGATGGTCTTCAAACTCAAGGGACACGAAGCGATGGCGGCCTATAGCGCCGAAACCGCCGTCGAAATGGTCGAGGCCTTTGAGCCGGACATCGTACTCAGCGACGTGATGATGGGCAAGATGACGGGCGTGGATCTGGCCATCTATCTGTCCAAGGCGCGGCCCGACTGCAAGGTGCTGCTCTTCTCAGGGCAGGCGGCGACAGCCGACCTGCTGCGCGAAGCCAGCCGCAAGGGCCACGAGTTTCGTCTGCTGGCCAAACCCATCCATCCGCAGACAATGCTGGACGACCTTGGCGGGATGTAACAGCCGTCCATCGCGTTCCTGAACAGGCTTGAATGCGGCTCCCTCCGCAGCCGTTCGGCCCCGCCTTGAATGCCTTCCAGTGACCCTCCCCTCGAATCAGATGGGATCCGCGAGAAGCTCCACTGAAAGACAGGAGGCTACGCAGCGGGTCTCACTCTGGGCCCGGCTGGGCAGAACCGTCCGGAAACGTGAAGATCGTGAACGGGTGCTGTTCGCCCCGCTCACGCAGGATGTGCAGCGCCACGTTGCACACGCGCAAACCACCCTTTGACGCTTGAGGCCGATGGGAATCTACGACTTACCATGCCAGTGTGGAATCAGAAGGGGCCATGATGCGGTGTAAGCGCGCCCCAGGCATGGGTTTGACCTAGGGCGCAAATCCTCTTATGATGAACGAGTTGGCACTTCGCGCCCAGCAGCCGCTGTGGCCGTGCCAATTCGGTTGCAAGTCTTCATGTGGAGCTTGTTGCCCCCTCGTTCAATGGTAGGACAGCTGACTCTGGATCAGCATATCGGGGTTCGAATCCCTGGGGGGCAGCCATGAAAACAAAATACTTATCCCCTCAGAGAAGCTTGAAAACTCCCTAAAAGCTGTTACCGATAAGAATAACGGTAACAGAATGATTTGGGCCATTGCCGGCATACCGAGGCAAACCGGGAAATATCGCCATGCTTTCCCGGTCCAATCGATAGGCTCGACCCAGTGGGATGATCCGTGCTTTGCGTTCCATCGCAATTGCGGCAAGACTTCTTCAGCGCTCATGCAACTTGACCGGCTTCCTTATCGGAGGGAGATTCCGGTCACCATGAAGTGCAACCAACGTCCACACCTGCCCGCGGCCTCCACTGGAGAGAAGAACTGCAGCCGCTGAGTGGGCAGGCCGAGGGACGCCGTTTGGGTGCTGGAGTCCGCTCCGGTCGTCGTGAGCGCTTCAGGCGGAGAAGGATGATAGAGACGCGAAGAATCAGGACAGCGCCTCGACTGCGAACCCCTTCATTCTCCGTCGATGTAAGCCTGTAGCGCTCTCTCCGGGTAACGAACGAGGCGGCCCACTTTCCTGAAAGGAGGGCCGTCCACCCTCCCTTTGTTTCGTTTAATTCTCCATTTCCGAAGCTGCGACAAGGTCAGTTTTGGGGCCTGCCGCCTATCCCACGATATTTCGGAGGAGTTCCGAAATATCGGGCACGTGCCAGTCAGTGGGAATGTTGAGCGTCCCGCAAAGCGTTTGACATGAACGCATTACGACGTCTCAAGAGCCGCTTGGCATTGGCGCTCGGATTGCTTTTTCATATTCACCGACTGTAGCGAGCGGGCTCTGGTCAATCGCGGGGCTCCAGTGAAGTTTTGGAGGAAGGTTATGACTCACAATCGTACATCGTGCTGCAGTGCAGCTCTGTCCATCGCCATATACTTCGTCTGCCTTGGAGCTTCGGCTCAAGATCCGCTCGATAAGACGCCCGGCGGGATCAAGGCGCTTCCACCACTTGGCCTGCCGCAAACCGCACCGTACAAACTGGATGCGAGCTTCAAAACAGATAGCTTCAAGAAAATGGGATTGTCCAATCCAGGAACACTGCGGGCAACGACGACTCTGACTCCAGGCTCTGATGGGACTGTGGTACTCACGCTCGATCAAGCGCAGCAGCAGGCAGCAGTGGCGAACAATCCGCTTGCCCAACTCGGCGAACTTCAAGTCGAGGCCGCAAGGCAGCATCGGCTGGGTGTTTATGCAAACTACTTCCCGGTGCTGGGTACGACGTACCAGGGTCTTCACTTCAACAAGCATCCGGGTGAGGTGATCGCGGTACAGGGCCCCTCGGGTGCCTCACGTCAGGTCCCGGTGAGAATCCTCGAGAAGGATTCGAATATATTTCTGGTAACCGGAGCTCAGCCGATCACTCCGCTCTTCGCGGTCAATCAACTCGTGAAAATCGCGCGTGCGGACGAAAACATCGCCCGGGCGAAGGCGGGAGTGCCGCTGCTGGAAACGGCGCGCAATGTCGAAGACAGTTTCTTCGGACTGCTCGTTGCCCAAAGAGAGCTGTCCAGCGCGAAAGCAGACGCAAAGAAGATCCAAGCCAAGTGGCTGTCGGCGAGCAACTCGCCGGACGCAAGCGTCTCGTTCGAGCAGGAGAAGGACATGATCAGCGCTGAAAAGCTGCTCATCGTTCCTGCAAGCAGGGTGAAAGAACTGACCGCGTCCCTGAACGCAATGCTGGGATTGCCGGACGGAACAAAGCTGGAGCTTGTTTCACCTGATCCTCTCGTAGAGGACATATCTCTCAATGAAGTCATTGAGAAAGCCATGACCGCGAATCCTGAAGTCGTGGAGGCGGAACAAACTGCCAAAAAGGCGCGTGCGGCCGCAACCATCTCAAAGCTGCAGTTTGGTCCGACGATCGCGGTGTTGGGTGGTTTCACCAACCAAAGCTTGGTGAACGTTGTGTTCCCCCGGTCGACGGCCTTTATCGGCGCCAACGCCTCCTGGACTCCATATGACTTCGGCAAAACATGGCACGGAATGAAAGAAAGCAAGGCCAATGCCGAGGCGGCAGAGTTGGGAGTGCAGCTCACAAAGGCCAAAGTGGCAGCAGCAGTCAGAAGCAGCTATCTGGATTTGGATCGGTCACGCCAGCTCTTTCAACTGGCAAGCAGGATGGTGTCGGCCACCAAGGTTGTCGCTGCGAGTTACAACCCTGACGACCCGGACGTTGAATCTGCGCGGGCAAAGATGGAAGCGGACATGCTCCGCGCCGAACTCGAATACCGCCAGGCATACGCGAAGGTGAAAGTGCTCATGGGCGGCGCGCAGTAACTTTTGACAAACCTGCGGCTCGAATCTGAGCCGCGACCCTTCGGGAAACGCAATTGAACCACAGGAGTTGAACATCATGCCGACAAAGCCATTTAAAGGCGTCATCAAGCTTGACGTCCGCGATTCCGTTCCCGATTGGGAACCATACACCCCCACACGCGCTCCCGAGGGGGCGCCCAACATCCTCTTTGTGCTGTACGACGACACCGGCCTGGCTGCATGGTCGCCTTTTGGCGGCCGCATCAACATGCCCACCCTGCAGAAGCTGGCCGACAAAGGCCTTATGTATTCGCAGTGGCACACAACGGCTCTCTGCTCGCCCACTCGTTCCACCTGTCTGACCGGACGCAACCACCACCTCAACGGCATGGCAACCATCACGGAAGCCACAATCGGATTTCCCGGCCATTGCGGACGGATCCCAGATGAGTGCGCCACGATTGGGCAGATCCTGCAGGACGGTGGCTGGAGCACCTTCTGGATCGGCAAAAACCACAACGTTCCCGAAACGGATCTCTCCGCAGGCGCCAGCAAGAAGCGGTGGCCGCTGGCCATGGGCTTCGATCGCTACTATGGCTTCATCGGCGGCGAAACCAACCAGTGGTACCCTGACCTGACCGAAGACAACCACGCCATTGACCAGCCGTATACCCCGGAAGAGGGTTATCACCTATCCAAGGATCTGGCGGACCATGCGCTGCAGATGATCAAGGACCAGAAGGCCGGTAACCCGTCGAAGCCCTGGTACATGTGGTTCTGTCCCGGCGCCAACCATGCTCCGCATCATGCCCCGCAGGAATACATCGATAAGTACAAGGGCAAGTTCGACGACGGCTACGAAGCCTACCGCGAATGGGTGCTGCCGCGCATGATCGCCAAGGGCCTTCTGCCCAAGGACACCACGCTCACTCCACTCAATCCGATGCCACCAGAAATTGCCACCCCAGCCGACATGGTGCGTCCGTGGAACACGCTCAGCGCTGACGAGAAGAAACTGTTCTCCAAGCTCGCTGAAGTCTATGCCGGATTCTCTGAGTACACTGACGCGCAGGTGGGGCGCATCATCGACTACCTGGAAGAGAGTGGCCAGCTCGACAACACCATCGTTCTTTACGCTGCAGATAACGGCGCATCGGGCGAAGGCAGTCCGAATGGAACGGTCAACGAGAACAAGTACTTCAACAGCTACCCCGACGATATCGCCGAAAACATGAAGCTCATCGACAAGCTGGGCGGACCCGACACTTACGAGCACTATCCGACTGGTTGGGCTGCTGCTTTCTCGACTCCGTTCAAGATGTTCAAGCGTTACTCGGAGTACTCGGGCGGCACCTGCGACCCGCTGGTGATCTCATGGCCCAAGGGCATCAAGGCCAAGGGCGAGGTGCGGAGCCAATATCACCATTCCACTGACATCGTGCCGACGATCCTGGAAATCTGCGGCCTCGAAATGCCGAAGGTCTACAAGGGCGTCGAGCAGTACCCGCTCTCCGGCGTCTCCATGAAATACACCTTCGATGCCCCGAATGCACCCACGACCAAGAAACGCCAGTACTACGAACTGATGGGCACTCGCGGCATCTGGGAAAACGGCTGGAAGGCCTCCGCAATCCACCCGCCGCTTCCCTCGGATCTCGGACACTTTGAAAAGGACGAGTGGGAGCTGTACCACGTCGACGTGGACCGCTCCGAATCCAAGGATCTGGCCAAGCAGTATCCCGAGAAGCTTCAGGAACTGATCAAAATCTGGTTCGAAGAGGCAGAGGCGAACAAGGTGTTGCCGATGGACGACCGCTCTGGGGTAGCAGTCCTGACCACGCCACGGCCCACTGAGGAAGCGCCCCGCGAACGGTACATCTACTATCCGGGAACGTCTGCGGTTCCGGAAAGCGCTGCCGTCAACGTGCGGGGACGTTCGTACAAGATCCTCGCCGACGTCGAAATCACCGATCCGAACTGCTCGGGCGTCATCTTCGCCCATGGATCGCGTTTCGGCGGCCATGCGCTCTTCATCGCAAACAACAGGCTGCAATACTCGTACAACTTCCTCGGCTACAGGCCCGAGCAGAAGTTCGTCTCTAACGAACTGAAGCCCGGCAAGTACACGCTGGGGATGGAATTCACCCGCGAAAAGGCTGGACCAAACGCCGAATCGATCGGCACGACGAACCTCTACGTCAACGACAAGATCGTGGCCTCCGGGCCCATGCACGCACAGGTCGGCAAGTTCACCCTGTCCGGCGACGGTCTCTGCATCGGCTACGACAGCGGCGATGCGGTGAGCGAGGACTACAAGTCGCCCGGCAGGTTCAAGGGCGGCAGCATCCTGTTCGTCGAAGTCACCACAGAGAAAACGCAGTACCTCGACCTGGAGAAGATGGTGGCAGCCGCTTTCTCCGTCGACTAAAGGGCAACCAGCAGCAATAGCACGTCAACCTCCTTGCCGGCGGCTCTACTCCGAGCCGCCGGTCTTCTTGCCACTCGGATGCAGGAGTCGGATTCAACGAATGCTTCAAACAGGGGCACGCAGGTCGGGCAGGCCGAATCGAAAACGGATGCTCTCACTTTGAAACTCACGCGATATCTCGCGGTGCTCGCGGCAGCGTTTCTTATCGCTGTCCCGCTGCGGGCCCAGGAACAACCTGATAACAAACCAGCCGCGTCTTCAAAGCCCGCCCCGATTCCGTGGACATACTCACTCACCACCAGCGGCTATATCGTGCCGGGTGGTCAGTCCTATGTGTCACCAGACTTCACCGCGGACCGCCGCCGGCTCCATCTCGAAGCCCGCTACAACAGCGAGGCCTACCGCGTCGGATCGGTCTGGATTGGCCGCAACATCAATAAAGGGAAGAACTGGGTCCTCAATTTGACTCTGATGGGCGGCGCCCTCTTCGGCGATCAGAACGGCTTGACCCCAGGCTGCAACATCACGTTTACGCACAAGAAGTGGCAGATTTATGCCACGGCAGACTGGCCGTTCGATCTGCAGGATACTTCCCAGGACAATTCCTACCTGTGGGCCCAGCTCACATACTCGCCGCGTAGATGGATGCAAGTCGGTTTCGTCTCTCAACGCCCCCGGACCTATTCCACGGGACTCATGGTCCAGCGCGGCGTGCTCATCGGCTTCACGCGCAAGAACGTGAACTTCACAACCAGCATCTTCAACTTCGGGTGGATCACACCCACAGAAGTCCTCGCGCTCGGTTTCTCCTTCTGATCACCGGTGTCCGAGGTTCACAACCAGGCCAACCCCAACCTTCGGGCTTACGTGAGTCTCTCCCCCCACATGGGTGATGGACGCGGTGACGTCACACACCCGGAGGGTCCACCGGTGGCTGACTTCATAATCGAGTCCGCCTCCCCACTCTGTAGCAAAGCCGTGCTCCGATTCGCCGGACACCGATTTCTCGAAGGCAACACCGAACAAGCCGTAACCGATCGGCGTCCACCTCTTGTTCTTGCGAAACGCAAAGTGCGGGCCGCCGGTAACGCTATGCTCGCTCGCTCCTCCGGCATAATCACCGTCCAAGTCAGCGGCAACTCCAAGCCAGGAATTCACGTTGCCGACCAGCG
>Ga0335069_10016768_pt1 | contig 10217 bp, 10 predicted proteins | sample Lox_Sample_11_FD_206714 | JGI IMG/M metagenome (GOLD analysis project Ga0335069, IMG submission 206714) | Soil microbial communities from Loxahatchee National Wildlife Refuge, Florida, United States - Lox_Sample_1.1 | ecosystem: Environmental > Terrestrial > Soil > Wetlands | place: USA...
ACTGTTACTTTTGAGTAACTTCCGAAACCATTTCTTGTGCTCCGTTTTCGTTATTGGTTTCGTGTTGCGGGAGAATTCTCGTGTTCCCGTCTGATTCTGTACCATTAGAATCCAATTCTCGTCCTGCAGCTTCGCTCGCCGGAAGCACAGCCCGTAAGGTATCCTGTTCGGTTCCATCGGAATCCTCTCCTGTCAACTGATGAACTAGTTTATCCTTGTAGTACTCTGGAAATCCGCGTGTTGCAATCCTTTTAATATCCTTCGAAAAGATATTCCACAACAAATCCTTAATATTTTCTTTCTCTTCCTCTTCGATATCCATATGAATTTGTTTAAGCAAAGGACCAATATCGCGTGGAGAACCTTCCAGTTTATTTTCATCCCGAAGGCGCTGAATCATCTTCTCCCAACGTGGTTTAGCGTTATATGCCGCACCGATAACCTCGATACGATCACGTCCCGCGCCAGCGTTCCAAGAAACCTTATGCTTTTCCTTAAACTCATTTGAGACGATCTTGGCGCTCATAATAGGAATAACTTGACCACCAATAATCTGCTCTTGGTAATAATTTTTGATAACTATTCCCTCTCTACGGCATAAGCCAAAACCGCTCTCCTGGTGGATCATATTGATAAGCCATTCATACCGATCACCCCCAGGAGCCATTCCTTGATACAAAATAGGAACTACATCACAACCAAATTTATCAGCCCAAGACCCTCTTACGGAGCCAATACCTTCAACTGAATCATCTAGATCAATACCAGTAATGCCAAATAGAGCAATATAGCCCTTAGGAACACGCTGATACATCAAGGTATTATGTTTAGGCTTATTGAGGTATTCACCATGGAACACCAATCCTTCAGGCAACTTATCCTCTATACCTTTTACAAAATCCTTTGCTTCCTGAAACATCTTGTTTTCATCTTCATAGAAGATTGGCGCGCTTTTGGAGCGCATATAAACAATACCTTGTCGTCGTCCAAACGAAAACTGACTACCATCCACCTTTTCGGTAATCTCTACTGGATTATCCCATATCTTGGTCGTAAAACGCTCACCAACCTGAAAAATCTTAGGGAATGCGGGGATATTCATTTAATATCCTTTCTTTGTTTTTGCCCATGTTACATCAAATTCTGGAATAGAAGATATTGCGGTATGAAACACGATTTTTTAATATATGTTCTAATTGGCTTTTTAGATGTATTAATTATACGATCTACCATGGTTTCCAATCCTTATTATGATAAGCATACTGCATAAGATCGTGCGGATTGTCATTATCATCAAGAAAATGATTTTGACGACATCCTTCAAAAGAAAAACCGGCATGATGTGCTATATTACGCATTGGCATATTGTCTGAACGGCAACCACACGTAATCTTGCGTATATTACCCCTTAACAAGAAATCTCTCACACTATTCCAAGCTTCTTGCCCATATCTCTTGCTTTGATGCCCATGACCTATAAGGATGCCCATATCGGCCACGCCGTTATATGGATCGACATAAGCCGTAATGGTTCCTATATCCATAATAGGCTCTTGCTTGCGTTGAATAAGCCAAATAAAAGAACCTTCTGGAAAGTTATTTAGATATTCTTCCTGGGTTTTCCGAGTGTGCTCTTGATGGCGTTGTTCGCTGTATTTCATCAACTCTTTGTCGTTTAACCATTCAAGGTGTTTTGTGGTAATAAGGTTTGATTTATATGGAATAAGAGTAAGGCGATTAGTCTTTAATACCAATCCTTGATTTGCTAACTTTTCTTCAACTTCAGAAAGCATTTCTTGTGTTGCTATAAGAGCGTTAAATAGCGCCAACATGATATCCTCCTATAAATTCGAGCCTTTTTTAGACATGCTCAGGTCCACTTCGCCAAGACAACAACGACTACAGCTTACTGGTTTTTCTTATTCGGCAAAGAAAGATCAAGCTGCAAATCTTTTGCCGTTTTAGCAGTGAGGAGATTAATCAAATCCACAGACGATGTAGACTGACCTGGCGTACCTCCCATAACGATACTCGGGACCATTGCAGTACCACGCATAGCCTGGAAAATCTTTGGCATAACCACAGTGTAGGCTGCAAGCTTCTGCTCCAAAGCGCCATCGGCGTCAAGAACAAGCTTCTTTCGTGCTGCCTCACCTTCACCCAACAGAGTCAACTCAAGTTTCTTCTGTTCTGCTGCCTTACGATCCAATTCAGCAACCGCAAGACGCTGTGCTGCCGCAGTTTCCGCTACTTCCTTATCTCGGGTAGCATTGGTAAGCTGCACCAGCTTTTCCTGTTCCGCTGTAACCACAGCCTTAGCCTTGATGGCCTCCTGTTGCCACTTAGCGGTAGTAGCATTCGCACGTCCTTGCGCTTCCGCAGTCTGCGCTTCCTGCTCTGCCTGCGCCTTCTGTGCAATACTGGTCTGTACCTGCATAGAAAGAGCTTGCTGTTGACGAATCTGCTCCTCAACCACCTTATCATAAGGCATCTTAACAATGGTAAAGTTGAATGCTTTAATACCAAACAAGGTTAAGATAGCATCCTCTTGCCTTTCAGGCTTACCGTCAAGATCAAGTACGATTTGTGCAGTAATCACTTGCTTATCTGTATTAGTAATAGGGTCTTTTACCCATTCCGTCTTCTGGCGCGTACGATAAACACCGTTCTGCACCTGATCAGAAACATAATGGATCAAGTCATTACGCTTTTCGGCATAACTTTCCTTTGACGACATGAGTGTGCCAACAAGATAAATACTCTTATTGGTAACAGTTTCAACAAGCTGCTTCTGTACAGCCTCTTGGGTTCGATACTGTGAATGCAGGCGCCGAATGTGTTCTGGGTCTTGTGGCAATTCATACTGAATAGACCCAAAAATGGTGCCGTGGCCACCATCATTAAAACGAACCTCGATACCGCCTATCTGCTCGCCCTTCGGGCCAATCTCACCAAATACATAAGTAGCTCGCTTCTTATAGGTAGTAACATCACCAAAACCCTGCCACTTAAGTCCCGGCGTATTGTACACATCCAACCGCCCCTCGATAGGGGATTGGATAACCACGATATCGTCCGCAGCAACATCTTCGTATAGCTTACCGGCACAGCCGATAAAAACTAACACACAAACGCCTGCAAGTACCGCCAAAAACGTTCTAATGCCACTCATTTATTACTCCTTTGTTTTGGATTAATAGAGAGAATGTTGTTTTCCGCTTCCTTCTGGATTTTATACCTGTCCACACTCTCTCTTGAAGAGACAAGGTTATCAACCACTTCACGATTCTTCTTTCGAAGAATAGGAAATAATGGCTTTCCGAGTATATAAGGCAAGACAACCTCAGTAATAAGGAAAGTAATACCCAACACCAGTACGGAAAGTTCAATCATAGTAAACAGTTTCATTAGTTTCTCCTACCTCAAATCCCACACCAAACAGTAATCATAACCATCATTAAATTTAAAATACTTAGTTGGTTTAAAGTTATCAACCCAATACTCTAATGGCAGTAATCTTTCATCGCCAAAAGACGGATTAACATATAAATTACCGGGAACATAATGAATTGCATAACGAACACCATCAACTCTGTGTGAGTTGAGTACCGACTCAATATCTTTATCTACGAAATGCTCCAATAGGCCGTGAGAATGAACAATGTCAGGAAAACGGTTTGTAGGCAAGCGAGCATCACCAATACCCACCGGTCTTCCCCGTGTATTGAGCATAGCAAAAGCAACCATTTCAGGGCAGATATCAAAACACCGATAACCGCAAAAAATATCATCATCAGCCAATATAGATGTAGTTGTTCCAATGCCACAACCAACCTCCACTATTCTATCGCCATCTTTACGATATGATCGTATTTCATCTAAAAACGGTTTATACCGTTCCTTGAAATACTTCCTATAACCCTCCGAAAGTACACGATCTTCATAAAACTGTGTCCATGTAGCTCCCATTACATCTTCTCCAAAAGCTTTCTACCATAGGTATAAAGCTTAATCATAACAACGACCCAACCACCAACTATAAATGTGATAGAACAAAAACTAATTATAGAAAGAATAACATCACCCATACTAAACCTCTCTATTAAATAGACGAGCCATCACGTCACGATAGGCCCCAGTTGCCGCATTGCGACCGTTTTCCAATGGTATCGGCATCTTATTGTACCCATAAGTCCGGTTTAGACTCCCGGTCCCACTACTGCCCTTGTATCCACCGCTGGACCACTCTATCCAGCCTTAGGGGTCGCTACCAAGGATACAAACGCTCCACCCGGCTCTGCTAAATCCTACCAAAGATACGACACCATCAGCCGTATCGGTTTAAGATCAAGCTTCAGCGCCACCTATGAGTATTCTTTATTCCTCTTTTTTAAGTCTTTTAGCTCGCGGAATTAGATATTGCAAAATGCGCTTAGTTATCGTGCATAGTGCTAGGATATCATTAGCATCCGCGTTGTAACCACCTAGAGGAATACGCCTACTCTCCATAAGCGTAACCTGTTGTTCAAGCTCTTCTAGTTGTTCACGGTACATCGCCGTTCACCAAATAGCCTGAAGCGCCAATTTCAGAAGCAGCAGCACCACCAATAACATATCCACCAGGAGGATGGTATGTAGCAGTTTGTTGAGTAAGATTAAAATAACAAGATTCAAGGTTACGAACCTTAATATCAAGCTTATCGACAACTTCCTTAAGCTTATTGAGTTTAGCCTGAAGCACCAAGGTAGTAACATTCTTCATTGGCTTGCCGCCAAAAGTAGGATTGTGGTTAGGCGCCACGTACAATGGACCATACTTAGTCTTGCGCCAAATCTTGAGACGGGATACAGGAACGTCAAACTTATCGGCTACAGCCTTGTCTGACCATCCTGCATTATATTGCACCTTACCATCAATCATGGTCGATACCTGAGCAACATACCGAGTAGCATCAACCCGCTTTTCGACTTCTGTGAATGTGTATTCTTTACGCAAAGCAATCCTCCTATTCTGAATTTGTGCCGGGACCACACTAGCCTAGATGGCCCCGGCTGTTTGCATCAACTGTCCAGCTAGTTGACTCTCAAAGTGCAGTGCTGGACTCTGCAAGACCACGACTTTCCCCAATCCTCGGCGTTTAATATGCAGTATTAGGTTAACAAAGAGCGCTCTACCACTAAGCTACAAAGGCATAAGATTTTGGCGCCCTTGGTTGGATTCGAACCAACCCCTCTACAGAGATTGTACTGCACACCTTGATAGGATCAGCGTGGACAATACTCAACTTGGTGTGAATAATTTTAGATTAACGGGATACCCATTGAATAGGGCTGCGTCTACCATTTCGCCACCAGCCGGTTATCGGCTGGGATGGATTTGAACCACCAATACCCATTAGTTTCACAACAAGCTTGAGCTTGTTCTTGTTACTCCTTTTCTTCAAAGAGGTAATTAAAAATAGGACCACCAACATCTGGAGAACAGACCTCTTCCATACTATTGGCGAATTCACGGGCTTGTTTAACTGCGTTTTGCAGTTTGGTTACACGATCTTTTAGCTCAGCCTTCTCTGGCGCAGGTATAGCCCCTGACTGCTTAACTGTATCCCAATACCCAACAAGCCTGTCTTCAGTAATAAGCTGGGTTTGAGCAGGATGATTCTCAGTAGCATCGTAAAGTACGATACCGCGCTGTTCCTTCTTGGTGCGGTGAGTAGACACTACCGCAGTCTTATAAAGACCAGAATGACCGTCATATTTCCAATCCTCAGAAGGATCGAGAACCGGCAAAGTATCAATGATAGCATTAATATCCGAAAGTTGCTTTTCAAGGAACAAAAGATAACTGACAGGTACATTCTCAAGAATCACCTTATCGTCAATTTCCACCGTTCCAGTAGCAACCTGATTAGTCCAATCTTTACGAGCGGTAACATTAAACAACTCACTCATAAGACGCTCAGTGGTATGCAACACATCATCACTGCGCCACTGGACTCGCTTAGACTCTGGAGGAAGCGTCTCACCATCCTCATTAATCGTTCGATAGGTCTTAGAGAAACCGTTAAACAGTTCCTTGCCTTTCTGATTCGTCTTATGTACCTCAGTCAACTCGCTATAGACGCGAGACTTAGTACCCTTCTCAATAGCAATAATCTGGTTAAGCAAAGCCATAATATCCTCCTATTGTTCCTATTCGAGTAGGCGCGGATTACGGCGCCTCGTTCTTTCCATGTATGCGTTTCTGGTGTCCTATTCACTTAAACGATGGCTACCGAAGCAACCAGCCGGGCGAATACTCCGGCATCTCCAGAAAGTCAATTAAGACCTACCTACATGCTCTCGAATTCCTGTGGGCAGTTTTATGTCGGTACCCAGGACATGCTTACATCACCGTTTGTCAGGGGTGGAAGCCCCAACAATCATGTTTGTACATCACCACTTTTGGGGTGTCAAGCGCTCTTTTAAAGAAATTTGCTGTCCAGTAAATATGGTAAAATATTCCTTAACGGAATCATTAGTGGGGATAACTCTCATAGAGAATTGCAATTTTCCCGAACAGGAGCATTATTACCTCACGTCTCACAACGCAAGCCAGCGAAACGGCTCACGTAGCGAGGTAGGGACTAGCGCGGGGTCGAAAGCCCAAAGGTGCTGCTACGGAAACTATAGGGCTGAGGGGAAACTGTAAAATACCCCTCTGGGTGATGTCCTAAGATGGCTCCATGCCTTGATACAGGTCACCCATAATGTCTCTCCACTCCCCAATTATTTTTTTGGGGGGTAGGGGGGTCTTATGGGATCGAACCTAGATTCACCATCCTTGATATGATTTAGTTTAATAGAATCTATAAGTGATTCTCAAGTAAAGAATGATTTATTAATAGAGTATTAAAGTTGATTGATAAAAATCAAATATTGTTGAATGGTGTAGTTAAGGCTAGAGCTATTCAACAAAGAAATAAATATGAAGATAATCTTTATGAATTTCTTAAAGGTGGTTGGAGATATATTGATCCTGCTAAGTTTCAACCAGGATGGCATCTAGAAGCTATATGTGAACACTTGGAAGCTGTTACATATGGTCAGATTAAACGCTTGGTTATTAATATTCCTCCACGTAGTTCAAAATCTTCTGTTGTTTCAGTGGCTTGGCCAGCTTGGACCTGGGCGCAACAACTTAATGAGCTATACCCTCTAGCTGGTCCCAGGGTGCAATTTCTTACCAGTTCCTATGCTTCTACCCTTTCTATGCGTGATTCTGTCAAGATGCGCCGACTTATCGAATCACCTTGGTATCAAGAACAATGGGGTGACAGGTTTTATCTTACTTCTGATCAAAATACTAAAATGAGGTTTGAGAATAATTATCAAGGTTATAGGTTGTCTACATCAGTAGACGGAACTACAACCGGAGAGGGTGGAACTATAATTATAGTAGACGATGCTCATAATGCTAATGAAACTGAATCCGATACTGTCAGAAAAGGTGTTTTATCTTGGTGGGATGAAGTTATGTCTACAAGACTTAACGATCCTAATACCGGCGCCTATGTAGTTGTTATGCAAAGATTGCACCAGGAAGATTTAACTGGTCATATTATTACCAGGGAACGGAATGATTGGACATGGTTAATGCTACCTATGGAGTATGAAAGTGATAGACACTGTACAACCTACGTTAACGGTATTGAGTTCTGGTCCGACCCAAGGACCGAAGATGGCGAACTATTGTGCCCCGTGCGCTTTAGCCGCGAATCAGTTGAGAAACTCAAACGGTCACTCGGTCCCTACGGCGCTAGTGGTCAACTCCAGCAAGCACCCGTACCTCGTGGCGGCGGAATTATCCACGAAGAATGGTGGCAACACCTTGAAAACCCACTGGACAATTCTAAACCCCCTAATTACCCCCATTGTGATTTTGTCGTCGCATCATTAGATACTGCTTATACCGAAAAAGAAGAAAACGACTATTCCGCATTAACCATATGGGGAGTATTCAAGGATGTTCATGGCAATCCTAAGATATGTTTGATTTATGCCTGGAAAGAACGATTAGATTTCAATGATTTGGTAGAAAAAGTAATAGACTCTTGTACGGTCGATAAGAAGAAAAACCCCAGGGCGTCTTTCCGCTTTCCTATTGATTTATTGATCATAGAATCAAAAGCTGCTGGTCTTTCGGTTTATCAAGAGATTGAGCGCCGGATAGGTTTTCAGGCTAAATTCGGTATTCAACTATTTGATCCAAAGAAATATGGGGACAAGACCGCTAGACTTTATAGTATTCAACATATATTTTCTTCAGGTATGGTATACGTACCGTTTGTAGCACCGCTTGGTTACTTGTGGGCTACTGAGCTTATACAAGAGGTTGCTATGTATCCCAAGGCGCCACATGATGATTTGACTGACTCAATGTCTATGGCGCTGCGTTATCTTCGTGATATGAACTTTGCTCTTACCTCAGACGAAAAGGCTGAAGAAGATGCCAGTCAGTTTGCCTATCAATCCAATACTCAGCCACTCTATCCTTGTGCCGGGAGTCTAATTTAATGCCGGATCACCTTCAAGAATTGATTAATGTCGTTGAATCCATTTCTGATGAAACCGAAGACCCTGAAAATTCTTGTGCAATTGCTTGGTCCCCCAAGGTAGGGTATATTTTCCGTAGTCCGCCTTATCCACAAGGGCAACCTGTTCCTGAGGAAATGGTGGCTCTTGCTGCCTGTTTTGTGCGCTTAGACGATCCGGAATGGCGGCAAGACATGGTTAAATGGTACGTTAAGAATAGGAACTAAAATGGAAACTGATAGACGATCATTGTTGCAATTACTTGGTTTTGGCGCTGCCGCTGCTACTGGTGTTACGGTAGCTACTGTTGTTACATCTACTCCTGTTGATAATATTATAGGTTTTACCTACGATCCCAACAATCCACTTCATATTCCGGCATCTGTGCTACACAAACTTGATGATTTAGATTTTAATTGGAAGCGTATCTCGATTTATGACGAATCAGATACAGATAATCTAGTTAAGGTCTATGAGGATGGTTGGCGTGCGGTAACCCCAACGGAAGCCAAAGTGTTTTTTGGCGATAACTATCATCATGCCGGTGGCTCCTGGGTTGATGTTGGTGGCCTTATTCTTATGAAACGTGCTCGTATTCATAATCCTGATGTTACTAAGATTGTTAATCAGGATAATTTTTTCTATAAGTTTGGCGAGAATCCTAAACCTCCAGTAACCGGTAAGGTTACTTTTAGGGATAACGGTAGATTTATTAATATGGATTATTAATATTGGCTAAAAGTGCTCGAACTAGAGTGATTCGTGAGTTACCACCGCCAGAAGCGGAACCTCTTGAATCTAAAACGATTAGTCTGCCCACCAAGACCACAAAGCGGGAAATAGCCGTACAAGACGGTAAAGAGGTTTCTGTTACTGAAAATCCTGATGGTTCTGTTACTGTTGATTTTTCTGTTATTAAAGAAAAAAAGCCAATATCTGATAAATTTGATGCTAATCTGGCGGAAAGTTTAACTGATGATGAGCTTACTACTATTGCTACCGATCTTCTTGATGGTATCGAGCGCGATGAAAGTTCTCGGAGAGATTGGATCACGCTGCGGGCGCAAGGTATTTCGTTACTCGGTTTAACTATCGAGAGTCCGCGTGGTAACGCTGGTGTTTCTTCTGCCCCGGTTGAGGGTATGTCCACTATACGGCATCCTGTATTACTTGAGGCTGTCGTAAGGTTCCAAGCTACAGCGAGGGGTGAGCTTTTACCTGCGTCAGGGCCGGTAAAGGTACGTGATGACACCCCTCCAGGAACCTCTAAAAAACCGCCGTTGGCGTTACCTCCTCCTGTTGTTCCTCCCCAGCAAGACCCACAAGCCGGTATGCCAGGAGTGCCAATTGTTCCCCCTCCTCCTGTGCCAGAAACGCCTGATCCGGAACTGGATGCTAATGCGCTAGAAACCGATATGAACCATTGGTTAACTAGTGTTGCCACTGAATGGTATCCAGATACAGATAGAATGTTGTTTCTTGTTGGTTTAGGTGGTGACGGTTTTAAAAAAGTTTATCACTGCCCTATTCGTAGGCGCCCAGTATCGGAATCTGTTGATGCGGATGATCTTATTGTTTCAAATTCGGCCACCGACCTTAAAAACTGCGGTCGCGTTACCCATAGAATTCGAATGCGGCCGTCT
>Ga0335069_10016769_pt1 | contig 10216 bp, 9 predicted proteins | sample Lox_Sample_11_FD_206714 | JGI IMG/M metagenome (GOLD analysis project Ga0335069, IMG submission 206714) | Soil microbial communities from Loxahatchee National Wildlife Refuge, Florida, United States - Lox_Sample_1.1 | ecosystem: Environmental > Terrestrial > Soil > Wetlands | place: USA: Florida...
CCCGTCCATGCCGCCGGTTAAACCACACCGTGTAGCTGACACCCAACCAGTGCATCGCTTGCGAAAGATTGGTCTGCGGGGTTTCCACCAGCAGATGATAATGATTGTCCATCAACACATACGCATGAACCACCAGGGCGAAGCGCCCGACCGATTCCTCCAACAACTGCAGAAAGCGGCCCCGGTCGGCCACATCGCGGAAGATCGCCTTGCGCTCATTGCCCCGGGCCGTCACGTGATACCAGCCCCCCGGCACCTCAATGCGAATGGGTCGTGCCATCACCCCAACGCTATCGCCGATGCGCCCACGGCGTCAAGCAGAATGAATACTGGATAGACGTGACCCCTGGCCGAGATGGCGGTCGGCGGATGCGCGGGACGTGGGAGAGTTGGAGCCGGGAGACGAGGAGAGGATTGGATCTCGGTGGGCAACGACAGAAACCCTTCGACGTTGCTCAGGGTGACGCCGCGCTTACGGACCTGCTTTGCGCGATGGCGCCGCGTGAGGGCACGGGGCCTACAGCAGCGATCCCGGTGGGGGCACCATCCTACGGCACGAGGCGGACGCGGTAGAAGCGGGACGAGGTGTTGGTGAAGGCGCCGGCGTCGGTGAAGCTACCAGTGCCGAGGCTGGTGCCGGGAAGGGTGATCACGGGGCTGGCGTCGGTGAATATGCCGGAGTAGCCGCCGCTTCCCGTGGCGATTTGAACAACATTGCTGCGGCCGCCAACGGTAGTCCAGGCGATGTTGACGCCGTTGCTGAGCGGGGCGATGGCGACCACATTGAAGGAGGAAGCATCCACGACGGCGCCGTTGTTGATGAACGCGCCGTGAAAATTCGTCGTGCCGGTCAGGATGTCGATCACACCGTTGTTGACGACCGTGCCGTAGGATTCGAGCACGGTGCCATTGGTGGCGCGCAGGAGGCCGTTGTTGGTGACGGTGCCGCCCGCAAACGTCAATGTCCCGCCGCAGTTGGCCAGCACGGTCGCGCCCGGATCCACGGTGACGTTTCCGCTGATCGTGCCGCAGCCGGTCAGAAACGAATTCGACGAGACACGGCAGCCGGTGGAGAAAGTATAGATGCCGCCCTCCAGATTCAGCGTGGCCGCGTTTGTTCCGTCGCCGATGGCAAAGACGATGCCGTTGTTTGCCTGGATGCTCCCGGCATTCAATACGCCTTTGGGGAAGCTGACGCTGCCGCCGGCGTTGGTGAGCTGCAGCGAATCGATGGTCGCCGTGCCGGAGATGGCCAGGATGCCATTTTGAACGCTGGTTGTTCCGCCCGTCACCGTGAGCATACCTCCCTGGGCAACCGCAAACAGGTTGGTGGCAGTCGCGTCGACAATCAGGCCGTCGGCGATCACCACCTGCCCGCCGTTGCTGACCGTGATGCCGGCGGAGGCGCCCCCCATGTAGACCCCGTAGGACGTGTTGTTCCAGATCGAACCCGGCCCGGTGACGATGACGGTACCGCTCACAACCGCGTCGATATCGACCAACTGACCGCCGCCGGAAATCGTCAGCTTGGAACCGGCGCCGACGGTCGGACTGCCCGTATTCGACAGATGAGCATTGTTCGTCACCATCATCTGTGATCCCTGCCCGCTGATCTGGATTGCTCCGGCAACAAGAACCGAATTGCTACCCGTAACAAGCAGCGTGTTGTTGGAACCGGGGCCGGAAGACCCAATGGCCACGAAGCCATTCGTACTGCTCACCGCGCCCCCATTCTCGATCAACAGCGAGTTTCCCGCGCTGCCGTATCCAACATATATCCCGGTCCAGCCCGGCGTGGTCTGGCAGATCCAAGTGGAGCCCGCGCCGGTGACAGCCGCGGTGTTGTTCGACCCGGCGGCGGTGTATCCGATGTAACCGATTCCATTGGAAAGAACGCCGCCGCTCTGAATGACCAGTACATCAGAGAAGGTGTTGCTGCCCACGACATAGTTGCCCGACCAGTTGCTGGTCACGCCGCTGATGAGATTGACCTGGAAATTGGCGGTGAACTGGGCCTGCGCGACGTTGACGCTGATGACAGCCCCAGCGAGAAGTCCCCGGATCAATGATGGCCATTGCCGCGTTCGCAAGATTCCACTTGCCTTTCCTGTGACCGTTTCGGCGTCGCTCCCCCAACCCACCGATGAGGATATGGTATTCCGTCCGAGTCGCAAAATCAAGAGTGAAGGAAGCCAATATGCAGCGCGAGGTGCGGCCACGGCAGGGGCGGGCAGAAGAACGACAGAGACGGGAACCCTCACCCTGACCCGCCTTCGCCAAACAACGGGCTACGGCGGGCGCGCCCTTTGCCGCAAACGACAGCGGCGTCTCGCGGACTCGGCTCCCCTTGCACGGCAAGGGAGAGGGGAATACTCGTCGAGTATGGCGCGGGTGGACAGGGGCGGCGCACATCTGCTAGTATTCATGCAGCGGATTGTTGGCTGACATGAGAGTTTTGTACCTGGATTGTTTTGCGGGGATAAGCGGCGATATGTTTCTCGGCGCGCTGCTGGATTTGGGCGTGTCGGAAGAGGCGTTGCGGGCTGACCTGTTGAAACTGCAGTTGCCCGGGTATCAGATTTCCTCGCGGCGAATCGTCAAACAGAACATCTCGGCGACGAAGTTTGATGTGATTGTCATGGAAGATTCGACGCCTCATAGAGGCGTTGCTACAACGCACCACCAGCACCGCGGGTATTCGGACATCGTCGCGATGATCGGCAAGAGCGGGCTGTCGGACGCAGTGAAGGAACGAGCGTCGCGGATCTTTCGTCGGATCGGCGAGGCGGAGTCGAAGATCCATGGCATCGCCCTCGAACAAGTTCACTTCCACGAAATCGGCGCGGTGGATTCGATTGTGGACATTGTGGGCGCGTGCGTGGCGGTCGAGTCGCTGAACGTGGATGAAATTCAGGCGTCGCCGCCGCGGCTGGGTTCGGGATTTGTGGAGACCGCGCATGGCCGGTTCCCCGTGCCGGCACCGGCTACGCTGGAATTGCTGAAGGGCGTCCCGGTGCAATCATCGTCGGACCCGGTCGAACTGGTCACGCCGACGGGCGCGGCATTGCTGGTGGAATTATGCACGAGCTTCGGACCGATGCCGACGCTGAGCATCGAGAAGATCGGGTACGGGGCCGGGTCGCGCGATTTGGACAAGGCGCCCAACGTGCTGCGGGCCGTGCTGGGAGAAGCGGCGGTTTCGGCGCGTACGGCGGATGAGACCGATACGACCGCCGTCATCGAAACGAACATCGACGACATGAACCCGCAGTTGTTCGGCGACGTGATGGAGCGATTGCTGGCGGCGGGCGCGCTGGATGTCTTCCTGACGCCGGTGCAGATGAAGAAGAACCGGCCGGGCACGTTGCTGACGGTGTTGTGCGACCGCAACAGCGTCGACGCATTGACCGAGCTGATTCTCACGCACACGACGAGTTTTGGAGTGCGCGTTCACGAAGCGCAACGGCGCAAACTGGCGCGGGAGATCGTGAAAGTGAACACGAAGTATGGCGAGATCGAGGTGAAGCTGGGGCGGTTGCGTGGTAGGATTGTGGCGCGGTCGCCGGAATTTGAATCCTGCAGGCGGGTGGCCGCGGAGTTTCATGTGGGCGTGAAGGACGTGTACAACGAGGCGCTGCGGGTGGCGGGGGAGATATTATGATCGACAAACAACTGCTGGAGATCCTGGCGTGTCCGAAGTGCCGGGCGGATGTCAGGCTCGAAGGCGAGAAAATCATCTGTACGAATCCACAATGCGGGTTGCGCTATCCGATCCGTGACGGGATCCCGGTGATGTTGATCGACCAAGCGGAGAAGCCGGCCTCGAACTGAACCACAGAGACACAGAGGGCCCAGAGAGGGAATGAACTTGCCGCAAGCCGCACCGCCGACTTCATCCACACAAACAGGCGGGACGCCCGTTCGACTTTCCGTGATCGTTCCGGCGTGGAACGAGGAGAAATACATCGGCCGGGCAATCGACTCATTGAAGCACGCGGCGGAGGTGTACGCCCGCGAGCGGGGCTGCGGGGCGGAGATCATCGTCGTCGACAACAACAGTCGGGACCGCACGGGGGCGGTGGCGCGGGAGCACGGGGCGCAGGTCGTATTCGAGCCCATCAATAATATCGGCAAGGCGCGCAACGCGGGCGTGAAAGCGGCGCGGGGCAAGTACATTGCGTTTTGCGACGCCGACAATCAGGTGACCGAGAATCTACTCGTGCTGATTCACGATCACCTCGAAGACCCGAAGATCGCCGGGGGCGGCACATGGATCGAGCCCGAGCGGCGGAATTTCAAGATCAGCTTCTTCTATTTTCTCTGGGGGATTTACGTGCGCGGCAGCGGCGTGGGCGTGGGGATGATGCATTGCCGCAAGGCGGACTTCGACGCGTTCGGCGGGTTTGATGAATCGATCTACGCGGCCGAGGACGTGCAGCTCGCGTATGATTTGAAAACGATCGGCAAACCGCGCGGGCAGAAATTCGAGGTGATCCGCAAGGGCTGGATCATCACCTCGACGCGCAAGATCGATCAGACGCCGCTGGTCACGATGATCGCGAAGCTCGTCGGGTTCGGGTTCGGGTTGCAGAAGAAGATTCGCAACAAGGAATACTGCGAGCACTGGTACGAAAAGGCGGCGCGTTAGCCGTTCTGTTCGGGGACGTCCTTCTTTGGTTTTCGGCGCATCTTCGCCACAACCTTATCTGCGTGATGCTTCAAATGCGTCTTCAAGCGGTGGGCCCAGACGAAATCCACAGCGAGGATGCTGAGGCCGGCAATGACGAGCACGATGCCCGGGCCCGGGACACCGGGAAGCATCAGGATCAGCCCCACCCCGAGGAGCACGAAGCCCGCAGCGATGCGCAGGACACGTTTCGTGTGATGGAGCAGCCACTTCATGCCGGCGCGTCCAGATACACCGCGCCGTTGTCGGCGACCGGCAAAACTCTGCGACCATTCACGCGGCCAGCTTAGGCGGCCATGCGGGGTTTGACAACGGGTTTGTGGCGGGGCGGCAACAGATGAACGCTCAACGCTCAAGGAGCGAAGAGGCGGAGACGAAGCCCTAGCGACAGATGGGCGCGGGATCGGGCGGCACACGATGGCTAATGGTGGATGGTTGAGGGGCGGTGGTGGGGATGTATTGGAAAGCGCTGGGGCCATTTAGAGGAAGTTGCTGTGTTGGGACGTGATCCGAATTGCCTACGTCCGTTGGTGTGCGATGAATGTAGCGCGGGCCCGGAGGCGGTACTAGGAATTCAACGAACGTTGCGACACCCATGTAGAGGAAGAACAGGTGCACAAAGAAGACGGGCAACAAAAGCAACGACGCGAAGGCATCCCAGCGAAAAAAGCCGCGAACGGCGCAGAATCCGCCCCCGACCGACAAGCCAAGAAGCGTGAGCGCGGTGAACAACGTGACGAGCCGCCAATAGATCCTCGGCACCGTGCTCCCCGAGGCGATCAGCTCGATGCAAAGAACAACGGCTGTCCCCATGGCGATCAGGGCATCGTTGCGGCCGCTACGGCTTCTCGCGTTGGCAAGCGTACGTTGCACCGTACACCCCAAATCTCCGGCACACCGGAGGAAAAGGCAAGCCTGCGAACGGGGAGCGGACAGGGCCGGTTGACACGGGTACGGGGTCGGGCTACCATGGGGGGAAGTTGGCGAGTAATCTTATCGCAGGGGATTGAACTCAAACGCACGAAAGGAGTCGTATTCATGGCGCACGAACTACCGAAACTGCCGTACCCGTATGACGCATTGGAGCCGCACATTGACGCGCGCACGATGGAGATTCACTACACGAAACATCATCAGGCTTATGTGACGAACCTGAACGGCGCGTTGGACAAGCACGCGGAGTTGCACAAGAAGAGCCTGGAAGATTTGTTGCGCGGCATCGCGAGCGTGCCCGAGGATATCCGTGGCGCGGTGCGCAACAACGGCGGCGGCCATCACAATCACAGTTTGTTCTGGACGATCATGAAGAAGGGCGGCGGGGGCGAGCCGAAGGGCGCGCTGGCGGAGGCGATCAAGGGGACGTTTGGGGATTTTGCGAAGTTCAAGGAAACGGTCACGAACAATGGCATGACGCGGTTCGGCAGCGGGTGGTCGTGGCTCGTGGTGGCCAAGGACAAGAAGCTCAAGGCGTACTCGACGGCGAATCAGGACAGTCCATTAATGGAGGGGGACGTACCGATTCTCGGCGTGGACGTGTGGGAGCACGCGTACTACTTGAAGTACCAGAACATGCGAAAGAGCTACCTCGACGCGTGGTGGAACGTGGTGAACTGGGACGAGGTGGCGGCGCGATTTGACAAGGCGAAGTAACAGACGAGTTGACTCCGAAGTTCTGTGGGAGATTAGGAGTTGAGAGAATCAGCGCAGGTCCGATCCATATTCTGTATGGGTCGGACTTGTTTTTTTAGTCGCGGCCGATTTTCTCCCAGGCGTACTTGCCTTTGATATGTTGGAGAAAGAACTTGCCGGGCGACGGTGTGCGGGCGAATTCCTCGTGAACGGTTTTCGGGACGGAGAAATAGCGGTAGATGCCGGTCGCCTTGAATTCGATCTCCAGCGTTTCGGTGTCGGCGTCGTAGCCGATGCTGGCGATGTCGCTGGAATTGACGGGTTGACGTTGCATTTCACTCACGGAGGCAATCATCTGGGAAGTGGGCTGTGGATGTCAACTCCGGTGCGCGATATGGAGCCCCAAGCGAAAGCCATTGCCTGAGAATGGCGCAAAACTCTGCACCGCCTTGCGCTAGAAAGAGATAGCATGTTGCTTTGAGTGGCTGGCAGCGCGTGCAACTGACGGAATCGAGGACTTAGGTTACCACCTCGAGGGGCTCAGAGCGGGCTATGGTTATCAGGATTAAGCATTATGGATGTGGGGTTGGTCCCAGCCCGAGCCGCGCCGCGTGGCCGTTTTCTGCTAGGTTTGGGCCGACTTTTTATACAGAATTACGCAGATTTGTCTTGCATCCTGTCGGGGCAGCGGCTAGTCTGTGATTGTTTTGTGGAGTGGTGGGGCTCGCGTATGGCCCGATGGGACGTTTTGTACGGCGAAGTTTCGCAGAGCTTCAAGCCTGTACTGAGTGGCGGGTGTTAGGGTTGGTATCAGAAGGTGAAGGTCTAGGATATAAAGCGAGTTCATGGGGCGATGAGAAAAATGAAAACTCTTCGGTGTATCAGTCTGCTTGGCATTCTCTCCATTTGTGTCACACTTCAGGCACAGGCAATGTTGCTTGGGGTTGGCGGCAACGCCAATTGGCCGGCAAACCCAAATTTGTTCTCTGACTTTTTGACGGTTTCGTACAATGCGTCCACCATGCAGTTCACCGTCTCGGGGCTGACGCCGTCGTATGTCGATCCGACCGGGAATGCGGCCTATGGTGGGCCGGATTACCCTGACTTTGTGGTCGACGACTATGATATGGCCAATCCTGGGACGTTCAGTTTGTCCGCCACCGTGAACAATAGCGGCTCCTTGGTGAGCGGGACAGTGGCGATTGGCTGCGCCGCCGGGGTCTATGACCCGAACTATGAGGCACAGCTTGATGGACCCGGGATATTGCTGGAGGGGAATTTGACGGCCTTTGGATATCGTGATGGAAGCGACTATAGTCGGTTCGATTTCGAGTTCACCGTCACCGGCGGAGAATTGGCCAACGACTATGGAGGAATTGGTGCCACAGCCGGCACGGCGTTGGATACAGCGGACTTGTCGTTCCCGGGGAGCTTCACCGGCAATTTCAATAGTAATGGGCAGGGCGATGCGGATACCTTGATGATGGTTCCCGAGCCGGAGCCCCAGATTCTTGTGATTTTATCGTTGCTCGGACTGTGCGGGGTCGCGCGGCGGCGGGCAACAATGCGCAAAGCCTAGGCGGTCCTGCGCACGGTTGCGCAATAGAAGTGCGGTAAGGGTAAAAAACTACTGAACGCCACTGCGTGAGTTGGCGTGGAAAGCGGGAGAAGCCAAGATGAAGAAGCGTCTACTTGTGTCTACGGGTGTGGTGGTATCATTAGCGGCTCTGATTGGCGTGGCGCGAGCTGTCTTGTTGCAGGTTAGTCTGATCCCGCCGCTGATTACCTATGTCAGTTCCTCCACAACGGCGACGACCTACAATCCGGTTTCACAGGTATTCTCGGTGGCTGCGCCGGACGTCAACATCCAGTTTACGCCGACCGAGCCGACCCTATCGGTCTTGCCGCCGCGCAGTATGACAATCAGCATAAAGGTGGATAACACCGGTGCGCTGATTGGGAGCGTTGGGCCCGGACCGGACCTGGTAATTACCGGCAAGGTAACCCGGATCGTCGGCACGACGACGAATGTTTATTCCGGCTTGTTGCTGACAGGCAAGATTTATGCGTTCGGTTACCAGTATCTCGGCAGCGGCGTAGCCGACTTCGATTTCCGCTTCACGCCCACGGGTGGTTTGTTACAGCCGTTCTACGCCTGCGACCATGTCGGGATTACGCTGGATAGCGAAAGCTCCACGTTTACCGGCAGTTTTGCCACGAATTTCCAGGGACAAGCCAAAGGCAACGTCGGGCTCGAAGATCTCATTCCACCCTCGGTTACCTGCCCGAGCAACATCGTCGTCCAGTGCAACACCGCCTATGGTGGCCAGCATGGCGCGTTCGTCACGTACCCGAACCCGGTGGGCTCCGACAATTGCAGCACCAATGTCACGTTCGTTTACGCACCGCCATCGGGCAGCTTCTTTGCGCTGAATCCCACGGATATTTCCACGAATTACACGGTAACACTCACAGCCATTGATGGTGGCGCCAATTCGAATACTTGCACGTTTACCGTCACCGTCGAGGACACGACGCCGCCGGTCCTGGACGTCGCCGACCCGATCATTGGCCAGTGCGAGATCAGTCCGTTTGTGCTGACGAACGACATCGGTCAATGCTCCGCTACATTCACATTCGAGAAGCCAACGGCCTTCGATCTGTGTTGCACGAATAACCTCACCGTGACCGTGTCGGCTGTCGACCAGAGCAACGCGGTCATTATCCTCACGGATAACGGCGATGGCACCATGACCGGTCATTTCCCGGTCACGTGCCCCGGCGGCACCAACGTGATCACGTCCGTGGCCACCGATGGCCGCGGCAACACCGCACAAGCACAGTGCGACGTGATCGTTCTGGATGTCCAGCCTCCCGTCATCACCTGCCCCAGCAATCAGGTCGTCGAGTGCACGGCCAACACGCCGGCGGGCGGCGCAGTTCATTTCCAGGAGCCGACGGTCTACGACAACTGTCCGAACCTGACGACCTCCTGCATGCCGACCAATGGCAGCGTACTGCCCCTGGGTACGAACGCGATCGTCTTCACGGCTGCGGATTGCAGCGGCAACGCGAACTCGTGCACGTTCTACGTGATCGTGCAGGACACTACCGCGCCGACAATCTCCTGCCCGGCGAACATCACGCTGCAATGCGGCCAGTCGACGAACGTCAGCGTGACCGGCACGGCGACCGCCGGCGATACGTGCGATTCGAGTCCGGTCGTGACGTACACCGATGCCGCCGGCCCCGTCAATTGCACCGGGCTGGCCAGCATCAACCGCACGTGGACAGCCACCGACGCCTCGGGCAACTCCGTCACCTGCGTGCAGACCATTGCCTTCACGAACACCACGCCGCCCACCGTCACAGTGCCAACCGGCAGCAATCTGGGCTGTAACCCGGCCAATCTGCCCACCGAGGCCAGCGTGCAAGCGCTGGTGACGGTTGTGAGTGCCTGCAGCACGCCGACCGTCAATGTGTCGCACTCGGATTCGACCAGCGGCTGCAGCGTTACCCGTACCTTCACCGTGACGGCGACCGATGCGTGCGGCAATACTTCCGCTCCGCAAACGGTCGTCTATACCTGGACGGCCGATACCACGGCCCCAACCGTCACGGTCCCGACCGGCAGCAATCTGGGCTGCAACCCGGCGACGCTGCCCACGGTCGCCAGCGTGCAGGCCTTGGTAACGGCCACGGATAGCTGCAGCACACCGACGGTTAACGTCACCTCCTCGGATTCCACGAGTGGTTGCAGCGTCACGCGGACGTTCACCGTGACCGCCACCGATGCTTGTGGTAACACTTCCGCCCCGCAAACAGTCGTCTACACCTGGACGATCGATACCACGGCCCCAACCGTCACGGTCCCGACCGGCAGCAATCTGGGCTGCAACC
>Ga0335069_10016770_pt1 | contig 10216 bp, 4 predicted proteins | sample Lox_Sample_11_FD_206714 | JGI IMG/M metagenome (GOLD analysis project Ga0335069, IMG submission 206714) | Soil microbial communities from Loxahatchee National Wildlife Refuge, Florida, United States - Lox_Sample_1.1 | ecosystem: Environmental > Terrestrial > Soil > Wetlands | place: USA: Florida...
ACGGCAACATGCAACTGCAACTCAGCGATACCGTCAGCAACACTACCTTCAGCACCAGCCTGGGCGTGGGCGACCTCACTTCTCTGCTGGGTTCGCAAACCGCCTATGTCGGCTTCACCGGTGGCGCCGGAAACACCACTTCAACCCAGATCGTATCCGATTTCACCTTCATCAGCCTGACCGCGCTGTCGGTTCACGCCACGCCAACGAACACCCTGGTCCTATCGTGGCCCGCCTCGGCCCTGGGCTATGCGCTGGAGCAAAACTCCAGCCTGGCAACGACCAATTGGGCCGCCGCCACCAACCCGGTCACGGTGGTGAACGGGCTCAACCAGGTCGTGGTGACGCCCTCCGCCGCCGGCGTATTCTACCGGTTGCAGCTTCAGTAAGGCGATTCGGCTAGTAACGTAAGCCTCCGGCTGGCGCCCGTCCCGGCAACTCTCCGGCTTGCCGCAAGGTCCATGCGCGTACTGCACCCGGACCGCGAGCCGCACATTATTGCTGCGAGCCGGGAACGCCTTGGGATGGCGCTTGGTTGCTCGGTTAAGTCACGCAGGGATAGTTACTTACATGCAACACTTCACTCCAAGCCGGTCTGCCAAAGCCCAGCCACAACGCCCGCTCCCCCACCAGATTCCTAACCGCCTATTCTCACGGCACTTCCGCATCCCACTCCCCACCCGCCCTCTGGCCACACCGTTACGACACCGTGACCTCCCCGTCACCACACCGTAGTACCTCTAATAGCCTATTAGAGGTACTACGGTGTGGTGACGGGGAGGATACGGTGTGGTGACGGCGGAGTCGGCTGGCGCTTCGCTGGATGTTGCCCCGGTGGGGGGCCTAATCCCTTGTTGCTTTGACCAGGTATCTGACCGCCGCATCGCGCAGCTCCGGGGCACTGCCAGAGAGAGCGGTCAAACTACGGCCGGCATTGGCTTGCTCGTACCTTGCGCGCACCGTTGCCGGGACACGCGTCCCTTCACCCGAGACGGCCAGCTTGACGGGTGCGCACAACGCCAGGATGCCAGGCACGTCTCCGTATTTGGCGCCGCCGGGAAGGAAATCCACCGACCTCAGATCGAGGACCTTGCCGAAGCGGAAACCACCCGTATCCACGTAGGCGGCGGTAACCGCACCCCGCGACAGGGCGACCGCCGTTGCGACCCAGACGCCGGCGCCGTCGGGGCCGGCGAGGGCGAGGCGCTTCTGGCCGATGCCGCTCTGTTTCGCGTATTGGATGGCCGTAAGGAGATCGTGCACACGCTGCGCGAACAAGGGCCGATTGTACCCCCAGGTGTAGCCCGCGAAATCACGGTCCTTCTTGACCAGCCGAGTTCTGGTCACGGGGACACCGTTGGTGAGGAACTCGCCTTGGAACAGCAAGTCCAGGCCGATAACGCCTATTCCGGAGTCGAGGAGCTTCCGGACATCAGCGGCAGGCCTCTCGCCTTCGAACAGGCCCGCTTTCCCCCTGGTGTCCGCCCAGATCACAGCCTTCCCTCTCGGCTTCTTTGGCTGCAGCACCACGACCGGGAGTTCCTCGCCGTAGGTGACGTTATGCAGGAGTCCGCAGGTTTGCCGGCAGGCACCGAGGTCTGTGGTTGAAGCCTGCCGCAGCTCCACGTGCCCTGCTTCCTCAAAAGTGCGCCCAATGATGACTTCCAGCGCTCCCCCCACGAGTTCACGATATTGGGTCAAGGACCCGCAGGAGGCGCTGATCTTCTTGTCGTTGGATTCGGTTATGTAGCGCAGGAGCTTGCGCTCGAACTCAGGTCCGCCGGGCGGCTTGGGATGGGCGTCATCCCACACGGTGGCTTCGTCTTGCGACAGGCGGCGATAATCCTGCTCGAGGATGGGCCCCGGCAGGCCGAGGTTTAGGTGCTGATTGAACCATTGGTACATGGCCGCCCGGCTAACGTAATTGTAATTGTGCCCGAACTGCGGCAAGGGCTTGAGCATCACATTATCAGCCGAGCCCAGCAGGGCGTAGAGCGCCTTCAACTCGGGGAAACCTCTCGTGGGCATTTCCCTGGTCCAATCGTCCGCGGCGGTCATGCCCAGCGGCTTGGGAGCGAACAAGGCAGCGAACTCGACGTTGCCCGTGTCAATGCGCAGCAGGCAGGCGTTCTCGCACGTGCACCCGCCCTGCATTGCCGTGGAGACCATGACCGCCGGGAACGCGACGGCGGGGCGAGGATCCAGGGCGCACAGGATCATCGTTTGCGTGCCGCCCCCGCTGGCCCCGGTCACCCCAATCCGGGTGGCGTCAACGTCCGGCAGGCTCTCCAGGAAATCCAGTGAGCGGATGGAGTTCCACGTCTGCAGTCCCATTACGCACTGCAGGTGGGCCTCGGCCTGGGGACTGAACAAGCCCCAATCCACGACGGTGTTCATCTCTGGCCGCTGCTCTTTGAAACCGTGCGCGAGGGACTGCGGGATTTGGACGCTGTCAGCATAGCCCAGCATATCGTAAAAGAAGACCACGCAGCCCATGCGCGCGAGCTGCACGCAACGGGCTTGCAGCGGGCTGCGGCCCCCTTCTTCGAAACGTTCAGCGCCCTGCTCGATTTGCTTCCGGACCGCGTCTGCACCCTGGTCATAGAACCTCCCGTGTTCCCAGTGGCCATGAGGCGACAGCACGGCCGGGACCTTGCCAGACCTACCCTTGGGCCGATAAAGGTTGCCGGTGACAAAGAAGCCTGGGTAGCTCTCGAAATAGACCTTCTCCACAGTGTAATCACCGCGATCTATCCTGCCGTAAACCACGGGATTGAGCGGAGTTTTATCCGGCATCGGCCACAGCCCGAGAGCCACCTGGAGTTGCCGGCGAACCTGGGCCGCGCGATGGAACCAGGTCACCGGCTGCTGATAGGTCTGGAACGGGAAATAGCCATTGAAGTCCTTCAGCGGTTGTAGCCGGACATCCTCCGGCAACACACCTTCCGGCAGGACGCGAGGGCCGACGGGCGCAGCGGTATCGGCGCTGAACAAGGACGCCGCGGTCTGGATCACGATCAGCAAACTCAACATGAATACTCGCGGGGCCCGACAAAGCGGTAGCAACGTCCTCGAGAGGTTCATTGGGCGAGTATTATACATCCTGCGGCGCAAACAACTCTGATCGGCCTGGCCCGGCGGATGGCTGCCACAGGAGAGGATTCCGGGGGCCATATCGGCAATTGGAAATGAGCCGGGCCAAGACACACTACCTGTTGTGTCTGTCCTTTGGTGCAGACCACCAGGTATAGCGCTGTTTTTGGCGTTTCTGGTTTAAGGGGCTCCAGATTGCAACATTTGGCCTCGTGGACGGGCTTCGGGGCGGGAACCCCAATGGGAGCCGGTTAAGCCCGGGGCGGTGCAAATCGCCTCGCGGTTTGTAGTCGCAGCTCCCCTTTTTGTGCGGCACTTTTGTGCTCATGGAATCAAGCGTGAGGACTCGGGTCTGGTTGGCCGGCCCACCAGGCGATCATGGAACTGGCAGACATACCTGACCTTCATGTCGAGCAGGCCGGGGACGAAGTGACCTACCGCCTGCCGGCGCGGCCATTGGGGCTGTTGCGGCTGGCAGGATTGTTCCCGCTGGCTTTCAGTGTGATGTGGCTCGGCTTCGTCGGAAGCGTCCTCGTGCCGCAATTCCGGCACCTGACCAGTCAGCCGCAGCGCTTCAGCTACTTCATCTGCGCGTTTCTCGTTTGCTTCATGGCCGCCGGCTGCGCGCCGGCGGTAGTGGGGCTCCTCATCCTGTTCGGGCGATCCTGGATTCGCTGGCGCGACACGCATTTGACGGTCTTGGAGCGAGTCGGCCCGTTCGGCTGGCCGCGCCGAATGCCACGCGGGCCAATCCGTAAGTTCATCGTAACAGGCGGCGGCCCCGTCGAGGGTGGCCGGACGCTGCCGGGGCCCTTCGCCACTCTGGCCGCGCTGTCGGCAACCTTTGAAAACGGAGTCTCCCGGACGGTGGTCACAGGCTATCCCCGTCCTTGGCTGGAAGCGATCGCGCAGGACTTGTCGGCTCGGACCGGGCTGGCCCAGTCCACGCCGCCGCCGCCGGTGGAGATTTACCAGGGGCTTACAAGAGAGCTGGCGGCCGAGGCCACTGAAAAGCCCGCAGGCAGCCCGGTAGTGCTGCAGCGGGGCAGCGCCAGCATTACCGTGGATGTTCCTCCCCCCGGCTTCTGGAAGGGCAGCATGGGGCTTCCAGTCTTCGGAACGCTCTGGTGCCTGATCCTTGCCGGCATAACGCTCGCTTTCGCCTTTGGCGGACAATTCGATCCAACGGTGCTGCCGGTGCTCGCGGTTTTCTGGCTGGCAGGGCTGGTGATGCTGGCGCTCGCGATCCATCTGGGCAGGCGCCGTGTGACCTTCACCGCGGGGCACAGCGGGCTCACGGTGGTGAAGTCCGGGCCATTTGGAACCAGGCGCCTTGACTTTCAACGCGCAGCAATAGCGGATGTCAGCGCCGGCCCAAGCAATTGGCAGGTGAATCATCGCCCCGTGCCTGAGCTGCAGGTCCGCCTGGCCACGGGGAAGAAGATTGGCTTTCTCGCGGCACGGGATAAGGACGAACTGCGCTGGATTGCGACGGAGCTAAGGAACGCGCTAGGGCTGGCGGTGGCCGGTCCCCTGCCCTCTCCCGGGCTGTCAGGTTGGGCTTATGCCAGGGCGGGAACGTGGCAACCCGGAACTCCCTTGGGAAAAGCTCTCAGCATCCTGATTGTCGTCGGCATCGCGATCACCCTGTTGTGGCGCACTCTGGTCGGCGTCGTTGCCCCGGTCCATGCCCATCGCCCGGCGCGGCCACCAGCGACTCCGGCTTTCCTCACGAACAAACCGGTCGCCGGCGATCCCACACTGGTCTTCAATGCGTTCGGCCCCTCCGGGACTTACCGGGCGACAAACACCTGGGCCGTTGGGCGCGAGGCGCATGCCGAGTGGTTCGTGCCGACACTGAGCGGCCGGCTATCGGAAATCCTATTGGCTATCGAACCGGACGGCAGCAGCGCGTCGCCCGGCAAAGCAACGGTATTCCTTGCCAGGGACAAGAACGGCTTTCCCGGGCGCACCTTGGAGTCATTCTCCGTCTCCGCGGACGAGAAGCCCGGCCTGCTCACCCTGGAATCCACCAAAGCGCCAGCCTTGCAGGCGGGCGTGAAATACTGGCTGGGCGCGCGCAGCCGGGGCGGCTGGGTGTGGCACTTCAATGACCAAAATGTCATCCACAACACCGCCCGCGAGGTCAGACGGGGCAAGTGGGCCTCAGCCGGGGATTACTGCTACGTCGGCGCCTTCAGCATTCGCATCTCGACCAACCAACCGCCGGCGGAGCTGCCTCAACCAGCCGAAGACGAGCGCTGACCCGAATGTTTCCTACCGGTAGGGAGGCCTCGCCGCGTGAGGGCACGCGGCCTACAATGGCAGACTCTTGCCCCTGTAGCGGCGAGACATCTACGCTGCAAGTACCCTCGGCTGCGCTACCCTGGCGGCGTTGGGCCTATCGCTGCGGCTCCACCGATAAGTCGGCCTTGGTAAAGCGATACACCGTGCGGTGCTTCGGCCCGATATACACGGAAAGCACAAGCTTGTTGGTGGGATCCAGATACGTGAACGCCACAAAATCGGTGCTGGGCGCCTGCACCCAGTTGCGGGGTTTAGGCGCAAGAATGCACTTGTCCGCCAATTCGGCTTTGCTGGCGAACTGGTAACTCGGATTGGCGGCGCAATACTTGCGCGTCTCCTCCTTCAGCATGTGAGCGACGTCATCCCCCTCGAATTCCTCCGCGAACCCTTTGATCCGGTTGTAGGCCCCGAACACCGCCGGCAGGAGCAGCGAGGCCAGAATGGCAATAATGGCCATCACGCAGAGCATCTCGATCAGTGAGAAAGCACCTGGCACTCGGCGCGAAGCCCCGCACCTCAGGTCACTGGCAAATCCTCCGTGACCCAGCCAACGTGGATGTAGCAACCGCATGTCACATTGACCGGGCACCGGCCTTTGCCTCACGACGGGAACGAGCCAACCGGGTGTCTGCGAAGTATCGTAAGCTTGAATACGCCGGCAACCTGAGGCAGGAGCCAAAATCTCCTTATCTGGCCAGCAAAGCCCGCTCTGATCAGCCCACTTTCCGCGAGAAGGCTGTTCTGGCGGCCCCCGCGCCCGCCCCGGCCTGTCCAGCACCCCTCCCTATCCTGTCCCATACCCCTCCCTGGCACCTCTTATCCGGGATAAGAGGTGCCAGGGAGGGGTATGGGACAGGGTAGGGAGGGGCAACGGCGTACGTTCATTGTAACTATCCGGCGCCAGCGCCGTCTGATTTGATGGCTCGAAGTCTCTTGTTGTTTAAGCCCGAGACCCCACATCCTTCGCCCATGAAGACCACGCTGTTCACCCCCGTTCTCGCTCTTGCTGTCGCTGTGCTTGCCACTTTTGGGGCCGGCGCGGCTGCACCGGCGTCCAAGCCGAACATCATTTTCATTCTCGCCGACGACCTCGGCATCGGCAGCGTCAGTTGCTACGGGGCGGATAACTTCCAGACGCCGAACGTGGATTCGCTGGCCCAAGGCGGTCTTCGCTTCGAGAATTGCTACGCTTCGCCGTTGTGCGGCCCCTCCCGGGCGCTACTGATGACGGGCCGCTACGCGTATCACACGGGCATGACCAGCAACCAGACCGGCCCCCGGTTGAAACCCGCCAACGAGATCATGATGCCCCGCGTGCTCAAGCCGGCGGGCTATGTGACAGCGCAGTGCGGCAAGTGGAGCCAATTGCCGCTGCAGCCGGGCGATTGGGGTTTCGACGAATACCTTCGCTTTAACGGCAGCGGCAAATATTGGAACACCCAGCCGGGGGCCAAGAATTACAACCTGAACGGCGAGCAAGTGCGTCTGCGTGACGGCGAATACCTGCCGGACCGGATGCAGCAGTTCGTGGTGGACTTCATCAGGCGCCACAAGGACCAGCCGTTCTATGTTTATTACTCGATGTCGCATGTCCACGCGCAAATCCTGCCGACGCCGGATACCGCGCCGGGCACCAGCGACCCGTTCAAATTATACCAGGATAATGTGACCTACATGGACAAGCTCGTCGGGAAGCTGATGGCCGAGCTGGAGCGCTTGAAGCTGCGCGAGAACACGCTGGTGCTCTTTGCGGGCGACAACGGCACGGCCGCCCAGTGGTATCGGCGCTGCACGATCAAGGGCGGCAAAGACCTCTCCGGCCACAAGGCGACCATGCTGGAGTGCGGCGCGCTGGTGCCCTGCATCGCCAGTTGGCCCAGCAGGATTTCCGGCGGCCAGGTCACCCCCGGCTTGATTAATATCTGTGACTTCTACCCGACGCTGGCGACGGTGGCGGGAGCGAAGCTGCCCGCCGGCGTGGTTGTGGATGGTAGGGATTTCACGCCGCAGCTCCTCGGCCAATCCCGGGCCTGGCCGCGCGACTGGATCTTCGTGGAGCTGGGACGGCGCTGGTATGACCGCGATAGGAACTGGAAGCTGAATGAGATAGGCAACTTATTTGATATGCATGGCGCGCCTTACGCCGAGCCGCTGGTGCCCGCGGACACGCAGGACCCGGACGCCGTCGCCGCCCGGAAGCGCCTGGAGGTGGTGCTGAAGGAGCTGAATCCGGCCGGTGGGATCATGGACCCGGGTCCGGGCGCGGGCGGGCGGAAACAGAAAGGCAAGAAGCGGGCGGACGCGGGGACCACGTTTGCCAGCGCGGGGGCGATGGACAATCCGGGCAACCAGAATGAGGATGATGAGTGATGGCTGGGTGGATCATTCGAGCTGCCGGCGGGCCGAGCCACCCCGGCGTTGCTGCGCCCGAGGACGGGCGCGCTCCATGCGCAGGGCAGCCCGCACGCTTTATGAACCGTTCACGTCCAGTCGCATTGCTCGGCCTGGCGCTCGGGTGCCTCGCCGTAGCGGCCCAGGGGCAGACGAACGTATTTAACGAGAACTACGACGGCGGTTACACCGGCGCCTACAGCACCAGTCATTACCAGGGGGGCAGCCCCACAGGCACCTCGACCACCGTGCTCACCAGCGGCGGGAACCCCAACGGTTGCCTGCAGATCAGCATGACCGCTACTACGGGCAGTGACTTCTATGCCGGGCAGGCGCAGTTGATGACGGTTTCAGGGAACAGCGACCCCATAGCTGCAGATTACGTCTTCTCGTTCGACGCGAAGGGCAGCCAGGCCGCGACCATCCAGCTCGGGCTGGAAAGCTGGCAGAGCAACTATTTCGGGGGCGCCAAGCTGTTCGGCGTCACGACCAACCAACAGCTCACGGCCTCCAATACGTGGCAGACCTTTCGGTTCAACCTGGGCACGGTCCTCAGTGCCAGCCCAACGGGCGCTACGTGGCAGTTGAACTTCCAGATTAATGCCTGGCAGTGGGGAGGCGCGGGCGTAACGGATACTTTGACGGTGGACAACCTCGCGCTCACGCGCCTGGCGAACAACGTGGTGGTCACGTCCTCGGCCAACCCGGCGGCTTATGGCACGGGCGTCACCTTCACCGCCAGCGTGGTCACCAACGGGGTGGTGGCCGGCAATGCCATCGGCCAGGTGGTCTTTTCTTATGTGGGCGGGCCGTTCAGCACGAATACCGTGAGCGGCGGCAGCGCCACGAGCGCGGCGCTGTCGAACCTGCCGGTGGGCACAGACCTCATCACCGCGGCCTACTTCGGCGGCAATTATCCTTCGAGCACGAACGCGTTGAACCAGGTGGTCAACCCGCCTTCCACCACGGGCACGGCCCAGACAAACCTGTCCATCTACACGGACAACCTGGTGAACGGCTTCCAAAGCTGGAGCTGGGCGGCGGTGAACCTGACCAGTCTGAATCCGGCGCCGCATTCGGGCGCGTATTGCATCAGTGTTACGGACCGGGGCAACTACCAGGCACTGTCGCTCAATCGCCCCGACTTCAATACCAGCCCGTACACCAGCCTGCGGTTTTGGATCAACGGCGGCGTGGGCGGCCAGCACGTGAATGTGTGGGGGCTGCTGGACGGAACCAAGCCCACCTCCTACGGTCTGCCGGCGCTGACGCCCGGCTGGCAGCAAGTCACCGTTTCCCTGGCTACGCTCGGCGTAGCGAACCAGCCCAACTGCACCGCTTTCGGCATCCAGGGCAGCACCGGCACGGCCCAGGCGACCTTCTATGTGGATGACGTGGAACTGGTGGCCGCGGCCCCGCCCGCGCTGGTTCACCTCGGCGTGGACGCAGCCTCCGTGCTGGAAGTGGTGGACGCGCGGCAATTTGGCCTTAACACGGCGACGTGGGACGGCATCCTCGGTAATGGCCAGACCGTGCCGCTGTTGCAGACCATCGGCTGCCAGGCGTTGCGCTGGCCAGGCGGCTCGACTTCAGACGAGTATCACTGGGCCAGCGACCTGGACCATAATGCCACGTTCCAAACCATTGCCACCAACCTGGGAGCGCAGGTTTTTACCACGGTCAACTACGGCAGCGGCACGGCAGCCGAGGCGGCAGGCTGGGTGCGCTTTGCCAACCAGACAAATCACTGCGCCTTCACATACTGGGAGGTTGGCAACGAGTGTTACGGGGGCTGGGAATACGATACCCATGCCGTGCAGCACGATCCTTACACCTACGCCACCAACGCGGTCGGTTACATTCAGCAGATGAAGGCGGCCTACCCGTCCGTGCCCATCAAGGTCGGCATCGTGGTGGTGCCGGGGGAGGGCAGCTCCTCGAATAACGCCACGCATTTCGCCATTAACCCCCGCACTGGCACGACTAACTATGGGTGGACGCCGATTGTGCTCTCCGAGATGAAGGCCCTGGGCGTGTTGCCGGACTTCCTCATCTACCACTTCTACCCGCAATGGACCGGGCCGGGCTGGAGTTACTACGCCGGCTCCGCCGACAGCGACCCGCTGCTGCTGCAAGTGGCGGGCAACCCCAGTCCGCTGAACTGGAGCGATTGGGCCAGCGCCGCTGCCAATCTCCGGCAGCAGCTCACCGATTACGTGGGGTCCGCAGGCACGAACATCGAGCTGTGCGTCACCGAGAATAACAGTGATTCTGGCAGCATGGGCCGCCAGTCCACCAGTGTGGTTAACGCGCTTTATCTAGCCGACAGCACGGCGCAGCTCATGAAAACTGAGTTCAGGTCATATCTCTGGTGGGACCTGCACAACGGGGCGGACCAGAGCGGCAACTTCGACCCGACCATCTA
>Ga0335069_10016772_pt1 | contig 10215 bp, 7 predicted proteins | sample Lox_Sample_11_FD_206714 | JGI IMG/M metagenome (GOLD analysis project Ga0335069, IMG submission 206714) | Soil microbial communities from Loxahatchee National Wildlife Refuge, Florida, United States - Lox_Sample_1.1 | ecosystem: Environmental > Terrestrial > Soil > Wetlands | place: USA: Florida...
CACCGGAGCCACGGGCCGTATCCCGCTGGTGAATGCGATCTTCGGGTTCCATACCTGGATGGCACTGTTCGGGCCGGTCGTCGCCCTGGGAGCGATTCTCCTGCTCGTGCGCCTGGCTATGATCCGCAGCGTGGACCGCGAGTTTGCCATGGGCTACGCCGCATTGGTGGTGGTCACGGCCGTAACGGCGAGACTGGCGGTGACGAGCGTGTGGATCAATTGGGCGGGAACGATTTTGAAGAGTTGAGGCAAGCATCGCGGGCGTGGGGGGTCGGAACGAAAAACCACACCCAGGTCAAGAGCTTTTGTGAATCGGAGCGCCGGGCGAGGCACCCCCTACCCACGGGCCGCCTGCTCAACGGCAAATTGCGTCGTCCCCAGGGGATTCGGTTTTTTGCTATGGCTCCCCCAGCGTTGCAGAGGCGGTTACGAAACCGTCCCGCCCCTAAAGGGACTCGGGACAACTTCTCACTTGTCCCGGCACTCCGCCTTGCGCTAGCGCCGCTCACAGGGCGCAAAGTCGGTGCCTCGCGTGGACCCTGCTCCGTGCTGGACTACGATTGCTCCGTGCCCGCGGCAATATATTTTGCACCCGATGCTCCACCGCGCCCGTACCCTGGCACGAGCCCTTCGCAAGCCAGGCTACGACGTCGCCCTTGGCGCCATAAACCCAGCTGCCCCCGAAAAGGCAATGCCAACCTGGCCGGGTGTGATTTTCGACGGAGCCTTGGTGTTTTGAGCAACGCAAGGCTCCTCGGACGGCATCGCAGCCGACACGGTATCGAATCAGTCCGTGCCCACAGCGGAAGACATAAGCTCTGCGACTCAATGGGTAACTGAAACTTTCCCGCTTTCGGCGTAAACTCACAGCATGCGAAAACGGTTCATCGAATCAGTCCGACACAGTGATCCCGATGCAAATCGTGGCTGGCTGGATCTCGATACAGCGGCTTTGGTCGAAGTCACTTCCGAGGCTGCGGATTATCCGATCGAAAGAGCGCTCTTGCACGATGGACCGCGGGGATGGCGGGCGGCTGCTCCGGGAGTCCAGACGATCCGCCTGTTGTTCGATCAACCGCAGACTATTCGCCTGATTCGGCTGCTGTTCCAGGAGGACGAGTCGGTGCGGACCCAGGAGTTCGTGCTGCGTTGGCTGCCCTCCGGCGCGACGGCCTGGAAAGACATCGTCCGGCAACAGTGGAATTTCAGTCCGCCGGATACCACGCAGGAACGCGAGGAATATAAGGTCGAACTTGCAGCCGCCGCAGCGCTCGAGCTCACGATCAACCCGGACATCAGCCGAGTGGGTACAACCGCCTCGTTGCAAAGCTTGCAGCTCTCAGCAGAACCAGAAAGCCACTCCTTTCCTCCCAAGCCTTGATGCTTGGGCGCACCAAGTGTACCCCGCGGCACGGAGCCGACACGGGAATCGAATCAGCCAATCATGAAACGGCGGCCGGCACTGCTGCGGCGGCGGCGATCGGCAACGTGAAATGGAAACTCGCGCCGCGTCCGTCGTTGTTTGTCGCCCAGATACGGCCCCCGTGCGACTCCACGATGGAGCGGCTGATGGACAGCCCCATGCCGCTGCCTTGAGCTTTGGTGGTAAAGAATGCGTTGAATATCTGGTCGGCTCCGTCCGCGGGCAGCCCCACCCCGGTGTCGCTGACGGAAATCTCCACCTGACCCTCCTGCCCTAGTTGTGGCTTAACGGTTAGGACTCCGCCCCTGTCATGCATCGCCTCGATGCCGTTGAGCATGAGGTTCATCAGGACCTGCTGCAATTGCACCCGGTCCGCCGTGATCTCCGGCAGCCCGTCAGCCAGCTCCGTGCGTATGGAAACGGCATGCCGGTGAGCCTCTCCTAGCAGCAGCGCGACCATTTGGTGGATCGTCTGGTTCACGTCCACCAGTTCACGTTTTGGTGGAGATTTCTTGTACAGCGCGCGCAGCCGGTCGATAATCTCGTCCGCGCGGTTTGCGGCATAAATGATTCTGCCCGCTGCCTCACCCGCCTTGTGCACGTCGGGGTGATCACGTTGAAGCCACTGCAAACACGTTGCAGCGTCCAGGGCCACGGCGGCGATCGGCTGTTTCAACTCGTGCGACACTGAGGCCGCCAGCTCGCCCAGCATCGAGACCCGGCTCAAGTGCGCAAGATCTGCCTGGAGTTGGCGCAGCTCCTCGCGCTGTTGTTCGGCCCGCACCCGGTCACTGATGTCCCGCGCGACCTTCAGCAGAAAACCACGCCCCCCATACGAAACCCGGCTGGTGTGTAATTCAACCGGAAACAGCGTCCCATCTTTTCGCCGATGCCAGTGGGTGTCGAATACGGCCTCGCCCGCCGCGGCACGCTCCGTGACAGACTCCACTTGCGCTCGATCCGAATCCAGATGCAAGAAATGCGGTGTCTTGCCGACCAATTCCTGCCGAGTGAAACCAAGACCCTCGCACGCCGACCGGTTCACGTCAACGATGATTCTCGATTCCAGGTCCAGAACGAAGAGAGCGTCGCCCGCGTGGTCCACAAAGGTGCGAAAGCGCGTCTCGCTGTCGCGCAACTCTGTTTCAGCGCGCTTGCGTTCCGTAATATCGATCGCGGCGCCAAACAGTTGAACGACATCTCCCGCTCCATTCAGCACAGGGTGTCTTATGATGTGAACGTGCTTGACCTCTTCTTCGGGGAGAACGACCCTGAATTCATCGCGGGTCTCCACCTTTTCGCGGACCGACTTCTGAAAACTACGAAGCACCCGTTCCGAATCTTCCGGGTGTATTCGCCCCAGGACCATTTCCTTGGTTGGTAATCCCTTTTGCAGATGGAGGCCAAATATCCGCAAGCACTCCTCGGAAACGTAGAGATACCTGTCGTTGGCGACATCGAAAGCCCAACTGCCGGTATGGCTCAGTTTTTGCGCTTCTGCCAGATACACTTCACTCTGACGCAGTTCCTCCGAGGTTCGCTGAACCGCCTGGCCTAATCGCCTGATGGTGAAATACAGCAGCCAGGCGGTCACCAGGACAAACAGAGTTCCCTTGATCGTCATTACAAACGGCGGCAGCCCGAAATACGTTACGATCTCGTCGCTGAACGCGATCCATAGAATCGAGAGAACAGCGTAGCCTACCGCAATTCGGCCTGGACTCAAGGTTGAAACGCTGGAAGGTGGCATAGTTCTAGAATGCAGGGACCTTTGCGGCCCACGCTTGTCCACCCTCGTCAATTTGCCAGACAGCGCCACGACACACTTCCCTGGGGGAACGGGCAACGTTCCTTCTACTACGCGCGAATTATAGCTTTGATGAACGCCTTTCAGCTGTGATTGCCGACATAGGTGCCGTGATCCGCCTCGATCGGGATATAGCCGTCCATGTGCTTGGGCATCAGAACACTACGGTGTCAATCGAATCGTTGGAATCTCTGCGCTGTCGCAGCGCCTGGCCGAGAGAGTGGCAGCTTGTGAGTGGGCGCGAATATCGCATCGGCGCGGGATTGGGAACGAAAAGCCCCACCCCGCCACATTGAGCCGATATGTGGGCGTGAGCGAAGCGGGAGCCCACAGGCGACATCCTGAGCGAGCGCAGCGAGCCGAAGGAAGCAGGCGGAGTGGGCCGCCCACTGCAAGATCAATTGTGAATTGGAGCCCCGGGCGGGCCGCCCGTCGCCGGTGCTCGGACGTACCCCGCACGGTTCTCCAATGCAAGAACGGGTTATTTCTTACGCCCAACCAGTTCATGCTCGGCTTCTTCTTTCAGAGCCGTTTCGTGCGCCTCCCGTACTCCCTTGAAGACTTCTTCGACTTCCAGGGTTTCGTAGGCATGCTCGCCGTGAATCGACTCATCCAGGCCTATTTCTTCCGTCATTTCATCCACTTTTACGGTGGTGAAGGCATCGATGATCCGCAGCATGACATAGGTGAAGATGAAGGCCCAGAAGGACGAGAAAGTTACCGCCACGACCTGTTTGAGCAGAAAGACCGGATCGCCATACAGCAAGCCATTCGCGCCATCCGGATTGTACGCCTTGTTGGCGAAGACGCCGAGCAGCACGATGCCGAGCGCGCCGCCTACACCGTGGACGCCCCATACATCCAGAGCATCATCCCAATGTAATTTGTTCTTCATCTCTACGGCGCAGTAGCAAACCACCCCGGCGATAATGCCGATAATCACCGCCGTCGTCGGCGACACATAACCCGCAGCCGGGGTCACGGTGGCCAGTCCGGCAACTGCGCCGGTCAACAAGCCAAGGAGCTTCGGTTTCTTCTCGTTCATCCATGCCATGGCCAGCCACGCCACCGCGGCGAACGATGCCGCTACGTCGGTATTGAGAAACGCGGTCGCCGTCACAGAATTGGCCGACATCTCGCTGCCGGCGTTAAATCCGTACCATCCGAACCACAGCAAACCGGTTCCCAGGGCAACCATGGGGATGCTGTGCGGACCGCGATCCAAGACCCGACGCCTGCCGACGTACAGCACCGACGCCAACGCCGCCATGCCCGCGATGTTGTGGACCACGATGCCGCCGGCAAAGTCCTTCACACCCCATTGCTGCAGGAACCCGCCGCCCCACACCATGTGGACAAACGGAAAATACACAAACGTCAGCCAGAACGTGAGGAAAAACATGTAGGCCTTGAAGGTGACGCGGTTGGTAAAGGCGCCCGAAATCAAGGCCGGCGTGATGATGGCAAACATCATCTGGAAAGCCACGAACACCATGGCCGGGATGGTGTCATTGGGGGATGGCGTGTTCAGACCGATGCCGCGCAGGCAGGCGTTGTTCAGGTTCCCTATAACGCCGTGCCAGTCGCCGCTGAAGCATAGGGAATACCCATAGAGATACCAGATCACGGTTGTCCATCCCATGGAAACGAAACTCTGGATCATGATGCCCAGGACATTTTTGCGGCCCACCAGCCCGCCGTAGAAAAACGCCAGGCCGGGGGTCATGAGCATCACCAGGCTGGTGCAGAGAATCATGAAGCCTGTGTTACCGGTGTCGAGGTGAAGCATGAATGCCTCCAAATCTGCGGTAAGAAATTTGGGGTCTGCCCTTCGAAGCTCGGAAAGCGTCAGGGCGAAATCGGCAACGGCACACAATCTTGCGGGGAGAAATCCTGTCCTCGGCGGGAAGCAATGCGGGTCGCCCTGCTGCAGGCGATGAAAGTCTGAGGGGCTCAGCGACGGTGCTTACGGACAGGTAGAACGTATCGGCCTTGCCTTGCGCCTTTTCGGCAGACACCTGGTACCGCTCTTACCAACCTGCAATTTTCCGGCACATGCTGTCTGTGCAGCGCGTCACCAGGGCTGGTGATAGCAGTAGCAGTACCGCTTAACCAAGCAAGCCGCCGCGTGCTTGGCACTGCATCGGCAAGCATCGGGCGAAGTTCGGGATTCAGGAGGAAAAGCCCCACCCCGCCAAATTGAGCCGATATGTGCGCGTGAGCGAAGCGGGAGCCCACAGCCGACATCCTGAGCGAGCGCAGCGAACCGAAGGAAGAAGCGGAGTGCGCCACCCACTTCCAGAGTTTTTGTGAATTAGTGCGCCGGCCGGGCCGCCGGCGGATGCTCCATCTTCGGGTGCCCCATCCTTGTCCGCGCTTTTTGCGGACAGGATGGGCCGGACAGGGTGGGCACGCGCGACGGTCTTAGCGGCGGAGCCGCGACGAGCTGTCCAGCATGGCAATCTGCTGGTAGCACGTTTGTCAATCACAGCCTCATGTCCTCGGCTCCTTTCCTCCGAGCCTTGGTGTTTTGAGCAACGCAAGTCTACTCGGACGGCACCGGAGCCGACACGGTTGTCTCATCAGCCCGCCTCGTTCCTGTTCTTTCTTTCGTGGTTGATTGTTTATCACTCGATAACCGCTTGGGATTTGAAAGAGTGCTGGGTCTGGCTCGGTGCGGATGATATTCGCGAGCTTGGTAATGGCATGGCCCAATTGTGGATCGTTCACTTCTCTCAGAACCACAATGCCCATATCGTGCGCCGCCCACTCGACATTCGTCGTTGTTGTGGCCGTGCTCGACGGGGCATTCTTCTCAACGGGACCGCTAACGGTAAGCACCGATTTGGTACCCGAAACCGTCATGCCCTCCGTCTCTGTCGTGCCGAGCTCCTCCGAGCTCGCGCTCTTCTTGGAAACTGCATCGCCGGCGAGTCCTTTCCGAGGCGCGGCGCCGGTAGAATCCGGGCCCGGCGCAACCGTAGCGGCAGGCGAGACAACGGAAGAAGCCGTCTCCGCAGCAGCCCCGGCTGGCTGCACCGCACTCGCAGTCGGCAGATTGGGTGCCGGCTGTCGGATGTACACCTCCGCTGTCATGGAGCAAGAGTCGAGCGTGATATTGCGGCCCGCCACCGGATCAACAATTTCGATGACGAGAGCCTTCGGCTCGGCGTCTGAGCCACCCGGCACATCAGCCTCTACCCGCCTGCGTCCCTGCGAATCGCGATAGGCCTTGCCATGCGCCTCACGATACAGATGCTCCCCGCTCGGCAGGACCTTGTCCGACGTGAAAATCACCTCGGCAGAAAACGGGCCGTTGATGAGGGGAGAAGGACTACGCGAAGCCATCACACTGAACGGAAACGAAACCACGCAGTGACCCTGAGGTGGTCCGCTGGCGTTTTGCGCGACAAGCATCGAGCATACGCATACCGGCAGCGCGAAGGCGATCCATCGTTTCATCGCGAACTTCTCCGTCGATTACACGAAGACTGTAGCGACCCGCGGCGACTATTCTGTTCTCTTTCCCGCCGCAAAGCAAACGCTGGTACCGCGTGTAAATCACAACCTACAATCTGCATGTGTTCGGCTCTTTTCTGCTCCGAGCCTTGATGCTAGAGCGCAACAAGTCTACCCGGACGGCACGGAGCCGACACGGTTATCTGATCAGTCGTTACGCCGTCAGCAGTTGCGAAGATCCACGATCAACTGCGGTTCACTTAGCGCCTGCCGCAAAACGCTCCTCACTGTTTGCTTCAAAAGCTTCAAAGCACGGTCGTGGTCTCCTAAGAGGTGCAAGTCCTTCTTGAAGTCCGGTTCTGATAAGTGTGCGAGGCAACTTCGATAGCCATACATTTTTGACCAAATCGTCTCCGGTTTGGTCGACCCGAATGGACCGTAATCGATGCGCGGTAGCCACCTGTTATCCAGTAACATCAACTTCTGCCTTACCTGTCGCGTGATTGAGTCAGTCGTATCGTCCGGTTCTGGTTGGTGCGTCAGCATGGACTCCAAGATCGCAAAGTAACCAAGGAAAAGCAGCGGGGATTGCGAAGGCAAGGCATCCAGATCGAGCGCCCGTCGAGTAATGCGTTTGATACCTATCAATGTCTCATCGGAGGACTGAACCTGCTCTATAAAAGTTTTGAGGCCATGAGCATCCGCAGAAGCCAATTCAAAAAACGGTAAGCTTCCCCGTGTTGCGCCTTGAAGTTGGGAGAATAGTCGACCTGGACTGTGCAGCACCGCATCAACGGTCGTTTTGCGGCGTTTCGCCTCAAAGATTGGCTGCATCAATGTGAAGCCTATCTTCAGCTCGACTGACGCCGCACAAAATGCTCTTTCAACGTCGATCATCGTGGAGTTCGGGCCTTCAAAGGCAACTACAAAATATCGCCATTGATGTGCTGGACGGCGATGGTACTTCGTACCGGAAGAGCCATGCTCTTTGACAGGGTCGTATTCCCATGGTGCCCAATTGTCATGTGTATAAGGCTTGAGCACATCGTTGATTGCTGCGATTTCAGCCTCGTTCGCTCTCCTGAGTTCGTGGCTAGGAGCGAGAGTAAACGTCTCGTGGTCTACCAACCCGGACATGTTCAGAACGAAGCTGAAGCTATACCCGAATGAGAGGACGGGATACGACCTCTTGGGGTAAATCGCAGCCATCATTTCGCCATCGAGATCGAATGGTAGTGTCGTTGACATTACACCCCCTTTGACCGAAAAACAGGTGCGCCCGCACTTTCACAGTGACACAGTGAACAGCATGAAAAACGCAATGGCTGGTGGCCCGGATACCAAAAATGAGTGCGGTGCCCCAGGTTCGCCCATCTGTTGGGCTAACCTGGGATAAGGTACAATCGCTCGTCTTACTCTTTGTTAGGTTTCTTCCCCGCCGTATTCCGCACCACCCACTCCGTCCAGTCGTCTTCTGTAACCGTCTTCTCCGCGGCCTCCAACACCATCGCCGTTTCCTCCACTTCCCCGCACTTCCATTCCACCTCATACATCTCCAGCAACACCACCATCGCCGCCAGCGCCACCATCTCGTTTCCTTCCGTAAACGGACGCGCCTTCAGCAGTGACCATGCGTACCCGGCCGCCAGCCTCGCCCGCATAAATTTTTTATTGTCGGCCGCAAACGACACCGCGCGCATCAGCGCCAACTCCAGCTTCACCAGGTCAACCTCACGCGACTGACCTCCGTACCGCGCCAGCAGTTGCTTGTGGATCTCGATCAAGCCGCGCATCGACAACCGGCGTTGTGGTTTCGTCGATGTCATTTCGCCAGCTCGCGATAACTGTTCCTATGCGCCCCTTCGGTTTTCCGAAACGCCTCGACCTCGCGCGCAAAATCCGGATCGAATGGCGACAACTCGATGCCCCACTCCTGCTCGACCAGTTCCAGTTCGTCGCCGACAGAAAGGTTCAAGTTCTCGACCACCCTTTTCGGCAGCAGTACTCCATACCCACTCCCAACCTTACGCAGCTTCGTCTTCATAGTTCGCCCTGTCTCCCTTCGCTCGGCGCTCCAAGCTAGTTATAACAATGGTTATAAATCCCGTCTATATCTCATTTTATATTCGCTTTATCTTCGCTTATAACACTTGTTATACTCCCCTCCCGGCCTGTCGCGTCGTGTCCGGTTCTTTCCAGTCGCCGATCGGTCACCGCCAACCAGACTTCAGCGCTCCGCTTGACGCTCAACCTGCACTATTTCGCCGTTCTCTCTACTCATCGCCTGTCCCCGGTTGAACCATTCTCCCCTCCCCCATAAACTGGACAGTTTGCACTTATTCGAGATTAGGAGATCAGTTCCATGGCAACCATGACACAGCCAACCAGCGCGGCTACCAAGAGCGGCAAGCCCACGGTCTACAAGAACTTCATCAACGGCGAGTGGGTGGAGTCGCACACCGGCCGGACGTTTGAGAACCTCAATCCGGCGGACACGCGCGATGTGGTCGGCGTGTTTCAGCGCTCGGATGCCGAGGACGTGAACCGCGCCATCGACGCGGCCAGCGAGGCCTACAAGAAGTGGCGGCTGGTGCCGGCTCCGCGGCGCGCCGAGATGCTGTACAAGGCGTCGGAGGTGCTGATTGCGCGCAAGGAAGAGTACGCGCAACTGATGACGCGCGAAATGGGGAAAGTGATTAAAGAGACGCGCGGCGACGTGCAGGAAGCCATCGACTGCGGCTACTACACGGCAGGCGAGGGGCGGAGGCTGTTTGGGCCGACGGTTCCGTCGGAGCTGCCCAACAAGTTTGCCATGGCGGTGCGGCAGCCGCTGGGCGTGTGCGCGATGATCACGCCGTGGAACTTCCCGATGGCGATTCCGTCGTGGAAGCTGTTTCCGGCGCTGGTGGCGGGGAATACGGCGGTGATCAAGCCGGCGCAGGACACGCCGCTGTCGACGTTTAACTTCGTGCAGGCCCTCGTGGACGGCGGGATTCCGGCGGGCGTGGTGAACATCGTGAGCGGCTTCGGCTCGGAAGTCGGCACGCCGATGACGCAGCACAAGGCGGTCCGTGCGGTGTCGCTGACGGGCTCGACGGCGGTGGGACGCGTGGTTGGACAGGAGGCAGCGAAGACCTTCAAGCACTGCTCGCTGGAGCTGGGTGGGAAGAATCCGATGATTGTGCTGGACGATGCCAACCTGGAGCTGGCGCTGGAAGGCGCACTGTGGGGCGCGTTTGGCACCACCGGTCAGCGGTGCACGGCGACCAGCCGCATCATCGTGCAGAAGGGCGTGTACAAGAAGTTTGTAGACGAGCTGGTGGCGCGCGCGCAGAAGCTGAAGGTCGGCAACGGACTGGATGAAAGTGTAGAAATGGGGCCCGCGGTGAATGAGTCGCAGATGAAGACCGATTTGAGCTACATCGAGATCGGCAAGGGCGAAGGCGCGAAGATGCTTTGCGGCGGGCATCGGCTGGAAGGCGGCGCGTGGGAGCATGGCTGGTTCGTGGCTCCGACGGTGTTTGCG
>Ga0335069_10016774_pt1 | contig 10215 bp, 7 predicted proteins | sample Lox_Sample_11_FD_206714 | JGI IMG/M metagenome (GOLD analysis project Ga0335069, IMG submission 206714) | Soil microbial communities from Loxahatchee National Wildlife Refuge, Florida, United States - Lox_Sample_1.1 | ecosystem: Environmental > Terrestrial > Soil > Wetlands | place: USA: Florida...
CGCTTGTAAGATTCGTATTTCTTCGCAAGCGCGATGATTTCTTCGGCATGTTCGAGCAGATGCGGAAAATCAGCTTCTATTTCGTCGGCGAGAGAACGGCGCTTGTTGCGGGCCATGCTGATCGCTTCGGCCAGTGTGCCTTTCTTGGGGAAGCGGCGCTCGCGCGAACCCAGACCCATCCGGGCCCGGATGAGGTTGAGCACGTCCTCCATGTCGGCGCGGTCGAGAATCGTGAAATTCGGCTTGATGCCGATGGGCTCGCCCCATCTCCTGAGCGAAAGGTTGGCGAACGAATGAAACGTTCCGCCGGCAACTGCCCGCGTGCGCTCTCCCACCAACTGCTCCGCGCGATGCAGCATCTCCTGCGCCGCGCGCCGCGTGAACGTCAGCAGCAGGATCGCGCCGGGCGGGACGCCGCTTTCGATCAGTCGCGCGAGACGGTAGATGAGCGTGCGAGTCTTGCCCGACCCGGCGCCGGCGACGACCAGCAGCGGTCCCTCGCGATGCTTCACCGCCTCCAGTTGGGCGGAATTCAGCAATTCGCCGTACTTGATACGGAAATTCGCCTCGTCGTGGGGCTCCCGCGCCCCCTTAATCAGAATAATTCGCTCGTTCACGTTTGCGCGGGTGGATTCTATCACGTCATCGGGGGCTCGGCGCATCGCACGCGCCTCCGTCCTTCCCGAAGCGCCCACTCGACACCGCCCCCGACGCTCCGAATCGGAGGTTGGATCAAGGGAGGACGGCTTTTCTTACGGCAATCCGTAATGGCGCGACTGAGCGCGAATAAGCGCCTGCGGATCGCGAGAAAATCACTTGCTCCCCGGCGCGCAGTATGGTTCGATTGCGAGTTCGGGCGTTAGCCCCTCGATAAATCCGTAAGAATATCTTCGGGTCCCCAAGGGATCCTGTATCTTTGGTCAAAAACGATGAAAAGGACCTACCAGCCCCACAATCGACGTCGGAAACGCACCCACGGCTTTATGGCCCGAATGGCGACGCCGGGCGGTCGCAATGTGCTCAAGCGCCGCCGCGCCAAGGGGCGCCATCGCCTCGCCACAACCATCCCGCCCAAGCAGCCGGGGTAGAGCCGTCGCGCACGTCACAGAGCTTCTCCGCACGTGACAAGCTCCGGCGCCCGGCCCAGTTTCGATGGCTGCAACGCAAGGGCGCGCGAGCTGAATCCGGCCACTTCGTCATCTACCTCGGACGGCTGGACGAGACGCGACAGGCGCTCGGCGTCACGGTCTCGCGCAAAATCGGCGGCGCTGTCGTGCGCAACAGGATCAAACGACGCATAAGGGAGTGCTTCCGGCGCGGTCTCAAAACCATGTTGCCCGAGGAAACTTCGATGGTCGTAATCGCGCGCACCGGCGCTGGTGATATAGACTTCGCCTCGACGCGCGCCGAGCTCGTATCAGCAATCGAACTCGCATTGCGCCGGTTGAATTCACGACGATGAACCTCGAGGCCAAGTCCCATCGCATATCGAAAATTCCGCGGCGCGCGATCGTGCTCGCCATTCGTGGCTATCAGGCCATCGTCTCACCGATGATAGTCGCGCTCCTCGGCCCGCGATGCCGTTTCACGCCGACATGCTCAGAGTACACAGTGGAGGCGATCGAGAGATTCGGCGTGATTCGCGGCGGTGCGAAAGCCGCCGTGAGGGTCGCGCGATGTAATCCCCTGGGCGGCTACGGTTACGATCCTGTCGCTCGCGATCGCCGCACGAGCGCCCACGCTCATCCATAGGAAGGTCGGCATTTGGATACCAGCAGAATTCTGATCGCGGTCATCCTGTCGATCGGCCTTGTTTTCGCCTACCAGGAACTGGTGCTGAAGCGGATGTATCCGCCGCCGAGCCAGCAGGCCGGGGCGCAGCCGACACCGGGCTCGATCGGCGCGTCGCCGTCGTCAGCGCCGAGTTTCGCCGCGGCGTCGCCCGCAGCACCATCGACGGCAGTCACAGCTGCCACCGGAGCCGGCGCTCTCGAAGGCGCCAAAGGAGCGGTGGCGGCTGAGCGCCTGATCGAAGTGGACAGCGATCTCTTTCGCGCCACGTTCACCACGCGCGGCGCGCGTCTGGCAGGATTCGCACTCAAGAATTATCGGCAGACGTCGGCGGCGAACAGCCCCTGGTACGAGCTGGTGCAACCGTCTAAGGAAGGCCGGCTCCCGCTCGGACTCGTAATCAAGACCGACAGCACGATGGCCGACGACCACGAACTTGATTACACAGTCGACGCTCCCGCAAAGGTCACGATCTCGGGTGCAGATCAATCGACGCTGAGCTTCAAGGCGCACGCATCCGACGGGCTGGAAATCACCAAGACGTTCACGCTCTCCGGGGACAAATACACGTTCGCGATGAGCGCGGCGGCGAGCGCGCCCAAGCCCCCCGAGGCGATAGGAGTCTCGTACACCGAGCCCATCGGCCAGCGCGAAGGCTACTACGACATTACCGAGCTTCAGGCCGACGTTCAGAACAAGGTCATCACTGCCGCAGAGAAGGCGCTGCGCAAAGGCGTCGAGCCCGCGTCCGGGACGATCACCTACGCCGGATTCGGCGATCGATATTTCCTGGGCGCGTTCTTGCCGGTCGCTCCGACGACGGGAACGCTTCAGATGGAAATCTTCGGGCAGGAAGCGAGCGCGCGGCTGCTCTTTGCGGGCGCTTCGAGCCTCAAGACCGACGTCTATATGGGGCCCAAAGAACTCAAAATCCTCGAGAGCGTCAATCCGAGTCTGAACAAGGCCATCGATTTCGGATGGGCCGGGTTCATCGCGCTGCCTCTCCTGCGCGCGCTCAAGCTCTTCAATCGGGTGGTGCCGAACTGGGGATGGGACATCATCCTGCTGACGATCCTCATTCGGATACTAACGCTGCCGATGTCGATTAAGGCGCAGCGCTCGATGCTCAAGATGCAGCGGCTTCAGCCGCAGGTCGAGCGTCTCCGCGCGCAGTTCAAGGATGATCCGGACAAGCTCAATCGCGAGATGATGGATCTGTACAAGCGCAATCACGTGAGCCCGCTCGGTGGATGCGCGCCGACGGCGATTCAGCTTCCGGTTTTTATCGGACTTTACGAAGCGCTGCTCAACGCGGTCGATCTCAGACATTCGGGGTTCATCTTCTGGATCAAGGACCTCTCGGCGCCCGATTGTCTTCCCGTTTCGTGGATTCCGCAGCTTCCGTTCATGCATTGCCAGGGAATACCAGTGCTGGTTCTGCTGATGGGACTCAGCACGTACGTTCAGCAGTGGATGTCGCCGACTTCGCCGGATCCGAACCAGCAGAAGATGATGATGCTCACGCCGATAATTTTCACGGTCATGCTCGTGAATTTTCCGGCGGGACTATCGCTGTACTATTTTTCGTCGAACGTGCTCGGAGTAATCCAGCAGTTCGTCCTTAACCGTGAATTCAAGAACGCACCGGTATCATGAGCACTAATGATTCGATTGAAGTTTCCGGAGTAAACGTCCAGGACGCTATCAAGCAAGCGCTCGAACAACTCGGCGCTGCCGAAGACGACGTCATAATCGAAGTTCTGGCGACGCCGCGCACGGGCGTGTTGGGAATCGGCACTCGGCAGGCAAGAGTCCGCGTCACGAGGCGTCCTCCGCTCGAGGCGCAAAGCGGAGTCGCCGCTCCGCCTCCTGCTCCCGTCGCTCCTCGGACGAAGCCGGCTCCCGCGGCGAAGCCGCCGCAACCAGAGCCCAAACCGGCCCCGGTGTCCAACGGTGCGCCCGCCGAGGAGGGCGGGGAACTGCGCGCAGAGCAGCCTGCGCCTCGACGCGAGGAGCGTCCACGCGATCGCGAAAAACCGCGCGAGCGCGAATCGGGACGGCTTCGCTCACGCGGTCGACGGGAAGGTGGCGAGGCGCCGCGCGAGCCGATGATCGAGCCGGAGGAGCCAATCGCTGCGCAGAACGAAGCTGAGGGAGAGGGCGCGGACCGCCATCCCGCGAATATCGAAGAGCAGGTCCACGAGGCTACAGCCGTGCTCACCCAGATTCTCGACCTGATGGGAGAGAAAGGCGAGGTGCGCCGTCTCAAGGGCGATCCGGAAGCTATCGAGCTTGAGATAAAGGGCGATGGCTCCGGACTTTTGATCGGACGCCACGGCCAAACCCTTGACGCGCTCGAGTACCTGGTGAATCGCATCGTCGCGCGGCGTATCGAGGAGCCGCTTACGATTCAGATCGATACGGAATCCTATCGTGCGCGCCGCCGCCAGCAACTGCATCGGATGGCGTTATCGATGGGCGAGCGGGCCAAGCGCGAGCACGCCGTGGTGCAGCTCGATCCGATGCCGCCGCGCGACCGACGGATTATCCATCTTGCGCTTAAGGACGATCCGATGGTGACGACGCGATCGGAAGGCGAGGGCTTTCTGCGATCGGTCGAGATCGTGCCGGCAGAAACGCGGCGCGAGCGCGCAGGTCGCGACACCAGGCGCGAGCGCGGACGCGATCGCGAACGGAGCGGCGAGCGCGAGAGCGACCAGGATCGCGAGAAATCAGGAAATGTCGGCGAGCAGGGCGGCTTCAAGCACGGCCAGAAACGATTGTTCTAAGCTGTCTGAACCTTAGCGCGTTATTCGCGCCATACTCGACCGGGCGTCAGATCAGCTTGCGGCCGAGGATTTCGCTGGCCGCCGTCATTCCCGATGCTGCGACGCCGACAATCCCATGTCCCGAGCGCATGCTCGCACCGCAGAGATAAAGTCCTTTGATCTCCGTCTGCGCGCCCGGGCGATGACGCATGAACTGCGCGGGCGTCGCCGCGATTCCGTAGGAAGTGCCGTTCGTCGATCCGGTAAATCGCGTATGCGTCAGCGGAGTCGCGACCTCCTGATAGACTATCTGGCGACGTATATCCGGGAACACGCGCTCTGCGATCGTAAGCATCGCGTCGGCGAACCTGCGCTTTTTCATCGCGTAAGTTTCACTGCGACTGTAATCGCCTGAGCGGAACTCCCCGGGCGACACTCCCCATGCTTCGGGAGTCGAGGGCGCCATTCCCATCACCTGGACATTGCTGATTCCACTTGGGGCGAGACGGGAGTTGGTAGGATCCTTGACCGAGGCGATCGATATGAACCCGAACAGAACCGGATCGGCGAATTCTCCACGCGCGATCGTGGCGTAGGGTGCCTCATAGTCATAGCCGGAAAAAACCCAGTAGTTGGTTCTCGAATGGCCCTCCGCGACAAGGTCGCGCTTCATTCCCAGATACAGGACGGCGGCTCCAGGAGCCATCTCATACTTCTCAACGCGATCGATTGTCGATGCGCTTAGATTCTCGCGTCCGACCAGTTCGCTCATCGTGCGCTTGAGATCGGCGTTGGAGATCACGATCGGAGCCCGAACAGTGCGCCGTCCCAGATGGCGATTGCAAAACTCGACGCCTTCGACAACGCCGTCGTGCGCGATGATTCGCTCGACGTGCGAGCGCAGCAAAATTGTGCCGCGTCTGCGTTCGATCGCTTCGGCAAGACGATCTGCGATTACCTGTCCGCCGCCTTTCGGATAGTACGCGCCCTTCAGATAGTGCAGCGCGATGCCCCCGCCGATCAGCGCGGAGGCTCGGCTTGGAGGCAGACCGTAGTCGCCGTTCTGCGCGGCCAGAACCGCCTTGAGCCGTATATCGGTGGTGAACGAATCGAGAAGCTCGCCGAAGGTCTTGCCGGACCATCGCAGGACGGAGGTGATTCGCGGCAGTGTCAGGAGCGCGGAAACCGGATTCGACGACATCCCCATCGCGACATCGAGCTGGCGAATGAACGCGATGTATCGGTCGATTCCGCGCTGCTCGGCGGGAAACTGCGCGCACAATCGATCGCGAAAAAGATCGATTCCGCGCGGCACCCTGAACGTGAAATCCGGAAACACCAGCGTATCGTAGCCGTCGGGGTCAAGCTCCTCGAATTCGATATCGCCCACTTCCGCCGCACGCAGGATTCGCGTTAGGACGCCATCTTTGCCGCACTCGCCGATGTAGTGAACCCCGACGTCGAACTCATAGCCGCGGCGGCGAAATATCGTTGCGTTGCCGCCCGCCACGTAATGCTGATCGAGGACGAGGACTTTGCGCCCCTCGTGCGCGAGCATCGCAGCTGCCGTCAGCCCTCCCAGACCTGCACCGATCACGATCGCGTCGAAGGAATCGTCGTTCAGCACTCTGAACCGGTCGCGCATATGAGGGCATCTCCATCCACTTTCGATGCTAACATCGTTAACATTCAAAGTTGACGATGTCAACATGCGCGAATACCCTGTCTCATGATCATGTCGAGTTCTGATCGCGCGAAACGATCTCCCTCGTCGAACCGCCGCACACGCGGATACCATCATGGCAACCTGCGCCGCGCGTTGCTCGACGCCGCGGCGAAGCTGCTCGAAGCGAACGATGCCGGAGAACTTGGCCTGCGTGCCGTCGCCCGCATGGCGGGCGTCTCGCAAGCGGCGCCGTATCGACATTTCGCGGACAAGCAGGCGTTGCTCGCGGCGGTTGCCGAAGAGGGATTCCGCACGATGACCGAGGCGATGCTCCGTGCGGCGGAATCCGCGCGCGATCCCGCGGAGCGATTGCTTGGGCTCGGCGTGGGTTACGTCGAGTTCGCGACGACGCATCGCGCGCACTTTCGTGCGATGTTTGGGCGCGAGTTGATCGACAAGTCGCCGTATCCTGACCTCGCCAAAGCGGCAGGCGAGGCTTTTTTGGTACTGTACGATACGATTCTCGAGTGTCAGCGTGCGGGAGTAACGCGGCGAGGCGATCCAGCCGAGCAGGCATTCGCCGCATGGTCTATCGTGCACGGCCTCGCGCATCTGATCGTGAACGAGCAACTGGCGCTCGCGGAAAAGAGTCCCGCGACATTCGCCAGCAATATCGTGCGCAACCTCCTCGAGGGCATGCGCGTGGACTGAAGCTCAGCAGAACCTCTCCCGGGATCAGGGAGAGGTCGGAGCATCTTTTGCTCCGGGGGAGGGTATCGTCTTTGCGCTCTCCTTTTGGCGTAACTTTCGACGGTTGAAGCCAACCGAAACGCCCGGGCTACATAAACGAAGAAGAATCCTCTGAATGCAAGAACGCCGCGGACGTTTGATGCGCCCGCGGCGTTCGATTGTTGTGCGCGAATCGTCGGTCAAGAGCGCTTCGACATTGCGGCCAGAGCTTCCTGCTGCTCGCCAAGCGCCTTTTTCACCGACGGCCGTGTCTGCACGTGATTCCACCATGCGTGCAGCTTCGGTCGCCCCTCGAATGCAGGCTTCGCTCCGAACGCGGGCATCAGATTAACGGCGAAAAAGATTGTCGGCGCGAGCGCGCAATCGGCAAGCGTGAACTCTGGTCCAGCCGCAAAGCCCTTGTCGGAGAGCATCTTCTCCAGATAGTCGAGGCGGCCGTTGAGGTCGGCGAGCTTTTCGTTGGCGAGCTTCTCGTCTCGCGTCTTGGGATTCATCTGGCCGAAGAGCGCGCGCAAAGGAGGCTCGAGATAGAGATCGTGAAAGCGTGTGAAGGTGCGCACCACGGCGCGATCCTCGGGCGACGAAGGTAGCAGCGGCTTTTCAGGAAATTTGTCTTCGAGGTACTCGTTGATGACCTCGGATTCCGCCACGATCATTCCGTCGGTATCGAGGGCGGGAATCTTTCCGAGCGGATTGATTTTCAGATACTCGGCGGATTTCAGATCGCCGCCCGGAGGCGACACGATTTCGATATGGAGCCCCTTGTCGTAAAGCACAATTCGCGACTTGGTGGCAAAGTTGGAAAGATTCGTATTGTAGAGCTTCATGTGGTGCGCTCCTCGTTAGGCGACCGGTTTTGGATTTGCCTGCTTTATCTTCGCACGGCGTCGCGACTATTGTCCGCCCTGCGTCTGCTTGAACACGAACAGCATCGAATCCGTAAACTCCTCGGGATGTTCGAGTTGCGGATAGTGTCCCGAGGTCTTGAACGTGATCGTCGCCGAGCCCGGCAGCGCCGAATGAAGCGCCTCGCCGAAGCGCGGACCGTATAGGTCATCCTTCCCGCCCCACATCACGACCGTGAGCGTATTGAAGATCTGCCCGAGCTTCGATCGGATATGACCCTCGTCGCGCGGGATAGAATTGAGCATCTCGGTGGCGGCCTGCGAGTCGTCGGCAAGCTGCACCATCATCCGCTCGTAGATGAAATCCGGCATCGGCGGCAGATCGAAGAAGCTCGCTTCGACCTGCTTGCGCATCACGTCAATGCTCGACGGAATCATCGTCGCGCGCAGCTTTTCCGCGCCCGTCTTGCCGATGAGTCCACCCGACACGAGGATCAGCCTCTCGATTTTGTCCGGATGCTCAACCGCATAGTAAAGCGCGACATCCGCGCCGAGGTCCCATCCGATGATGTTGACGTGGTCGAGCTTGAGCTCGTCGATAAACTTCGAAATCGCGCCGGCCTGGTATGCGATCGAATGATCGACCTGCTTGTGCTCGGAGCTTGCGAAACCGTAGAGGTTCGGCGCGAGAACCTTGTAGTGACCCTCCGCCATCGGCGACATTACGCGACGCCACACCAGCGCCGCATCCGGGCCGAGTCCATGGATCATAACGACGGGCTCCATCTCGGAGTATCCACCCGTCATGAAGTAGGTCAGCAATCCCTCATCGAGGCCGGCCTCGCTCTGCGTCACGCCGCTCCATCCGAGCTCCGTCGATTGAAGCCATCGCAGTACGCCGATCGGATGGAGATAGAACGCGGCTGCGCAGAATCCAAGGATTATCGCGCCGAGCGGTCCCGCGATGTTCAGCCACGCATGGCGTCGCGGCCCCTCGCTGACGAGGCTGCCGCGAATCTCGGTTTCAGCGCGTTCCTGCTCGGCCTTGCGCTGACGCTCCGCGTCCGCCGACGTATCTGCGGGAATGTCACCGGTGTGGCTCATTTCGACGGTTTGAGATCGGGTGCTGCGGGCGACGCCGCAGCAGTCGGCGCCGCGGAGCCGTCGCTGGCTACCTCACTCGCGGACTTTGCTGTCGCCTTCTTGCGATGCGCACTCTTTTGCTTTGCGGCCTCGTGCTCGCGACTCATTTGATCCAGGTGATCCGCGACGCGGTTGATCTCCTTGGTAGCGTCCTCCGCCGCCTTTGCTGCTTTTTCCGCGGCTACCGAGGCGGCCTGCGCCGCCTGCATCGCCTTCGCCGCCGATGCCTCCGCCTGCGCTGCGGCCTGCTCGGCTTTGAGCGCGGCAGCTTCGGCCTGCTGCGCCTGAAGTTCCTTCTGCGAAGGACCGCATCCCGCAACGCCTATTCCAAGCACGAGCGCGGACGCTATCGAGATCCGATTCAATCCGTTTTTCATTGCCATACTCAGCGAGGAGCAAAAGCCTCGACCGCACGATGATCGGGCAGAGGTACGCCGTCGGAGCGCAGCGGCAGGATACATACATGCGTGGCGCCCGCCTTCAGATGTGCGTCGATACGCTCGCGAATCTTGTTCTCGGTACCCCATGCGACGATCGCGTCTACCAGCCGATCGCTGCATCCGTCGGCGAAATCCTCGTCCTGCCATCCGAGGTTCTTGAGATTGTTGGTGTAGTTGGGGAGGCGCGGCACGTAGGTCTTCATATAATCGCGAGCGGCCTTGCGCGCCTTGCTCGCGTCGGTATCGAGGATTACAGCCTGAGCGGCGCATATCCACGGCTTGGGACCGATCGCGGCGCGGACCTTCGCCGTATGCTCCGGCGGCACGAAATAGGTATGCGTCCCGTTGGTCTCTGCAGCGGCCAGCGCGAGCATCTTCGGATGCAGCGCCGCAATGACGACCGGCACGGGCTCCCTCGGCTGTGGCGCCATATAGAGAGCGCCCTTCATCTTCGCGACGTAGTCCTTCATGTACGAGTACGGCTTGTCGTACGAATGACCGCGCAGATTGGTCACAAGGGGCTTGTGGCTGACGCCGATTCCGAGAAGGAATCGTCCGCCGGAAACCTCGGCGACGGTCTTGGACGCGGCCGACATCGTAACCGGATCGCGTGCCCATACGTTGGCGATCCCGGTTGCGATATTCAGCCTGTCGGTTTTCGCCAGCATGAACGCGGCGTGCGCGAAGGGTTCGCGTCCGACGGCCTCGGGAATCCAAAACGTGTTGTATCCGAGTTTTTCGACGGTCCGAGCGAACTGGGCAGTATCGTTCGCCGGCATCGCATCGAGGAAGAACCAGACTCCGACTTTTCC